>Ga0302202_10003847_pt1 | contig 16309 bp, 11 predicted proteins | sample II_Bog_N3_3_FD_194579 | JGI IMG/M metagenome (GOLD analysis project Ga0302202, IMG submission 194579) | Peat permafrost microbial communities from Stordalen Mire near Abisko, Sweden - II_Bog_N3_3 | ecosystem: Environmental > Terrestrial > Soil > Wetlands > Peat | place: Sweden: Abisko...
CGAGCCCGGCCGGAGTGGACACGGGGGCCCAGGCCGTCCCCCCGTCGGTGGTCAGCGCCACCGCCCCGGCGACGGCGTCACTCCCCGTCTGGCGGTAGCCGGTCACCCAGCAGTCGTCGCTGCTGGTGCAGGAGACGGCGGTGGCCCCGGTGATCCCCGCCGGCAGGGGACCGAGCACGGTCCAGCCCGACGCCGCCGACGGCGCGCCGAGTGCCACGGTCCCCCCGGGGACGGTCCCGACGGCCAGGCAGCTCCCGCCGGCGCGGCAGTCGAGCGCGGTGATGTCGAGGACCGTGGACGGCACCGACTCCAGTGTCCAGGTGACCCCACCGTCGTCGGTCCCGAGGGCCACGGCCTGGGCGCCGGTCGCCTGGTTCTCCTGGCCGACGGCGGCGCACAGGCGCCGGGACAGGCAGTCGATGTGGGACAGGTAGCCGGCCTCGGGGGGGATGACCTGGTTGGTCCAGGACACCCCCCCGTTGGCGGTGGCGATGACCACGGCACCGTTGGGCGCGCCGGCACCGCCGACGGTCGAGCCCACCGCCCAGCACCGCAGGGCGGTCACGCAGCTGACGTCGGTGAGGGTGTTGACCGGTTGGGGCAGGCGCTCGGTGACGAAGGCACCCAGCCACGACGTGCCGCCGGCGATGGTCGACGCCGTGCCCGAGCCGGCCGACGGGGTGGTCTGGCTGCACGCGGCGGCCGACCCCACGGTGGCGGCCAGGATCACCGCCAGCAGGGCCCGACGGGGCGCCATCCGGCGCGGGGACGGGCGAGTGGGGAGGGGGGCGGTCACCGAGGTGGGCCGGGGTGCGGGATCAGCGGACCGAGATGACGTCGGTGCGGGCCACCTTGTCGTGGAAGCCCTGGCGCTGGCGGTCCCAGAGGGGGGACAGCGCGGCGACCAGCGTGTAGATGGCGAGGAGGTAGCCGATGGTGGGCAGCCAGCCGAGCAGGATCCCGGGGTAGAGCACCAGGATGCGCACGCCCCCCCGTCCCGGGCCGATGGCACCGCCGGAGGACCGGTCCCGGACCGCGATGCTGAGGGCCATCTGGCCGAGGGTCTGGCCGTGCTCGCTCCCGGTGAGGAAGGCGAAGTAGGCCAGGTCGATGCCGGCGAACAGGATCCCGATCACGACCAGCCCGACGCTCCAGCCCGACGAGAACAGTCCGCCGAAGCTCGTCCCCACGGTGACGAACAGGGCGCTCAGGATGCTCTTGGGGACGCTCAGGATCAGGATGTCGAGGATGATGGCGACCAGGCGGCGCCACCAGGCGGCCAGCGGACGGCCGAACCGGTCGGTCGGCACGGCGGCGTAGCCGTAGGAATCGCTCACCTTCCACCCCGATCTACTCCCGTGCGGTCGCCTCCGGTGCGACCAGGCGGCGAACTGTCCGATTCTGCCGACGATCTTGCCACGGGCGGACCGGCCGATCGGTGATGACGGGCCGCCTCGAGCGCTGAGGTCTACGTTTGGACCTCAGTGCTGGCGTCCCTCATCCCACCTTCCGGAGCACCGGGCACTGCGGGGTGGATGGACGGGTGACGCTGGTCGATGTCGTGGTGCTGATCGTCGTGGCCGTCGCCGCCGTCCAGGGCCTCCGGCTGGGCGCCATCGTCCTGGTGCTGTCGTTCGGTGGCTTTCTGGTCGGGCTGTACCTCGGGGCGCGACTGGCTGCGGTGACCGTCCACGGCGTCCATACCTCGACGGCGAGGGCAGTGGTGGCCCTGAGCACCATGCTCGGCGTGGCGGTGCTGTGCGGGGTGACCGGTCGGCTGGTGGGGAACTTCGCCTTCCTCCGCCTGCACCGCGGCCTGATCGGCTCGGTGGACTCGGTGCTCGGCGTGGTGGTGGCCGTCATCGCCTCGCTCTTCACGGTGTGGCTGCTGGCCAACACCCTCATCAACACCTCGTCGGTGAGCCTCAATGCCGCCATCGTCCAGTCGCGGATCATCCGCTCCCTGGACAGCGTCCTGCCCGCGCCCCCGTCCGTCTTCAGTCAGGTGCAGACCTTCTTGTCCTCCGAGGGGTTCCCGCCCGTCTTCGCCCAGCTGGCCCCGGCCTCGGCCGGACCGGTGGCCCTGCCGACGGACTCGCTGGTGGCCCAGGCGGTGCTCCGGGCCGAGCCGTCCACGGTGAAGATCGTCGGTGTCGGCTGCGGCCAGATCCAGGAGGGGTCCGGCTTCGTGGTCGGCCCCGGGCTGGTGGTGACCAACGCCCATGTGGTCGCCGGCATCCCCGACCCGGAGGTCTGGACCTCGTCGGGGCCCCTCCCCACCAAGGTGATCAGGTTCGACCCCTCCTACGACCTGGCCGTGATGCGGGTGACCGGGTTGCCCGAGCCGGCGCTGGCGCTCGACCCCGACACCGTCGCCCGCGGCACCCAGGGGGCGGTCCTGGGCTACCCCGGTGGCGGGACGTTCCGTTACGTGGCGGCCGGGGTGATGGCCGAGTTCGAGGCCGAGGGTCGGGACATCTACGGACAGGGCCTGACCGTGCGCAACGTGTACGAGGTCCAGGCCGTGGTCCGCCCGGGCAACTCGGGGGGACCACTGGTGCTGCCCGACGGTGAGGTGATCGGTGTGGTCTTCTCCCGCTCGACCACCAACAACGACATCGGGTACGCGCTCACCTCTCCCGGCGTCCTGGCCGAGGTGCGCAAGGCACAGGACTCGACCGCCACCGTGGGCACCGGCGCCTGCACGCCGGGCTGATCCCCGGCGGGCCGGAGCGCCCGCCCGGGTGTCGCCCCTGGTCCGTGCGCCTGGCGTCCAGCCCCGACTAGACAGAGGACATGACCCTTCCCATCGAGGACTACGGCATCATCGGCGACCTGCACACGGCGGCCCTGGTGGGACGGGACGGCTCCATCGACTGGCTGTGCCTGCCCCGGTTCGACTCGGCGGCCTGCTTCACCAAGCTGCTCGGGACCGACGACCACGGCTTCTGGAAGCTGGCCCCGCGCGGGTCCACCGGAGCCTCGCACCGCCACTACCGGGGCGACACGCTCGTGCTCGAGTCCGAGTTCGTGACCGACGAGGGCACGGTGCGGGTCATCGACTGCATGCCCATCCGCCAGCAGCACCCGGAGGTGGTCCGCCTGGTGGAGGGCGTGCGCGGCAAGGTGACCATGGACATGACCCTGACCATCCGGTTCGGCTACGGGCAGATCGTCCCCTGGGTGCGGCGGCTCGACGGGACCCTGTGCGCCATCGCCGGGCCGGACGGGCTGTCGCTGTGGACCCCGATCGAGGTGCACGGCCAGGACTTCTCGACGGTGGCGCAGTTCACCGTGTCCGAGGGCCAGCAGATCCCGTTCTCGCTGACCTGGTTCCCGGGCAACGAGGAACCGCCGCGTCCCGTCGATGCGGCCTACGGCATCCAGGACACCGAGCTGTGGTGGACCGAGTGGTCCTCCCAGTGCACCTATCAGGGCGACTACCGCGAGGCGGTGGTCCGGTCCCTCATCACGCTCAAGGCACTGACCTACGAGCCGACCGGCGGCATCGTGGCCGCCGCCACCACCTCGTTGCCGGAAGCGCTCGGGGGTGACCGCAATTGGGACTACCGGTTCTGCTGGCTGCGCGACGCCACCTTGACCCTCGAGTCACTGATGCGAGGGGGCTTCTACACCGAGGCCATGGCCTGGCGCGACTGGCTGCTGCGGGCCGTGGCCGGCGACCCCTCCCAGATGCAGATCATGTACGGGGCCGGTGGCGAGCGCCGCCTGGACGAGTGGGAGATCGACTGGCTGCCCGGCTACGAGGGCTCGGCACCGGTGCGGATCGGCAACGCCGCCGCCGGGCAGTTCCAGCTGGACGTCTACGGCGAGGTGATGTCGGCGCTCTACGAATCCGAGTCGGAGTCGGAGTCCGCCTCCCAGCTCGGTACCAGCGCCACGTGGGAGTTCCAACTGTCCCTGATGGAGTTCCTGCGGGACGGCTGGCGCGAGCCCGATGACGGGATCTGGGAGGTGCGCGGGCCACGCCGGCACTTCACCCACTCGAAGGTCATGGCCTGGGTGGCCATCGACCGGGCCATCAAGACGGCCGAGGAGTTCGGACTGGAAGGACCGGTGGACAGCTGGAAGGAGATCCGCCAGGAGATCCACGACCAGGTCTGCGACGAGGGCTTCAACGTGGAGAAGGGGTCATTCACCCAGTACTACGGGTCCGACCAGCTCGACGCCAGCCTGCTGATGATCCCGCTGGTGGGATTCCTGCCCGCCCACGATCCACGGGTGCGGGGCACCATCGAGGCCATCGAGCGGGAGCTGGTGGACGGCGGGTTCGTCCTCCGCTACCGGACCGACGACACCGGCAACGTCGACGGCCTGTCGGGCCGAGAAGGGTCGTTCCTGGCCTGCTCCTTCTGGCTGGCCGACTGCCTCGGCATGCTCGGAAGGACCCACGACGCCCGCCAGCTGCTCGACCGGTTGCTCGGGCTGCGCAATGACCTGGGGCTGCTGTCCGAGGAGTACGACGCGGTGGCCGGCCGACTGGTCGGGAATTTCCCTCAGGCCTTCTCCCACGTGTCGCTGGTCAACTCGGCATCCAAGATGGCCGGCGAGGAGAAGCCGACCCCGGACCATGTGGTCCTCGGACTCGCCCGACGGGCCATCACCCAGTCCAAGAGCACCGCCACCCGACAGCGTGTGGGCAGCCTCACCGCACGCGGGATGCTCTCCCGGCTGGCTGACAGTGTGAGTGGTGACGTCCAGGGCAGCGCGGCCCAGGCCCTCAAGGCGGTGGTGGAAGGTTCGGGTGCGACCGGCGCCGCCGGCGCCGAGGCCGCGACACCACCGGCCCCGGCCAAGCGACGGAGGAGGGCGACCGCCGCCCCGTCGAACAAGCGGACCGGCAGACTCGAGGCCAAGACCCCCCTGGGGGACGCCGCCGCCGACGGAGCCAAGAAGTCGGCGGCCAAGAAGTCAGCGGCCCAGAAGGCGCCGGCCAAGAAGTCAGCGGCCAAGAAGGCGCCGGCCCAGAAGGCCGCCCCGGTGAAGAAGGCGGCCACGAAGACAGCGGCCAAGAGGACAGCCCCAGCCAAGAAGTCAGCCCCAGCCAAGAAGTCAGCCCCGGCCAAGAAGGCCACCGGGCCGTCCGGTCGGAGCTAGCCGGCGTGGGGACCCACTTCCTCCGACGCCGGGGACGGCGCCCGTCGTGACCGGTCCGGGCCATCACGACCATCACCACGACGGACCGGTCGAGCCTGCGCCGTCGTCGCGGACCCGGGTGGCCGACGGTGTGATCGAACTCGACACACTGCTGGGTGGGTGGGAGCGGGTCACCGCCGGGTACCTGATCGAGGGCGACAGCCCCGTCCTGGTCGAGACGGGCAGCCAGTCGTCGGTGCCGGTCCTGCTGGCCCAGCTCGACGCCCTGGGTGTCGGGCCCTCGGACCTGGCCGGCGTGGTGGTGACCCACATCCACCTCGACCATGCCGGAGGCGTGGGTGATGTGGCCCGGGCCTTCCCGCGTGCCACCGTGTACGTGCACGAGAAGGGCGCCCGGCACCTGGCCGACCCCACCCGGCTGGTCGACTCGGCCGCCCGGGTGTACGGACCGTTGCTCGACTCCCTCTACGGACGGCTCGATCCCACGCCGGTCGAGCGCATCCACGTGCTGGAGGACGGGGAGGCCATCCGGGTCGGCCCGGCCCGGTCGCTCATCGCCGTGGACTCGCCCGGACACGCCAAGCACCACGTGGCCCTGCACGACACACTGAGCGGCGTCCTCTTCGCCGGCGACGCCGTCGGGGTGAAGCTGCCCGACGCCGGGGTCCTGCGGCCGTCCACGCCACCCCCCGACTTCGACCTCACCCAGGCCCTCCACTCCCTGCAGCGGTTCGCCGACCGACGCCCCTCGGGCCTGGCCCTGGCCCACTACGGGCTCCTCGAGGATCCCCTGGAGCTCCTGGACGAGGCCGACGACACCCTGCGGAAGTGGGCCGACGTGGCCGAGGCGGCATTCCGGAGTGGCGGTGACATCGCCGCGGCCCTGTCGGCGGCATTCGAGTCCGACCTCGACGGTGTCCCCGAGGAGCACCGGGAGAAGCTCGAGGTGATGAACGGCGTGCACTCCAATGCGGCCGGCCTCGAACGGTGGCTCACCACCCGGTCCACGGGGGCCCCGGGTGGCGCGGCCCCCGCCGCCCCCGGAGAGGCCCCCTGACCCACCGGCACCCGGACCGCCCGCCGTCGGGCCCCGCCCGGTCGCTCCGGGAGCGGCCGTGAGCGTCTCCATCGTCTCGGGCTGGCTCCCGGTGGTGGTCGAGGTACTGGCCGTCCTGGCCCTGCTGGCGGCTCTGCTCGTCCGACCCCGCCACCGGTGGCGCCGGATCGGTACGGGGGTAGTGGTGGCCCTGGCCGTCACCGCAGTGGCGGCGGCCGTCATCCGTTTCGCCACTCCGGTCTCGGCCGACGTGCCCTGGACGGCCTTCGGGTGGGGGTTCCTCTTCGTCCTGTCCGTCTGGGCCGCGGTGACCGGGTGGTCGGAGGGGCGGTGGCCGCGCCGGGCGGCCGCCGTGGTGGCGGTGGTCCTGACCCTGCTCGCCACCCTGGGCCCGGTCGACCGGCAGACCGGTGCCTTTCCGACCATCGGACGCCTCGTGACCCTGGATCCCGAGGACGTGGTCCCCGACGCCCAGCTGCAGCAGATCCGTTCCGAGGTGGCCGCCACCGGCAGGCTCCCGTCCCAGGGGGTGGTGACCCAGGTGGTCATCCCGGCCCCGGCCTCGCACTTCGCCACCCGACCGGCCTACCTGTACCTGCCGCCGGCGTGGTTCGCCCGGGTGACCCCGCACCTTCCCACCCTGATCCTGCTGCCGGGAGAGCCGGGCAGCGCCGCCGACTGGACCAGTGACGGAGACGCCGACACCACCGCCGACGCCTTCGCCCTCGCCCACCACGGGGTGGCCCCGATCATCGTGATGCCCGACCCGAACGGACGGGCCACGGTCGACAGCGAGTGCGTGAACAGCCGGTTCGGGAACGCCGAGACCTACCTGGTGCAGGACGTCCCCGCCTACGCCCGGTCCGAGCTCCATGCCGCCAGCGGGCCCGGGTCGATGGCCATCGGGGGCCTGTCGGCCGGCGGCACCTGCTCGGTCGTGCTGGCGTTGCGCCACCCTGACCTCTTCCCGACCTTCGCCTCCTTCTCCGGCTTCGCCGCCCCCCAGTACCAGGAGACCAGCCGGTCCGAGACCGTCGACATCCTGTTCGGGGGCTCGACGCAGGCCTACGATGCGCACGACCCGACCGTGCTGATGAAGCAGCGGCGCTTCACGGGCCTGGCCGGATGGTTCGAGGTCGGCGACCAGGACGCTGAGCCCCTGGCCGCCGCCCGCACGCTGGCGCCGGCGGCCCACGCCGCCGGCATCGCCACCTGTCTGCTGGTCCGCCCGGGGGGCCACGATTTCGACCTGTGGAGCCAGGCGCTGTCGGACTCCTTCCCCTGGATCGCCTGGCGGCTGGGCCTGACGGGCGAGCCGGCCCACGAGCCGGCCACGTGCGCGACACCGTGACGGTCCGCACCCATTGCCCGGGCATGCTTGCACCCCCGGCCGTCGGTGGTCTGAGATGAGGGGGAGGGAGTTGTGATGGCACACACCGGGAGGGGTCGATGAGCATCGTCTTCGCGCTGCTCGGCGCCTTCAGCCAGGCCCTGACCTCGGTCCTCCAACGGTTGGCCAACGTGGCCGGGTCCGAGGTGAAGCGCTCGGCCTGGCAGACCACCCTGTACCTGGTGCGCCAGCCCATGTGGCTGCTCGGCATGGTGTCCATGGGCGGCACCTTCGTGTTCACCGCCCTCGCCCTCTACTTCGGGGAACTGGCCACGGTCCAGCCCATCCTGGTCACCGAGCTCATCTTCACGCTGGCCCTGCGTCGGTTCTGGCTCGGAGACCGGATCGCCAGCCGGACGTGGGGGGCCGCTGCGCTCCTCTGCGCCGGCCTGTTCGGGTTCCTGGTGGTGGCCCATCCCCAGGAGGGCCACGGGCATCCCTCGCCGGCGGCGTGGATCGTGGCCGTGGGCTCCCGCAGCCTGGTGGTCGTGGTCCTGGTCGTGCTCAGCCGGTGGGGCTCGCCGGCCCGGCGTGCCGCGCTGCTGGGCGCGGCCGCTGCGCTCATCTGGGCCATCGACGCCGCCTTCGTCAAGTCGGCCACCGAGGTCCTGGCCCGCGACGGCTGGAGCGGGCTGCTCCTGCACTGGCCGATCTACGGGGTGGTGGTCACCGGTGTACTCGGGACCGTGCTCCTCGAGTCCGCCTTCGCCGTCGGGCCCCTGGCCGCCTCCCAGTCCGCGCTGCTCATCGTCGACCCACTGGCCAGCATCGCCCTCGGCATCGAGCTGTTCGGTGAGCAGCTCCGGTCGACGCCGATCGCCATCGCCCTCCAGGCCGTGTGCCTCCTCGGGATGTTCGCCGGGGTCGTCCTGCTGTCCCGGTGGGCCCCGCCCGAGATGGAGACGAGGAAGCGGCGGCCCCGACCGGTCGCCGCCGGCGGGGTGCCCGGCAGCCCCGCCCCCGACCCGGCCTGAGTCCGACCGCACCTCCGGCGCCGTCCCGGCGCCCCTCCGACCGACGGTCACCTCGATCGGACCCCCCTGTGCTCAAATGACGGGATGCGACTGCATCCGGCCGGCGCGGCGCCCGATGCCCTGGCCGGGGCGGTGTGGTCCTGTCGGTCGTGCCCGCCCGACCAGATCGACGGGCCCGGGGGGCTCGACTCCGACGGGGGGGAGTGGCTGCCCGCGCCGGTCCCCGGCACGGCCGCCGCCGCCCTGCGCACCCAGGGCGCGTGGACCTGGGGTGACGACGACTCGGCCGTCCTGGACGGGAGCGACTGGTGGTACCGGTGCCACGTCGACGCTCCGGACGGTGAGCGTGACGGCCAATGGGAGCTCGAGTGCCAGGGACTGGCCACGGTGGCCGACGTCTGGCTGAACGGACGCCACCTGCTGCACTCGGAGAACATGTGGCGCTCCCGCCGGGTCGGGGTGGGCCCCCTGGCCGCCCGGAATGAGCTGGTGCTCCGGTTCGCCGCGCTGGCCCCCCGGCTGCGCCAGCGACGGGCCCGACCGCGGTGGCGCAGCCTCATGCTGGAGTCCCAGAACCAGCGGTGGTTCCGCACCACCCTGCTCGGGAGGACCCGGGGGTGGGCGTCCTCGGGGGCACCGGTCGGGCCCTGGCGGCCGGTGTGCCTGCGCCGGGTGGATGCCGGGGTGTCCGTGCGGGACCGGTACCTCGACGCGACCGTGGACGGCGACCGGGGACGGGTCGAGGCGCGGCTGACGCTCGACGGCGTGGAGGCCGGGACCGAGGTCGAGGTCCGGGTGGGCGAGGTGGGCACGCGGGCGGCGGTGGTCGATGACGACGGCGCGGCGGTGGTCGAGGCCGTGGTGGAGCTGGACGGGGTGGAGCGCTGGTGGCCCCGCACCCACGGGGCCCAGCCCCTCTACCCCGTGCGCCTGGTGGTGGGCCCGACCGTCGTCGATCTCGGATCGGTGGGCTTCCGGACCGTGCAGGTGGACCGGGCCGGCGGGGCGTTCACGGTGCGCGTCAACGACGTGCCGGTGTTCTGCCGGGGCGCGGGGTGGACCCCACCCGACGCGGTGTCCCTGCAGGCGGACGAGGCCACCGTGCAGGCGTCGCTGGCCTCGCTGGTCGAGGCCGGCATGAACATGGTGCGGGTCCCGGGGTACTCGGTGTACCAGGACACCGCGTTCTGGGACGCCTGCGATCAGCTGGGCGTGCTGGTCTGGCAGGACTGCATGATCGCCGGCTTCGATCCCCCCGACGACCCGGCCTTCGTCGAGGAGCTGTCGTCGGAGTGGTCCGAGCAGCTGGCCGGGCTCGGGGGTCGTCCGTCGGTCGCCGTACTGTGCGGCAGCGTCGACTCCCAGCAGCAGCCGGCCATGATGGGCCTGCCGCCGGACCGTTGGGCCGGTCCGGTGCTGGACGAGGTCCTGCCCGGCCTGGCCGGTCGGATCCTGCCCGGCGTCCCCTATGTCCCGTCGGCGCCCTCGGGGGGCGACCTGCCCTTCGACCCGGCGGTCGGCGTGGCCACCTACTTCGGTGTGGGTGGGTACCTGCGCCCGGTCAGCGATGTCCGGTCGGCCGGCGTCCGCTTCGCCGCCGAGTGCCTGGCCTTCGCCACCCCGCCCGAGGCGTCCGTGGTCGAACGGGACTTCGGGTCCAGCCAGGTGGCCGGCCACGACCCGGCCTGGAAGGCGGCGGTGCCCCGCGACCGCGGCACCTCGTGGGACCACGAGGAGACCCGTGACCGGTACGTGGCCATGGTGTTCGGCATCGACCCGTTCACGGTGCGCTACAGCGACCCCGACCGGGCCCTCGACTACGCCCGGGCCGTGGTGGCCGAACTGGCCGCCACGGTGTTCACGGAGTGGCGGTGCCGGCGGTCCCCCTGTGCCGGGGGCCTGGTGCTCCACTGGCAGGACCTCGGCGCCGGCGCCGGGTGGGGGCTGCGCGACGCCTCCGGCGGCCCCAAGGCCCCCTGGTTCGCGCTGAAGCGCGTGCTGGCCCCGGTCACCGTGCTGCTGACCGACGACGGCCTGTCCGGCCTCGGCGTCCACGTGGTCAACGACCGGTCCACCGCGGTGAGCGGTGACCTGCGGATCACGCTGTTCGACCCGGCCGGATCCCCGATCGAGGAGTCCCTCACCGTGGTCGAGGTGCCTGCCCGATCCGAATCGGAGTGGACCACGGCGTCCCTCCTCGGCGGCTTCCGCGACCTGACCGACGCCTATCGCTTCGGGCCGCCCGCCTACGACGTGGTGCGGGTGAGCCTCGACGTCGACGGGGCGACCGCCGAGGCGGTGCACCTGCCGCGCGGCCAGGGGCGTCCCGTCGAGGCCGATCTCGGCCTCGAGGCGGTGGCGGTCCGGCGGGACGACGCCTGGGAGCTGACCGTGCGCACCGTCCGGTTCGCCCAGTGGGTCGCCCTCGACGTGCCCGGCTACCTGCCCAGTGACTCGTGGTTCCACCTGGCCCCGGGCCAGCAGCGCCTCCTGGCCCTCCACCCCGTCGGTGCCGAGGGCCCTCCCCGGGGTCGGCTGCGGGCCCTCAACGGCCTGCACTCGGTGCCCGTGCTGGTGACCTGACCGGCCGCCTCAGAGGCTCTGGCCGAGCCACGCCACCAGCGCCCTCACCACCTCGGACCGGCGCCAGTGGCGGTGCATGGGGTGATCGATCCCCTCGATGACCACCAGGTCCACGGCACCCCGGGCCCGGGCCCGGGCCCAGGCCCGCGCGTTGCGGTCCTCCAGGAACTCGAGGCCGTCGTCCCCCGCCGCGAACAGGGCCAGCACCGGTGTCCGTGACCGGACCAGTGCGTACAGCCAGGTCGACGCCGGATGGCGCAGCCCCACGACGTCGAGGCCCCACCACAGACCGGTGCGGCGGAGCTGCCGGATCCGGCGGATCTCGGGCTGCCGGCGGGTCCGGGTCTCGCCGACGATGTCGGCCTCCACCGGATCGCCGGGCTGCCAGTAGAGCTGGGGGTTGATGGCGATGACGCCGTCGGGACGGGCCCGCCGGCCCGACCCGTCCGCCACCGCCGACCGAAGGGCCAGCCAGGCCCCGGCGCACAGCCCGGCCACCACCACCGGTCGCCGATCCGACCGCTGCAGGTCCTCGACGATCCCGTGGACCTCGCCGAGGGCGTGGGCGTCGTAGGGCCGTCCGGGCGCGTGACCGAGGTCGGGGCTCTCCCCCCACCCGGAAAAGTCCACGCGCACCGATCGGTAGCCGGCGGCCGCCAGGTCGCGCGCGTACTCGACCCAGGCCCGACCGGGCCCGATGTGGTGCTCGGAGCCCGAATTGAGCCACACCACGGTGGCCCGTCCGGTCTCCCCCGGCCTCTGGGTGGCCACGCCCGTCAGTCCGGCGTCGCCCAGCCGGACGACCTCCTCGGTCACCTGGTCGCCCCGCCAGTCGAAGGTCGCCGTGGGGCGGGACCCCGGTGCCGGCCCACGCACGGTCCCGTTCCCCACCCACGAGCAGATCCGCCCGACGATCTCCTCGGCCACCTCGGCGTACTCGGTGGGCCGGTCGAGGAACAGCTCGGTGCCGGGGCACACCACGTGGTCGGTCGTGGCGCCGAGGGCGGCCAGCCGGTCCAGCAGCGGGGTGCTCGGTGGCGCATCGTGACGGTCCACGACCAGGATCCGTGACGCCGGTGCCGCCGGCAGCGAGGCCAGGTCGACGGTGGCCACGCTGTCCAGCGTCTCGCCCGTGAAGACGCATCCGGCCTGCACGATGGAGCCCGCCGCGCCCGGCCGGGCCGGATCGTCGGGGACAGGCACCCCGAGCAGCTGCAGCTCGCGCACGTAGCGTCGACCCCGGACCACCGGGGCCCAGGCCACCACGGCGTCGGCCCCGACGGCCGGTCCCTCCATCAGGGACAGAGTGGCCCCGATCCGCACTCCCACGAGGACGAGCGACGACACCCCCAGCTGGCGCAGGGAAGCCGCCGCCGTGCCGACGCCCTGCCGCCAGGCCGCCAGGCGGGCCGGGTCCCACTGGTCCCCGGCCGAGTCGCCCGTGCCGTCGAAGTCGAACCGGAGGACACTGCAGCCCTGCCCGGCCAACCGCTCGGCCAGGGTGCGCAGGGTCCGGTGGGAGGACCACAGCTCGTACCCGATCGGTGGCACCACGACCACGCCGACCGACCCGGTCCCCTCGGCCGGGGTGGTCAGCCAGGAGAGCAGCGGGCGCTCGGCGCGGCCGATCCATCGTGCCACCGTGACCACCGGCTGGGCCGTGACGGCCGTGGTCGCATCGAAGGGCATGACCGCAGCTTTGCACCCCCGACGCCCGGATCCCGGCTCCCCCCGCCCGGCGGTGCGGCATGGCAAGCTTGCCCACCGTGGAGAGCGCGGCGGGCCCCGGCGGGGTCGATGACGTCAACCGCCCCACCTGGTCCGAGGTCGCCGACGAGTACGCCGTCGAGGGATGGAGCGATCCGGGGGAGCTGGGTGCCCTCACCTTCGTGGCCGACCGGGTCCGGGGCACGCCCGTCCTCGACCTCGGGGTGGGGGGAGGCCGCACGGTAGCCCTGTTGCGCCTGCTGTCCTCGGAGTACCTGGGCATCGACTACACCCCCGAGCTGGTGGCCCTGTGCCGGGAGCGTCACCCCGGTGTGGAGATCGAGCTGGGGGACGCCCGCGACCTCGGGGAGCTGGCCGAGGGTTCGAGGGGCCTGGTGGTGTTCTCCAACAACGGCATCGACGCCGTCGACCACGACGGCCGACAGCAGGTGCTGGCCGGGGTGCATCGGGTGCTGGAGCCCGGCGGCACCTTCGTCTTCTCCACCCTGAACAAGGACAACCCGTTGTTCGGGGCACACCCCGGCACCGCCGCAGACATCAGCTGGGTGCCCGGCTCGCTGCTGCCCGCCGATCCCGGCGTGCACGTGACGGCCGACCACGACGGTGGTGCCGGCGACGAGTCCTGGCTACGCGCCGTGCGCAACTGGCGACGGCTGCGCCACCAGATCCGGGACGAGGGGGAGTGGGGGCTGGCGCCGTTCGCGGCCCACGAGTTCGGGCTGGTCGTCCACTTCGTCACCCTCGCCGGTGCCGTGGACGAGCTGGACCGGCACGGGTTCGACGTGGCCGCGGTGTTCCCGTGCGACAGCACCCGGCCCCTGGCGCCGGGCCAGCCCGTCGAGGCCATGTACATGCACCTGGTGGCCCACCGACGGCCCTGATGGGGCCCGGCCGGCCCGGACTGACGGCGGAGCGGGACACGGCCGTATACTCCGGCTGGATCCGGCCACGGTCGGACCACGAAGGCGAGGGGCCGTCCGCGCGAGGTCGGTCGGACCCGCCCCACGGGCTGCGAGGAGCGAGCGATTCACCACGACCGGGGTCGGCTGCGACTGGTGCTCGCCACCGAGCGCTCACTCATCGGTGAGGGATTGTCGGCGACCCTGGGCCTGGTCGCCGACGTCGAGGTGGTGGGACGGGCGCTCGGCCCCGAGGAGATCGAGTACCTGGTCGAGCGGGCCGAGCCGGACGCGCTGGTGGTGACCCTCCGTGCCGGGTCGGCCGGGACCACCGACACGCTCCTGGCCGTGCGGAGGCTGCACGCCCGGTTCTCCTCCCTGGGCATCGTGGTGATCTCCGACCGACCCGACCCCCGCTCGCTCGACCTGCTCGCTGACGGCGTGGCGCGCATCGCCTACCTGCTGGACCATGAGATCCCCCGGTTCACCATGATGCTGGACGCACTGCGCACCGTGTGCGAGGGAGGGAGCCTGCTCGGCCCGGGTGTCGTCGACGCCCTGGAGCACCGGCGCCCGATCAGTGCTGTCGACCACGTCGCCCGACCCCATGAGCCCCCGGTCGAGGTGGCCCTGCTCGATCCCGACGGCGTCATCGTGGCCGTGAACGAGGCCTGGCGGGCGTTCGGGCGCGCCAACGGGGCCGACCCCGATCGCACGGGGGTCGGGGTGTCCTACCTCGACGTCTGCCTGGCCTCGGCGGCCGACCCCGAAGCGGAGGCGGTCGGCCGGGCACTGCGCCACGCCCTCAGCGGCGGTCTGCCCGCTCCGATGCAGGTGCAGATCCCGTGCCACGGGCCCGAGGCCCACCGGCACTTCGACGTGCTGATCTCCTCGAGGCGGGACGAGGTGGGCCGCTGCCTCGGTGCCACGGTGACCCTGTCCCCGGTGGTGTGAGTCCCGGGCCACCACCACCCGGGTGCCCGTTCGCCCCGGGCTCGGTCTCGCTCCGGCTCTATCCCCACGACGAGCTCGATGCCCCCGCCGCCGTGCGGGAGTTGTGCGACCAGGCCGCGCTGGGCCTGGCCGGCGGATTCGACGGCATCATGACCAGCGAGCACCACGGCGGATGTGCCGGCTACCTCCCCAATCCCCTGCAGCTGGCCACGTTCGTCCTCGAGGAGCACGGGTCGGGGTGGGCGGCGCCCTGCCCACTGCTCCTCCCGCTCCGCCCCACGGCGCAGGTGGCCGAGGAGATCGCCTGGCTCGACGCCCGCCACCCGGGCCGGGTGGGTCTGGGTGTGGCGGCCGGAGCGCTCCCGCTCGACTTCGAGGTGATGGGGGTGCCGGCCGACCAGGCCGTCCCGCGGTTCAAGGCCGAACTCCCCCGGATCGTCGACCTGCTGAGCGGGAGGGGGCTCGGGCCCCTGGCCGGCGATCGCGCCCTGCAGCGGTGCGCCTCCTCGCCGGTGCCGGTGCTGAGCGCAGCCGTGTCCCCGGAGGCGGCCCGTCGTGCCGCGCGCTGCGGCGCCGGCATCCTGACCGAGGGGCTCACGGAGGTGGGGCGCCTCCGATCCCTGTGCGACGCCTACGACGCCGCCGGCGGCACCGGGCCCAAGGTGGTGATCCGACGGGTGTGGTTGGGTGAGCCGGATCCGGAGCTGGTGGCCCGCCAACGCGCCGTCACCCGGGCCTCGGCCGGCCGCCGGCGGGCGTTGGCCGAGGACCAGACCGTGGCCGCCACCGATCCCGGCAAGATGGCCGAGCGCTTGGAGGACCTCCGCCGTGCCTCCGGGGCCGATGCCATCAACCTCCGGGTCCACCTGCCCGGAGTCACGCCGGCTGCGGCGCGTGACCAGATCGCCGCCCTGGCCGGGGAGGTCGTGCCGCGGCTGCGCGAGCTGCGTCTGCGGCCGGACTGACCCGGCCCGCTACAGTCCACACTGCGGGCTGCACCGGTCCGCCGTCGAGCGCTGAGCGCCGTGGCGAGGAGCCCGGTGGGGAAGGAGGCGGTCCGTGTCCGTGCCATCGGCAGCCGTCTCCGCTCCGGTCCCCGTCCCGCTCCCTCGGACCGACGGCCAGCACCGTGTCGAACTGTCGATCCAGGGTATGACCTGCGCGGCCTGCGCCGCCCGCATCACCAAGAAGCTGAACGCCATCGACGCGGTGTCGGCCACCGTCAACTACGCCACCGACACGGCGGTGGTCGACGCTCCCGAGGACCTGCCGGTCCAGGCCCTGGTGGACGAGATCGTGAGGGCGGGCTACCGGGCCGAGCCGGTGGTGCCGGCCGCCGTGTCCACCTCCGCCGAGGCGGGTTCCGGCTCCGAGGACGACCCCGTCCGTTCGCTCGGCCGCCGGCTGCTCGTCGCCGCGGTGCTCTTCATGCCGCTGTGCGACGCGTCGCTGGTGTTCTCGCTGGTGCCGGTGACGCGCTTCTTCCTGTGGCAGTGGGTGGTCATCGCCCTGGCCGCACCCGTGGTGGTGTGGGCGGCGTGGCCCATCCACGCCGGCGCCCTCCGTGCCGCTCGCCACGGTGCCTGCACCATGGACACCCTGGTCT
>Ga0302202_10003849_pt1 | contig 16303 bp, 13 predicted proteins | sample II_Bog_N3_3_FD_194579 | JGI IMG/M metagenome (GOLD analysis project Ga0302202, IMG submission 194579) | Peat permafrost microbial communities from Stordalen Mire near Abisko, Sweden - II_Bog_N3_3 | ecosystem: Environmental > Terrestrial > Soil > Wetlands > Peat | place: Sweden: Abisko...
GTGAGTGCCGGAGCGATCAGGATTGCGATGGAGAGGATGCTGAGACGGCGCATGGCGCGGGGCTCCTTCCGAGGGGTTTCGATTGGGCTTTAGCATCTTGGACGCCGATCCGAATGCCTGGTAACAGGGTACGCCGGGATCGATTAGGCATCAAGAGTGGAGATTGAAGGCGGCGTGGGGGCGCGAACATTTACGGCAACGGGCTGGATCGGATTCCTGGCATCAACTCGGCAAGTTAGCGTGCGCTCCGGGCACATGGCGAGTTAGCGGGTTAGCTGCGACGTTGAAAGCCGAAGGTTTCATGCCAACACGGGCCGGCGGAGGCTGTTATGCAGGGAAACGAGTGTTGAGCGAGGTTCCGGGTCGGCCCACCCGCTGTGATACCGTTTGAGTACGGCGTCCCTGAGCCGGGTCTGAAGTTTTTTGGCCTGTGCCGTATGCCTTTAGGTTGGGCTGAAAGCGGGGGCGGAGTGCGTAACCAAAGAATGTCCCAATTGCCGGAATCGACATCGCCTACGCTTGCCGCGAACCCGGCTTCTCTACCTGGGTCCGCGGTTGGCCCTGTTCTGGCCAGCGATGGGCAGGCGGAGGCAGCGAGCGGGCCGGAACTGGGCGAAGCGGCTGTTCTGCATGAGGTTGCCGCGCACGCGCCGCAGCGGATTCCGCGCTGGCTGGAGAGGTCTGAACTGTTTCTTCGGGTGCTGCTGCGGATGTATATCGGACTGGCGGTTTGCTATGCGCCATGGTCAAAACTTTTTTGGGATCAGAATCCGATTTTTGTTCAATTTCCCACGCTCTCAATTTATGCGGCCAACGGGGCGGTGCGGGGCATGGTTTCCGGATTGGGGCTTTTGAATCTTTGGATTGCGTTCCATGACGCGTTTCGAAGGAAAGACTAGGGACTAGGGACTGAGGGACTAAGGGACTGAGGACTCGGGATTTGGTGGTTGGGAATGGCTGCTTATGAGTGACGGATCAGACAGCAAAACCAAGGAAATTGGAACGCCGGCGCCGCTGGTGCGGGCCTCCCTGGCTTACGAAAATCCCACCTTTCTGAACAGTGCGGACGGGCGGCTGATCCGGATCGTGTCAGAGTACCTGGAGCCGCTGGCTCGGTTCCGGCGCGAGCAGATTCAGGACACGGTGGTGTTCTTCGGCTCGGCGCGGTTCCGCGGCAAGGCCGAGGCAGACCACGAGTTGGAACTGCTGGAAAATACGGGATCGAGCCAGCCAGCTCCCAGCCACGAACAGCCGGCCAGCGTTCCCCAGATTGAGGAAGGCACAGCGACCGACTTGCAGCGCAAGCGCGCGGTAGCGGCGGTGCAGATGGCCCGCTACTACGAGGACGCGCGGCGTCTCTCCGGGATGCTGACGAAATGGGCGAAGGGGATTCCGTCGAAGAGACACCGGTTTGTGGTCACATCCGGCGGCGGCCCGGGGATTATGGAAGCGGCCAACCGGGGAGCGTACGAGGCGGGCGGCAAGACGATCGGGTTGAACATTCGGCTGCCGTTTGAGCAGTCGCCCAACCCCTACATCACGCCAAGCCTCAACTTCGAATTTCACTACTTCTTCATGCGCAAGCTGTGGTTCGCTTACCTGTCGAAGGCGCTGGTGGTGTTTCCGGGCGGGTTTGGGACGCTGGACGAGATGTTCGAGATTTTGACGCTGGCGCAGACGCACAAGCTGGCCAAGAAGATCACGGTGGTCATCTACGGCTCCGAATACTGGAAGAAGGTCTTCGACCTGGACGTGCTGGTGGATACCGGGGCGATCTCTCCCAAAGACATTGAGCTGTTCCAGTTTGCCGACACGCCCGAGCAGGCCTTCGACATGCTGCGCAAGGGATTGACGGAAAACTACCTGGCCGCGGAGATAGAGGAAGGCCGCCTGTCCGAAACTCACGTGAAAGGCGCCGGTGAGGACCTGATGGCTGGCTGGACGGTGGAGGACTTTCTGGGGCCGGAGATGGCGAAGACCAGCAAGTGAGCTTCTCCTGATCGTGCAGCGTTTGGTGTTTCTTAGGGTTTTATGGGTGAATTTGGCCTGTTTTGCCTGGTTTCCTCGTAACTGAATTGATTCTCTTGTGAATTGAAGGTGTATTCGCGCCCTCTTAACCCTCCATTGACCGATTTCAGGGGATACTGGATGCAGAATTCCGGGCAAGATCGCGGAGGAGGATCAGAAATGGCCAAGTCGACCATCTCGTACCTGTGGAGCGACCAAAATGCGACACGCGGCTTCCGGTCGGGTGTTTCGTTGCACGGTCACACCAACCAGTCCCAGGAAACGCTGGACTTTCTGGCGAACTTCGGGAACCAGTATCCGGTGATGCGGCCTCTGCTTTCGCGGATGGAGCGGCGGTCGGAGGCTATCTACGGCACGCCGATCAACTACGCGGCGGCCTATTGGACTCCTCCGATGACGCCCAAGCTGGCGTTCAACCTGGAGAGCGAGCAGATTGAGAAGCTGGACCTGGCGCCGATGGTATCGCTGACGGATCATGACAACATCAAGGCGCCGATGCTGCTGCGGACGGTGCCGAGCGCGCGGCAGATTCCGGTATCCGTGGAGTGGAGCGCGCCGTACGGGGTGCAGTCGTTTCATTTGGGGATTCACAACTTGCCCAGCGCGCGGGCGACGGAGTGGATGCAGACGCTGGCGGATTTTACGGCGAAGCCCAGCGACGCGCGGCTGACAGAGATCCTGGTTGCGCTGAACGAGGAGCCCAACGTGCTGGTGGTCTTCAACCATCCCATGTGGGACCTTTACATTGTGGGTGCGGAGAAGCACCAGTTCCTGGTGAACGAGTTTTTGCAGAAGAATGGAAACTATCTGCATGCGATGGAACTGAACGGGCTGCGCCACTGGGATGAGAACCGGGCAACGCGGCGGCTGGCGGAGAAGTGGAACATGCTGCTCATCTCCGGCGGCGACCGTCACGGCGTGGAACCGAACGCCAACATCAATTTGACCAACGCGACCAGCTTTACCGAGTTTGTGCACGAGATCCGGCGGGAGAAGAAGAGCGACATGCTCTTTATGCCGCAGTACGCCGAGCCATGGAAACATCGCATTTTGCAGTCGGTGGTGGATGCGGTGCGGGAGTATCCGGAGTTTCCGCAGGGGTCGCGGACCTGGGAAGAGCGGGTTTATCATCCCGACGCGAACGGCGTGATCCGGCCGGTGAGCGAGCTTTGGCCGGGCGGTGCTGCGCCGCGGGTGATGCGCTATGGCGTGAAGCTGGTGCAGTTGATGGGCAAAGGGCTGGTCTCCGGCGGCCTGCGCATGGCCTGGAGCGAGACGGACGAGTTGCGGCTGGCGCTGGGCGAGCACGACAGCTGAGAGCGGAGTTAGCGTTGCTGGCGGTGTTAGCGGAGTTAGATTCGCCGCGTCCCTCCAGGAGGCGAGGCTTCGATTGGGGGGTGTTCCCCGGGGTCGCGCTTCGCTTACCCGGGGCTATTCTCGTTCTGTTCCTACGGGACGGGTACCTTCGGTGCGGCCATTTGCCATGGAGGCGGATGCTCGCTATTCGCTCGTACTGGTTGAACTGACTCCCACCCTTTCCGGGAAAAGAAACGCAATGGGTGGGGCACGGAGAGATTGGCAGGGGCTGAGGCCCGCGTCGTTGCTTTGCGCTTTTCGGCCCGACTGAAGTCGTGCCCTTGTTACAAGGCACATCCAGAGCGTCAGGCCGCCCTGAGTAGGTGTTCCGTGTTGTAGCCAGCTCCTGGATTGGTTGAATCAATGAATGCATCGATGCCGCGTGTGGCTTACTTCCCTGACTCGTTTCACGAGGTGAACGGGGTTGCGCATACGAGCCGGCATTTTGAGGCGTTTGCGCGGCGGCGGAATCTTCCCTTTCTTTGCGTGCGGGCCGGTGATCGGACACAGGCCATTCTGGAAGAGGGAAACGTGTGGACGCTGGAGCTTCCGCGCGGGTTTCTGTCGTTTGCGCTGGAAAAGGATCTGCGCTTCGACCCGGCGTTTCTACGGCACATTCCGCTGATCGGCGAGGTTCTGGAGCGGTTCAAGCCGGACCTGATTCACATTACCGGGCCGAGCGAAGTGGGGATGCTGGGGGCGGGGCTGGCGCATCACTTGGGAGTGCCGCTGGCAGCGAGCTGGCACACCAATGTGCATGAGTATGCGGCGCGTCGGTCGGACTGGTTTCTACGGCTGCTGCCGAAACGGCACTCGCAAGCGACCGAACAGAAGATCGAGGATATTGCGATGGCAGCGGCGGCCAAGTTTTATTCGGTGGCGCAGGTGCTGTTTGCTCCGAATCCCGAGCTATGCGCGCTGCTGGCACGGACTACGGGGCGAGAGTGCCACCTGATGCCGCGCGGCGTGGATGCGGAGCTGTTTCATCCGGCGAAGCGATTGCGCGATCCCGAAGACCGCGACCATGTGCTGGGATTCGTGGGGCGGCTTTCGATTGAGAAGAATGTGACGCTGTTGGCGCGGGTGCAGGAAGAGCTGGAAGCGATGGGGCACAAGAGTTTCCGGTTTCTGATTGTGGGGCACGGCGGGGAAGAGGGATGGCTGCGGGAGCGGATGCCTCGCGCGGAGATTACGGGCGTGCTGAAGGGCGAGGAGCTTTCACGGGCTTACGCGAACATGGATTTGTTTGTGTTTCCGTCGCATACCGATACCTTTGGGAATGTGGTGCTGGAGGCGCTGGCCAGCGGCGTGCCGGCGATTGTGACTCCGGATGGCGGCCCGCGGACGATTGTGCGCGATGGGGTGACGGGGCGGACTGTGGACGACGATGATTTTGCGGCGGCGGTGGCGGGGGTGCTGGGCGATCCGGTGACGCATGCGGAGATGCGGGTGAAGGCGCGGGAGTTTGCGCTGACGATGAGCTGGGACTCGGTGTTTGAGGGGGTTTATGCGGCGTATGCCACCTGCGGTGGGGCGGACGCTCGGGGGAGGCTCGCACCATTGCATGGAGCAGGCGCTCGCGGGGGCTCGCACTGACCGCCGGCGGTGCGCTTTCATCTTTCCGGGTTCGACGCGCCGGAGATGTCACCGGTGTGTACCACCCAATCCTTTACTACCCCCCCTGCTTCTGTGAATAAGCCGCATGTTTTCATCTGTTTACCGGATGGCGCGGCTGTGAATATGCGATTCCAAAGGAGTTGCTTGCAGAATTGAGAAAACAAAGCGCTTAGCATTGCGGCAGACGCTCGATCCACCTGCCGTGGAGCAGACGCTCGCGGGAGGCTCGCATGAGCCTTCAGCGTTTCCCTTTTTGTGGGCTATGAAATGATTGTGCGCCAAATGAGGGAAATACTACGCAAAATTCCAGACGATTTTATGCGAGGAATATTGACGCAGGTTTATGGCATTCCAGGTGGACCTTCCGCTGTGGCTCGGAGTAAGTTCTGGTGCGCCCAGTTCTCGTTTGATTTCGGCCGGCCGATGGGCGAGTGTGGGCCGCTTTGCGCTGGGTTGGGTAACCTATGGGCGTTTCCCGGTCCTGATCCGAAGGCATGACTTCCGGATTGCCCTCGATCCGGGCGGAATCTGGCTCCGCACGGTGGACGCATTTAGAGCTCCTGCTGCCTAAATCCAGTGTCGCTCGAACCCAGCGACACTTGCCGCAGAGGACCTAGCTTAAACTCAAATCACATGCTCAACCGGGGCTATGCCTACACCACAATCATCGGCAGCAAACACCATGGACAAACCCTGCTCTCCCACCTGGCTAGCCTTTACCCCCACTCAACCCCACAAGCCTGGCAACAAAAACTGAACAACGGTGAAGTCACCCTCAACGGCGTCACCGCCGCCGGAAGCGAATCGGTGATTTCAGGACAGACACTGGTCTGGAACCGTCCGCCGTGGATGGAACCAGACACCCCTCAGCACTTCGAAGTCCTGTTCGATGACGCCCATCTGCTGGCCGTCAACAAACCCAGCGGGCTGCCCACCCTGCCCGGCGGCGGCTTCATGGAAAACACCCTCCTGCGCCTGGTGCAGAAACAATTCCCCAACGCCAGCCCTGTCCACCGGCTGGGCCGAGCCACCAGCGGGATCGTCCTCTTCGCCAAGACGGCGCAGGCGGCCGCAGCTCTATGCGCAAACTGGAACACACCCAAAATTCAAAAAATCTACCGGGCGCTGGCGCAAAACATTGCCGAGCACGACGCCTACGAAATCCTCACACCCATCGGCCTGGTACCGCACCCGCGCCTCGGTCAAGTGTGGGCCGCCAGCCCCAGTGGCAAGCAAGGCGGCAAACCGTCAAAGTCATTGGCAAGGGTGATCTCACGCAGGGCGAGCACGACAGCAAATGCAGGCACCACAACATTTGAGGTAAACCTGCATTCGGGCCGCCCTCATCAAATCAGAATCCATCTGGCATCCATCGGCCATCCCCTGGTGGGCGATCCTCTGTACGGATTGGGCGGCCAGCCTGTTGAAAATCTCCCCGGCCTCCCCGGCGATGGAGGATATTTCCTGCACGCCCAATTCCTGAAATTCCAGCACCCCATCACCGGAGAACAAATCCATCTTGAGGCGGCTTTGCCGCCCGCGTTAAGAAGGGACTAAGGGACTAGGGACTGAGGGACTTTTGCGGCAGTTGAGGTCTGTGGCGATCCCCGGTCCCCAAAGGCGAGCGACCCCACCCCATGGACTAAGACCTGTCCATGGGGACCCCGGACCGGGGGCACCCTCGGTTTTGGTGCGTCCTATTTCGCCTGCGCCAGCCCCGCAACAACTTCGGCAATTTTATCGAGTACCTGGTTCCAGCCCTCCATTTGACCGCTGTTTTTCGCGCTCTCCATGGGTTCATTTCCAATGAAGGTGAGTTTCGTCTGGCCGTTTCCGAGATCCTCAAAGATGGTCACGTCGTACGCGCCGTCTATGGCCTCATGTTCTATTCCTAATTGCGCAGGGTCAATCTTGTTTCCCTCCGGGTCGGAAAAGTACATCAAGGAAACGATCTTCTCGTAGGGAACAATCTCGTGGTATTCAACCGCATTCCAGAACTCCTGCCCATCCGGCGCCTTCATGCAGCAGAGAAGTTTTCCCCCAACGCGAAAATCCCCCTTGCAAACAGGCGAAGTAAAACCCTTCGGTCCCCACCACTGCATGATGTACTTCGGGTCTGTCCACGCCTTCCAAACCAACTCGCGTGGGGCATCGAAAACTCTTGTTACAACCATCCGCTCAATTTCGTTCACCGTGTTTTCTGTCATCTCCGACCTCCTCCTTTTTCATTTGATTTACGACCACGTCCAGTTTGTCGAAACTCTCTTCCCAGAATCGCCGATAGTTAAAAGCCCAGTCGCTGACAGTCTTTATCGCCTCTGGCCTAAGCGTGCACACACTCTCCCGTCCACGCTTCGACTTGATGACAATCCGCGCCCGCACCAGGCAGGCAACATGTTTTGAAATCATCTGCTGCGAGAGTGCAAACGGTTCCGTCAATCCACGCACAGAGGCAGGCCCGTGGGAGAGCCGTTCGATCATCGCCCGCCGGGTTGGATCAGACAAAGCCGCAAATGTTGTACCCAACCTATTCACAACCATATGGTAGTGGATTTTCTATCGGTGTCAAGTATGAATTTTGCAATCCCTGATTGGCGGGTGGCCACGATTTCACGCGAGATCACATTAAGTTGAGGGTGCCCCTGTACCTCGCTTTTGGGGACCGGGGATGGCGTCGTAATCATCGGGTCCAACGCCGCGATTGAACCGGCTGCGGAAAAGGGCACTTCTGGGGTCGTATCAGCCCGCGCGTTGCAGGGGCTAAAGCCCCATTCTCTCATTTTAAACAACTTATGGCACGACTCAAGCCACCCCAGCGACGAAGACCTGTCGCTGGGGACCCCGGGAAGTCGTGCCCCTTCGCACATCTACTGCCAAGCTGGAGTTTTTCCGCAGCCTGTGAAGCCCAATTCTTTTTGGCCTCTTGTGGCCCGGCTGAACAGGCTGCGGAAAAAGGCCTGGTTTTGGGCGAAACTCGGCAAAAGCATACCTCAGGGGCTGAAGCCCTTGTTGATTTAATTGGATTTATGCCGGGGATAAATCCCCGGCCTACCGCCCGAACGAGTTTTTCCGCAAGCTGTGAAGCCGTGCCCTTGTTAACAGGCCCTAATATGACTATTTCTGTAGCCTGTGAAGACAAGACCAATCTCCGGCGAATTCGCTGGGCGGTTTAAACTAGAGGCTGCCCTGACACGAGCCTTATGCCAGCTGAGATTATTCTTCAGCCCGGTCCCAACGCCGCGGGTCTCGCCGAAAAGCGGGAGCGGCTTGCTGCCGTCCGCGCCGCGCTTGCCGAGCGCGAAGCCGACATCGCACAGATTCGCGCTCAGTTCAAGGTATTTGAGGGGCACTATCTGCGGCGGGTCGGCGTTCTTTATGCGGAGCTGGACGAGATTGCGGCGCGGATTACGGAGCGTGAAGTGGATCTGTACGACTCGGACTCCGCGCGCCGGCGTGCGCGGGAAGCGCGGCAGAGGGCGCAGGAAACCCACGAAGCCGCATTTGGCGCCGAGCAGGAGCCCGTGGAGTTTGACCCGTCGCCGAGTCTCAAGACGCTGTTTCGCGAGGTGGCAAGGCGGATACACCCTGACTTTGCCAGTGACGAGGCAGAACAAAAGCACTTCACCTTGCTGATGACGCGCGCCAACCATGCCTACAGTTGCGGCGACGCGGAGACCTTGCAACGCCTGCTCGACGACCATCTCGAGGTCAACGCCGCAGTTGCCGATGAGGGAGACGGCGTCACCGTCCTTCGTCTTGCCCGGCAGATTCAACATGCTGAGCGAGACATTGCGGCGCTCGATGGCGAACAACAGACGCTGCTGGGAAGCGAGATTGGCCAACTGTTTACCGGCGCCGAAGCCGCTTCACTGGAAGACCGCGATCTGCTGGGCGAGCTCGAAGTTAGTTTGCGCGAGCGCATCGCCGATGCTCAGTACCGGTTGGAGTTTGTGGAACGCCAGGTGAGTGCCCTTGGAAGATAAAGCTCAATCGGGCCTGCAGCATATTCCTTCCGGCGGCGCTTTGGCGCTGCACTCGGTTCGCTCCAGCATCTTTGCCCGTGGCCGGCGAGACGCCGCAAATTCGTCTTCAAACTCTGACTACCAGAGGGGCGTGGCGGAATACAACGCGGGGCGATTTACAGAAGGTGCCGCGAGCTTCAGGCAGGCGGCCGAACGGGGTCACGCTGAGTCGCAGTACATCCTGAGCACGATGTATGACGCAGGCAAAGGGGTGCCCAAAGACGACGCGCAGGCTGCGCGCTGGGAGCGCACGGCGGCAGAGCAGGGCCACGTGTATGCGCAGGCAAATTTGAGCTTCAGGTGTTCGAGCGCTGGCGACTTGGCGGGCGCGTTTGAGTGGTGCCAGCGCGCCGCGGACGGGGATCTTGCCTGGGCACAGTACAACCTCGGCCTGATGTATCAAAAAGGGGAAGGAGTGGCCCTCAGCGAAGCCGAAGCTGCGCACTGGTATCGGCTGGCCGCATCGCAGGGCTTTGCGGACGCGCAGCAACGGCTCGCCGACCTTTACTACCTTGGCTTGGGGCTACCGCGCAGCTATACCCAGGCCGCGCTATGGTATCGCCGCGCCGCGGAGCAGGGTAGCGCGAGAGCTCAATTCCAGCTTGGCCACCTCTACGATGTGGGCCTCGGCATCGAGCACGACTACACCCAGTATCGATACTGGACCCGCATGGCCGCGGAGCAAGGACACGAAGACGCCATCCGCGAAGTCCGCCGTCGCGATTACCGTGACCCATAAGCCAAACTCCTCACGCTTGATTGCCGTCCGACAGCCGTTTCACTCCGGCGAGGCCGGCTTGTTCTTTATGCTTTGGCGGCGAGGGTGGTGATGGCGTCTACCATTTTGTCCAAATCGCCGATGGTGGTGTAGACGTGGGGGGTGACGCGGACGCAACTGATGTTTTCCCAGACGATGCCGACGGTGTGGATTTTGTACTGGTCGAACAGCGCGGAGGCTAGCTGGCCGGGGGTCATGCCGTCAATGCTGACGCCGCAGATGGCGCAGGAGTAGCGCGGGTCAAGCGAGGTGTGGAGCTTGACCTTGGCGACGGTCTGTACGCGGCTGGCCCAGTAGTTTTTGAGGTAGTGGATGCGCTGCTGCTTGCGCGCGCTGCCGATGCCTTCGTGAAAATTGATGGCTTCGCCGATGCCCTGTTCGAGGGGGAAGCTGCGCGTGCCGAGGTCTTCGAATTTCCGAATGTCGCCGGAGTGCGGGGTGCCGTTGCAGACCAGCGGCCAGATCTTGTCGATCTTATCGGCCTGAATCCACATCATGCCGGTGCCGATGGGCGCCGAGAGGAACTTGTGCAGGCTGGTGCCGAAGTAGTCGCACTTGAGGTCGGGGATTTTGAAGTCGATGAGGCCGAAGGAGTGGGCGCCGTCGGCGATGACTTCAATGCCGTGGGAGTGAGCCATGTCAGCGATTTTTGCGACGGGCATGGTCTGGCCGACCCAGTTGATCATGTGGGTGACGTGGATGAGCCTGGTGCGCGGGGTGATGGCCTGCTCATAGGCGCGGACGATGACTTCGTCGTCTTCAATGGGGAGATCGAAGCTGATTTGCTTGTAGACGATGCCGTCGCGCTCGGCGCGCTGGCGGTAAGCCTGGATCATGTGCGGGTAGTCCTGCTTGGTGCCGATGACTTCGTCGCCGGCCTTGAGGGGGAGGCCGAAGATGATGGTGTTGAGGGCTTCGGTGGAGTTGCGGTCGATGGCGATCTCGTTGGGATGGACGCCGGCGAGGTGGGCGAGCTTCTGGCGGAGGGGTTCGCGGCCCTGGTCGAGGATTTGCCACATGTAGTAGGACGGGCCTTCATTGGAGAGCTGGTTGTAGCGCTCGACGGCCTGCTGGACGACGATGGGCGCGGGCGAGACGCCGCCGTTGTTGAGATTGACGATGTCAGGATTGACGGAGTAGGAGCGCTGGATGAGGCTCCAGAAATCTTCGTTCTGGGCAACGTCGGCGGGGCCGAGATGGGCGACGGCGCGGGAGGCGACATTGAAGTCGGCGGCGTGGACCTGGTGGAAGAGGCTGGTGGCGCCGAATGCATTGGCTACAGGGAGGGCTCCGGCGATGGCGGCGGCGCTACGGAGGAAGGTGCGGCGGTTGGTGGGAGGCATAGAAAGAAATGTAGGCGTTTGGGGTGGGGGACGCAACGGGAAAATTGCGGGGACGTTGGTTGCTCGCGTGTGTAGGGTTGCTTAGTGAGCGAGCAGGCTTGGCTGCGAAGACCCGCTCATCGCGATAAAGCCCTGCGATGAATGGGGCACAGTTCCGATACCGGGAAGAGCGGTTTAGCTGCCGGGAGGTGTTATTGGCAGGAGATGGTGAAGCGCTTGACGGATGCGCCTTCCCAGCCTGTGGCGCTGGGAGAGCTGGTGTAGAGGATGTAGAACTCCTTACCTAGAATATTGGGGTTTTCTCCCATGCCGACGGGGACATCGTAGACCGAGGGAGTGCCGGGATCGTTGCGGAAGTCGTGGAGCACGGTGGGGATTGACCAGCTCATTCCATCCGGGGATTCGGCGTAGGCAATGAGCACTCCCTGGTTGATGAACATCTGGTAGCGCTTGAGGTCGGAGTTCCAGGCGACCTGCATGTTGCCGACGTAGGCGCCTTTGGGATTGATGTCCTGCGAGTAGCCGCCGAGGGCCTGGTTCAGATCCCAGCCTTTGTAATACTTTTCAAACTTGGATGCGCGCGGATGGTCGCCGAAGGCGTCGTTGAGCACCGACGAGATGGTGGCGCGGGCGATGGAGAGAACGGTGACGGTGTTCCCCCAGTGGGTGGTGCCGTTGGCCAGCCAATCAGAAAAATAGATATAGAAATACTTGGCGTCGGGGGAGACGACGAGGTTGGCATCGCCGATGTCGTAGCCGTCCATGTCTGTGCGGTAGCCCTGGTTGATGCGGACGATCTCGCCGAGGTCGGTCCAGCTCATGCCGCCGTTGGAGGAGGACGCGAGCGCGAATACCGAATAGAAACTCTGCGTGGTGACGGTGGGAATTTCAGCGTGATAGACCATGAGAAGCTTGCCGGCGCCGGGCATTCCGGCGGGCACCTGGTAGACGGGGCCGCCGCCCATGTAGTCGTAGGCGGAGTAGAAGGGATTGACGGAGGGATCGGGATTGGGGTTGATGGTTACATCGATTGGGTCTTCGGTGCCGAGCGGATTGTCGAGAGTTCCGATGGTGCGGGTGACGGAGCCGTACTTGTTGTTGCCGTAGTACTGGTCTTCCCAGAGCTGGCGTTCGTGGTAGCCTCCGTCGCTGCCGAAGAAGACGTATCCGCCGTCGATCTTTGCCACGCCGAGTTCTGTGTCGGGCCAGGCGAAGCCGTTGGCGGCGTCGGTGAGCGGCGGCCATGCGCGATTGCCCGCGGCCTTGCGCTGGGCGGCCGTGACCAGCACCTTGTTGGCAATGATCTTGGGCGTGCAGACATCGGTTACGGTCTCGGCGGCTGAGGGAAGAGACAATCCGGTGAGAAGAGCGCAGAGGGCGAGGGCTGAGGGGAAGAAGACCTGACGGCCAATGGACATGGGGATCTCCTGGTCTAACGAAGAGAACACAATCATTCTGCGAGAGTTGCGGAGGCTTGAGGATTTTGGCCGCTATCGCGCCGCGCAGGCTGTACGCCTGGAAGATGATGGTATGCACAAATTGAGGCCGGGGATGTGCTGTTTGAGACGCCGGTACTATGCGGGCGGAAGGAGCAGGCCGGTTTGCAGGTCGAGGGCGAAGGGGGATTCCTTGTCGGTGCGCATTTGCCAGCCCTGGCCGTGGAGGATACCGGGTTCGATGGAAGTGATGGTGAGGCCTTCGTCGGAGAGCTTTTCCGATTGCCAAGCGTGGCCGTCCGCGCCCCAGGCAAGGATGGAGTGGTGGCCGACGAAGAGCAGAAGGTTCTCGGCTGGGACTGGAAGAAGTTGAAGGACTGGCCGGTACTCGATCATGGTGAATCGCTCGGGGGCCGTCGTGCAAATGATGTAGGCGTAGCCGCCGGAGACGGCGCAGATTTCGTCTGGATTGGGCGCGGACCAGAGGCCGGTGGGAACTAACGGGTCGCGAAAGCCGAGGGCGCAGGTAGCTAGGAACTCCTGGGGTTGCGGAGCAGGGGATTTGTCTTCCCAGGTCCCAAAAGCGGGACCTGGGGCACCCGCGAGGAACTCGTGTGGAATCGATGACGAGTCGGCTCCGCATGAAGATACCGAAAGAGTTCCCTCGGGGGCTAAAGCCCGGAGCGATTCGGCGGCGTTTACGGCACGACTAAAGTCGTGCCCTTTCAAAGCGGCGGCGCGCTTCTCGTCGGGATGAATCGGGGATGGACGGATGAGGACTTCCAGTGCGCCGCGTTCTACTTCTTCGGCCTGGCGGGGGTAGACGAAGTGGCGCTGAGGCAGAATCAGCGGGCGTGCGGGAAGAATCTCCGCCTGCCAGTGATGGGGAAAGGTGCCATCAAAAAAGGGAGCTGGAGCGGTCATGGTCTGGGCTGGTAGTTGAGGATCCAGGTTTCCTGTTCCTGGGTGTCGGGAACAGCGCAGCCGCGCGCTGCCGCAATGGCGAACAATGCCTCCCGCGGCGACCAGCCGAGATGAATCAGCGCGCAGGCCGCGGTAATGGTGGCGCGGCCGATGCTGCCGCGGCAATGGATGCCGATGCGCTCACCGGCGCGGAGGCGGTTGACGAGGTACTTGATGAAAGTTTCAAAGGCAGCGGGGTCGGAGGGGATCTGCGTATCGGGGATGGGGAAGGAGAGGAAATAGAGGCCGGCCTTCCTGGCAACGCGGGCTTCGTCGGTCAGCTCAAGGAATGCGGCTTCGTGTTTTTCAAGCAGCGAGACGAGGGTCTGGACGCCGGCGGCCTTCATGCGGGTGAGCTCATCTTCAAGCCAGTCGCCGCCACGGGGGCGCAGCACGATGGCGAGGTTGGCGGGCGGTTCGCCTTTGATCCAGAAGATTTCGTTCATGACTTTCTATCGACTCCTGCTTCAGGAGATTACATTGTAGATTTGGAAAAACAACCGCAGATCCTTCGACTCCGCTCCGGGCAGGCTTTCGACTGCGATTGTCGCAAAATGCGCGCCAATATCCGCCCGGCGAATGTCTGTAGATATCGGAGAAAGCATGGAGATCTACAGATAGACGAATCGATCCCACTCATCGCGATAGGACTGCGATGAAAGGGGCACAGCTGGGTTGGAAGGACCCATAACTAAACGCCGACGAAGGTCTCGATCCTTTCTCGCACGCTGGGAATGGCGAGGCCGAGGGCAGCGCCGTCTTCAATGAGCGGGATGATTTTGTCGAATTCCGGGCCGGAGTGGGAGCCGGTGATGGCGATGCGGATGGGATGAAAGAGCTCTTTGCCCTTGATGCCGGTGGCGGCCTTGATGTCGTTGATCCAGGCTTTGAAGTCCTCGGCGGTGACGAGGTCGGCGTGGGCGCGGGCGCGGTTGGCGAGCTCGCCGAGCACGGTGCGGGAGGAGTCGGCTGCCAGGATGGCTGCGTTCTCAGGATTGGCGCGTGCGGAGCTGGGATCGAAGCCGAGGATGGGCGCTGCCTTCTGGGGGAGCTGGTCAAAGTGATCGACTGCGGGGACGAGCAGGGCGAGGAGGCGGGCGAACCATTCTTTTCTGAGCGTAATGAGCTCGTTGGAGGGCAGGTTCAGATGGACCGGCGGGTCGAGGCTGGCGAGGAGCGAAAGTGTTTCAGCGGTATAGAGCTCAGAGGAGGACCAGAGCGGGAAGATGTCGGGCCGGAACTGGCAGAACTGGCGCTCGGCGAGCTTGGCGATGCGCTCCGGGTCGGCCTGCTTGAGGTAATGGCGGTTGAGCCAGTTGAGTTTGTCGAAGTCGAAGACGGCGGGTGAGGGCGTGACGCGATTCAGAGTGAAAAGCGGCGCGAGTTGGGCGAGGGTGAAGGTCTCCGATTTGCCGTCTTCCGCGCCCCAGCCCAGGAGCGCGAGGTAGTTGGCCATGGCCTCAGGCAGGTAGCCCATCTGGCGGAAGGTGGAGATGGAGGTTGCGCCGTGGCGCTTGGAGAGGCGCTCGCGATCGGGGCCGAGAATGGTGGAGAGATGGGCGAACTCCGGCACCGGCCAACCGAAGGCCTGGTAGATGGCCACCTGGCGGGGAGTGTTGGAGATGTGGTCGTCGCCGCGAATGACGTGGGTGATGTTCATCAGGGCGTCGTCAATGGTGACCACGTAGTTGTAGACCGGAATGCCGCCGGAGACGCCGCCGGCGGAGCGGACGAGGACCGGATCGCTGACTGCTTCCGCGGCAAACTCGACCGAGCCGCGGACGAGGTCGTGGAAGCGCAGGGGGTGGTCTTCGATTTTGAGGCGGACGGCGTAAGGCAGGCGGGCGGCGAGATTGCGGTTGATCTCTGCGTCGGTAAGCGACCGGCAGCGGCCGGAGTAGATTTGCGGGCCATTCGCTTCAGTGGCGCGCTGGCGCTCGGCCTCCAGATCTTCCTGGGTACAGAAGCAGCGGTAGGCTTTGCCTTCGACCAGAAGCTGCTCAGTGTGCTCGGCGTAGATGGCGAGCCGCTCGGATTGGCGGTAGGGGCCGTAGTCGCCTTTGTCGGGCAGGCCTGCGAGGCCGGGGCCCTCGTCCCAGTCAAGGCCCAGCCAGTGAAGGTCTTCCATGAGCTGGAGTTCGAAGCGGGATTCGGAGCGCTCGAGGTCAGTGTCTTCAATGCGCAGGATGAATTGGCCCCCGGTGTGGCGCGCGAACAGCCAGTTGTAGAGGGCGGTCCGCGCATTGCCGACGTGGAGCAGGCCGGTGGGAGACGGCGCAAATCGGACGCGGGGTTTGAGTTCAGTGTTCATGGCAGCAATGATGATAGCCCATTGCATGGAGCAGATGCTCGCGTGAGGCTCGCTGGGGTGCATGGGGGCTTTGTGCGAGTCAAAACGGGCAAAGCGGGTGAAGACCCGCGCGGTTGCCCCGCGTAGGCCAATTCGATTTCCGAGATATGGCTTTCGGCCCGAGTAAACTCGTGTCCCTATTACAAGGCGCATCCACCGTTGCATGGCGCAGGCGCTCGCGGGAGGCTCGAAGATGTGCAAGGGGGCTTTTCGCGAGGAAAGACGCTCAAAGCGGGGAGGAAGGCGTGCGCCTGTTTCTGTTGGGTTGGGATATGAAGAACTTTAGATAGATGAAGCTATCCCGCTCATCGCGATGGGGCCGCGATGAATGGGGCACAGCCTGTTCGCTCGGGAATTGCGCGGAGAAATCAGGTTTTGGTGGGCAAAGGCGGGGTGGGTGTGTAGAAGAT
>Ga0302202_10003861_pt1 | contig 16277 bp, 12 predicted proteins | sample II_Bog_N3_3_FD_194579 | JGI IMG/M metagenome (GOLD analysis project Ga0302202, IMG submission 194579) | Peat permafrost microbial communities from Stordalen Mire near Abisko, Sweden - II_Bog_N3_3 | ecosystem: Environmental > Terrestrial > Soil > Wetlands > Peat | place: Sweden: Abisko...
CCTGGCGCTCCGGGGCCGCCGACGGCGTCCACCTGCACCGCTACGCGGCCACGGGGGAGGTCCAGGCCGAGGTCGGCCTCGGCGGTGCGGCCGACATCGACGATGCGGTGACCGCCGCCCGGGCGGCCCAGCCGGCATGGGCCGCCCTCGGCCCCGAGCGCCGGTCGGCGATCCTCCTCGACTTCGCCGACCTCCTGGACGCCCACCGCGACGAGGCCTCCGAGCTGGCCGCCCTCGACAACGGCACCCCGGTGTCGATCCTGCGGCCCGGCCGCTACACCGCGGCATGGGTCCGCTACTACGCCGAGCTGGCACCGAGGATCCGGCCCGAGCGGCTCGAGGTCTCGCGGGGGACGGCCGAGGTGCGCCTCGTCCCCTACGGCGTCATCGGGGTGCTCCCCCCGTGGAACGGCTCGATGATGGGCATGGGCCAGAAGTGCGGGCCGGCCCTGGCCGCCGGCGACACCGTGGTGGCCAAGCCACCGGAGCTCGCCCCGTTCGGCATGCTCCGCTTCGGCGAGCTCGCCCTCGAGGCCGGGGTACCGCCCGGTGTGGTCAACATCGTGGTGGGCGGGGCGACGGCCGGTCAGGCCCTGTCCGGCCATGCGGACATCGACAAGCTCACCTTCACCGGGGGTGCCGCCACGGCCCACGCGGTCATGGCGGCCGCGGCGACCCGTCTGACCCCACTGGCGCTCGAACTCGGGGGGAAGTCCCCCAACATCGTCTGCGCCGACGCCGACCTCGACACGGCGGCCACGGTGGCCGCCCTCGCCGGCACCGCCCTGCTGTCCGGCCAGGGCTGCGCGCTGCCCACCCGGACCTACGTCCACGAGGACGTCTACGACGACCTGGTGGAGCGGGTGCTCGCCACGCTCTCCACCCTGGCCGTGGGCGATCCGCTCGATCCGGCGACGTTCATCGGCCCGGTGGTCACCGAAGCGGCACTGGATCGGATCCTCGGCGTGATCGACCGGGCCACCGCCGAAGGGGCCACCCTGCTGGCCGGTGGCGACCGGCTGGGCGGCGATCTGGCCGACGGGTGGTTCGTCGCCCCGACCGTCTTCGGCGACGTCGCCCACGACAGTGACCTGGCCACCAACGAGGTGTTCGGGCCCGTGCACGCCATCTGCCGGTTCTCCACCGATGACGAGGTCCTGGCCAAGGCCAACGACAGCTCGTACGGACTCGCCGCCTACGTGCACACGGCCGATCCCGACCGCCTGGCCTGGTTCGTCGACGGGCTGCGGACCGGTGTGATCATGGCCAACGGCCTGGGCGACCTGTCGCCGGCCACGCCGTTCGGCGGGTTCCGCCAGAGCGGGTTCGGGCGCGAGGGTGGGCGGGCCGGCTACGAGGAGATGGTCCAGCGCACCACCGTGCTGGACGCCACACCACGGATCGACGAGAACGAGGGAGTCTGATGACCAACGGATCCGACCGGCCGGTGGCCTTCGTGACCGGTGCCAGCCGGGGGATCGGCAAAGCCATCGCCCGCCATCTGGCCCGGGCCGGCTACGACGTGGCCATCGGGGCGCGCACCGTGCACGAGGGCGAGGAGCGCGAGCACTCCTCCACGGTGGCGGCGTCGAACACCAAGCCACTGCCGGGCTCGCTCGACTCGACGGCCTCGATGGTCGAAGCCGAAGGTGGCCGGGCCCTCTCCGTCTACCTGGACCTGCTCGACCGCACCTCGCTCGGGTCCTCGGTGGCCACCGTGCTCGAGCGGTGGGGCCGGATCGACGTGCTGGTGAACAACGGGCGCTACGTGGGGCCCGGACACATGGACCAGCTCCTCGACACCCCGGTGGAGCTGCTCGACCGGCACCTGGAGGCGAACGTCATGGCCCCGGTGATCCTGGCCAAGCTGGTCCTGCCCCAGATGGTCGACCGGGGCCGGGGCACCATCATCAACCTGGCGTCGAGCTCCGGCACCATGGACCCCCGCCGGCCGGCCGGCAGCGGGGGATGGGGCCTCGGCTACGGCATGTCCAAGGGGGCACTGCACCGGGTGGCCGGCATGGTGGCCGTCGAGCTGCGCGACCGGGGGATCCTGGCCTTCAACCTGAGTCCGGGGTTCGTGGCCACCGAGCGGATCGCCATCGACATGGCCGAGTTCGGCTTCGACGCGTCGGCCGGCGCACCTCCGGACGTGGTGGGAGCGGTGGCGGCGTGGCTCGTGACCAGTCCGGAGGCGGCCGCCCGCAACGGTCAGTGGATCGAGGCCCAGGAGGTCTGCGCCGCACTGGGCCTGCTGCCCGGATGGCCGGCCCCCGCCTCCTGAGGCGACCGGCCCGGGAAACGACGACGGGGGATGTCAGGGCGCGGTGCGCACGATCCTGACAGGATGACCCGATGGCCAGTGAGTTCCCCGTCCCGACCACCGACGAGCTAGACGCCCTGTTCGTCGACCTCACCAACTGGACGCGGTGGGGCGCGGAGGACGAACTGGGCACCCTCCACTTCCTGACCGAGGAGCGCCGGACCGCGGCCGCCGGGTTGGTCTCGACGGGCCGGACGGTCAGCCTGTCCCACGACCTCGCCACCGAGCCGGCGCCCGACCACCCCTATCCGGTCCAGCACCACATGCTGGCGTCGGGGGACGCCCGTGACGCCAACGGGATCGACGGCTACGAGGCGGCCAGGGACCACCTGTCCCTCGACGTCCACGGTCTGTGGACCACCCATGTCGACGCCCTCAGCCACATGTTCGTCGACGGTCACATGTACGGCGGCCGGCCGGCCAGCGAGGTGCGGAGCGACGGCGCCCGGGCCAACACCGTCCTGACCATGGCCGACGGGGTGATCGGTCGGGGCGTGCTCCTCGACGTCCCCGGCACCCTCGGCGTCGACTTCCTCGACAACGGCGAGGTGGTGACCGTCGCCGACCTCGAGGCGACCGAGGAGCGCCAGGGTGTCCGGGTCGGATCCGGCGACATCCTGCTCGTGGCCTGGGGACGCGAGGCCCGCCGGAGATCGAAACGGGGCTTCGACGGCTTCGCCGGCCTGCACCCCGAGTGCCTCCCCTGGTTGGCCGAACGCGAGGTGGCCGTGCTGGGCAGCGACGGGATCTCGGACCCGATGCCGTTTCTCGGTACGCCGAAGTGGCCCTTCCCGGTCCACCAGATCGGCATCGTGGCCATGGGCCTGCCCCTGATCGACAACGTCCGGCTGGCACCGCTGTCGGAGCGGTGCGCTGATCTCCGGCGATGGGAGTTCCTGTTCACCATGGCGCCGTTGCGTATCCCCAAGGGCACGGGCTGCCCGGTCAATCCGGTGGCGGTCCTGTGAGCAACGCCACGGTGCCGGGGGGAGGTGCGGGTGACCACGAGGAACTGCGTGCCCTCGTCCAGCGCTACGCCCGGGCCGCCGACGAGCGGGACATCGAGGGCCTGGAGGCGCTCTTCCACCCCGACGCCCAGGTGACCGGGGCACGTGGCACCCAGTCGATCGGCGAGTGGATCGAGACCATGCGGGCGCCCCGCACCTTCCCGGCCAGCATGCACGTGCTGGGTGACCCGTTGATCCACCTGCTGCCCGGCGCCGACGAGGCGTTCCTCGACACCTACGGCGTCGTCTACCAGCTGAACGATCCCGGGTCCGGCAAGGGGGATCTCACCCTCGGCATCCGCTACCTCGACGACGCCGAGAAGCTCTGGGGCCGGTGGGTCATCCGTCGGCGCACCTCCCGCACGATCTGGATGCGGTAGCGACCCGGACGTCAGGCGGGCCGGCGACGCAGGAGCCGGCCGGGGCTGGCGCCGGTGGACTCGCCCTTCTCGATGGTGACCTCGCCGCCGACGACGGTGGCGAGGAAGCCGACCGACCGCTGCTCGAGCCGGGTGCCACCGGCGGGCAGGTCGTCGACGAGTTCGGGCACCGCGGGGGCCACCGTGTCCGGATCGAAGATGTTGAGGTCGGCGGCCATGCCGGGGCGGAGCAGACCCCGGTCGGACAGTCCCCAGGCGAGGGCCGGGGCCAGGGTGATCATGCGGACGGCCTCCTCCAGGGTGAACTCCTGGCGGTCCCGCACCCAGTGGCCGAGGAGATGGGTGTGGATCGACGAATCGGCGATCTGGCTGAGGTGGGCCCCCGAGTCGGAGAAGGTCATGACGGTGCGGGGGTGGCGCATGGCCCGCAGCAGGACGGTCTCGTCCTGGGGGTAGAGGCTGGGCTGGATGAACAGCTGGTCGCCCCCGGAGGCGACGCACAGGTCGATCATGGCCTCGGCCGGATCGACGCCCCGCGCCCGGGCGACATCGGCCACCGACGGGTTGGGCGGCAGACCGTGTTCGTAGACGCGGATCCCCTCGAAGTCCGGCGGCCGGGCCTGGGCACCCACCCCGGTGTAGGCGGCGTAGTCGGCGTGGACCGCCGCCTCCACGAAGGGGACCCGCAGGACGGGGTCGGACAGGACCCGCAGCTGTTCGGCGACGGGCCGGGCGCGCAGCTCGGCCCAGGCCGGGATGAGGTCGAACGGCAGCCGGGTCCGGAGGGACAGCAGCACGGAGATGCCCCGGCAGTGCGTCTGGGCGATCATCCGCCCGCCCCGCGCCGCGGCGTCGTCGAGGAAGTCGATCAGGAATCCCGCCGCCCGGGTGGCGACCAGCCCGAACGTCATGGGCACACCGGTCGCCGCGGCCAGCGCGGCCATGCGGTCGAGCCCGTTCGCCCGCACCTCGGGGTCGGTGGCGGACATGTCGGCGTCGGCCCCCTCGAAGATGCCGGTGCCGAGGTCACCCATCACCCCGACCAGGGCTTCGACCTCACTCCAGGCGGCCAGGCGCGACGCCACCGGGCGCCCGTCGGAGGTCTCGTGGTGCTTGGTGCGCGACGTCGAGAACCCGATGGCGCCGGCCCGGAGCGAATCGGCCAACTGGCCGCACATGAGGGCGAGGTCGTCCTCGGTGGCCTCGTCCTCGAACGCCCGCTCACCCATGGCCCACGTCCGCAGGGCCGAGTGGCCGATGTTGGCGGCGAAGTTGACGCCCTTGGCCAGCCGGTCGACGGCGTCGAGGTACTGCGGGAAGGTCTCGAAGCTCCAGTCGATCCCCTCGGCCAGGGCCGCCGGGTCGATGTCCTCGGCCCGTTCGAGGTTGCGCACCACCAGCGGTCGCTGGTCGGCGTGGTTCGGGGCCAGGGTGAATCCACAGTTGCCCATCACCGCCGAGGTGACGCCGTGCCAGCACGAGCTCGATCCGGTGGCGTCCCAGAAGACCTGGGCGTCCATGTGGGTGTGGCCGTCGATGAAGCCCGGGGTGACGACGTTGCCCTCGGCGTCGATCTCGCGGGTCCCCCGCTCGGTGATGCGACCGACGGCGGCGATGCGGTCACCGGTGATCGCCACGTCGGCGCGGTAGGAACCGAAGCCGGATCCGTCGACGACGGTCCCGTTGCGGATGATCAGGTCATGGGCCATGAGCCCATCTTTGCGCACGGGGCGAGGGGAGGCGCCTCCGGTGGGATCGACGGTGGACGACGACTCCACCCGGTGCGGTGCGGTGCGGTGCGGTGCGGTCCGGTCGACGTCGGGCGGGCGCTCCGCCTCAGCCGGCGGTACCCGTCCGGGCGGACACGGTGACGAAGTCCCTCGCCCACGTCGGCTCGAACGGTGTCGCCGGACCCTGGAGGCTGGTGGCGACCAGTCGGGTGCCGTTGGCGGGTGAGGCGGGCCCACCCGGGTCGGCGGGGCGGTAGGTGGCGAGGAAGGTCCAGTACGGGTTGACGTCGAGCTCCATGCCGCGGACCACCCGGGCGCGGACGAGCAGCTGGGCCAGCTGCAGGGGTGTGAGCGACGGACCCGTGACGTAGACGAGTGCGCCGTCGGCGGTGACCCCGACGCCGGACCGCCACTGCTGCTCGATGCCGGGTACCGAGGGAGCGCACGTCGCGGCGCCACAGGTGTTCCCCCAGTACCGCCAGTCGGCCCCCGATGCCAAGGTGGTGGGTCGGCCGCCGTCGACCAGCGGCGTCAGGTTCTGGCGGACGGCCACCACGTCCGGGGTCATCGACACGTCGGTGCCCCAGGCACCGACGGTGGTCGTCCGGTCGGCGTAGATCACCAGGGAGGCCGCACCCGCGACCAGGGGCACGACGATGTGTCCCTCGGTGAAGTACCCGCCACCGGCGTCGTCCATCTTGAAGCCGCCGTTGAACGCGGCGACCAGCGATGCGGCCTGGGCCGGCTCGACGGGCGCCGTGTAGCGGTACGGACCGCCGCCCGGGCTCTCCGAGCCGGAGTAGAGCCGTGCGTCCAGGAGGTGGGTGTCCATCCAGGCGATCCCCGCCGGGAGGGTGCCGCCCGGGGGAGTCAGCGATGTCTCGTAGACCGCGGGGACCCCGTCGACGGTGCGCCCCGCCGGCTGCCAGCTGCCTTCGCCGGGGTCGACGGACGGGGTGAAGCGCGTCAGTCCGGCCGGCACGGGCAGCGGTGTCCCGATGGCGCCCGCACCCCGGCCGGCGGTGGGCGGCCCCGTCGTCGCGGTCGACGCCGGTGCGTGCTTCGTGCCCGGACGTGGGTCCACCCGCGTGGTCGGACCGGCCACACCCGCACCCGACCCCCCGGTGCCGCACGACGACACGGCGAGTGCCGCCACCACGAGGACGAGCCGGATTCTCCGGTTCGGCCACCGGGGGCGGACACGGATCGGGGCCATGGGCCCAGGTTAGGGAGTGCATCACCCCGCGGGACAGGGTCCGAGGACAGATCCGGGGTCTGCTGACAGTTGTGTGGTCGAGGGAACATCACGGGCTGGACGTCCCGCGGCACGCACACGTCCGGCCTGGGGCGGGACGGCGGCGATGAGTACGATCGGCGGGCATGACCACGACCCCGGCGGACACCCCCGCGGCCCACGGCTTCCGCATGCCACCGGAGACGGCCGCCCAGGAGCGGATCCTCATGGGCTGGCCCTGTCGGCTCGAGCTCTGGGGAGGTGAGCTCGAGAGGGGGAAGCGTGCCTACGCCGAGGTCGCCAACACCATCGCCGCCTTCGAGCCGGTGACGATGGTGGTGTCCGACGGTGCGGCCGCCACCGAGGCCCGGACGTTGCTCAGCGGGGCCGTCGAGCTGGTGGAGCTGCCGCTCGACGACTCGTGGATGCGGGACAGCGGGCCGATCTTCACCCTGGATCCGGCCGGTCGTCGGGCCGGGGTCCACTTCCGCTTCAACGCCTGGGGCGAGAAGTTCGTCGGCTGGGACCGCGACGAGGCCGCCGGAGGCGTCCTCGCCGAGCGGTACGGCGACGTCTGCTTCGACGCCCCGATCGTGCTCGAGGGCGGTTCGTTCCTCGTCGACGCCCGGGGGAGGCTCGTCACCAACGAGCAGTGCCTGCTCAACCCGAACCGGAATCCGGACCTCGACCGGTCCGGCATCGAGGACGCCCTGCGCGCCTACCTGGGTGTGACGGAGGTGATCTGGCTCGGACTGGGCCTGGTCGAGGACCGCGACACCGACGGCCACATCGACCTGATCGCCACGTTCACCGACGAGGGGAAGTTGCTCCTGCAGTCACGTCCGCCCGGTGACCCCGACCACGAGGGGATGGCCGAGAACCACGAGCGCGCCGTGGCCGCCGGCCTCGAGGTCATCGACTTCCCACCTCTGGCCCACGGTGAGGTGGCCGGAGCCAGCGTGCCCAACGCCTACCTCAACCTCACCCTGTGCAACGGAGCGGCGATCGTGCCGGTGGCCGGGGGTGCCGCCACCGGGACCGACGAGGACGCACTCGAGCGCCTCGCCGCGGCCTTCCCCGCCCGTGAGGTGATCGGTGTGCCCGGGCTCGTCATCGCCCACGGCGGGGGTGGTCCCCACTGCATCACCCAACAGGTGCCACTGCGGACGGAGGCACCATGAAGCTCCTGGTGGCCCCGGCGGGCGTCTCGTACGCCCAGGTGGAGGAGCGCGAGCCCGACGTGGTGCGGGTCGGTGCCGTCCAGCACCGCTGGCACCCGGATCCCGACGAACACCGGGCGGCCCTGGCCGACGGGGTGCGACTGGCGGCGGGTGAGGGGGCGCGGATCGTCTGCCTCCAGGAGCTCACCCTGTCTGCGTACTTCGCCATCACGCCGGACGGGGCCCGGCCCGGGGTCGAGCCCGAGCCGCTCGAGGGGGGCCCGACGCTGGGCTTCGCCGCCGGACTCGCCGCCGAGACGGGGGTCTACGTGCACGCCTCCCTGTGGGAGGCCCGCCCGGGCCAGGATCTCGGGTACAACACCGCCATCGTCGTGGCCCCGGACGGCAGTCTGGCGTCCCGGACCCGCAAGATCCACATCCCGATCACCGCCGGCTACTACGAGGACCGCTACTTCGAGCCGGGACCGGCCGACGAGGTGGCCCGTCCGCTGGCGATCGACGGCGTCCAGTTCGGCCTCCCCACCTGTTGGGACCAGTGGTTCCCCGAGCTGGCCCGGGCCTACGCCCTGGCCGGCGCCGACGTGCTGGTCTACCCGACGGCCATCGGCTCGGAGCCGGACCACCCGGACTTCGACACCGAGCCCCTGTGGGAGACCGTGATCCGCGGCAACGGGATCGCCAACGGGACGTTCATGGTGGCCGTCAACCGGATCGGCACCGAGGACCCGCTCACCTTCTACGGGTCGTCGTTCATCTCCGACCCCTACGGTCGCAAGCTGGTCCAGGCACCGAGGGACGAGCCGGCGGTCCTGGTGGCCGACCTCGACATCGGACAGCGGGGGGACTGGTTGACCCTGTTCCCGTTCCTGACCACGCGCCGGCCGGATGCCTACGGGAGCCTCAGCGCCCCGGGAAGGATCACGGCCACCTCGACGGGCGCCGAACGGCCCTTCCCGCCCGTCCAGCCGGGGCGCAACGGGTTGGGGGCCATGGGCCCCGGCTAGAGGGTGCCCTCGTGGGGACGGTGGTTGCCGCTGGTCAGGCGTGGAACTCCACGCAGGTCGAGGTCGTCGCCACGGCATAGGCGCTCAATGATGCGACGCAGACGTCGTAGAGGTCCCCGACGTTCAGACCGGTGAGGGGTTCGGAGGATGCCGAGGCGCTCACCGTGGACTGCTGACCCAGGGTGAAGTTGGTCAGGTCGAGCGTGCTCACCCGGAAGCCGGTGACCGGGTTGCCGGCCGGGACGGTGGTCGGTGCCGTCCACGACACCGATCCCGTGCCGTCCCCATTCGACGTGGGTGTGACGGTGGCCGGGCCGCCCGGCGGCGCGTACGCCGTGAACTCCACGCAGGTGGAGGTCTGATCCGTGGCGTAGGCGCTCAACGATGCGATGCAGACGTCGTAGAGGTCCCCGATGGTCAGCCCCGTCAGCGCAGCGGAGAAGGTCGAGTTGCTCACCGTGAACTGTTGGCCCAGGGTGAAGGTGGTCAGGTCGAGCGTGCTCACCCGGAAGCCGGTGACCGGGTTGCCGGCCGGGACGGTGGTCGGTGCCGTCCACGACACCGAACCCGTGCCGTCCCCGATGTTGGTCGGCGTGACGGTGGCGGGGCCGCTCGGGGGTGGGTAGGTGGTGAACTCGACGCAGGTCTCGCTCTGGCTCGCCAGTGCCGACTCCGTCGTGACGCAGACGTCGTAGAGGTCCCCGATGTTGAGGCCCGAGAGCGTCGCGGACGACGTCGAGCTGCTCACCGTGGCCGACGGCCCCAGGGTGAAGGTGGTCAGGTCGATGGAGCTCACCCGGAAGCCGGTCACCGGGGTGCCCAGGGTCATCGGTGACGCCGTCCACGCGACGGTCGCCCCGCCGACGCCGTCATTGGTCGGCGTGACCGACGACGGCGACGCGGGGTCGCCGGCGACCGGCACCGAGGCGGGGCCGTTGCCGGCGCCATTGGTGGCGTACACCGAGAACGTATAGGTGTCCGTGGTGTTGAGACCCGTGACGCTGATCCCGTTGGTCGCGGCGCTCGGCGGCCCGGTGAAGGTGGTCACGGTCGAGGACGTGGTGTCGTCGACGATCGCCGTGTAGCCCGTGATGGGTGAACCACCGTTCGGTGCCGGAGCGGTGAAGTTGACCAGCGCGGCCGACGTCGAGCCGGCGGCGACCGATGCGGTCACCTGGGTGGGTGCTGCCGGGACCACGTCCGGTAGGGGGATGGTGATGGCAGTGGAGAGGCCCGGGACTCCGGTGCCCACGACGTTGGTGGCCGTCACCGAGAAGCTGGTGGAGACGCCGGTGGCGAGCCCGGTGACGGTGCACGATGTCGCCGGGACCGCCGGAGCCGTCGCGGTCGTCGAGCAGGTCTGGCCGCCGGGGACCGCCGTCACCGTGTACCGGGAGGTGGGGTGCGAGGCCGGGGCGCCCGCCGTCCACGAGACCAAGGCGGACGCGCTTCCGGCCACGGCCGTGACCCCGACAGGTGCCGAGGGGACCCCGAACAGGACGGGCACGGTGGACGACCAGGCGCTGTGGCCCACGGCGTTGAGGGCCTGGACCTTGATCGAGTACGTGATTCCCGCGGGGTGCTTCGGGTTGGTCGGAGGCAGCGTGGCGGTGCACGTGGTGATCGTCGCCCCGGTCACGCAGGGATAGTGATTGATCGGACCGATGCCGGCCACCTTGTAGCTGGTCACCGGCAATCCTCCGGCCGGAACGGTCGAGGCGGTCCAGCTGACGGTGACCTTGGTGCCCCCGGCCACGGCGCTGACGCCGGTCGGTGCGTTCGGCACGATCTTGGCCGCAGCTCCTGCTGCGGAGGGTAGGACGACGAGACCCGTGAGTAGGAGTCCGGCGCCCAGTGCACCCTTCAGGATGGCCTGCTTCATCATGTTCCACCTTTATCCGTCGACGGTGATCGGACAGACCCGCGCTGCCCACTGCTACTTGGTAACACTCGATTGCACCGAGAACAACAACCCCGGAAAAGACTCTCAATTGTGACGATGGTCACGGTGAAGGCGGTGGGGCAACTCCCTGACGCCATCGCGACCACCGCCCGCATGCCCCGGACTCGGCGGGCGGACGGCGCGCTATAGGGTGCATCCGTACCGGCGGAGCCGAGAAGATTCCCCGGTGTGGCCAAGCGATCACCGAGAGTGAGCAGGAGTGCGAATGACTGAGTACGCAGTGGTGAACCCGGCGACCGGCGAGACGATCAAGACCTACCCGACGATCACCGACGACGCGCTGCGGGACGCCATCGCCGGGGCGGACGAGGCGCACCGCACGTGGTCGGCATCGTCGACCGTGGCCGAGCGGGCCGCCCTCGTGCGTCGGGTCGGCGAGCTGCACACCGAGCGGGTCCAGCACCTCGCCGAGATCATCGTCCGGGAGATGGGCAAGCCGATCGCCCAGGCCATCGGCGAGGTCGAGTTCTGCACCGCCATCTACGACTTCTACGCCGACAACGCCGAAGCGCTCACGGCGGACGAGCCGATCACGCTGCTCGACGGCGAGGGATCGGCCATCGTGCGCCGCAGTTCGCTCGGTGTCCTCCTCGGGATCATGCCGTGGAACTACCCCTACTACCAGGTGGCCCGGTTCGCCGGCCCGAACCTGGTCAACGGCAACACCATCCTGCTCAAGCACGCGCCCCAGTGCCCGGAGTCGGCCGAGGCCCTGCAGGAGATCTTCCACGACGCCGGCTTCCCGGCCGGGGCCTACACCAACATCTACGCCACGAACGAGCAGATCGAGTGGGCCATCGCCGACAGCCGGGTGCGCGGCGTCTCGCTGACCGGCTCCGAGCGGGCCGGTGCCGCCGTCGCCGAGATCGCCGGGCGCAACCTGAAGAAGGTCGTACTCGAGCTGGGTGGCTCTGACCCGTTCATCCTGCTCGGTACCGACGACATCGACACCGTGGTCGAGTCGGCGATCGCCGCCCGGCTCGAGAACACGGGCCAGGCCTGCAACGCCGCCAAGCGCTTCATCATCATCGACGACCTCTACGAGCCCTTCCTGGAGAAGTTCACCGCCGGGCTGACGGCCGTCACCCCCGAGGACCCGACCTCCGAGGATGCGACCATCGGCCCGCTCTCCTCGTCGCTGGCGGCCGACCGGCTGGCCGATCAGGTCGACCGTGCGGTGGTGGCCGGGGCGACGATCGTGGCCGGCGGGGAGCGCCGGGGCAACTTCTACCCGTCGACCGTGCTGACGGACATCACGCCGGAGAACCCGGCGTACCGCGAGGAGCTGTTCGGCCCGGTGGCGTCCGTCTACCGGGTCGGTTCCGAGGAGGAGGCCATCCGGCTGGCCAACGACACCCCGTTCGGACTCGGTTCCTACGTGATGACCAACGACCCGGAGCAGGCGGCGCGGGTGGCGGACCAGCTCGACACGGGCATGGTCTATGTCAACGTCGTCGGTGCCGATGGTGCGGAGCTCCCCTTCGGTGGGGTCAAGCGCTCCGGCTTCGGCCGCGAGCTGGGCCGCTTCGGAGCCGACGAGTTCGTGAACAAGAAGCTGATCCGCATCGGCGGCTGAATGTCCGCCTGACCCCCCACTCCCCACCGCCCGGGCGGGTCGGTCGCACCACACAGCGGTAGTCATACCCGGCAGAAAGGTCCCATGCCCCCCGAGCGAGCGCACGCGATGGACCACGTGGTCGTCGTCCTCTTCGAGAACCGGTCGTTCGACAACCTGCTCGGACGCCTCTATGCGCCCGGCGAGACGGGGTCGTTCGAAGGTGTGGTGGGTAGGAAACTCTCCAACCCGGTGCCCGACTGGGCCGAGCACGGTGCACCGGGTGGTGTCGTGCCGTACGGCGTCTCGGTCGGGATGGACACGCCGGACCCCGACTCGGGCGAGGAGTACCCCCACACCAACACCCAGCTGTACAACGTGGTGGACGAGGCCAACCGCTGCGTCGACGCCACGGAGATGGTGGCGCCCTACAACGCACCGTCCGACGGGCGGCCGCCGACCATGGACGGCTTCGTCACCGACTACATCAGCTTCCTCACCGTCGAGTTCGGTCGGCAGCCCACCTACGAGGAATACCGCCAGATCATGACCGGGTACACCCCCGGGCAGGTGCCGGTCATCAGCACCCTGGCCCGGGGCTTCGGCACCTTCGACCACTGGTTCAGTGAGGTCCCCTCGCAGACCCTGCCCAACCGCTCGTTCTGGACGGCGGCGTCCTCCTCCGGATTCGTCGTCAACCGCCCCGTCACCAACTTCATGCGCCACAACGACGCCGAGACGATCTTCGACCGGCTCGATCGGGTAGGTCGAAGCTGGAAGGTCTACGTACTGGAGCCCGGACCGCTCTCCTTCACCGGCTTCATCCACATGCCGCGCCTGCGTGACCGCTTCGCCACCCACTTCGTCCCCTTCGCCGAGTTCGAGCGGGACGCCGCCGAGGGTACGTTGCCCGACTTCGCGTTGATCGAGCCCAACCTGATGGCGGGACACGGGGACTACCACCCGGCGTTCGGTCGGGCCCTGATCCCCGGTGTCGACGTCCTGATGGACGCCCCGTCGTCGGTCCTCGCCGGCGAGGACTTCCTGGGTCGGATCTACCAGGCGGTGCGCACCGCGGACTCGACCACCGGCTCCAACGTCTTCAACACGATGCTCCTGGTGGGGTTCGACGAACCCGGGGGCACCTACGACCACGTCCCACCCGGGCCGGTACCGCCGCCGCACGCCGATGCGGCACCGGGCCAGCTCGGGTTCTCGTTCGACCGCTCCGGTTATCGCGTCCCGGCGGTGATCGTGTCCCCGTGGGTGCCCGAAGGGACGGTCAGCACCGAGGAGTACCGGCACACCTCGTTGCTGGCGACCCTGCGCGAGGTGTGGGACCTCGGTGAGCCCTTCACCGATCGGGACGCGGCTGCCAGGAGCTTCGCCGAGGTGCTCAGCCTCGAGGTCCCCCGGTCACCCGGGACGTGGCCCGACGTCCACCCGCTACCGGTTCCGCTTGGCCAGACGGAGCAGGTGCACGCCATGCGGGCGCTCAGCACGCTCGGGAGGCACCTGTGTCGGGGCATGTACGAGCACGCCCGACACGACGACGCCCTGCCCGACCCTCCGGACGTCGACCCCAAGGTGTCGCCGGCGCTGGCCATCGAGTTCGCCGCCCGGCTGGGCTCACACCTGTTCCCCCGCCTCGTCCGGGCCAGACCGGCGGGCTGAGCGGAGCCGGCTCCCACCGACTCCCGGGGGCCGGATACTCACGGCACGGCCACCCGCACGAGTCGTCGGGCCGGCAGGTGGGGAACGGGCAGGAGGACCACGCCTTCGGAGGGTTCGCCCACCCAGGTCGAGCCGCCCTCCAGGGCGATGACGCCGGTGAGTGCCGCCAGTGCGGCGTCGATGCGGTCGATGTTCGGCAATTCGTCGAGTCCGACACCGTGGGTCTCGAGGACTCGGCCGCGGAACACGCGTTTGGACTCGTCGGCGCTTCGGAGGCGACCCGCCAGGAGGACGGCGGTGGCCTCGGGGAAGACCTCGGCCGCCGTGTGCCCGAGCTCCGCCCCCCGGTAGAGCCGGTAGGGAGGGACGAGAGCGTCGAAGAGTCCGAACCCGACCCTCATCCACCGGTAGAACGGGTGGTCTCCGGGGTCCTGACCCGTGGCGAACGTGGTGATCCCGATCTCGCGCAGCCGCCGTTCGGAGTGGCGACTCCTGCCCGAGGACGCCCAACCCGACGGGGAGTCGATGCAGACCATCGACGGCCGGACGTCACCGAGGACGATGTCCACGGCATCGTCGACGGAGAGCCGGCCGACGCTGGCGACGACCTTCCGGTCGGCATCGAGGGCCACCAGATCGAGCCCCTTGCGTTCTTCGGCGACATCGATGCCGACGGCGACATGATCCGACATGTGACGCTCCTCGGACGTGGCTAAGGACCCCCGAGTCTCGTCGCCAGGAGCGCGCCGGTCCACCGACCCACGTCCGAAAGGATTCAGCGGCCCCTACGAAGGACCGGTGGGGGGTCGCACGACGATCCGACCGATGGTCTCTCGTCCCTCCAGCTTCTCGAGCCAGGCGGGCACGTCGGCGAACTCGATGACCTGGCCGACGACCGGACGGACCGTCCCGGCGTGGGCGAGGTGCAGGATCTGGCTCCACACCTCGATGCCCTGGGCGGTCGAGGCGAAGTTCATCCCGAAGGGACGGGCCGGCCGGGGCGACTCGACGTAGGCGAAGCAGATCCCGACCAGGTCGAAGTTCCCGTAGATGCCGGGCTGCAACGAGACGGGCCGTTCCTCGTCCTCGATGTCCGAGGCGAACCCGATGACGAGGTGGCGGCCGTTGAACGCCATGGCCCGGAACGTCTCGGTCGTGACGGTCCCCCCTACCGTGTCGAACGCCACGTCCACGCCGCGTCCGTTGGTGACGTCGTCGACGAAGGCGACGAAGTCCTCCGTGGTGTAGTTCACCCCGTAGTCGGCACCCAGCGAGCGGGCGAACTCCACCTTCTCGTCCGTGCCCGCGGTGGCGATGACCGTGGCGCCGAACGCCTTGGCCAGCTGCACGGCGGCCGATCCGGCCCCGCCGGCGGCGGCGTGGATCAGGGCGACGTCCCCGGGACCCAGGCGCCCGCGGATGCGCAGGGCGAGGTAGCTCAGCTGGAAGGGGAAGAACATGGCCATCCCGTCGACGGAGCCCAGCCAGGCCGGCAGCCGTTGCAGGGTCGCACCGTCGACGAGCGCCCGGGACGCGTATCCCCCCTGCACCCCGGTCGTCGTGCCGACGACGCGCTGGCCGAGCAGGCCCTCGCACCCGGGTCCGGCCGCCTCCACCGTTCCGGCGGCCGCCATGCCGGCCACGAAGGGGGGTTCGAACCGGAGCAGTCCGTACCGCCCGCGGATGGTGTCGACATCGTTGAAGTCGAGGCAGAACGCCTCCACGACGATGCGGACCTGGTTGGGGCCGGGTTCGGCCACGTCGACGGTCCGGATCTCCAGGGCCTCGGTGGGGGCACCCAACCGGGCCGCGGTCCAGGTCACCGCGGTGGGCGCCGTCATCGGACGCCTCCGTAGGCGACGGGGAGGTGCTTGATGCCGTTGAGCCACGACGACCGGAGCCGCACCGGAGGTCCGGCCAGGGTCACGTCGGGCAGTTCGTCGGCGAGTACGTCGAACATCACCTTCAGCTCCAACCGGGTGAGGTTCGCCCCGATGCAGTAGTGGGAGCCACCGGCCCCGAAGGTGACGTGGGAGTTCGGCGTCCGTCCGATGTCGAAGCGCAGTGGTTCGTCGAAGACCTCCTCGTCGAAGTTGGCCGAGGCGAAGTAGAGGGCCACCCGCTCACCAGCCGCCACCGGGTGGCCGCCGACCTCGGTGTCCACGAGGGCGGTGCGCTGGAGAGCGACCGCCGGCGAGGCCCAGCGCAGGATCTCGTCGATGGCCG
>Ga0302202_10003877_pt1 | contig 16237 bp, 15 predicted proteins | sample II_Bog_N3_3_FD_194579 | JGI IMG/M metagenome (GOLD analysis project Ga0302202, IMG submission 194579) | Peat permafrost microbial communities from Stordalen Mire near Abisko, Sweden - II_Bog_N3_3 | ecosystem: Environmental > Terrestrial > Soil > Wetlands > Peat | place: Sweden: Abisko...
AGAAGGTGGAACACGGTCGCCAGAAGGGGCTGTTTCCTTCCGCTCACGGCAGTCGCGAATGCGACTGACCGGGAGCGAACAGGGCGCCCTGGGGGGACCCGGACCTATAACTTGGACACACTCCTAGAGCATGCGCAGCCACAACCCCTTGAGGTACGCCCCTTCCGGGTGGTTCAGGGCGTAGGCGTGGTCCATGGGCTGGCCCAGGTGGGCCAGGACCTGGGCCTCACGGCCGGTCTCCAGCAGGGCGGTCCAGACCGCCTCCTGGAAGCGCGAACGCTCCAGGTGCTGGGAGCAGGAAAAGCAGCCAAGCACCCCGCCGGGCGCAGTGGCCAGTGCCCCCAGCCGGAACACGTCCTTGTAGGCCTTGAACGCCTTGTCCACGTCCTTGCGCTGCTTGGCGAAGGCCGGCGGATCCACCACCACCCGGTCGTAGCCGCCCGGCTCCAGCTGGCGCAGCAGCTCGAAGGCGTCCCCCTGCATCCGCACGTGGCGCGCCGGATCCAGGCCGTTCAGGGCCCAGTCCCGCTCCGCCTGGTCCAGGGCGGCGCCGGAGATGTCCAGGGTGGCCACCTGGGCGGCCCCGCCCAGGCCGGCGTGGATGGAAAAGCCGCCGGTGTAGCCGAAGGCGTTGAGCACCCGGCAGCCTTCCGAGATCCGCCCCAGGGTCAGCCGGTGCTCGCGCTGGTCCAGGAAGAACCCGGTCTTCTGGCCCTTGAGCAGGTCCACCGACAGGCGGGCCGCGCCCTCGGTGATGACCACCGGGCCGGACAGGGAGCCCTTGATCAGCCGGTTCACCGGATCCAGGCCCTCCTCCCGGCGGCCGCCCTGGCTGCGCTCCACGAACACGCTGATGCCCGCCGCCCGGCCCAGCTCCTGCAGCACCGGCCACCAGACCTCGCGCAGGGCCTCCAGCCCGGCCGTGCCCACCTGGAACACCAGGGCCGGACCGTAGCGGTCCACCACCAGCCCGGGCAGCAGGTCCCCTTCGCCGAACACCCAGCGGCAGCCGGCTTCGGGACCGTCCAGCCCGAGCATGCGCCGACCGGCCAAGGCCCGCTCCAGCCGGGCCCGGAAGAAGGCCTGGTCCAGCGGCTGCTCTTTCCGGAGGAACAGCCGCACCGCCAGCGGGTTGCTCGCGGAGGCGGTGCCCACGCCGAGCACCTGGCCGGCAGCGTCGGCCAGCCGGACCACCGGGGCGGCCGGGGCCTCGGCCAGGGCTCCGGAGTAGACCCAGGGATGCCCCTTGGAGAGCAGGGCTTCCTTGCCGGGTTTGAGGCGCACGATCGGGTAGGGCCAGGCGATGGTTTGCATCGATCCAGAATAGCGTGTGACGGCGCGGGCCGGGCTGGTCGCGGGACCTGAATAATCATTACATATCAACGTGAACCTTTGACGGTTCAAGCGGCATTGATCTCATTGCACCCATCATCCAAGGAGATCGACGTGGGCTTCAGAAATTACAAATTGATCATTCCATTGATGCTGGCCCTGGTTCAGGGCGGCGCCCAGGCCTCGACGCCGAATGGCGCCGAAGCCCCCAAGGAACTCGCCGGGGATGCGCACGCGGCCCCTATGCTGGCCACCGAAGGCAAGGAAGAGAAAGCAGAAGCCGCCCCAAACCCATGGCAGGAACGGCTGGGCGAGGCGGCCGCCAACCATCTCAAGGCCATGGCCGCGGATACCGAGGCCAGGATGGCCGGCTACAAGGAGGACGTGCAGAAACTCAAGGCCGGAGTCTTCTATCCCAATGCCTACGCCATGGCGCTCCAGGACAAGAAGAACCCGGCCATGTTCGACTGGCACCGGAGCAAAGGCAATTTCTACCATGGCCATGCCCCGGTCAAGTCCTTCAGCAAGGTGCCCAGCCCCATGAGCGCGACGGGCTATACCCTCATGGAATTCATCCTGAAGTCCGGCATCCTGCCCAGCGCCGCCCTGGATTCGTTCACGACGGAGCTGTCCCTGCTGGACTGCGGCGCCAGCGTCATGATCGCCTTCCACCAGGCCTTGCGCAGCGAGTTGGGCAGCGAGAAATTCGACGCCCTGTTCAGCGCCGCCGGGCTGACGCCCCTGCGCATCGGCGGCAATGCCTACCGGCATCTCCCCATCAACGCGCTGCTGCGGCTGGTCCCGGACGGCGCCCCCCTGGCGCGAGGCCAGATGGTCCACTTCAAGGGGATCCCGTCCTATCCGGAAAAGCACATCAACGGTGAGGCGGCCAATTTCAACGTGATCTGCTCTGACGCCAGCACCCCGGGGTGCGAACGGTTTGCCGGCCTCGGCTTGAGCGGCGACGGGGTCGACCTGGGGGGCTTGAACCAGGTTTTTGTGGACGAATACAACGCGGCACCGATCGGCTGGGAGATGTTTGACAGTAAGCTGGCGGGCAGCATCAAGGCTTCCTACCCGGCCTCCGACCTGCTGCAAGCCCAAGCCTTGGCCACGCACCAGATCACCCGGGGGGAGTTCGCGAAACTGGGCGGCGCGCGCGTGGCGGAACGGATCGAATTTCATTCCGAAAGGGTGGCGGCCCTGGCCGCGGTGTCGATACCGGAAGCCTGCGCGCTGCTCGCCAGCTGGCACCGGTAGCTTCACCGTCCAAGGATCCGCCGCAACGCCGCCCCCAGCGCCGCCACGGCCTCGGGGGCGGTGCCCGGCAGCAGGGAGACCCGCAGCACCGAGCGGGCATCCGGCTCACTGTAGCCCAGGCTGGTGATGGCGTGGCTGGGCCGGGTGGCGCCGCTATGGCAGGCCGAGCCGGTGGACACGGCGAAGCCCGCCAGGTCCAAGGCGATCTGGAGGCTCTGCCCGGTGTGGCCGCGCAGCAGCAGGGCGCTGGTGTTGGGCAGCCGGGGCCGGTCCCGGCCGATCGCCTCGAAGTCCGGGGACCAGGCCAGCACCTCGGACTCCAGGGCGTCCCGCAGCACCGCCAGTTCGGCGTTGCCGGCCAGGCGCTCCGGCAGGGCCGCCACCGCCTCGGCCAGCCCGAGGATGGCCGGCAGGTCCTCGGTGCCGCCGTGCCGGCGCCGTTCCTGCGGGCCTTCCATGACCGGAGTCCAGGGCAGCTCGGGGCGCATCCACAGCACCGCCACGCCCCGGGGGCCGCCGATCTTGTGCCCGGACAGCACCGCCGCGTCACAGTCCGCCAGGTCGAGAGGCACCTTGCCCCAGGCCTGGGCCGCGTCCCGGATGCGCACCGCCGGCAGCTCCGGCATGGGGTACAGGATCCCGGTCTCGTTGCTGGCCGCCATCTGCACCACGGTGGCGACCCCGGCCGGATCCGCCCCGGCGGCTGGCGCCGCCCCGACGGCTCCCGCCGCCCCGACGGCTCCCGCCGCCCCGACGGCTCCCGCCGTCGGCAGCCAGCGCACCGCGCTCCAGTCGCGCAGGGGGTTCAGGCAGGCGCTGTGCTCGCCCGGGAACACCAGGGCGGGGAGGTCGCCCAGGGCCGGGTGCAGGCCGCGGATGAGCAGGTGCAGGGCCTCGGTGGCGCTGGCGCAGAACACCAGCTGGGCCGGGGGCACCCCCAGGCTGGCCGCCACGGTCCGGCGCGCCTCCTCCAGCAGCTGCCGGGCCCGCTGGCCTTCCCGGTGGGTGCTGGTGGGGTTGCCCCAGGCCTCGGTCATGGCCCGGGTCACCGCCGCCACCACGGAAGGCAGCGGCGGGGTGGTGGCGTTGGCGTCGAAGTAGGCTCGTTCCATCCCTGTATTGTCGCCGGGAGCGGGCCCGGCGAGGTAGGATCATGCAACAGCCATCCGCCCCGTCCGTCCCATTCGGGAGCCCCGTGTCCACGCCTCTCCACCCGCAAAACGTCATCGCCCTGGTCTGGGATTTCGACAAGACACTCATCCCCGGCTACATGCAGGACCCCATCTTCGCCTGCTACAGCATCGACGAGCTGGCCTTCTGGCGGGAGGTGAACGCCCTGCCCGCCTACTTCGCCCGCCAGGGGGTGACCGTGCATCCGGACACCGCCTACCTGAACCACCTGCTCACCTACGTCCAGCACGGGCGCATGCCGGGGCTCACCAACGCCCGGCTGCGCGAACTGGGCGCCCGGATCCGCTTCCATCCCGGGCTGCCCGAGTTCTTCCCGGCCCTGCGGGCCCGCCTGGAAAGCGATCCGGAGGCCCAGCGGTTCGAGATCCGCCTGGAGCACTACATCGTTTCCACCGGACTGCGGACCATGATTGAAGGCTCCGCCATCGCCCCGTACGTGAACGGGGTCTGGGCGTCGGAGTTCCTGGAGTCGCCCCCGGGTCCCGGGTTCGACGCGGACGCCACCCTGGACCTGGACGCGGTCCGGGCCGGCCGCGGCGAACCGCTGTTCCCGGTCCAGGACGTGTCGCAGATCGCCGTGGCCTACGACAACACCAGCAAGACCCGGGCCCTGTTCGAGATCAACAAGGGCAGCAACACCAATCCCAGTATCCAGGTCAACGCCACCATGCGGCACGAGGACCGGCGGGTGCCGTTCGAGCACATGATCTACATCGCCGACGGCCCCTCGGACGTGCCGGCCTTCGCGGTCATGCGCCACAACCACGGCATCGGCTACGCCGTCTACGACCCGGCCAACCCGGCCAGCCTGAAGCAGGTGGACCGGCTCCGGCGGGACGGGCGGATCGATCATTTCGGCCCGGCCGACTACCGTCCCGGCAGCCCCACCTGCGACTGGCTGACCCTGCAGGTGGAACGCATCGCCGCCGACATCGTGGCGGAGCGGATCTCGGCCCTGAAGGCCCAGGTGGGCGAGGCCCCGCGGCATCTGCCGCACTGAACCCCAGTCCCGACCTGCCACGCGACCCCGGCGCCGGAACCGGAGTGAACGCCTTCAACCGAGGAAAAGGACCCTGCTCCCGCGGTCCAACGGTGCTTCAATGGTGCCATGGGGATGGACCGACACACAGGGCAGCCAGGGACGCGGACCGGCCTTCGGAGCGGGCCCGGGCCCCGGCTCCGCCCCGAAGGGGGCCCATGACCGGCATGGCCACTGGGATGGCGCGCATCGTCCAGGCCCTGGGCCCCGAGGCCCAGCTGGTGGTGGTGGGTGGGGCGCTGCGGGATCGGCTGCTGGGCCGGCCCATGGGCGACTGGGATCTGGCCACCGCCCTGCTCCCGGAACAGGTCATGGCCCGGGCCGCGGCGGCCGGACTGCGGGTGATCCCCACCGGCCTGCGGCACGGCACCGTGACCCTCCTGGAGGCGGGCCAACCGTTCGAGATCACTACCTTCCGGGGCGATGGCGACTATCTGGACGGCCGCCGGCCGGATTCGGTCACCCTGGGCGTGCCCCTGGAGCAGGACCTGGCCCGCCGGGACTTCACCATCAACGCCATGGCGCTGCCGGTGGCGGCGCTGGACGCCGAGGACTGGCCGGCGGCCCTGGTGGACCCCTTCGGCGGCCGTCGGGACCTGGCAACCCGGATCATCCGGGCCGTGGGCGATCCGCTGACCCGGTTCGGCGAGGACGGCCTGCGCTGCCTGCGGGCCTGCCGGTTCTCCGCCCAGCTGGGGTTCGCCATCGAACCGGACACCTTCGCGGCCATCCCCCGCTGCCTGGCGGTGGCCGGCAAGGTCGCGGTGGAGCGGGTGTTCACCGAACTGACCAAGCTGCTGTGCGCCCCGGACCCGGCCCTGGGCCTGGACGCCCTGGCCATCACCGGCCTGCTGGACCTGTGGCTGCCGGAGCTGCGGCCCATGCTGGGCTGCGCCCAGAACCACCACCACCGCTTCGCGGTCTGGGAACACGTGGAGGCGGTCACCCGCAGCGCCCCGCCCGAACCGGAACTGCGCTGGGCGGCCCTGCTGCACGATTCCGGCAAGCCCGCGGCCCGCACCGTGGACGCCAAGGGCGCCACCCATTTCCACGGCCACGAGGCCATCTCCGAGCATCTGGCCCAGGCCCTGCTGGTCCGGCTGCGGGCCAGCCACGCGCTTGCCCATCGGGTCGCCGCCCTGGTGCGCCACCACGGCACCCACCCCGGCCCCAGCTGGAGCGACGCCGCCTGTCGCCGGTTCCTGAAGCGGCTGCTGGAGGACGATCTGCCCCTGGAGCGCTGGGCCCAGTTCCGGCTGGCTGACCAGGCCGGCAAGGGCTTCGGGCTGGACCCGTTCCTGCTCACCCACCAGGCCCTGCTGATGCGCCTGGAGGCCCTGACCGCCGCCCACCCGCCCCTGGCGATCCAGGCCCTGGCCCTGGACGGGCGGGCCCTCATGGCCCTGGCCGGCCGCCGTGGCGGACCCTGGCTGGGCCAGCTGCAGCAGGCCCTGCTGGAGGCGGCACTGGAGGATCCCGCCTGCAACCAGCCCGAACCCCTGGGCCAGCTGGCCCTGGACTGGCTGGCCCGGATGGCCGCAGCCGGGGCGACCGAGCGAAGGAAGGATAGCTAGCACTGCCTATTACCCACACTTCAGTCCGGGCAAGCAATGGCGTATTCCCTGCCAGCTCACTCCTGGGGCGTTGTTGCTGGCTTCGGCGTATGGCTATCAGGTACTGCCAGTGCGACGGGTCAGTCATGTCTCGGCCGCCTGCAGACATGCAAGGTCGAGGTATCTAAAGCAAAAAGCCCAACGCGGAGGCAAGGAGAACCCATGGAGGCTTTGACGTGCATCATAAAATAAATAAATTATTATTTCCGGTTCGGTCCTGGACCGGCGTGTCGCCTTTTGATCCGAGCTCCGGAGCCACGATGCGTACCCTGCCCCCTGACCGCAGGTCCAAACTGAACATTCGGGTGCTGGCGGGACCGGGCGCCATCGGCTCCGGCGGTGACGATGTGAGCGGACTGGTGTGCGCCGGCGCCTTCCTGGCCCTTCCGGACGTAGCCCTGCTGGGGGTGCAACGGATCAGGACGCTCCTGCCCCTGGTGCAGCTCGACCTGACGGCGAACCTCGTGACGCCCTACTGCTCCCGGGAAGCCCATCTGCAGCCGGGAGCCGCCGGGTGATCGGGGTGGCCCTGGATGGGTCCATCACCGTGGTCTTCGACGCCGCCAGCCTGGTGGATGGCCGGGACCATTCCGACTACCGGATCAGACCCTTCAACCCGGCCCACCTGGCCCTGCTGCCCGACGGCTCCCCGCAGGGTTCCATCCTGGTCACCGACAGTACGAATGGTCAAATCTTTCGGATCCACCCGGACGGGCACATCACGCTGTTCGCAGGACGCGGCAGCCAAGGGGGATGACCGGACCGTGGCGGAGATCGGTGCCGAATTCAACCATCTCCAGGAGGGGCCACGGAAGGCAAGCAGGAAGCGCCCCCCCGGGAACCCTCCAGCCGGAAACGGGGCCTTGGCGATCCCGAGGCATCCGGTCGCGACCCCAAACAACTCCGGGAAACGCCCCGGAAGTGATGCGAGCGGCGATCCCCGGCCCGGACGACCGCAGCCCGGGCGAGCGGGCGAAGCTCGGGGAATTTCTGCCCGTCTGACGGCATGAATCAGACATTGGTTGCCGAGCCTCGGTAATAGACCCAAGTCCTTCACGTTCGATCGCTTGAACCCGGCCTTGACCGACCTGACCATCGAAGCGGCCAAAGGGGCGACGATCACCCGGATGACGAGGGCCCTGTCCGCCCTGGTCCACCTGAGGAACCTGAAGTTCACCCTGTTCAAGGGCAGCGTCGAGATCGCCCCCGCCTGCTTCCAGGACCACCCGACCCTCCAGCGGGCCGAAACGCAGCGGAACCTGGGAACGCCGCCCCGGATCTGGAACCGGCCCGCGCCACCGGGATCCGAGCCCCGCGCCGACGCGCCGGACCCGGAAGCGCCCCCCGTCGGGCCCGAGGGGCTGATTTGAAAGGGGGGAACTGCCTGCTCGCTTTGCTCGCGAGGTTACCCCATCCAAGGGCGCATGCGCCCTTGGATATCTGGGGACCTCTCCCCCCCCGCGTCAGGCCCGGCGCAGCAGGACCACCGCCTGGGCCGCCAGCCCTTCGCCCCGCCCCGTGAACCCCAGATGCTCGGTGGTGGTGGCCTTGACGTTCAGGTCCGCCTCGGAGATGCCCAGGATGGGGGCGATGCGGGTGCGCATGGCGGCCCGGTGGGGGCCCAGCTTTGGCCGCTCCCCGATCAGGCAGACATCGGCGTTCACTACCGCCCAGCCGGCCGCACCCAGGCTGGCCATGACCGATTCCAGCAGCCGGGACGAATCGGCGCCCCGGTAGGCCGGGTCGGTGTCCGGGAAGTGCTGACCGATGTCCCCCAGCCCGGCCGCCCCCAGCAGGGCGTCCATGAGCGCGTGCAGCATCACGTCCGCGTCGCTGTGCCCCTGCAGGGTCTGGTCGTGGGGCACCGGGCAGCCCATGAGCACCAGCGGCCGGTCCGGCGTGGCCGCCATGAAGCGGTGCACATCGAACCCCTGGCCCACCCGCAGCGCCATGGCCTCACCCATCACCCCTCCTCCTGGACCGGCGCCAGGCTGATGCCGCCGGTGCTGGCGGGCCCATCCTCGTCGCTCCGGTTCCCCGGCAGCCACAGGGTGATGGTGGTGCCCTGGCCCTCTTCGCTGGCCACCTCTACCGTGCCCTTGTGCTCGTCCATGATCCGCTTGACCGTGGCCATGCCCAGACCGGTGCCCTTGGCCTTGCCGTGGCTGAAGAACGGCTCGAAGATGCGCTTCTGGATCTTGCGCGGGATGCCCCTGCCGTTGTCGGTCACCCGGATCTCCACGCCCCCGTCGCGGCTGGGGGTCCACTGCAGGGTCACCCGCCCGCCGTCCTGCCCGCTCAGGGCGTCCAGGGCGTTGGCCAGCAGGTTCTCGATCACCCGGCTGAAGCGGTGCTGGTCCAGGCTGATCTCGCAGGGCGGGCCCTGGCAGACCAGGGCCACGTCGGCTTCCTGGGCCCGAAGCTGCAGGGGCTCGGTCTGGGCGGCCAGGAAGCGGTCCAGAGCCACCCGCTCGCAGCGGGGTTCGCGGGTCTTGGAATAGTCCAGGATGTCCATGCTCATCTGGCCCAGGCGGTCGGCCGCGGACAGGATCTGGGCCACATGGTGCCGGGTGTTGCTGTTCGTGGCGGTGAGCCCCAGCAGCTGGGCGTGCCCGGCGATGACGAACAGGCCGTTCTTGAAATCGTGCACGATGGCGCTGGCCACCTGGCCGACCCGGGCCAGCATCTGGTTGGCCAGGCTGGCCTCGGCCAGCCGGGTGCGCTCGATGGCGATGGCGCACAGGGATACGATCGCCTCGAAGGTGACCCGGTCCACTTCGCTGCCCGCTCGGCGACTGTCCAGGTACAGCACCCCGATCCGCTCCCCCTGGACCATCATGGGCAGGCAAAGCAGGGTCTCCAGCTGCAGGTCCTGCACCGACTGCCTGGCCCGCAGCGCCTCGCTGGCAGCCACGTGGCGGATCCACACCGGTTCGCCCTGCTCATAGACCTGACGCACGCTGGACAGGGACAGCTGGATGTCCTCGGCCAGCCGCTCCGGTTCGCCGGCCAGGTTGCGCTGGACTTTCACCACCAGCTCCCCCTGCTCGGGCAGCATGATGAAACCGCGGTCCGTGCCGGACAGGCCCAGCAGCCGATCCAGGGTGCGCTCCAGCAGTTCGTCCAGGTCCACCTCGCCGGTGAGCAGGGTGGCGGTCTGCAGGATGGCCTGGAGGTTGATCTCCGAGGCGGAGGCGCTGCTTTCAGTCTTGAGGGTCATGAAGTAGGCGCCGTCCGCCAGCCGGATCGAGGCGCCGGGCTCCCAGCGCGACCGGGTGATCCGCTCCCCGCCCAGGAAGGTGCCGTGGGCCGATTCCAGGTCCTCCACCCACCAGCCGTCCTCGCAGCGCTGCAGGCGCAGGTGGGTACGGCTGACCATCCCGTCCGGCAGCACCACGTCGCACTGGGCCTGCCGGCCCAGCACCATGGCTCCGAACAGCGGCACGCTGCGCTCGAACCCGTGACGGTCCCGGATGGAGATGAAAGTCCTCTCTGGCACGACAGCTCCGCACGGAAAGCCGCGGCGGTCCGCGGCCCCAGGGGCCAGTATAGGGGAAGCGCCGGCGCCCCGTCACGCGCTACCAGCCGGTAGTGGACATCCCCGGCCGGTCGGGAGGAAATGCCGCCATAATGACCGCATGGAACAGCATCGCAACCCGGACCTGGACCCGCTGGAACGGGATGAGCCCTTCGAGTATTCCCTGCGTCCGCAGAGCCTGCCCGAGTACATCGGCCAGGAGAAGGTCAAGGCCCGGCTGGAGATCGCCCTGCGGGCGGCCCTGGGCCGCCAGGAGGTGCTGGACCACGTCCTGCTGTTCGGCCCCCCGGGCCTAGGCAAGACCACCCTGGCGCACGTACTGGCCAACGAAATGGGCGCCGCCTGCAAGGTGATCCAGGCGCCGGCCCTGGAAAAGAAGGGCGACCTGGCCGCCATCCTCACCAACCTGGACGAGGGCGAGTTCCTGTTCATCGACGAGATCCACCGCATGCCGCCGGCCATCGAGGAGATGCTCTACTCGGCCATGGAGGACCGCAAGCTGGACATCCTCATCGGCCAGGGGCCTTCGGCCCAGACCCTCAAGGTGGATCTGCGGCCGTTCACCCTGGTGGGCGCCACCACCCGGGCCGGGCTCATTTCCAAGCCGCTGCACGACCGGTTCGGGCTGGTGCACCGGCTGGACTACTACACCCGCGAGGAACTGGCCATCATCGCCATCCGGTCGGCCCGGGTGCTGGACGTGGAACTGGCCGATGCCGGCGCCCAGGCCATCGCCCGGCGCAGCCGCGGTACCCCGCGCATCGTCAACCGGCTGCTGCGCCGCTGCCGGGACTACGCCCAGGTGAAGGGCCAGGGCGTGATCACCTCGCCCATCGCCGACGCCTGCCTGTCCCTGCACGAGGTGGACGACCTGGGCCTGGAGGGCCTGGACCGGGCCTACCTGGAGGCGCTGTGCGTCAAGTTCCGCGGCGGGCCGGTGGGGGTGCGCACCCTGGCCGCGGCCCTGGGCGAAAGCGACGGCGGCGCCCTGGAGGACCTGGTGGAGCCGTACCTCATGCAGATCGGCTTCCTGGACCGTACCCAGCAGGGCCGCAAGGCCACCGACGCGGCGTACGGCTACCTGGGCCTGGACAGCGGCACCAAGGGCGGCCTGTTCAGCTGAGGCCGGGGACGGGTCGGGACGGCTGCCCATCGGTATGGGCAGGGGCAAAGGCGGCAGCGCGTCGGGAGGGGCATCTAAACTAATATTAACGCTGAGGTTGCAGAGGCGCCGAGGACGCGGAGGGGATCCCGGCAACGGGAGCGTTCATCCTTTGGCCCCAAGGCGGGTTCCGATCCGTCCCCGCAAGGGCGTCCCAGCCCCGCCTGCGGCGGGGGTCCTGGGCGTACGCCCAGGACGTTTCCGGTCAGGCGCGGGCCGCAACACACCGCAGGCGTGTCGCGGCCCGCGCCTGACCGGAAACCAGGGGCGCCCTTGCTCGCGGCGCGCCCCATTCCGCGCTCCGCGACCTCCACGACTCCGCTCCCTCAGCGATAAGTTAGTTTATTTGCCTTTACCGACGCGCACCCACCGAAGCCGGGCCCAGCCCTCAAGCCGACCCGGCACCGGCGAGTACCGGCGACCACGGTCGCCTGGATGTACGTTCAAACCGCAAACAGCCCGGCAGCTGCTATCGGAGCATGAACCAGGGGCCCAACCGCCTCATCGCCTTGCCCCGGCGAGTGTCATGATGGGAGGGTGGAGGCCCCCATGAGCACGCCAAACCCCAGGCAGATGGCAGCCATCATCGAGGACTGGGCCGGATGGGAAGGTCGCTGGGAACTCATCCAGGGGGTGCCCGAATACCTGATCGTCAACCCGGGCGAACAAGCCGCGCTGCAGCTCCGTCTGGTGAACGGGCGCTACGAAGACGCCGCCAGCGTGGCATGGGGGGCGGCGATGGCGCTCCTGGGCGGCAGGCTTTCGGTGACGATCGCTACCGGGGAATGAATCCGGTCCGCTCCCAGCGGGTGCGGGCGAAGAAGTGGCGGGCGCCGTCGGCGAAGTTGCCCAGCACGTCGCCGGGGCCCTCGGGCACCCGGGCGTTGGTGTCATCGTTGCCGCCCTCCCGGTAGCTCCACCACACGATGAAGGGCCGGCCGCGCAGGTGGTCGATGGGCAGGAAGCCCCAGTAGCGGCTATCGGCGGAATTGTCCCGGTTATCGCCCATGGCGAACAGCCGCCCCGGCGGAACCGTGAATGGGCCCATGTTGTCGCGGAAGCCGCCGTCGGGCATCTCGTGGCCCTGCATGTCCATGGCCAGCGTGTCCGGATCGGCGAACGGCCATGTGGACGGCGTATCCTGGGGACGCTGCTCCAGGGGGCCGGCATCCCGGGTGGTGGGCCAGGGGCCGGGCAGCGGCCCGTCCTCGCGGCTCAGCACGTGGTGCTCCCAGGGGCCGGTGCACAGCTGGCCGTTCAAGTACAGCCGCTTGTTCTTCATCTGGATGGTGTCCCCGGGCAGGGCCACGCAGCGCTTCACGTAGTCGGTGCTGCGGTCCAGGGGGTAGCGGAAGACGATGATATCGCCCCGCTGGGGGGCACGCATGGGGAACAGCTTCTCTTCCCAGGCCCACTGGGGCTGGGCGTACAGGAACTTGTTCACCAGCAGGTGGTCCCCGATCATCAGGCTGTTGCGCATGGACGCGGACGGGATGGTGAACTGCTGGCCGACGAAGGTCTTGAAGAACATGATGATCAGGATGGCGAAGCAGACCACCTCGAGGTTGTCGCGCAGGAACCCCTTGGCGACGCCCGGCGGAACCAGATCGATCGTCTCGTCACTGCTCATTGGGCGCTCCCGGTGGGCTTGGCGGCAGGTTTGGCGGCGGACTTGGCGGCAGGTTGGGCGGCCGGGCTAGCGGACGCTTGTGCGGCCGGGCTGGCGGCGGCCGGCGCGGCGGGGGCCGGCACATCTGTGAAGCCCCGGGTCACCAGCCGGTTGGTGGCGACCCAGCGCCAATGCGCCTGGTCCCAGCTGAGGGTCTCCGCCTCGCCCAGATCGGGCAGGTAGAGGGTGCGGCTGCGGTTGGTCGGATCACTGGTGCTGAAGGACTCCACCCATACCCCGGTGGCGTCGGCGGGGGTGGCGAAGTGGAGGCCCGGCAGCTGCACCATGGCCCGGCCCACCACCCAGTTGAACACGCCCCGGCTTTCCCAGCGGCTCACCCGCTCGGGGAACCCTTCGGGCAGCAGGACGATCCCGCCCGGGGTGTCGGTGAGCAGGCGGACACCGCCGCCCTTCTGCAGTTCGTGCACTTCCGACTGGCCGGTGAGCGCGGTGAAGCTCAGGGTCACGGTGCTGCCGTTGGCGCCGGGCTGGCAGGTCTTGACCCGGACCATCAGCCGGTTGCGGGCCCGTTGGCCGGCATCGGCCTGGGACGGGTCCTCGTAGCCCAGGGTCAGCCCCTCTTCCCAGGCGGCGTACACCCGGTGGGCCTGGGGGGTGGAGAACCGACCGCAGCCGGGCGCGAGCAGAAGGAGAAAGGCGGCCGCTAGGGCTGCCACCTTCATCGGAGCCCCTTGTTGTACTTGGCCATCAGATCGGACAGGCTGGCGCCGGTCCGGCTATCGTTGCCCCGGTCCTTGCGTTCGACCGCCGCCTCGGGCCGCCGCTCGGGCCGCTGATCGGGACGCCGCTCCGGACGGGGCGGCTGGCCTGGGCCACCGGGGCCACCAGGACCCCCGGGGCGACCCGGGCCGCCCGAGCGGCCAGGACCGCCGGGACGCCCATGGGCGCCAGCACCGACCGGACCGCCGTGGCCCTGGGGCCGCGCCCGATCGCCCCGGGGAGCCCGCTCGGGCCGGGGACCTTCGGCGCGGGGAGCATCCCCCCGGCCGGCGCCGCCGGGCAGCAGGGCCTTGATGGACAGGCCGATGCGCTTGGACTTCAGGTCCACCGCCAGCACCTTCACCCGCACCGCCTGGCCGACGCTCAGGGCGTCCGCGGGGTTCTTCACGTACTGGTGGGAGATCTCGGACAGATGTACCAGGCCGTCCTGGTGCACCCCCACATCGACGAAGGCGCCGAAATCGGTGACGTTGGTGACGATCCCCTGCAGTTCCATGCCCACTTCCAGATCGGCGGGCTTGTGCACGCCCTCCCGGAAGATCACCGCTTCGAACCGCTGGCGGGGGTCCCGGCCGGGCTTCTTCAGCTCGGCGATGATGTCCTTGACCGTCTCCAGGCCGCTCTGTTCGTCCACGAACAGGGCCGGATCCAGGCCGTCCAGCACCGCGTCGTTGCCCACCAGCTCCGGCACGGTCTTGCCGGCCATCTGGCAGATGCGCTGCACCACCGGGTAGCTCTCCGGATGCACGGCGCTGGCGTCCAGGGGATTCTCGCCCTCGTGGATGCGCAGGAAGCCGGCCGCCTGCTGGAAGGCCTTGTCCCCGAAGCGGGGGACTTCCAGCAGCTGCTCCCGGTGCTTGAAGGCGCCGTTGGCAAAGCGGTGCTGGACGATGTGCTTGGCCAGGCTTTCGCCGATGCCGGCCACATAGGCCAGCAGCCGGTAGCTGGCGGAGTTCAGGTCCACCCCCACCCGGTTCACGCAGGATTCCACCACCTCGTCCAGGCTCTTCTTGAGCGCGGTCTGGTTCACGTCGTGCTGGTACTGCCCGACCCCGATGGACTTGGGCTCCACCTTCACCAGCTCCGCCAGGGGATCCTGGAAGCGCCGGGCGATGGAGATGGCGCCCCGCACCGTCACGTCCTGCTCGGGGAACTCCTCCCGGGCCACGTCCGACGCGGAGTAGACCGAGGCGCCGGCCTCGCTCACCGCCACGCACAGCACCCCTTCCCGGCCGCTGTCCTTGAGCCAGGCGCGGATGAACGCCTCCGATTCCCGCCCGCCGGTGCCGTTGCCGATGGCGATGGCCTCGATGGGGAACCGGGTGGCCAGCCCTTCCAGGATGGCCCGGCTGCCCTCCAGGTCACGCTTGGGCTCCAGGGGGTAGATGGTGGCGGTCTCCATGAACTGGCCCAGCCGGTTGATGACCGCCAGCTTGCAACCGGTGCGGATGCCCGGGTCCACGCCCAGGGTGCAGCGCTGGCCCGCGGGCGGCGCCAGCAGCAGATGGTCCAGGTTGACTTGGAAGACTCGGATGGCTTCCAGGTCGGCCTTCTTCTTGGCCTCGATGCGCACATCGGTCTCGATGGACGGCGCCAGGAGGCGATCGAACGCATCCGCGCAGACCTCATGCAGCATGGCGCGGTAGGCCGACTGGGACTGGATGGCCACCCGGAACACCAGCTCGGTGATGAGCTTTTCCCGGTCCACCACCAGCCGGGCCGTGAGGATCTCCTCCTTCTCGCCCCGGCGCACGGCCAGGATCCGGTGCCCAGGCATCTTCTTCAGCGGTTCCTGGAACTGCCAGTAGGGCTTGAACCGGAGCGCCTCGGCGGAATCCTTGCGCTCCTCGCGCAGGGCGGCGTGCAGGGTGCCGGTCTCGTGGAACACCTGGCGCAGCCAGGCGCGGACCTCCGCGTCCTCGGCGCAGCGCTCGGCCAGGATGTGGCCCGCGCCTTCCAGGCAGCGGGAGGGGGTCTCCAGCCCCTCCTGCTCGGCCTTGACGAAGGGCGCGGCCAGCATCAGCGGATCGGCGCCGGTCGTGTCCGCCAGCAGGGCATCCAGCAGCGGCTCCAGGCCGCGCTCCCGGGCATCGGTGGCCTTGGTGCGCTTCTTGGGCTTGTACGGCAGGTACAGGTCCTCCAGCTCGGTCTTGGTCCAGGCCGCCTCGATCCGGGCCTGCAGTTCGGGGCTCAGCTTGCCCTGCTTCTGCACCGACTTGAGCACCGCTTCGCGCCGCTCCAGCAGCTCCCGGTAGTAGGTCAGGCGCTCCTCCACCGCCCGGATGGCCACCTCGTCCAGCGAGCCGGTCATCTCCTTGCGGTACCTGGCGATGAAAGGGACCGTGTTCCCTTCGTTCAAGAGCGCCGCCACGGAGGCGACGCCCGCCCGGGGCAAAGCCAGTTCCTGACAGATGCGATCGACCAACAACTCCACGGGACTATCCTTTCCGCACCGCTGGGGTGAAAAGGAGATCATACCCTGTTCTGACCGTGGTGGGACCGCCCGCTCGCGTTGCTCGCTCTGCGTCCCCCCACACCCCCACTCCATGTCCGGGCAAAGCCCGGACCTGGAGTCCCGTCACAGGCTCAGACCGCCAGCTAGGTCTTGCGCGCCCGCGGATGGGCCGATTCGTAGGTCCGGGCCAGCTGTTCCAGGTCCAGGTGGGTGTAGCGCTGGGTGGTGCTGAGGCTG
>Ga0302202_10003883_pt1 | contig 16229 bp, 18 predicted proteins | sample II_Bog_N3_3_FD_194579 | JGI IMG/M metagenome (GOLD analysis project Ga0302202, IMG submission 194579) | Peat permafrost microbial communities from Stordalen Mire near Abisko, Sweden - II_Bog_N3_3 | ecosystem: Environmental > Terrestrial > Soil > Wetlands > Peat | place: Sweden: Abisko...
ACGCCGGGGACCACCGCCATGGTGCAGTCCCGGGCTCCGGACGGGACGCTCACCCTGATCCTGGGCGACGCCGCCATCGCACTCGGCCCGGCGATGACGGAGCGCATGTTCATCGCCTCGGCCTGAACGGACGGTGCGGGTGTCCGACCGGCGGTTGGCCGAGTTCGACACGGTCGGCCTCTTCGAGGCCCTGGACGGACAGCGGCTGCAGCGGGGGTTGTCCTGGCGTGGGGTGGCGGACGAGATGTGGGCGATGTCCGCGGTCCTCAACGCGCAGCGTGACGACCACCCGATCAGTCCGTCGACGCTGACCGGCATGGCCCGTCGCCGGGTGACGTCCTGCCAGCACGCGCTCTTCATGTTGCGGTGGCTGGACCGCTCTCCGGAGTCCTTCCTGGTGGGTGGGTCCGCCCACGCCGTCGCCGCCCTGCCATGGGCCGGACCGGACCGTCGGCTCCGGTGGAACCTCGGTCGTCTCCATCAGGTGATGGACGCGGAACGCCGGGTCGAGGGTCTGACCTGGGTCGCGCTGGCCGGCCGGCTCCAGTGCACGCCGAGCCAGCTGACCGGGATCCGCACGGCACGGTTCACGGCAGGGATGCACATCGCCATGGCGATCGTGCAGTGGGTGGGACGCCCCTCCAGCGACTTCATCTACGCCGCCCGGTGGTAGCCGTCGTCCGTGCCGTGCCGTGCCGTGCCGTGCGCAACGGCCGGTCACCGGTGCGTCGGTGTCGTCGGGGCACCAGGAGATCCGACCGGTTCGCCAGGGGTGAGCGACCGGACCCGGTAAGCACTCACTAGAGTGGAGTGCCAACAGCGACCGGTTCGAGCGACGGGACAGTGGGTCCCGTCCGAACAGGTCCACACTGGTGAGACACCATGCCGACCGCCGACGAACGTAGAGCCGAGACCACGCCCACCGGCGACGGGTCGCTCGACGCCCGCAAGTCGGCGATTCTCAACGCCGTGGTCAACGAGTACATCGGGTCGGCCCAGCCGGTCGGATCCCAGCACGTCGTCGACGCTCCCGGGGTGAGCGTGTCGTCGGCCACGGTGCGGTCGGACATGGCCGCCCTCGAGCGGGACGGCTACCTGACCCAGCCCCACACCAGTGCCGGCCGGATCCCCACCGACAAGGGCTACCGGTTCTTCGTCGACCAACTGGGCGGACCGGGACCCCTCGACCCGGGCGGACGCCAGCAGGTCCGCCAGTTCTTCGACCACGCCCACGGGGAGATCGAGCAGATGCTCGAACGGACCTCCGGTCTGCTCGCCGACCTCACCGACTGCACGGCCATGGTCGTCGGCCCGTCCCACGAGTCGGCCGCCATCCGGTCGGTGCAGTTGGTCGGGTTGGGCCACCGGCTCGCCCTGCTGGTGGTGGTGCTGGCTGACGGGGCGGTGCAGAAGCAGTCCATCGACCTGCCCGAGGACGTCGACGAGGCGGTGCTGTCCCAGGCGGCCGGGCGGTTGGCCGTCCATGCCCTCGGGTCGCCCCTCGCCCAGGTCGGCGCCACCGCCCCGCCCAGTGGCGACGCCGGCGTGGACGCCGTGGTGGCGGCGGGGGTGACGGCACTGCACGCCCTCGGCGAGGCCCATGGCCAGGACCAGCTCTTCGTCGGCGGGTCGTCGCGCATGGCGGCAGCCTTCGACGCCGTGGACACCGTCCGGTCGGTGCTGACCATCCTCGAACAGCAGCTGGTGGTGGTGACCCTGCTGCGGGACATCCTGGACACCGGGTTGACCGTGGCCATCGGCACCGAGCACGGGGTCGAACCGCTGGCGTCGTGCGCCATCGTGGTCATGCCGGTGTCGGTGGACGGGGTGACGGCCGGCACCATCGGCCTGCTCGGGCCGACCCGGATGAACTACCCGCTGGCCCTGGCCGCCGCCCGCGTGGTCGGGGACCGCCTGGGTGAACGACTCGGGGAGGCCGTCCGTTGACCGACACCGACCTCTACGAACTGCTCGGCGTTCGCCCTGACGCCTCCGAGGACGAGTTGAAGCGTGCCTACCGGGCCAAGGCGCGCGAGCACCACCCGGACACCAACGGCGGCGACGGCGACGCGGGCGAGCACTTCAAGGAGATCAGCCTGGCCTACGAGGTCCTGAGTGATCCCGAACGTCGGGCCCGCTACGACCGCTTCGGCCATGCCGGTGTGTTCGGTCAGGGCGCAGGCGGACCGGCGGGCGGCGACCCGTTCGGCGCCGGCGGACTGGGCGACATCTTCGACGCGTTCTTCAACGGCATGGGCGGTGCGCAGCAGGGTCGTCGGCGGACCGGGCCCACGCCTGGGCCCGATGCCGAGATGGTCGTCGAGCTCACGTTCCGCGAGGCCGTGTTCGGACTCCAGCGCGAGGTCGAGGTCACGGTGCCCGTCCACTGCGACACGTGTGAGGGCACCGGGGCCCAGCCGGGGACCACGGTCGCCCGGTGCACCGAGTGCCAGGGGGCCGGCGAGCTGCGCCGGGTGCGCCAGTCGATCCTCGGCCAGGTCATCACCGCGGTGCCCTGCCCCCGGTGCCAGGGCACCGGCCAGACCATCGAGACCCCGTGCGCGGACTGCCGCGGCGAGGGCCGTCGGTCCGAGTCGCGGACACTCACGGTGGACATCCCGGCCGGGGTGGACGACGGCTCCACCCTGCGTCTGGCCGGGCACGGACCCGCCGGGTTCCGTGGTGGTCCGAACGGCGCGCTCTTCGTCCACCTGGCCGTCGACCCCGACGACGTCTTCCAACGGTCCGGGGTGGACCTCCACGCCACCGTCCACGTGCCGATGTCCCTGGCCGCCCTCGGCGGCAGTGTCCCCTTCGACACCCTGGACGACGCCCGGGACGTGGCCGTCGCCGCCGGCACCCAGAGCGGGACCGTGCTCACGCTCAAGGGCCTGGGTGTGCCCCGGCTGCGGGGGCGGGGGAGGGGCGACCTGTTCATCCACGTCCAGGTCGACACCCCCACCGAGCTCGACGACCGCCAGCGGGAGCTGCTCACGGCGCTGGCCGCTGCCCGCTCGGAGGAGCTGGGCGAGGCCCCGCACGCCGAGGGTCTCTTCTCCAAGATCCGCTCGGCCCTCAGCTGAGCATGCCCCCGGGCGCCGCCCCGCCCCCGGGACCCGACCCCCTGCTGGTGTCCGCCGCGGCCATGGTCTTCGTGGCCGACCCGACGTCGCCCCAGGTGGAGGAGGCCGACCTGCGGCACCTGCTCGACGTGCTCCGACTCCGGGCCGGGGAGACGGTCATCGCCGGTGACGGTGCCGGGCGCTGGGTGCCGTGCCGGGTGGGTGGCTCGGCGGCCCACGGTGCCCGGCGGGCCGATCCGGGCTCGGTCCTCGTCCCCGACGGGCCGGCCGTGGTCGAGGTTCCGCCACTCCCGGCGGTCACCGTGGCCTTCGCCCCGACCAAGGGGGACCGTCCCGAGTGGGTGGTCCAGAAGCTGACCGAACTGGGCGTCGACCGCATCGTCCCGCTGCGAACCTCACGCTCGGTGGTCCGCTGGGAGGGTGCCCGTGCCGACAAGGCGGTGGAGCGCCTCCGGCGGGTGGCACGTGAGGCGGCCGCCCAGTCCCGACGGTCCCGGCTGCCGGAGATCACCGGGGTGTGCCGGCTCGACGAGGTGGCCGCCCGGGTCGGCGGACCGGTGTCCCTGGCGGAGCCGGGTGGTGCGGCGCCGGGCCTGGACCGGCCGACCCTGGCCATCGGTCCCGAAGGCGGGTGGGACCCGTCCGAGCGCGACGCGTTCGGGGTCGGCGTGGGGCTGGGCACGACCGTGCTGCGGGCCGAGACGGCGGCCGTGGTGGCCGGGACCCTGCTGTGCGGACTGCGCAGCGCAGTCGTACTTCCTCTTGCGTAACCACGCTGAGTGAGGAAAAATGGTCAGTGACAAACGTTCATTCGGCGAACGGGGGTTCCCCTCCCCGGTCACGCTGCGTGAGCCGTATCTCGGTGGCGGGCCCGCACGACGGGTCCAAGCTCGAGGGGCAGAATCGGTGGGGAGCGGAGGGCAGGACCATGACGGTGACGGAGAAGGTGGTCGTCGCACTGGACGACGACGAGCAGGAGGATGCGGCCAGGGTCGCCTACGCCCGAGCAGTGGGATCGCGACTGCGGGCCATGCGCAAGCAGATGCGGTTGTCGCTGCAGGCGGTGGAGGCGATGTCGGACCAGGAGTTCAAGGCGTCCGTGCTCGGTGCCTACGAACGGGGTGAGCGGGCCATTTCGGTGCCGAGGCTCCAGCGCCTTGCCAAGCTCTACGACGTGCCGGTCGACCAGTTGCTGCCCAACGACGACGCCACCCCGGGTGGCCGCTGGGGGGCCTCGGGCTCCTCGGACGACGCCGGCTCGAACGGACGTCGCCTGGCACCGGCCTCGACGGTTCCCGACAAGGTGGCCATCGACCTGACCAAGCTCCACACGGTCAGTGGGCCCGAGCGTGACCTGCTGCGTCGGTTCCTGAGCATGATCCAGGTCCACCGCCAGGACTTCAACGGTCGGATGATCACCATCCGGGCCGAGGACGTCCGGGCCATCGCCTGCCTGTTCGGCGTGACCCCGGACAGCATGGGCGCGCGGCTGGACGAGCTCGGGCTGCTCGTCGCGGTCTGATGACCGACGCTCGCAGCGAGCCCATCCGCTGGCTGAGCACCAAGGAGGGGGCCGAGCGCCTCGGCGTCACCCTGCGCAGCCTCTACCGCTTCATCGACGAGGGCGGACTGACCGCGTACAAGTTCGGCCGGGTGATCCGGTTGAAGGAGTCCGACGTCGACTCGTTCATCGAGTCGAGCCGGATCGTGCCCGGCAGCCTCGAGCACCTCTATCCGGAAGCCAAGGGCCCGACACGTCTGGTGCACCGTGTGGCCAACGGGTCCGAGCCACATCCGGTGGCGGCCGAAGGGTGAGTCGGCGCCGGTGACCACCGACCCCGACTGCCTGTTCTGCGGCATCGTCGCCGGCGACGTCCCCGCCGACGTGGTCCGGCGTGACGAGCGCACGGTCGCGTTCCGGGACATCAACCCCCAGGCGCCCGTCCACGTGCTGGTCGTCCCGCGTCGCCACCTGGTGGACGCGGGCAGTGTCGGACCGCACGACGCCGACGACGTGGCGGCACTGCTGATCGCGGCAAAGGCGGTCGCGGACGCCGAGGGCATCGGCGGACCCGACCGGGGCTACCGGCTGGTCTTCAACGTCGGCCCCGACGCCTCGAACTCGGTGCCCCACCTCCACCTCCACGTGCTGGGGGGCCGAGTCCTCGAGGGACCGCCGGCCTGACGCCCGGCCGTCCGTCCGCCGGCGGTCCTGACGGACGCCGCGATGCGTCCGGGACCTCCCGGGCCGCTGGTAGGGTCGCAGATAGAACGCACGTGGCAGCCACCCCGGTAAAGATCCTCGTCCCCGGCAACCACCTCATGGCCGGTCTCCTCGGCCAGCGCGATGAGCTGCTCCGTCAGATCGAGGACGCCTTCCCCGACGTGCGCATCGCCGTGCGGGGCAACGAGGTCTCGATCGAGGCCGTCGACGCCGACCGGGCCGGCTCGGCCGACCGGGTGGCCTCCCTCTTCCAGGAGCTGATCATCCTGCTCGAGTCCGGCCAGGGGCTCGATCCGGTCCAGCTCACCCGCACCATCGACATGATGCACGACGACGTCCGGCCTTCCGAGGTCCTGACCAGCGAGCTGCTGCGCTCCTCCCGTGGGCGTGCGGTCCGCCCGAAGACCGGCGGACAGAAGGCCTACGCCGACGCCATCACCCGCAACATCGTGACCTTCGGGATCGGTCCGGCCGGCACCGGCAAGTCCTACCTGGCCGTGGCCCTGGCCGTCCAGGCGCTGCAGGCCCGCCAGGTGAGCCGGATCATCCTCACCCGCCCGGCGGTCGAGGCGGGCGAGCGCCTCGGGTTCCTGCCCGGCGACATCCTGGCCAAGGTCGACCCCTACCTGCGCCCCCTGTACGACGCGCTGCACGACCTGTTGGAGGCCGAAGGCGCGCAACGCCTGATCGACAAGGGCGCCGTCGAGGTGGCGCCGCTGGCCTTCATGCGGGGCCGCACCCTCAACAACTCGTTCATCATCCTGGACGAGGCCCAGAACACCAGCCCCGAGCAGATGAAGATGTTCCTCACCCGGATCGGGTTCGGTTCCAAGGCCGTGGTGACGGGCGACATGACCCAGGTCGACATCCCCGGTGGCCGGTCGGGTCTGATCGGTCTGGAGCAGATCCTGGGAGACGTGCCCGACCTCGCCTTCGTCCATCTGAAGGCCCAGGACGTGGTCCGCCACAAGATCGTGGCCGACATCGTCACCGCCTACGACCGTGGCGACGCAGCCCGTCGGGGCGAGGTGGCGCCGGGCGACGCGGCGCCGGGCGACGTGACCACGCCGTGACCCTCGACATCTACGCGGCCGACGAGCAGTCCGACCACCCGGTGGCGGTCGAGCGTTGGGCCGCCCTGGCCCGTTCCGCACTCGAGGCGGAGGGGATCACCACCGACACCGAGGTGTCCCTCCTCTTCATCGACGAGGACTCGATCGCCGCGCTCAACAAGCGGTTCCTCGACAAGGACGGGCCCACCGACGTGCTCTCGTTCCCCATCGAGGACGAGATCGACCGCAGTGGCCGGTCCCCGGACGAGGGCGGCACCGGACCCGCCTCGATCGAGGCGTCGACCGGGCGCCACCTCCTGCTCGGCGACGTGGTGATCTGTCCGTCGGTCGCCGCGGTCAACGCCGTGGAGCACGGCGTCACCTTCGACGACGAGATCGCCCTGCTGGTGGTCCACGGCATCCTGCACCTGTTGGGGATGGACCACATGGTCGACGAGGAGGCCGAGCGGATGGAGCGGCGTGAACAGCAGCTCCTCGACCGCTTCTACCGGGCTCCCCCCCTGCTCGATCCGGCCACCTGATGACCGTGGCCGCGGTCTCCCCCGAGGACATCGTCCTGCCCGTCATGGTGGTGGTCCTGCTCGGCGCGTCCGCGCTGCTGGCGCTGTCCGAGACGGCACTGGTCCGGATGAGCCGGGCCAAGGCCAAGAGCCTGGCCGACGACGGCCGACGGGGCGCGAAGGTGCTGGTCCGGCTCACCGAGGACCCGCAGGGGTTCCTCAACCCGGTACTGCTGCTGGTGCTGATCTGCCAGCTGGTGGTGGCCACCCTGGTCGGCATCCTGGCCGTGCAGTGGTTCGGTGCCTGGGGGGTGGCCGCGGCCACCGGGTTCGAGATCGTGGTCATCTTCGTGTTCGCCGAGGCGGTCCCGAAGAACTGGGCCGTCCAGCACCCCGAGCGGGCCGCCCTGTTCAGCGCCCCACTGGTGTCCGCCGTGGTCGGCTTCTGGCCGGTCCGGATGGTCTCCGGCGGCCTGATCGGTCTGGCCAACCTGTTCATCGGGCAGAGAGGTGGCTACGCCGGTGCGCTGGTGACCGAGTCCGAGCTGCTGGCCATGGCCGACGTGGCCGTGGAGGGCGACGTGATCGAGACCGAGGAGCGCGCGCTCATCCACTCCATCATCGAGTTCGGCGACACCGTCGTCCGCGAGGTGATGGTGCCGCGCACCGACATGGTCACCGTCGCGGCGGACGAGGCCGTCGAGTCGGCCCTCGACGTCGCCCTCGACGCCGGCCGCAGCCGGGTGCCGGCCATCGACCAGCGGATCGACGACGTGATCGGGGTCGCCTACACCAAGGACCTGATCCAGTCGATCCGCGCCCGGCAGGGTGACGAGCCGGTGGCGGACCACCTCCGGCCGGCCCACTTCGTCCCCGAGACCAAGCGGGTGGCCGACCTGATGCGCGAGATGCAGTCCGACAAGTTCCACCTGGCCGTGGTGGTCAACGAGTACGGGGGGACCGCCGGCCTGGTCACCCTGGAGGACCTGATCGAGGAGCTGGTGGGGGAGATCGTGGACGAGTTCGACGTCGAGGAGACACCGGTGGAGGAATTGGCCACCGGGGGGCTGCGGGTGAGCGCCCGCCTTCCGGTCGACGAGGTCAACGACCTGCTCGACGCCCACCTGCCGACCGGGGCGTGGGACACCGTCGGCGGACTGGTCTTCGACCTGCTGGGTCATGTGCCGGTGGCCGGTGAGTCGGTCACGTCCGAGGGCATGCGCCTGGTGGTCGACCGGGTCAACGGCCGCCGCATCGAGCGGGTGTCGATCGTCCCGATGGCCGACGCCGCCCCGGCGGACGCCACATGACCGTCTTCCGCTCCGGGTTCGTGGCCGTGGTCGGCCGTCCCAACGTGGGCAAGTCCACCCTGGTCAACGCCATGGTCGGCACCAAGGTCTCCATCGTGTCGCCCCGCCCCAACACCACCCGGTCCCAGGTGCGCGGGGTGCTCAACCGGCCCGACGCACAGTTGGTGTTCGTCGACACGCCCGGGCTCCACAAGCCGAAGACGGCGCTGGGTGAGCGGATGAACGAGTCGGCCACCTCGTCGCTCGACGATGTCGACGCGGTGGTGGCGCTGGTGGAGGCGACCGGTGCGGTGGGTCCCGGGGACCGGATGGTGCTGGCCCATTCGGTCAAACGGGTGCGGGCCATGGCCCGGGCGGCGGCACTCACGGTCGAGCTCGGCGGAGGGGACCCGGACCGGGTGGGTCGTCCGACGTTGATGGTGGTGGTCAACAAGATCGACAAGGTCGGGGGCGACGGCGTGCTCGGCCACCTGACCGGTGTGTCGGCGGTGGTCGATGCGCTCGACGCCGAACAGGGCGGCGATCCGGTGCCGGTCGAGTACTTCCCGCTGTCGGCGGCCAACGGCGATGGCGTGCCCGAGTTGGTCGACGCCCTGGTCGGCTGCATGCCGGAGGGGCCCCAGTACTACCCCGACGGCATGGTCACCGACGTGGCCGAGGCGTTCTGGGTGGCCGACCTGGTGCGTGAGGAACTGCTCCACCGGGTGGCCGACGAGCTGCCGCACTCGATCGCCTGCCGGGTGACCGAGTGGGAGTGGCCGCGGGTCCGCTGCGAGATCCTGGTCGAGCGCGACTCGCAGAAGGGCATCGTCATCGGCAAGGGCGGGGTCACCCTCAAAGAGGTCGGTACCGCCGTGCGGGCACAGATGGAGCCGGGTGCGTACCTGGAGCTGTTCGTCCGGGTGGAGAAGCGCTGGCAGCAGCGCGAGGACTCGCTCGACCGTCTCGGGTTCTGACCCCGCTCGGGATCCGGGCCCTCCGGATCGGGTTCGTCGCGGACCCGGATGGTTGCGGGCGCGGTCCGGTCGGTCAGTCGGCGTCGAGTGACGCATCGATCCGACCCAGCAGCGCCTTGGCGTCGACGGTCGCATCGTGGTCCTCGCCGTGGACCCGTGAGGTGGCGTCGACCAGGTTCCTCGCCACCACCTGCGCCTCGTGGAGTCGACCCAGCCGGGCGAGGGTGAGGGCGAGATCGCGCAGGGACGCCAAGGTGGCCGGGTCGTCGGGCCCGAGCTGGCGACCCTGGCGGTCCACCAGGCCGCGGAACACGATCAGTGCCTCTTCGAGGTCGCCCCGTCCGAGCAGGAGCCGCCCCAGGTTGATGGTCGCCCGCTGCGCCCGCTGCTCGTCACCTCCGGTGCGGAAGCCGGTGATGGCCCGTTGGTACTTGAGCAGTCCCTCACCGGTCTCCCCCAGCTGCAGCTGGATGCGGGCACTGCGTTCGAGCGCGGCCAGGGTGGCGGGGTCGTCGGGTCCCAGTTCGACCACGTAGCACTCGAGGGTGTGATCGACCAGGGGGCGGGCCTCGTCGGGACGGTCGAGGGCGAGCAGTGTGCCGGACAGTGCGTATTCGGCACTGAGGGTCAGGCGGTGTTCGGGGCCCAGGTGCTCCCGGCGCTTGTCCAGGACCTGCGTGCGCAGTTGGAGCGCGGCCTCGTGGTCACCGACCTGGTCGCGTCGTTTGGCCGCCGCCTCCATGGTGTTCACCGTCTTCCAGGAGTCCGGTCCGTTGGCGGCCAGTGACTTGGCCAACCAGGAGTCGGTGATCTCGAGCGACCGCTCGGGCCCACCGGGCAGCCGGTCCATCCGCCGGTCGACATAGTCCGTCAACCGCCCGGTCCACCGGGGAGGGGTGATCCATCGCTTCCGCCTCGGCCCGGGCATGCACCCAGCGTAGAACGGCGCCGCACCACCCCTGGCGTCGGGTTCAGCCCCCGGCGCGTGCGGGGGCTCCGGCATCGGTGTCCCCACCTCCGCCAGCGGTGCCGGCACCGGCGGCGGTGGCGTCCGAACCGGCGAGGTCGGCCAGGAAGGCCACCACCTCGTCTCGGTCGAGGGTCCGCTTCATCGGTGGCACCCGGGCCAGCAATGCCCCGCGGTACCGGGCCGTGGCGAGCCGGCTGTCGAGCACGGCCACCACGCCCCGGTCGGACGACGAACGGATGAGCCGGCCGGCCCCCTGGGCGAGGAGTGTCCCCGCCCGGGGGAGGTCGACGGAGCCGAAGGCCCCGGGCCCGGCCAGTTCGCGGCGGGCCTCCAGTACCGGGTCGTCGGGGCGGGGGAACGGGATGCGGTCGATGGTCACCAGGCTGAGGGTGCGGCCCGGCACGTCGACGCCCTGCCAGAAGCCCAGCGTGGCGAACAGGCAGGCGGCCTCGTCGGACCGGAACGCCTCGATCAACGCCGACTTGGGCAGGTCGGACTGGGAGAGGAGCGGGACCTCGAGCCGGGGAGCCAGTGCCTCGACCGCGGCCCGCATCGCCCGCCAGCTGGTGAACAGCGCCAGCGTGCGGCCGCCGGCCGCGGCAATCAGCACTTCGAGCTCATCGTGCATGGCCGGCTCCGCCTCGGGCCGCCGGCGGTCGGGCAGCGACCCGGCCACATAGAGCAGCGCGTGGGTCCGGTAGTCGAAGGGACTGCCCACGTCGATGGTGTCGGTGGCCCCCTTGGGCATCCCCAGGCGTTCGGCCAGGCCGATGGGGACCGTCGCCGAGGTGAGGATCCCGGTCACCGAGCCCCAGAGCTGTTCGGCCAGCAGCGGTCCGACGTCGATGGGGGAGACCCGCAGCGACGGGGCCCGTGAACCGTCCTCGACCCAGGCGACCTCCCCGTCGCCCAGCAGCGCCAGGCGGGCCAGGTCCGAGGCCAGGTGTCCGGCGGCCAGCAGCACCCGATCCCGGCGGGACCGGTCGGCCGACGGCTCCGACTCACCCGCCTCCCGCTCGGCCCGGCGCAGGTGGTCGACGAGGCGACCCACCCGACCCGAGGCCAGCGCCAGCAACGTGCCGATGGCCGGGTCCTTGCCCACTGCCGCCGTCGAAGTCCCCTTGGCGGCCGGTCGGGAGGGCACGGACCGGGCCGCCTTGCGCGGGACCGGGTCGAGGCCGAGGCCGAGTTCGAGGCCAGGGGGCTCCTCGTCGGCCGGCACACCCGCCCCCCGGGGATCGGGCCGGTCGCCCCCGGCGTCGGACCCGACGGCGAGTTCGTCGTGGGGGACCCGCTTGCCCGACCACGGACGGAGCACCCGGTGGAACACGTCGGCCAGGCCGGCGACGGCCTCGATGGCCCGGGCGGCACCGTCGTCGCCCTCGTCCATCGCCGGGCGCGCCGCGGTCGCCAGCGCACGGAACCGCCCCGGACCCACCTCCAATCCGAGGCTGTCGGTCATGACGTCCTCGACCTCGTGGGCCTCGTCGAACACCACCACCGAGTGCTCGGGCAGCACCGCCCCGCCACTGGCCAGGTGGGCACCGTAGAGGTGGGTGTTGACCACGATGACGTCGGCCTCGGCCGCCCGGGCCCGGGCGTGTTCGGCGAAGCAGTCCCGTCCCGAGGGGCACTTGAAGGCACCGGGGCACTCGCGTGCGGTGGTCGACACCATGGCCCAGGCCCGGAAGTGGGGCTCGAAGGGGAGTTCGGCGCGGTCGCCGGTCACCGTGTCCTCGGACCAGCGCACCAGGCTGCGGACCTGGTCGGCCAGTGTGGTCGGATCCGAGGTGTCGGTGTCGCCGAAGGCGTCGCCGCCCGGGGTGAGGGTGTCGTCGGCGTCGGGGGGATCGGCCGAACCGGGCTCCATGGTGAGCTGGCTGCCACGTCCGCCCACCTCCGACACCCGCTGGCGACACACGTAGTTGCTCCGGCCCTTCAGGACGGCGAACGTGAGGTCGTTGCCGGTGGCACCGGCCACGAGCGGGAGGTCCTTGTCGGCAAGCTGGTCCTGGAGCGCCTTGGTGGCGGTCGCCACCACCACCCGCTCACCGGACAGGGCGACCGGGACCAGGTAGGCAAGCGACTTGCCGGTTCCGGTGCCGGCCTGGACGACGAGGTTGCGGCCGCCGGCCATCGACGCCGCCACCGCGGCGGCCATGTCCTGCTGACCGGGCCGGGACTCACCCCCGCCGGGGAGGGCGGCGGCGACGGCGTGCAGCGTGTCGATCACCTCGTCGGGCATCCGCCGACACTACCGGTCGGTCGCGCGGCGCCCGGTGCGAGCGGGCCCGTCGTCGGGTGGTCCCTACTCGCTCAGGCGGCGCCGGAGCTCCAGGTAGACCGGGGTGCCCACCAACGCCTCGAGCTCCTCGGCCAGCGACTCGACGACGGGGCGGTCGCCCATGTAGGCGAGGTCGCCCTCGGTGCAGCACCAGGACATCGTCTCGCCCTCGGGCCCCCAGTCGGCGCGCCGCCACGCCCGCACCGAGGCCACCTCGCCACCGACGCCGTCGTCGGTCCAGTCGACCTTGACCGGGAGCTGCCAGCAGACCGAGGGCTTCCAGTCGAGCGGCGATTCGTCGGAGGCGAGCGCGGCCAGGTGGAGGGCGCACCCGCTCCCGCCGGGGAACCCGGGACGGTTGAGGAAGATGCAGGCGTCGTCGACCACCCGGGTGGCCGTGCGGGTGTCGTCGGCGAACACCCCACCGGAACCGGCCTCCTCATGGAACTGGAACTGCCCGGGTCCGAGCGTGTCGGCCAGGGCCGAGATGCGCATGGCCTCGTCGACGCCGTCGAGGACGGCACCCACCGAGCAGCACCCCTGGCCGAGCTCGGCCGCCGGCTCGTCCAGGATGCCCAGGCAGCCCCGACCCCAGATGCAGGTCCAGCGCGACGTCAGGAACGCGTCGTCGAACCGCCAGGTGACGTCGCCGTCGACGATCTCGGTGACCGGCATCGGCTCGGTGACCGGCATCGGCTCGTCGACCGGTGCCGTCCCGTCGACCGGTGCCGTCCCGTCGACCGGTGCCGTCCCGTCCGGTGCGTCCCCCATCAGTGCCACGTCACGAACAGTACGAGCGAGACGGACACGCCGACACCCACCACGCACACCCGCAGGACCGAGGTCGGTAGTCGCCGACCGTAGTGGCCGCCCAGCTGGCCCCCGATGATCGATCCGACGCCGATCAGCCCGACCACCGACCAGTCGACATGGGAGACGACGACGAACACGACCCCGGCGACGGCGTTGACCACCAGGGCCAGCGCGTTCTTGGTCCCGTTCAGCCGTTGCAGGTCGTCGTCGATGAAGATGGCCAGGAGCGACATGAGGATGACCCCCTGGGCGGCCCCGAAGTACCCGCCGTACACGCCGGTGAGGAACACCCCGATCACCAGTGCGGCGCCGCCGTGGACGTGGCGCTCGCCCCGGGCCGACAGCCACGTGGTCACCCGGGGCTGCACGGCCATCAGGACGGCGGCGAGCAGGACGAGGACCGGCACCACCGCCTTGAACACACTGTGGGGGAGGGCGATCAGGACCACCGCACCGGTCAGGCCGCCGGCCAGCGAGGCGGGCCCCAGGGTGAGCATCCGGGACCGCTGACCGACCATCTCGTGGCGGTAGGCGTGGACGGCACTGATGCTGCCGGGCACCAGGCCCACATTGTTGGACACATTGGCCAGCACCGGCGGGTAGCCCAGCGCGAGGAGGGTGGGGAAGGTGATCAACGACCCCGATCCCACGACGGCGTTGACGGTCCCGGCACCCAGCCCTGCGGCAAAGATGGCCAGGGCGGCCCACGGGGTCATGGGGAGGGTCTAGTCGCCACCGACCGGTGACTCAACATCCGGACCACGGTCACCGTCGGTGCCGGGGTCGCCGGCGGGTCCGACGACGGGTGCGACGGCGGGGCCCAGGGCACGACCGGGGTTGCCGACGGGATAGGTTCGCAGGGTGCACGATGATCATGTGGCCCCCGGTTACGGGGACGGGGAGGACGACGGCGTCCTGACCGCGGCCGATGTGGCCGACGGCCCGATCCCGGCCCATGTCGCCTGCGTGATGGACGGGAACGGCCGTTGGGCCGCCCGTCGGGGACTGCCCCGCACCGAGGGCCACGCGGCCGGTGAGGCGGCCCTGCTCGACGCGGTGGAGGGTGCGCTCGACCTGGGGATCCCCTGGATCACCATGTACGCCTTCTCGACCGAGAACTGGCGCCGACCCCCGGACGAGGTCCGCTACCTGATGGGCTTCAACGAGAGCCTCCTGATGCGGCGTCGCGACGAGCTCAACGACAAAGGCGTCCGGATCCGTTTCGCCGGCCGACGGGACTGGCGGGTCCCCAAGCGCGTGCTGAAGCGCATGGACGAGTCGATCGAGCTCACCCGGCACAACCGACGCTGCACCCTGACCATGGCCTTCAACTACGGCGGCCGTGCGGAGATCGTGGACGCGGTGCGCGATCTGGTGGCCGAGGGCGTCAAGCCCGAGAAGGTCACCGAGAAGGCGATCCGCTCCCATCTGTACTTCCCCGATCAGCCCGATCCCGACCTGGTCATCCGCACCTCGGGCGAGCACCGGGTCTCCAACTTCCTGCTCTGGCAGCTGGCCTACAGCGAACTGGTCTTCGACGAGGTGCTGTGGCCGGACTTCCGTCGCACCCACCTGTTCGCCGCGGTGCGTGACTTCCAGCGCCGTCAGCGCCGCTACGGGGGCGTGACCTGATGGGCCGCCGTGGGTGGCGCGACCAGATGTGGCACGACGGGATGTGGGATGGCGAGCCACGGACGAGGGACGACGCCGGAGGGGTGTGGATCGTCACCGGGTGGGTGGTCGGACTCGTCGTCTACGCCGGTGTGGTGGTGGCCTGGCACGCCGGGTTCACCGCGGCGGCCCCGTTCGTGGTGATCCCCGCCGTCCTGGCGGTCATGATCGGCGGCGGGAACCTCATCAACGGCCGCCGGTCCCACCGGCCGCCGCCGCGGTTCAACCGCCCCGACCCGGTCACGCTCGACTCGTTGCGTCCCGGTGGAGCGGCGGCACCGCCGGGTGGCGCCGCCGAGGGTCCCGCGTCCGAGGGACCCGGCGCCGACCGATGACCCAGTTCCGCGACCGCGGGATGGTGCTGCGCACCATCCGCCTGGGGGAGGCGGACCGGATCGTCACCCTGATGACCGAGCAGCACGGGAAGGTGCGGGCCGTGGCCAAGGGTGTCCGGCGGACCAGCTCCAAGTTCGGCTCCCGCCTCGAGCCGCTCAGCCACGTGGCACTGCTGGCGTGGCAGGGCCGCGGTGACCTCGACACCATCAACCAGGTCGAGGTGATCGACACCTTCCGTCCGGTCCGCGAGGACCTGGACCGCATGTCAGCGGCACTGTCCATGCTCGAAGTGGTCGACCAGGTCGGCCAGGAACGCCACGCCAACCCTGCGCTGTACTCGATGGCGGTCCGCGCGGTCGCCGCCCTCGCCCAGCGGAACTCGCCCATGGTGGCGCCGGCCTTCTTCCTCAAGGTCCTCGCCCTCGAAGGGTCGGCACCGATGCTGGACTGCTGTGTGTCGTGCGGTGAGGAGGACGAGGCGCAACTGGTCGCCTTCGACATCGTGGAGGGCGGGGTGCTGTGCCGGGCGTGCCGACGGGGTCGCCCGCTGTCGCCCGACGGGCTGGCCCTGCTGCGACGCACTCTCGGGGGCGGACTGTCCGGCGTGCTGGCCGAGCCGCGGACGCCGGTCACCGAAGAGGTGACAGCGCTGGCCACTGAGGCCATGGAGGCCCATCTCGACCGTCGGCTGCGGTCGGTGCGGGCCGGCCAGGTCTCCTGATCCCCACGCGACGTGTCCGGACCGACCGTGACTGACCGGGGCCCCGACACGGTCCTGTTCTGGTTCCGCCGGGACCTCCGGCTGACCGACAACCCGGCCCTGGTGGCGGCGGTCGACGAGGCCCGGTCGACCGGAGCCGCCGTCCTCCCCCTGTTCGTGGTGGACGACGGGCTGATGGGATCGGGCGGCCCCCACCGACAGGCCTACCTGGCCCGCACGCTGTCGTCCCTGGACGACTCGCTGGGCGGCGCGCTCACCCTGCGCCGGGGGCGGCCCGAACAGGTGGTG
>Ga0302202_10003887_pt1 | contig 16213 bp, 14 predicted proteins | sample II_Bog_N3_3_FD_194579 | JGI IMG/M metagenome (GOLD analysis project Ga0302202, IMG submission 194579) | Peat permafrost microbial communities from Stordalen Mire near Abisko, Sweden - II_Bog_N3_3 | ecosystem: Environmental > Terrestrial > Soil > Wetlands > Peat | place: Sweden: Abisko...
GTCGCAGAGGCCGTGCGCAATGGCCTGGCAGCGCTTGGGCTGGTTGAGGGCGTGATCGAAGATCCCGCCTTGGAGGTCATCAACGTGGCGCGCGATCAATTGGTTGTCGTGGTCGGACCTCAGCACCCATGGGCCCTGAACGGTGACATAGCGCCCGCTCAACTGGTCGAGAGCGAATGGGTTCTGCGGGAGCCTGGATCAGGCACACGGTCGGTTTTCGAGGCGGCTCTTGAGACGTTCGGTATCCCACCGGCATCGCTCAAAGTGGCTTTGCAACTGCCGTCCAATGAGGCCGTGCGGGCGGCGGTGGAAGCCGGAATGGGGGCCACTGCGATTTCCGCCTCCGTCGCCGCCCCAAGTCTGGAAGCCGGTCTGTTGCGCCAGGTCGCCATCAAGCTGCCGGAGCGAGCATTCTACGCCATTCGCCATGTTGAGCGGTCTTCAAGTCAGGCCGCTGACACATTATTGGCAATGATGTCAGCTTCCCCCACCGTCAAACAATCCCGAGCAGGTGGATCAGCCCCAGGCTGAACGCGCCGAGCACCAGCAGCGACAGCGTGACAGCTGTCGTCACCCTGCCTCCGGCCCGCGCCACCACGCGCAGATCGGTACCCAGCCCAAGGGCTGCCATCGAAACCACCGTGAGCAGGTTGGCCACCGTCGCAATCGGCCCAAGCGTGACCGCAGGCACCAGATTGGCGGAACGCAGCGCCGCCAGGGCAAGAAAGCCCACGATGAACCAGGGCACCAATTTGTGCAGCGGCGGCCTGCCAAGGGCGGGACGATCACCGGTGGTCACATGCGGCAACGCCTCATCCGGCTCATCCCGCAGACGCATGGTCAATATCGACAACCCCAGCACAACAGGACCAAGCATCAGCACGCGGACCAGCTTGACCAACGTGCCGATATGCACGGCGGCAGCTCCCAACGGGGCGGTGGCCGCGAGCACCTGCGGCACGGCGTAAACGGTCAAGCCTGCCAACACGCCATATTGGATGCCACTCAGATGCAGCAGCAGCGGCAATAGCGGCAGACCAAGGACCACCGCCACACCGAGCACAGCCGTGAAGGCGATGGCGGCCGCCACGTCCTCACCATCTGCTCCGATGACCGGGGCAACGGCAGCAATGGCCGAGTTGCCGCAGATGGAGTTGCCACAGGCGATCAGCGTTGCCATTCGGTGTGGCAACCCCAGCAATCGGCCGATCCCATAGCTGGCGGCAATCGCCACCACGACAATCCCCGCAATGCCCAGCAGCAGGCCCGGACCCGCCGCCGCAATCGACTTGGCACTGACCGAGGCGCCAAGCAGAAAGACCGCAATTTCCAACAAGGTCTTGGCGCTGAAGTTGATGCCCGCAAACCAGCCGATGCTGGGATGCCAAGCGGTGCGGACCGCCGTGCCAACAAGAATGGCCAGCACAAGAGCCTCCAGCCACGTCCCATGCGCGAAGCGCGCCTCGATCCGTTCCAAAAATTCGGCGGCCAGGGTGACGCCGAGACACAGCAGAAGCCCAGGCAGCACGCGGACGAAGGCATCCTTCATCCGCGAAGATAGCGCCTTCGCGGCCGGGCTGGTCATGGGATGGACAGGCTTGGCGATGCCGATTGCAGGCGGTGTCATGACGCCCTCGTGCGTGTTGATGCAGCACAATGGCTCTGCCCGCTCTACGAATTCCAACCGTATGATATGATCCAACCAATCTGTAATTCAGATTTATTAAACTAGTTTTTAGTATTTTTACGATTATCAAAAAGATGTCCGTCTGGTGGGCGGATGCGAATTGTCATGGCTTCTGCTAGTCCGAAGCGCGCAGTGTCCGCCTCGTCTGAGGCCAGGATCGAGCCATGCCGCCACCACTGACAATCCAAGATGCTCTGCATTCAGCCCTCGCCGCTGAATACAAGGCGCGCGCGGCATGCCGTGCTGTTCTCAATGCCTTCGGGCTGATCCTGCCATTTGCGACCATCATCCGCTCGGAGCAGCGGCATATCGACACCCTACTTGCTCTCCTGAGCGAGCGAGGTTTACCCGCGCTGGCAGATCCTCACGCGGCGGGGCTGTCAGCCGCCTCCACAGTTGAGGCCGCCTGCCGTCATGCGATGTTAATAGAAGAGGAACTAAGCGCGCTTTATGATCAGCTGACCTCCGTTGTTTCGGATGACGCAGAACTTGCCTGGGTCTTCCGGTCGCTGCGCCGTGCCTGTTTCGACTGCCACATCCCGCTCTTCCGCCGCCATCTGTCAGCGGTTGATCCTTCCGCCTCGGCTGCCTGGGAATGCCGGGGCGAGAAACTACGAGGTCTGGCCAATGCGAAATGTTGCTTCCTAGACAAATTTCCGGAGCCTGAGCATGTATGATTCCCTCTTCGTCGCCCTCTCGCGCGGCCAGTTCGCGGCGACGGCGCTGTTCCACTTCCTTTTTGTTCCACTCACTCTCGGCATCACCTGGCTGCTCTTCATCATGGAGGCGGCCTATGTGATGACCGGCAACGAGACCTACCGCGATATGACGCGGTTCTGGGGCAAGCTGTTTGGCATCAACTTCGCCGTCGGCGTGGCCACCGGGCTGACGATGGAGTTCGAGTTCGGCACCAACTGGTCCTATTACTCGCATTACGTCGGCGACGTCTTCGGCGCCCCGTTGGCCATCGAGGGGCTGATGGCGTTCTTCTTGGAATCCACGTTCATCGGCCTGTTCTTCCTCGGCTGGGACAAACTCTCCAAGCGCCAGCATCTCGCCGTCACCTTCATGACCGCACTCGGCTCCAATCTGTCGGCGCTGTGGATTCTGGTGGCCAATGGCTGGATGCAGAACCCGGTGGGGGCGGAGTTCTCGCCGATCACCATGCGCATGGAGATGCAGAGCTTTGCCGAGTTGATCGGCAACCCGATCGCCCAGGTGAAATTCGTCCACACCGTCGCCGCCGGTTATGTGACGGCCTCGATGTTCGTGTTGGGGATCAGCGCCTATTACATGCTGCGTCGCCGCGACCTGGGCTTTGCACGCCGCTCCTTCGCCATCGCAGCGGGCTTCGGTCTGGCGGCTGTGCTGTCGGTGATCGTGCTGGGCGATGAGAGTGGTTACACGCTCGGCGACGTGCAGAAAACCAAACTCGCAGCTATCGAAGCGGAATACGAAACGCAGCCCGCGCCGGCCGATTTCACCCTCATCGGCATTCCCAACGATGTGACGCTGAAGACTGACTATGCCGTGCGCGTGCCCGGCCTGCTCGGCCTGATCGCCACGCGCTCGGTGGATGAGCAGGTGCTGGGATTGAAGGATTTGAAAAAACAACACGAGGTCCGCATCCGCTCCGGCATGCTCGCCTATGGCCAGTTGGAGCAGATCCGCCATGGCGATTCCTCATCGGCAACAATGGCGGCCTTCAACGCCGACAAGGCCGATCTCGGCTATGGCCTGCTGCTCAAGCGCTACACCGACAAGGTGACGGATGCCACACCGGCGCAAATCCGCGCTGCAGCCGATGACACCATTCCCTCGGTAGCACCGCTGTTCTTCTCCTTCCGGATCATGATCGGGCTTGGCGTGCTGATGCTCGGGCTGATTGCGGCGGCGTTCTACTACACGCTCCGGCGCACCGTGACCCGGCAGCGCTGGCTGCTATGGGCGTTGCTGATTGCCATGCCGGCCCCGTGGATTTCCTGCGAACTGGGCTGGTTCGTCGCCGAATATGGCCGTCAGCCTTGGGCGATTGGTGAGGTGCTGCCGACCTTCCTGGCCACGTCGAGCCTGACATCGGGTGATCTCATCTTCAGTCTGGTGGGCTTCCTGACGTTCTACACCGGGCTGTTCGTCATCGAGGCCTTTTTGATGATGAAATTCGCCCGCAAAGGCCCGGCCTCACTCGGCACCGGCAAATATTGGGGCGAAGACCCGACAACCCCACAAGGCCACCACACTGTTCCCACCCTCGCAGAATAAGGGAGACGCATCATGCTCGACTACGCGACGCTAAAGCTCGTCTGGTGGGTGCTTGTGGGCATTCTGCTGATCGGCTTCGCCATCACCGATGGCATGGATATGGGCGTGGGAATGCTGCTGCCCTTCATCGCGCGCAGCGATGATGAGCGGCGGGTGGTGATCAACACCGTGGGCCCACATTGGGATGGCAATCAGGTGTGGCTGATCACTGCGGGCGGGGCCATTTTCGCAGCCTGGCCTGCGGTCTACGCCGCAGCCTTCTCTGGCTTCTATATGGCGATGCTGCTGGTGCTGTTCGCCCTGTTCTTCCGGCCCGTCGGCTTCGACTACCGCTCGAAAATCGACAATCCCAGCTGGCGCAGCACCTGGGATTGGGGGCTGTTCGTGGGCGGGTTGATCCCGGCGGTGGTGTTCGGTGTGGCGTTCGGCAATTTGCTGGAAGGTGTGCCGTTCCATCTCGATGACATGCTGCGCTCGCATTATGAAGGCTCGCTGCTGGGTGCCTTGCTGCCGCTGCTCAACCCGTTCGCCCTCGTCGCCGGTGTGCTCAGTGCCGTGATGTTGTCGATGCACGGGGCGATCTGGCTGCAACTGCGCGCCGACATCCCGTTGGCCGAGAAGGCGCGGGCGCTGGTGCCGAAATTGGCCCTGATCGCGGTGGCACTGTTCGCCCTCGCCGGGCTGTGGGTGGCGTTTGGGATGAACGGCTATCGTGTCACCTCCGTCATCGACCCCGCCGCAATGCCGAATCCGCTCGGCAAAACGGTGGCGATTGTGCATGGCGCGTGGCTGGACAATTACGGGCGCTTCCCGCTCGCGATGGCAGTGCCCGCCTTGGGCTTTGCAGGGCTACTCGCTGCGGCATTGCTGGCGCGGGCGAACCGTCCGGGGCTGGCGTTCGTGGCGAGTGCATTTGGCATGGCCGGGGTGATTGGCACGGCGGGCGTGTCGATGTTCCCGTTCATCATGCCCTCCAGCACCGTGCCGGGCTCCAGCCTGACGGTGTGGGATGCCTCCTCCAGCCTGCTGACGCTGAAGGTGATGTTCTGGGCGGTGGTGATCCTCCTGCCGATCGTGCTGAGCTACACAATCTGGTGTTACGCCCGGATGTGGGGGCGGGTGACGACTGAGCAGGTCAACGCACACAAACATTCAGCCTACTGAGCCGCACACAGAGGAGATTCGCATATGTGGTATTTTGCCTGGATTCTCGGCCTGACGGCGGCACTGGCAATCGGGTTGATCAACGCACTCTGGTACGAGGCAGAGCGCGCCTTCGAGCAAGGCTACGGCGATCACACCCCGCCGCAGCTCGGTGGCGACGACTGATGACACGTGCGGTGCCGCTCGCAGCGGACGTGCACCCAACGCCGCCACAGACTGACCGCGAGAAAGCTTTCCTGAAGTCCCGCGCACGATCCGTGCGCGGGATTGTGCTGGTCTCCTCGGTGCTGGCGATCTCGAACGGAATTCTGCTGGTCGCCCAGTATTGGCTTCTGGCCACGGCCCTTTCGGACATCGTTCTGCATCAGGCGGGGCTTGCGGATATCAGCCAGAGACTGGCCGCCATTCTCGGCCTCATCCTGCTGCGGGTCGCCCTGACCTGGGCCGCCGAGATCGCCGCCGTCGATGCCGGGGCGCGGGTGAAGCGGGTGGTGCGGCAGGAGTTTGCAGCCCATCTCGCAGCCCTTGGGCCAGTGCGACTGGCCGGTGAAGCCCCCGGCACCGTGGCCTCCGCCATGGTCGAGGGCATCGAGGCCATCGAGCCATATTACACGCGCTTCCTGCCTGCGATGATTTTGGTGACGTGGCTGCCGCTGGCCGTGCTCGCTGCCATTGTGGTCGAGGACCGCATGGCGGCGCTGATCATGGTGGTGACGGCACCGTTGATCCCGCTGTTCATGATCCTGATCGGCAAAGGGGCCGAGCGGATGAACCAACGTCAATGGGCGCAATTGGCGCGCATGGGTGGGCGGTTTCTGGACGCGGTGCAGAACCTTGTCGTGCTGAAATGGTTCAACGCCAGCCGCGCCGAAATCAGCCTCGTGGCGCGTGCCTCAGAGGACTACCGGCAGGCGACGATGGCCGTGCTGCGGGTGGCGTTTCTCTCCTCGCTGGCGCTGGAATTCTTCGCAACCGTGGGCGTGGCCCTGGTCGCGGTGGCGGTTGGTTTCCGGCTGCTCTGGGGTGAAATCGACTTCGCGCGTGGGCTGTTTGTGCTTCTGGTGGTGCCGGAATTCTACCTGCCGCTGCGCAATCTGGGCGCGCAATATCACGCAAGGATGGAGGCAGTGGGTGCCATCGGCGCAGTGGTGGAGTTGCTCGAACGACCGGTTCCCCCGCATTCGGTCGGCGGAGCGGCGGTGCCGGAATTGGGAGCGCCGCCGGAGATGGCGTTTGCAGGCGTCAGCCTAACCTACCCGGACGGGCGCGCGGGCCTGAATGCTGTCAGTTTTCACCTCGCCGCTGGACGGATCACCGCGCTGGTTGGCCCGAGTGGTGCTGGGAAATCCTCAGTGGCGTCGCTGTTGCTGGGCTTCGTGCCGCCGACGCAGGGTGAAATCCTGATCAATGGCTCCCCGCTGCGGGATTGGGATTTGTCCGTCTGGCGTCAACACATCGCCTGGGTGCCGCAACGACCGCATCTGTTTCGCGGCAGCATTGCCGACAATATCCGCCTGGGTGCCGCTGCCGCCGATGACGCGGCGGTGCTGCGCGCCGCACAGGCAGTGGGCGCGGATGATTTCATCGCAGCGTTGCCGAACGGCTACCAGCAGGAGGTCGGCGAACGGGGTGCCCAGCTTTCGGGCGGCCAAATCCGACTTGTCGCGCTCGCGCGGGCGGCGTTGCGCGATGCGAAATTGCTCATACTGGACGAGCCAACCGCCAATCTCGATGCCGTCAGCGAAACTGCTGTGATCAACGCCATTCAGCGGTTGGCGGTGGACCGCACCGTGCTGCTGATCGCGCATCGGCCCGAGGCAGTCAGGCTGGCGGATGTGATCGTCATTCTGGCCGATGGCCGCACGGGCATGCCCGCATGATGGCCGGATCTCTGCGGCTGATCCGTCTGCTGCGTCCATTCTGGGGTTGGCTGGCGCTCGGCGTGCTGGCGGGGATTGTGCGGCTATTTGGCAATATCGGCCTGATGGCAGCGTCCGGCTGGTTCGTCACCGCGATGGGAATCGCGGGCGTGGCGGGCCGCACGATGGATTATTTCACCCCCGCTGCCATGATCCGAGCGTTTGCGATCCTCCGCACCGGCGGCCGCTATGGCGAGCGTCTGCTGACCCACGAAGCGACGCTGCGGGTAATCTCCGGCCTGCGCGTCTGGCTGTTCACCAAGCTGGAACGACTGCCGCTGGCGACGTTGGGCGGCCTGCACAGCGCCGACGTTACCAGCCGTCTGAAGACGGATGTGGATCGGCTCGAAGGCTTCTATCTGCGCATCCTGGCCCCGGTGGCGGTGGCGGTGGTCGGCTCGATGGGGCTGGTGGCGTGGCTTGCGAGCCACAGCCTGAAGCTCGCGGGCATCGAGGCGCTGCTGCTCTGCCTCGCCGGGCTGGCGGTGCCGATGGCTCTTCTGCCGCGCATCACCGCTCTCGGTCGGGCGCGGGTGCGCGATGGGGCGAAACTGACCGAATTGGCGGTCGATCTGCTGCAGGGCATGCCGGAACTCGCTGCCTTTGAAGCGATGCCAGGCCGACTGGAGACGCTTTGCGCCCACAGTGCGACCGTCATCGAGGCGCAGAGGCGGATCGGTCGTGCCGGTGCGATCTCCCAGGCCGCGCTGGTGCTCGGCAGTTCGCTGGCGATGTGGCTGGTCGTAGTGATCGCGGTGCCGCTGGTCCAATCCGGCATGATGAGCGGACCCGATCTGGTGATGCTGGCACTCGCCGCCATGGCGGGGTTCGAGGCGGTGGCACCGCTGCCGATGGCGCTCTTTGAATTGGGAGCCGCCGCCGAGGCCATCGCGCGGGTGTTCTCACTGGCAGACACCCCCCCTATCGCCCCCCCCACCGCGACGCCGCTGCCGAAGCCTGCACATTGCGATATCCTGATCTCCGGGGTGAGCCTCGCCTATGCCGACACGCTGGCCACCCATGCCTCGACGCTCAATCTGAGCATTCCGCAGGGCCGCAAACTGGCGATCCGAGGGCCGATCGGTGTTGGCAAAAGCACGCTGATCCTACGCCTGACCGGCCTGCTGCCGATCACGATGGGCAGCATCGAGATCGATGGCCATCCAGTCGCGGCTTATGATCCGGAAGCGTTGCGCGCCTGTTTTGCCGTAGCACCCCAGACACCCGGCCTGCTCGGCGGCACCATCCGCGAGACGCTACGCCTCGGCGCACCGGAGGCCAGCGAGACTGCGATGTGGGAAGCTTTGGCGCTCGCACAATTCGCTGACGAGGTCGCGTCGCTGCCATTTGGCCTCGACACCTGGATTGGGCAGGCCGGGATCGCCCTCTCCGGCGGTCAGGCCCGCAGGCTGTCGATTGCCCGCGCGCTGATGCGCCACGCGCCGGTTCTCATTCTCGACGAACCCGGAGAAGGACTCGACCGGGCGGCGCACGCGCAATTGCTGGCCGGTGTGCTCCAGGCCTCGACGGACCTGACCGTGATTTTGGTCACGCATAGCGAGATCGGCCTCGACCTGATGGACGAGATCGTCACCCTCAGCGCTGCGCCGCACTGATACAGGACAGTTCGTCGAGATCGCAGCGGAAGCGGTTGCCAGACACCTCGAAAATCGCATCCATGCGCTTCAATTCAGAGACGGTTCGGCTGGCGTGCTCGGTGGTGATGCCAAGCAAAGCACCGATATCCTCGCGGGACGGCAACAACACGGTGCCGTCTTTCTCCGCCAGTTGCAGCAGCAACCGCCCCAATCTCTGCGGGGCCTTGCCTGTGGAAAGTTCGGTCAGAAATTCGTCCGCCTGACGCAGCGAATCATGCCAGCGCTGCATCAGTTGGGCGTGCAGACGCGGTGTCTCATGCGACAGCTTGTCCACCACATCGCGTGGAATCCGACAGGCGGTGACGGGTTGGAGGGCGATGGCATCGTGCTCATACGTCGCACCCACCAGCACTTCCATCCCCGCAGTCGCCCCTGGACGCAGCAGGCGGACGATCCTTTGCGTACCATCCGCCGGATATTGCACCAGCTTGATGAGGCCAGACCGCAAAGTAAACAAATCCCGGCCAGGCGCATTGGCGTGATACAGCGCCTGCCCAGCCTCAACCTGGATGTCTTCGATGGGTTGATGGATCAGTTCGAAATCCTGCTCCTGCAAATCAGAAAACAGCACCAGCGCCCGGACCCCACAGGCCCGACAATCGGCTTCTCCCTTCCAGGCGGTCTCGATTTGGCTTGGCTTCACGGGACTCTCCGATTCCTCAGATTGACCATCTAGACCGAAGCCAGCCTTTCACAAGTCGGAATTGGCCGTTTTGCAGACGTTCGCGGACCGTCACATCTCACAAAAGCGGCCCCTCTCATCCCAGTGGGGAGTGAGAGGGGCCGGATGAAGCCCGCGCGTATTTAACGGTCTGACGATCTTAGTAGCGCGAGTCCTTCGGCTTGCCGCCTTTCGGCCAGTCGTCAACCTTGGCCGGGAAATCAGGGCGCGGCTGGTGGGAGAAATACTCGGCGACGTCCACCGCCTCTTGCGGGGTGAGCGTGCCGCCCTGGCCGAGCAATCCGTTCAGACCATGACCGATTGGCATGTTGCCGAGAACAAAGGCAGCGGCGGGGTAGGTGCGGGCGGTGCCGGCACCGATGTTGAACGAGTCGTCACCCCACAGCGGCGGGAAGACATATTCGCCACGGGCATCTTTCAACCCCTGGCCCTGATCGCCATGGCAGGAGGCGCATTGCTGGCCATAGATTTTCTGACCGTTGATCGAGTTCGGCACCAGTTTGGCGTCGATGACGGGCAGGCTCTTGCCCTCGAATTTCGCCCCTTTGGGAACGCTGGCCGATAGCCAATCGATATAAGCGACCATCGCATCCATTTCCCGCGAATGCGGCGGCACCTCCTTGCCATTCATCGAACGCAGGAAGCAGCCATTGATCCGCTCGCGCAGATCAACCTCGCGCCCAGCACGGGGATTATAGGACGGGTAGGCCTGTGACAGCCCGACGAAGGGCGAGGCAAACGCCACCTTGCCGCCGCCGAGATGGCAGGAAGTGCAGTTCAGCCCAGAGCCGACATACTCCGGCAGCAGCCGCTTGGTATCGGTCAGTAGCCGCTTGCCCTGCATAATCAGCGCCGCCTGTGCCGCGGGCATGTCGGTGTCATGCGGCGGGTTGAACGAGGCGGGAACGCCCGCCGGGCGATCCGTCATCGGAATGGCAGCCTGCTTGCGCATGGCGGCCACTTGATCGGCGGTCACGGCAGCCGCGTGATTGCCCCAGGCACTGCGCACGAAAGTCAGCACGGAAGCCACGTCGCGGTCTGGCAACTGGGCGAAGCTCGGCATGGCAAAGCGGAGTTGTGCTGCGTCGTCCGTCGCCGCCATCTGACCACCGGCGAGGGTGATGTGGGCGAGTTGCGACGGGTCATTCGACAACACGGCCGTGTTGCCCGCCAGCGCTGGGAAAATATGCGAATAGCCGGTGCCGTCTGCCCGATGGCAGGTGATGCAGTACTCGCCATAGACGGTAGCACCCGCGCGGCTGAAATCACCGCTGCGCAAGGCAGCCGTCGCATTATCCTCTGCCGTTACAACGGCAGCAGCGGGGGCGTTGCCGGAGAGCGACTTCAGGTAATGCGCAATCGATGCGAGATCCTCTGCACTCAGATACTGGCCGCTATGGGTGATCACCTCGGTCATCTCACCGAAGGCGGCCGTGTGCGCGTTGCGGCCGGTGCGGAGAAACTCGGTGATGTCTGGCTCGCTCCAACTCGCCAACCCATCCGTGTCACCACGCAGCGATTTGGCGAGCCAGCCATTGACGCCAGCACCGGCGAGGAATTGCGCGCCATCGGCATCGCTCATCGCCTTTTCCTGGAAGGCGATGCCGCGCGGCGTGTGGCAGGCACCGCAATGCCCGGCGGCCTGCACCAGATAGGCACCGCGATTCCACCGCGCATCATGATCCGGCGACGGCGTGAACGGCTGTGCACCGGCGAAGACGCGATCCCAGAAGGCCAGCGGCCAGCGCATCGACAGTGGCCACGGAATGTCACTCGCCCGGTTCGGCTGCTCCACCGGGGCCACGTCCTGCATGAAATAGGCGTAGAGCGCGTGCAAATCCGTGTCGGTCATCCGGGCATAGGAGGGAAAGGGCATCGCCGGATAGAGACGATGACCATCCTTTGCCACGCCCGCACGCACTGCGCGGATGAACTCGCCCTCGCTCATCTCGCCGATACCAGAGGCTGAGGGGGTGATGTTGGTGGAGTAGATGGTGCCCAGCGGCGTCTTCATCGGCAATCCGCCCGCATAGGGCTTGCCGCCTTCGATGCTGTGGCAGGCCGCACAGTCACCAGCGGCGGCGACCGCCCGTCCGGCGGCGACGAGATCGGTCTGATCGGCCTGCGCTGCATGTGAAAGCAGCAGGGCGACCGCCCCCAACAGGGCGCTTTTGAGTGTCATGGCACGAACTCACCTGTAACGTTCAGCGTTCAGGATAGGCCCGGCACTGGATGCGCAAAATTGGGGATAACCTGCCGACCCTCAGGGTTTTCCCGCAGTCGTGGCGAGCAGCATCCGGGTGAGATCGGCCACCGATGCGGCTTCCATCTTCACCATCACATGCGCCCGATGCGTCTCGACGGTTTTGATCGAGATATCGAGGTCATGCGCGATCTGTTTGTTCTGGCGGCCGAGCACCACCCGATCGAGCACGTCGCGTTCCCGCTGCGTGAGTTGTTCCAACCGTTCGCACACACGGGCGACGGAGTGGGCAGCGGCGCAGCGCTCCGCACTGGCACGCAGTCCGATGGCCACGTGGTCGAGCAGCATCTGATCGTTGAACGGCTTTTCCAGAAATGTGATCGCCCCACCCCGCATCGCCCGCACCACCATCGGGATATCGCCATGGCCGGAGATGAACACCACCGACAGTGCCGCGTATGCTTGGTTGAGCGCCTGTTGCAGCTCCAGCCCACTCATCCCCGGCATGCGAACATCAAGCACGAGGCAGCCCGGTCGGTCGGCATGGCCCGCGGCCAAAAATGTCTCGGCCGAGGCATAGGCCTGCACCGGGTGGCCGAGCGAGGCCAGTAAAAACACCAGCGAATCCCGAATCGCCGCATCGTCATCGACCACAAACACCGCAGGCTGGCAGACCCCGGCCAGCGCGCAGGCAATACATGCCGTCATCGCATTTCCTCCGCCGGCAACGTGAATCGGAACACCGCCCCGCCTGCACGCCCAGCCTCCGCCCACAGTCTGCCGCCATGCGCTTCGATGATACTACGCGACAATGACAGTCCAAGCCCCAACCCGTCCGCGCGTGTGGTGAAGAATGGCTCGAAAAGATGGTGCTGCACGTCTTCGCTCAGCCCACGACCATTATCGGCGACCTGCACCTCAATGCCAGCCCCGGCCCGCAGCGTGCTGACAGTCAACCGGCGGTCCGCCTGCCCCTGCATGGCGTCGGCGGCGTTTTGCAGAAGGTTGAGCATCACCTGCTCCAACTGCACGCGATCAGCGACGATCGGCGGCAGGTCGGCGGCGAGGCTGCTGCCGATGTTCAACTGCTGGTCATGTGCCACCGCCTGGAACAAAGTGAGCGTGCTGCGCACGGCGTCGTTGATGTCCAATCGCTGCGGCTCCGGTGCCCGCTTGCGCACAAAGGCACGCATTCGGCGGACGATCTCGCCGGCGCGTTCGGCTTGGGCGGCGATCAGGCGGAGGCCGTTGGCCACGCCCTCCGGGTCCGTCCCTGCGGCGATCCGGCGTTCACAGCCGCTGGCGTAGTTGGCAATCGCTGAGAGCGGTTGATTGATCTCATGCGCCAGACTGGCCGCCATCTCACCAAGCAAAGCGAGCCGCGCGCCGTGTTCCAGTTCCTCACGGCGACGACGTGCCTCCTCATGGGCCGCCCGTAATTCCTGGGTGCGGCGGCGCACCAGGGTTTCCACCCGGGCGACATGCACCAGCCACCACAAAGCGACCAATCCGGCGATGGTCAGGAACAGCCAGTTCGCCTGCGCGATCTCGCCGAGCGAGCGGTGGCGCAGATAGGCGTAGGGCCCGATGCGCAGCGTGCGGAACAGCTCATGGACCGGCTGATAATCGGCGGGAACTGTCCAGCTATGTCCGTCTTCGGGCGGCATGGACAACAGCGCGAGTGCGACCCGCTTGGCGAGCCAGTCCGGCGTGGTGGCCAGTCGGGCGAAGGGCCATTCCGGATAGGCGCGGCTGGAGGCGAGACATCCGGCTTCCGGTCGTGCGTCCAGCACCCGCAATGCGTTCGGAGCCAACTTGCCCTCGGCCTGCAATTGCTCGACCAGACAGGCGCGCACGATGCCCGCATCGTCGTGGCCATCAAGCACTGCCTGGATGACACGGTCGATCGGAAAGCCCACGAAATCGAGCTTGGCGGTATCGCGAAACGGGTCCACGCCGCGCTCGGCCAGCTCCCGCCAGGCGATCTGAAAGCCACCGAACGCGTCCGGGGCCACGGCGGCGACGCGTTGCCCGCGCAGTTGCGCCAACGATGTCAGATCAGCGCGTTTCGCGAGAACCACCACCGCCGATGCAATACTTCCACTATGAGCGGGGCGGTCGGAACTGGACAGGCTGGCGATGCGGCTGACACCCAGATTCGTTTCCAACTCCACATAGTTGCCGGGGTTGGTGATCACGAAATCAAGCATGCCCGCCCGCGCCGATTGCCCCATGCCATCGAGATCGAGCGGGATCATCCGCACCCGGTATTCCGGCAATTGCGCGGAGAGGCTGCGCAGGGTCGCGTCCCACTCGACCAGCGCGCGCTCGCTGCCACGGAATGCAAGCACGCCGATGCGCAATTCGGGCTGATCAGCAGCAAGCGCCGGGATGCCACCAAGACCGGCAAACAGCATGACCAGACCAAGCAACAGGTGCATCACGATGGACCTACGAAATTTTTCCTCATGCCCATCATTCTGCAACGGCCAGTCGAGCGACGCCCGTTGAGCCATGGCTGGTTCCACCGCGTTCGCACCGATGCGGTCAGGCACGGGATTGTTCATATTCATAAATTCGTATATTCGTAAAATTGAATATATACCACACCATCCCTGAAGGTCACGACCGATGTGCATCCACTTGTCCACCGGGCCGCAGCGGCATTCACCGCGAGGGGACGCACATTCTGCACTGCCTTCCGCTGAATCAGGTTGGATCATGTCACCCATTTTAGCTGCATGCGCCGTCGGTTGGCCGCATTGAGAATGATGATCTCGTCGCAATCATTGACAACCGATACGGCGGAGAAGTCCGTGCAGCCCTCGTTATACAATACCCCCACAGCACGCCCTCGCAGATTGCGCTTGGCGATTGCTTTGCTGGCGATCGGAACACTCGCGGTGGCATCGGCTTCAGCCAGCGAGAGTGACGTGGCCGCTGGTCGCATCATTGCCGCGCAAAGCCTCATTCCGGGCCGCGCCGCCTGTGCGGCGTGCCATATGGAAAACGGGGCCGGGCAGCCGGATGTCGGCATCCCTCGGCTGGCCGGGCTTGATGCGCGTCAGATCGAAGAACAGCTCACCTATTTCGCCAAAGGCGAACGCCGCAGCGCCGCGATGGCACCTTATGCAGCAACCCTGAGCGAGGCGCAGCGCCGACAGGTTGCCGCCTATTTCGCCAGCCAGCCGATTTCTGCGGAGCCTGGCCGTCTCGCCGCCACGCCACAACAAGTGGCACGCGGACGCGCGCTCTATGCCGATGGCGATCAGCACACCGAAATGCAGGCCTGTGTGCAGTGTCACGGAGTGACTGGCCTGGGCGTCGGTCAATTCTCGCCTCGTCTCGCCGGTCAGTCCGCTGCCTATGTCGCCGATCAATTGGCACGCTGGCGGACGGGTGACGTGCGCGATCCCAAAGGCGGCTTCATGCGCGCCGAGGCCCGCACACTTTCGGACACCGATATCGCAGCCGTCGCGGCCTATGTCGCCCATCTCGGACAAGAACCATGACGAATCGTATTTTCTTCTCCGCCGTCCTGCTTGCCGCCGGAATCGCGGGCGGGGTGGTGCTTGGCACCACAACGCCTCTGCACGTGAGCGCCAGCTTTCCGTTCATCTCCACCACACCGCACCAGACGGCGTTCAAGCCGCGCACCGACGACCAAATTCCGAAGGGTCCCTTCGGCGACATGGTGCGCATGGGCGAGAATATCTTCCGCGACCCGCAGACCTATGCCGCCAAATATGTCGGCAATGATCTGCACTGCACCAACTGCCATCTCCAAGCCGGACGCCTCGCCGGAGCCGCACCGATGTGGGCGGCCTACACCGCCTATCCGGCCTATCGCAGCAAGAACGGCCACGTGAATTCGTATCAGGAGCGGCTGCAAGGCTGCTTCCGCTACAGCATGAACGGTAAGGTGCCGCCGCTTGGCGATCCAGTACTGGTGGCACTGGAATCATATTCCTACTTCCTCGCCACGGGGTTGCCGGTGGGTGAGAACGCACCCGGCAAAGGCTTCCCCGCACTGCCGAAACCCGCCGAACCGCCGGATTACAAGCGTGGTGGTGAGGTGTACGCGCGCAGTTGTGCCTCCTGCCACGGTGCGGACGGGCAAGGGCAATCCTCTGCCAACAAAGTCGCATTCCCGCCGCTCTGGGGCGCGCGCTCCTATAATTGGGGGGCAGGGATGACATCCGTGAAAAGTGCGGCCGAGTTTATCCGCGCCAATATGCCGCTCAACCTCGGAGGCTCGCTCAGCGAGCAGGAAGCCTGGGATGTCGCCCTCTACATCGACAGTCAGGTCCGCCCGCAAGATCCGCGCTTTGATGGCGATGTGCAGAGCACGCGCAAGAAATACCAAAACACGCCGATGTCGATGTACGGCCAGACCGTCAACGGTGCCGTGCTGGGCGACCCGGCGGTGACACCACCATCCGGCACCGTCCCGGCCACGGCCAACTAGGGAGCGCATGATGAGCGAGCATTCCTCTTCCGGCTCCGAACTGCCGCCAACCCGCCCGATCGGGGCCTGGGTGGTGGGCGGCTTCCTGCTGTTCGCCGTGCTGACCATCTGGACGTTGGCGGCGGTTATCTTTCAGGTCCGCAGCTAGGAACGCAGAATGACTGACCATT
>Ga0302202_10003896_pt1 | contig 16193 bp, 19 predicted proteins | sample II_Bog_N3_3_FD_194579 | JGI IMG/M metagenome (GOLD analysis project Ga0302202, IMG submission 194579) | Peat permafrost microbial communities from Stordalen Mire near Abisko, Sweden - II_Bog_N3_3 | ecosystem: Environmental > Terrestrial > Soil > Wetlands > Peat | place: Sweden: Abisko...
GCCCGCCGACCCCGGTGGTCGGGATCTCGATGAGCTCCCGACGTATCGTGGCGTGATGCCGTCGCGCCCGTTCGAGATCATCTGCGAGGTCGAACCGGCCACCCGCCCCGACGTGACCCATGTCCGCCATCAGATCGGCGTGCTGAGCGAGGTGGCCAGCGCCTTTCTGATCCCCGACAACCACATCGGCCGTGCCACGGTCTCGAGCATCGCCGTGGCGCATGAGGTACAGCTCATGGGTGGCCGTTCGATCGCCTGCATCAACGCCCGTGACCGCAACGTCCTCGGCTTCCAGAGGGACCTGCTCACCGCGGCCGCCTACGGCGTGCATGAGTTCCTGTTCGTCTACGGCGACCGACCGGAGACCGGCGCTCGTTCCGACGACCTCACGGTCAGATCGATGATCACCGAAGCCCGGGCCTTCGCCGAACGAACCGCGATGACCGATCCGCTCCGGCTCGGCGCGGCGACCGGCCTCGGCCCGCTTCCGGCCTGGAAGCACCAGGCGGACTTCCTCCTCACCCAGGTGACCTATTCGATCGATGACCTGCTCCGTTGGCGCACGTCGGTCGAGTTCGACGGCCCGATCTACGCAGGGGTGATGGTGCTGCCCAGTCCGTCGATGGCTCGCAAGCTGTCGGCCGACGTACCCCAGTTGGCCGTCCCCGGGGAGATCATCGGTCAGCTCGACCGGGATGGAGGCTCGGGTGTGGACATCGCCTGTGACCACGTACGGGCGATCTACGACTCGGAGGCGTTCGACGGCGTCCACCTGATCCCCGTGAACCGCTACCGGGAGATGGCGGCCAGGCTGGAATCGCTCCTGTAGCGGCGCACCGCCGCGGGCAGCCGGTGGATGGCCGGGCAGCAGCGCTCGGGTACGGCAGCGTCGTGCGGGACACCTCCGGACCGCCCGCCCGGTCCGTCGAACGTACAGGGCATGCGTCGGCAACGCCTCGCACCACGGACCGCTGTCGCCCACCGGTGAGGTCCGAGTTTCGCAGCGTGGTCAGTCGAGCCTCCCGGCCGTGACCGACCACGACGGGCACGTGCCCGGGAGGTACTCGGCGACCGGTGCCTCGGCGACCGGGGCCTCGCCAACCGGGGCCTCGCCAGGGAGTGACCCAACTCATCGACGACCGACTGCCCGGAGCTGTGCTCCAGGGGAGCCCGTCTCCCCCGAGGGGCGGTCCGGTGGCGACAACCCGGTGCTTCTCCGTCCGACCCTGCCGGGCGGTCCTGGCGTCGAGCACCGCCGCTGGCGTCCTCTCCGGCCCGTTCCGTTCCGCTCTGTTCCGCTCTGTTCCCCACGATCGCCACGGGCAGGCAACGTGTGCCCTGTTCGAACGCCCCGGGGAGATCGGGCCGGTCAGCCTGGGTGGGCTGGGCCCGGTCATCGGCCATCGCCGCGATCGACATGAGCTGAACATCCTGGGGACGGAGGTCGTCGCCGCGGCGGTCCTCCTCGGGGCCGATGTCCCACACGACGCGCCGTCACCCCGGCTCGAGGAGGTGCTCCGACGTGCGGCACGCCGTGTCGAGGCCCTCGTCTGATCGGTGCCCCGTCCCGGATGCGTCTGGCATCACCGTCCGGTCCCGTTGTCGCACGGTGGCGTTCCTCGGTCGGGCACCACGGGGAGGTCCCGTTCAGTCGTCCCCGCCGGCCACCTCGGGGTCGACCTCGCCGCCGGCCGCCACGATGGCCAGCCGATCGAGGTAGTGGTCCCATCCCTGGGTGTGGTCACCGACCGCGTCGTCGGGGAGGCCCCGGTGGACGAGCCGGACCCTCGTCTTGTCGCCGTCCGGGGTCAGGGTGATCTCCACCTCGGTGCTGCCGGCGGGGATCGGGTGGTCGGGCTCGTCCCATCCGAAGGTGAACACCACCTTGCGGTCGGGCACCACTTCCACGAATTCACCGACGCCGGGGTGCTTCCCCTGCGCCAGCACGCGGTAGATGCCTCCGGCCCGGGGGTCGAGCTCGGCCTCGGAGCCCATCCACTTGACGTGCTCGGACGGGTCGGTGAGGAACGGGAAGATCGTGCTCGGACTGGCGTCCATCACGACCTCTCGGGTCAGTTCAGCCATCGGTGGTGCCTTTCTCTCGGGACGCTCGTTCGGCCGATTCGGCCAGATGTTGCAGGCGCTGCAGACTGCCGGTCCAGTACTCGTCGAGGAATTCGCGGAGCCGGTCCATCTGGGCGTGACTGGCCCGGTAGAGGCGGCGCGTCCCCTCGCGGCGTTCGATCACCAGCTCGGCCTGGCGGAGCACCGCCAGGTGCTGGGAGATGGCCGAGCGCGTGACGTCGTCGAACCGGGCGGCGATGTGGGCCGCCGGGAGCTCCTCGGTCCACACCAGACGCAGGATCTCCCGGCGGCGGGGTTCGGCCAGAGCCTTCAGTGCTGCGTCCACCCGTTGAGTGTAAGCAATAGCTTTCGTTAGTGTCAACTAACTATTTGATCGTGGAGGCGGTCCCGCAGGGTGGGCATCCGGCGTGACCGGGACCGGGCGTGACCGGGACCCGGCGTGACCGGCACCCGGCGACGAGTAGTCGACGACTCGTCCACCACCTACGTCCCCGGGGATCGACTCGAGCTCCTTCGCTACGCTCCGGGGATGCCGAGGATCACCGTGCAGTCGATGGGCTGGCTCCGTGCGTCGGTCGGCGTTGCCCTGCTTGCCGCACCGGGCGCACCGCTGCGCCTGGCCGGCACGGAGGAGCCGACGGGGGCGGCGCTCCTCCTGATGCGGACGATCGGCATCCGGGACCTGGTGCTGGGCCTGGGCACCGTCGCCGCGGCACGTTCCGGTGACGGGGCCGACGCTCGTCGGTGGACGACGGCGACCATGGCCAGTGACGCCCTCGACACGGTCGTCAGCCTGGCCTCGGTCCGGTCGATCGGCCGCCGTGACTCGTGGTCGGCCGCCGGGCTGGCCCTGGTCTTCACCCTCGGGGACCTCCGGGCCCTGCGGACCGTGGCGCCGGATCCCGCGCCCGCGCCGGCGCCGGCGCCGGCGCCGGCGCCCTAGTCCCGTACCCGGAGGACCATGGAGATGTGGGGGATCCCGGCGTCCTCGAATTCGTCCCCGACCGGGACGAAGCCCAGTCCCCGGTAGAAGTCCTGGGCGTAGGTCTGCGACGCCAGGGCGATCGTCGTGACCTCCTGGTGCCGCAGGTCGGACAGGACGACCTCCATGAGGTGCCGGCCCACCCCGTCGCGCCGGTGGTCGGCCAACACGGCGACCCGCTCGATCTTCGCCGTACCGTCGGCGCACCTGACGCGGGCCGTGCCGATCGCCCTGCCGTCGAGCGAGCACAGGTAGTGGGTGGCACCGGCGTCGAGGCCGTCGTACTCGAGCTCCTCGGGAACGTGTTGTTCGACGATGAACACCTGGCGCCTGATGGCCAGGGCGTCGTCGATGTCGCGACCGGCGGTGACGACCCGCACCGACCGGCCGGAAGGACCGTCCCGGTCGGTCACGAGTTGTGGAGCACCTTCCACCACCAGTCGGGATCGGGCAACCGGTGGACCAGCCGCACGGGCACGGTCTCGGTCTGCGACCCCAGGGTGAACCGGACGGCGCCGACGGTCCCGCGGTGGGGGCCGGCTCCTGCCGGTCCCTCCGGGACCATGGCCGCAGCCACCTGTTGGCCCGGGACCCCGAGGAGCGAGGCGTCCTGCGTGGCCACGACGGGGACCACGTGCCACTGGCCTCCCCAGTCGGCCGCCGCCGTGCCCACGGTGTGCCCGGTCGCCACCACCGGTACGGCCACGACGGCCGACTCCGCGGCATCGAGCAGTCGGTCCACGATGGGCTCGGTGTACCGCAGCGGGTACTCGGCCTCGATGGAGCTGTAGGGCACCGAGGTCGTGGTGGTGGTCGGGGCGGCCCCCGGTGCCGCCGTGGCCGGCGGGGCGGGGGACGGGTCGGGCTCCCGCTGGCCCAGCGCCGAGGCCAGGACGAGCACGGACCGACCGCCGATGGTCCGGAACCCGGCCAGCACCATGCAGCCCGAGGCCTGGGAGGTGTAACCCGACTTCACGCCCACGATCCCGTCGGTGCCGATCGCCGTCACGATGTTGCGGACCGTGCCGACCCCGGGCAGGTTGACGGTGGGCATCCCGGCCACGACGGCGAACGTCGGGATGGCCATGCCGGCGCCGGCGATCCTGAGGGTGTCGGCCGCCGTGGACACCGACCGGGGATCGAAGCCGCTGGCGTCCACGTAGTGGGAACCGTCGGCTCCGAGCGAGGCGGCCAGGGCGTTCATCTTGGCGACGAAGGCCGGCTGGGAGCCGGCGTCCCACTCGGCCAGGGTGTAGGCCGCGTCGTTGGCCGACTGGTTGAGCAGGGCCTCGAGCAGTTGCAGTTCGGTGAGCGTCTCACCGGCTTGCAGGGGGATGTTGGTCTCGTCGTTGTCCAGGTCCACGTCGAACTGGGCCGCCTCGTCCGGCGTGATGGTGATGGTCGGACCGTCGGCCCCGAGCGGCACCGGGTGGTCGCGCAGCACCACCACGGCCGTGGTCATCTTGGTCAACGAGGCGATGGGCACGGGTTGCTCCGGGCCCGACTGCTCGGCATAGCCCAGGGCCGGGATGGCCACCGCGGCCTGGCCGCTCACCGGCCACGGGGGAGTGGGGGCGGTACCGGGGACCGTCGTGACCGTGGGGTGGCCGGAGGCCACGGTGGGCTGGGCCAGCGGGTGGTCGACGCGTTGGACCGCCACCACCACGGCGGCGGCCACGACCACCACGGCCAGGGCCACGACGGACCAGACGGTGATCCGGCGCTTTCGTCGTCGGCGGGCGTGTTGGGACCGGAGCGGGCGAGGCTCCGCGGGTCCGGGTGCGATCGCCGGCGGCTCGGCGGGCGGCGGATGGGCTGCCGGGTCCTCCACCACTGCCGGAGCCGGGCCATCGGACCCGACGTCGGCGGGGACACCGGGAGGGGTGACGGTCGCCGACGGCGCCGGGTCGGCCCCGTTCGACGGGCCAGCGGACGTCTCCGCCGGTTCCCCCGGGCGGGGGTCCGGTTCGGGGAGGCCGTCAACCCCGACCGCGGGGACCGTTCCGTCGGCTTCGGCGACGGGCCCCCCCGGCCCCCGGTGCTGCTGGTCGTCGTCCGTCACCACGTGGCGGCATCTCCCGTGCGCATGAGTACCGGGCGCCGTCTGGTGTCGACGGCGGTCGTGTGCCCGGACCCCGAATCCTAGGCGGCACGTCGGCCCGATTTCGGTATGCCGAACCGGACCGGGGCGGAACGTCCGGACCGGAGGGCGTCCGGAGGCGTATCAGTCCGGACGCAACCGTCCCCGGCCGCCGGTGACGTCCCGCAGCACGTCGGCGGACTCCAGGATGCAGTCCGACAGGGTCCGGTCGCCCCCGCCGTAGATCCAGGACCCGAAGGCGACCCGGAAGACGGCGATCCCCGCTTCGGCGGCCAGGTCGGCGGCCGGGTCCCCGACGCCCCGGCGGCGCAGGGCGTCGGCCAGCGCCGCGGCGAGCCGGGCCAGCTTGATCAGCTCGCGCTCCTGGAGCTCGGGGTTGGCGTCGATGACGGCCTGTCGGCGACCGGCGTACCCGTGGCGGCCGACGAAGATCTCGTCGCCCGCCGCGGCCAGGGCGGCGGTCACCGCCTCGATGGCCGACAGGTCGGCGGGCGCGTGGTCGACCCGGTCCACCAGAACGTCCTGCAGGGCCCGGGCACCCCAGAAGAGGACCTCGCGCTTGTCGGCGTAGTACCGGAAGAAGGTGCGTTCGGTGAGCCCGGCCCGCTCGGCGATGGCTGCCACGGTGGTGCTCTCGTACCCGTGCTCGCCGAACAACTCCATGGCCGCGAGCTCGAGGCGGCCGCGTGCGTCGGGGGCCCAGCGTGCCATCCCCGGAGCCTACCTGTTGATGTCAGAAGCTGTCATTGATGGTACAGTGACGTCAGAAGCTGTCGTCACTGGTCCGTCGTAACCGCCGCCGTGTCGACTCCCGTCAGCAGGAGGTAGTGCCATGCAGGTCTTCGTCACCGGAGCGTCCGGCCACATCGGCTCCGCCCTCATCCCCGACCTCCTCCACCACGGGCACGAGGTCGTCGGCCTGGCCCGGTCGGGCGGGTCCGCCGCGGCCGTGGAGGCCCTCGGGGCCACGGTCCGCCGTGGGTCCCTCGACGACCTCGACGTGCTTCGGGAGGCCGCCACCGCATCGGACGGGGTCATCCACCTGGCCTTCAAGCACGAGGAGATGCGGTCCGGTGACTTCGAGGGCGCCATCGCCACCGATCAGCGGGCCCTCGGCGTCATCGGCGAGGCGCTGGCCGGCTCGGGCAAGCCGCTGGTGGGCACCTCGGGGACGCTGATGCTCACGTTCAACGGACTGGAGCGCACGGGCACGGAGTCCGACGTCGTCGAGGCCGGACCGAGGGTCGACGCCGAGAACGCCGTCATCGCCCTCGCCGACCGCGGGGTGCGCTCCTCCATCGTGCGCCTGCCGCCGATCGTGCACAGTTCGCTCGACCACCACGGGTTCCTCCCGGGCCTCATCGGGTTCGCCCGCCGGAACGGGGTGGCCGGCTACGTCGGCGACGGGGCGAACCGGTGGCCCGCCGTGCACACCCTCGATGCAGCCCGTGTCTACCGCCTGGCCCTCGAGTCGGCGCCGGCCGGTTCGAGGCTGCACGCCGTCGCCGACCAGGGAATCCCCTTCCGCACCCTCGCCGAGGCCATCGGCCGCCACCTGGACCTGCCGGCGGCGACCGTCCCACCGGAGGAGATCGAGGCGACCTTTGACTACCTGGCCTTCTTCGTCTCGCTCGATAACCCCACGTCGAGCACGTTGACCAGGGAGCTGCTCGACTGGGAACCGACCCACCCGGGCCTGGTGGACGACATCGACGAGGGCCACTACTTCGAGGAGTGAGAACGCCGGTATTTGGGTCGGCCGGTCGGCCGGTCGGGCGGTCGGGCGGCCTCCGGTGATCGCTACCATCGGCCACAGCGGCAATTGACGGCATCGACGGCATCGACGGCATCGACGGCCGACCGGCCGGGACGGGTGGCGTGGACCCCGCAGGGCCCACCGGGTGACGGCACGTGGTGCGGCGCGATGGTCCGGGAGCCGTTACGAGCGAAGGGAAGCGAACATGGCGACAGCACGGCAGGCGGGGACGTACACCCTGTCCGGGGACCTCGAGGTGACCCGGGTCGGCTACGGCGCCATGCAGCTGGCCGGACCTGGTGTCTTCGGGCCGCCGGATGACCGCGACGCGGCGATCGCCGTGCTCAACGAGGCGCTGGCCCTGGGTATCACCCACATCGACACCAGCGACTTCTACGGTCCGCGCGTCACCAACCAGCTCATCAGGGAGGCCCTGCACCCCTACCCCGACGACCTGGTGCTGGTCACCAAGGTCGGTGCCTACCGGGACGTGCACGGGGGCTGGCCCCACGCCCGGTCACCTGAGCAGTTGCGCCAGGCCGTCCACGACAACCTCATCAACCTGGGCCTCGACGTGCTCGACGTGGTGAACCTCCGGGTCGGCGGGTTCGACAGGCCGACGCCCGGGTCGATCGCCGAGCCGTTCACCGCGCTGGCCGAGCTCCGGGAGGAGGGGCTGATCCGCCACCTCGGCGTGAGCAACGTCTCGGCGGAGCAGGTCGCCGAGGCGCAGACCATCGCCCCGGTGGTGTGCGTGCAGAACTTCTACAACGTCGCCGTCCGGGGGGACGACGAGCTCGTCGACATCCTGGCCGCCGACGGCGTGGCCTACGTTCCGTACTTCCCGCTGGGCGGGTTCACCCCGTTGCAGTCCGGCACCCTCGACGCCGTCGCCGCCCGGCACGAGGTCGCGCCGATGGCCGTGGCCCTGGCCTGGCTCCTGCAGCGTTCGCCCAACATCCTGCTCATCCCCGGTACCTCGTCGGTCCAGCACCTGCGGGAGAACGTGGCCTCGGCGACCCTGGTGCTGTCCGAGGACGACCTGACGGAACTGGACGGAATCGCCGGCTGACCCCCGGTCGGGAGCGGGGTGACGGTCCCGGCATCGCGTAGGGTGGACCCCGACGGCGAACGGGCAAGCGGACGGAGGCGACACCATGGCTGGGCTCATCGTCGAAGGGGACACCCTGAGGGTCCACCTGACCGAATTCGAGCGGGCCGAGGCGGTCCACGGCGAGGTCACGGTGCCCCTGTCCTCCGTCCGGACCGTCGAGGTCCTGGACGACGTCCTGGGTGCCGTGCACGGCATGCGGGTGGGCACGGGGATCCCGGGGATGACGGCCGTCGGTACCTTCTCCTCCCGGGGGTCGAAGCAGTTCGCCGTGGTCCACCACGACACCAGGCGGGGGGTCCGGGTGACGTTGGAGGGTGAGAAGTACACCGAGCTGATCGTGGGCTGCGACGATCCCGAGACCGTCGCCGCCGGTGTCCCGGTCCCCGGCTGAACCCGGTCCGACGGCTGCACGGGCCGACGTCGGGTCGGGACGTTCGCCTCGGGTGCGACGCACGGCCATGCCAGTCCGGCCCGGTCGACGGCTGGCCGTTGCCGCCTCGGTGGTCGCACTGTCGCTCGGGCTGGCGGCCTGCGGGGGGACCTCGGCCACCCCGGCGACCACGACCACCGCGTCGGTGGCCGGCGGGCCGTCGAGCCAGCAGCCCGCCCCGGGCTACGACCCTGACGCCTCCCCCTACCCCGACACCGACGCCACCCCGGCACCCTCGTCCGGCGGGCCGGAGCCCAGCCCCTCGGTGGTCGGCCCCCCGGCCCCGGCCTCCGCCTCGCCGGTGCTGGCCGCCACGATCCACGCCTGGACGACCATGACGTGGACCATCTACTCCCACACCGACCGCGAGGATGCCGCCGCCGGTACCTACCAGTTCGACTGCGTGGGAGCCACCGACTACTTCCTCTCCCTCGGCGCCCCGGCGGCCAACGATGCCATGCGGGCCTCCCTCCACATCGGTGCCCGGTACGTCCCGAGGCCGCAGGCCGTGGCCGACTACTTCGCCGCGCTGCCGACCGGGGGGAACGGTCGGTGGGTACCGGCCCGGACCATGGCCGAGGTACGGCCCGGGGACATCATCGCCGTACCGCCCCGGGCCGGAACCGACGAGTCGGGTCACGCCCTCATCGTGGCCGGGACGCCCCTACTCCTCACCAACGGGGACTACGCCCTGCTGGTCTACGACTCCACGGCTACGCCGCACGGACCGGCCGACACCAGGACCTGGGACACCCGCAACCGGCCCCTGCCCCCGACCGCCGCCCGTCCCGGGGGCCGTCCCTCGGGACTCGGTCGCGGAACGATCATGATCGCCCCCACGTCGACCGGGGCCCCGGGCACCCTGTACTGGTCGGTCGACGGTCCGGAGTACGGCGCCCAGATCCAGGTGGCCCGGGCCCTCACCTGACACCGGGGCACGTCCACCGGGCAGGTGACGTGCGGGGCTGGTGCCCCGGGGGCCGGGTGGTAAGACTCGTACGGTGCGCTACCTCCGGCTCTCCCACGACGGCGGCACGACCCGGTTCGACGAGGGTGACCTCCCCTTCGCCTCCGCGGTCTTCGCTCCGCCGGCACCTCCGCTGGACGTCTCGGCGGCCGTGCCGGCCCGGGAGCTGCTCTTCATCCGCTTCCCCGCCGGGTGGTCGGACCCGTCGCACCCGTCACCGGCCCGCCAGTGGATGTTCGTCCTGGCCGGCCGGGGTGAGGTGACCGCGGGTCCGGAGACCCGCACGTGGGGTCCCGGCGACGTCATCCTGTTGGAGGACCTGGAGCCACCCGGGCACGGGACCACGGTGCTGGAGGACGCCCTGTTCGCCGTGGTCCGGGTCTGACCGGCTCGGCGGAGCGCTCGGCTGATCAGTCGCCGGTGCCCCCGAGGGCCGTGGTGATGTCGTCGATGGCCGCCTGTTCGGCCGGGCTGACGTCCACGCCGTGCTCGCGGTGGGCCGCCGCCACGTGGTGGGCCAGGGTGAGGACGAAGCGCCGGTAGTCGTCGACCTCGGTCGGAGTGGCCTTCCGCCCGAGCAGGGCCACGGCGTCGCGCACGTGCTGGAGGGCGTGCTGCTTCAGCTCCTCGGGGGAGTGGTAGTGGGTGTGGTCGCGCCCGGGCTTGGTGGCCACGATCTCGTCCAGCAGCTCGCTGTCGCCGTGGTGCTTCCGGGCCTCGACGTAGGCCTTGGCCATGGCGAAGGTCTCGCGGAACGTCCCGCCGTGCTCGGCCGTGATGACGGTCAGCCCGGCGCTGGTCGGTGCCTCCAGGACGAGCTCCCATTCCTCCTCGGTGAACGCGGCCTTGGTGGTCATGGGGGGTCCCTTCCGGTCGTCGGACCGCCGGCGTGCGGTCCGGGCCACCGTAGTCACCGGGACGGGTCGGTGCGGCGGCCGGCCGGAAGGCGACCCGCCGGGCTCCCCGCGTAGGATCCCCGGAGGGCCGACCGCCTCCGGTCGGAGCCCGCCGGAGAGGAAGCGTGGACCGTGCCCGAGACCGCACTGCTGGTCATGGACGTGCAGAACGCCGTGGTGGCCATGCTCGGTGACGACGGCCCGGAACTGGTGGCCACCGTGGCCCGGGCCGCCGACGCAGCCAGGGCGTCGGGCGTGCCCGTCATCTACGTCCGGGTGGGCTTCCGTCCCGGGGCCCCGGAGGTGAGCCCGCACAACCCCCTGTTCGACCGGGCCCGCGCCGGTGGCCTGGGCGAGGACGAGGAGGCCTCCGCCGTCCATCCCGGTGTGGCCCCCGGCCCGGACGACATCGTGGTGGTCAAGCGCCGGGTCAGCGCCTTCGCCGGCAGTGACCTCGGCGTGGTGCTGCGGGCGCTCGACGCCCGCTCGCTGGTGCTGACGGGGATCGCCACCAGCGGGGTGGTGCTGTCCACCCTGCGCCAGGCCGCCGACCTCGACTTCGGACTCACCGTCCTGGAGGACGCCTGCGCCGACCGGGACCCCGACGTTCACCGGGTACTGATGGACAAGGTCTTCCCCCGCCAGGCCGCGGTGCTGTCGACCGACGGGTGGATCGGCTCGCTGGCATGAGCACCCCCGGCCCCGGGAGGTCGCCCCGGTGAGGGTCGCCGTGGCCGGTGGGACCGGGACGGTCGGGCGCCACACGCTGGCCGCGCTGCGGGCCGCCGGGCACGACGCGGTGTCGCTCAGCCGGGCCGACGGCGTCGACCTCCGACGGGACGGCGACGTGGCCCGGGCCCTCGACGGCGTCGACGTGGTGGTCGACGCGTCCAACGCCCCGGGCACCTCCCGGAAGGTGGCCGTGCCCTTCTTCACCGAGGTGACCGGGCGGCTGCAGCACCAGGGGGAGTCGGCCGGGGCGCGGCGGCTGGTGACCCTGTCGATCGTCGGGATCGACCGGGTCCCCGGCTACCCGTACTACGAGGCCAAGCTGGCCCAGGAGGCGGCGGTGCGCCGGGGCCCGCTGCCCGCCACCGTGGTTCGGGCCACCCAGTTCTTCGAGTTCCCGGCCCAGGTCCTCCGCCGGACGGCGGTGGGGCCCCTGGCCTACGTGTTCCGGGCCGCGGTCCAGCCGGTGGCGGCCCGGGCGCTGGGCGGGTACCTGGCCTCGCTGGCCGTCGACCCCGGGGCGCCCGATCGGGTGGAGGTGGCCGGCCCCGGGCGCCTGGAGCTCCCGGCCATGGCCCGGGACCTGGTGGCCACCTCGGGGCGGCGCCTGCGGGTGGTGTCGACGACGCTGCCCGGCCGGGCCGGCGTGGCCATGCGGGACGGGGCGCTGGTCCCCGGTGACGGGGCGGTGGTGGTCGGTCCGACGTTCGCCGACTGGCTGGCCACCGACGACGCCCGCCTGCTGTCCTTCTGACCGTGGGCCGTGGGCCGTGGGCCGTGGGCCGTTCGGACCGTCACCGTCCGCCGTGCGGACCGTCACCGTCGGCCGTAGGGTCGGGCCCGTAGTCGTCCACCGCTCCCTGGGAGGCCTGATGACCGTGGCAACGACCCGTCACGACCGTGTGCTGGTCGTGACCCTGGCCCGGGAGGAGAAGCGGAACGCCATCGACGCCGCGGTCACGGCGGGGATCGATGACGCCCTGAACGAGCTCGAGGATGACCCCGAGCTGTGGTGCGGGATCCTGACCGGTGGCGACCGGGTGTTCTCGGCCGGGGCCGACCTGGCCACCGGACCGGGGGAGCCCACGGCCCGGGGCGGTATCGCCGGGCTGATCCGGCGACAGCGCACCAAGCCCCTGGTGGCCGCGGTCGAGGGATTGGCCCTCGGGGGCGGGCTCGAGCTGGTCCTCTGCTGCGATCTGGTGGTGGCGGCACGGACCGCGGCCTTCGGGCTCCCGGAGGTGAAGCGGGGGCTGCTGCCCGATTTCGGAGGTGCCTTCCGGGCGGGTCGGGTGCTGCCGGTCAACGTGGCCCGGGAGCTCCTGCTCACCGGCGAGAACCTGCCGGCCGAGCGGGCCGAACGCCTGGGGTTCGTCAACCTCCTCACCGAGCCGGGCGGAGCCCTGGCCGCAGCGCTGGGGTTGGCCGCGAGGATCTGCGCCAACGCCCCGCTGGCCGTGCGGGAGGCGCTGGCCGTGGTCAACGCCGAGGTGGCGGGCGACGAGACGGAGGCCTGGGAGCGCAGCGACGCCGCCCATGCCCGGTTGTTGGCCAGCGAGGACGTGACCGAGGGGATCGGGGCCTTCTTCGAACGGCGTCCCCCGGAGTGGCGGGGCCGCTGAGCGCACCGGCCGGAGCCGGCGGGGACGGCCGCTACTCGGGGGTGACGTAGGCCGCGGTGATGCCGCCGTCGACCACCAGGGCCGACCCGGTGACGAACGAGGCGTCGTCCGAGGCGAGGAAGAGGGCGGCCCTGGCGATCTCCTCGGGCCGGCCGAACCGTCCGACGGGGATGTGGACCAGGCGGCGCTGGCGGCGGGCCGGGTCGGACAGGAGCTCGGCCAGTAGGGGTGTCTCGATGGGCCCGGGGCACAGCGAATTGGCCCGGATCCCCTGGCGGGCGTACTCCACGGCGATCTCCCGGGTCATGGCCAGGACCCCGCCCTTGGAGGCGGTGTAGGCGATCTGGGCGGTGGCCGCCCCCACCAGGGCCACGAACGACGCCACGTTGACGATGGACCCGCCTCCGGAGGCCAGCATGGCCGGGACGGCGGCCCGGCAGCCCAGCCACACGCCCTTCAGGTTGACCTCCATGACCTTCTGCCACGTCTCGGGCGGGGTGTCGAGCACCCCGCCGTCGTCGTCGGGGAAGATCCCGGCGTTGTTGAACAGGACGTGCAGCCCCCCGTAGTTCTCCACGGCGGCGTGGACCATGGTGGCCACCTGGGCTTCGTCGGACACGTCGACCGAGACGGCGACGGCCTCGCCCCCCGTCCCCACGATCCCGGCCGCCACCTCGGCGGCGTTGGTGGCCACCACGTCGGCCACCACCACCTTGGCCCCTTCGGCGGCGAACAGCTCGGCCGATACCCGGCCGATGCCGCTACCGGCCCCGGTGATGACCGCCACCTTGCCGTCGAGTCGTCCCATCGGTTCCTCCGGTGCGTGCGTAGGGGAGTGCGTGCGGACCGCACCCTATCGGGGGCCCCGGACCTCCGGCGAGGCCGGGACGGGCTGGGCCGCATCCGGGCGGTTGGGGTACGTTCGGCCATGCCCGCCGACGCCCGCCGGCCCCTCATCGGGGTGACGATGTACCGCCAGGAGACCTCGTGGTGGGCCTGGAACCGTGACGCCGTGCTGGTGCCGTCCCCCTACGTCGACCTCGTGGCCGGGGCCGGCGGCCGGTCGCTCCTCCTCCCGCCGGCCGACCCTGCCGACGGGGGCCCCGAGGCGGGCGCCGACGAGGTGGTGGCCGCCCTCGACGGTCTGGTCCTGATCGGCGGGGGGGACATCGACCCCTCCTCCTTCGGCCAGGATCCCGACCCCCGCATCGGCGGGGTCAACCCGGTGCGTGACCGGACCGAACGCGCCCTGCTGGCGGCGGCCCTGCGGGCCGACCTCCCGGTCCTCGCCATCTGCCGGGGCCACCAGCTACTCAACGTCCACCTGGGCGGGGACCTGGTCCAGTACCTCCCTGACGTGGTGGGGACGACGGTCCACCAGCCCCGGGCCGGGGCCTTCGGCGAGGTCACGGTACGCACGGTCGCGGGCTCGCGCACGGCGGCCATCGTGGGGCCCGAGGTCGACGTGCTGTGCTGCCACCACCAGGCCATCGGGGTGCTGGCCGACGGACTGGCGGCCACCGCCCGGTCGGATGACGGGGTCATCGAGGCGGTGGAGCTCCCGGGCCGGCGGTTCGTGGTCGGCGTGCAGTGGCATCCCGAGGAGACCGGGGACATCCGCCTGTTCACCGCGCTGGTCGAGTCGGCGCGGGAGTACCGGTCGGCCGGTCCGGTGGGCGGTGGCGGTGGCGGTGGCGGTGGCGTCGACCGGGACACCGTGGGGAGGCCGGCATGAGCGGCTCGCAGACCATCGTCAACCCGGCCACCGGTGCGGTCGTGGCCGAGGTCGGGCACACCGATCCGGAAGGGGTCGACGCCGCCGTGGCCCGGGCCCGGGCGGCCTTCCCGGCCTGGCGGGCCACGGCCCCGGCCGACCGGTCGCGGCTGCTCCGGCGGTTCGCCGGACAGGTCGAGGACCACCTGGAGGAACTGGCCGGGCTCGAGACGGCCAACGTGGGCAAACCCATCGCCGACAGCCGCGACGAGGTGGGCATGGTGGCCGAGGTGCTGCACTTCTACGCCGGCGCGGTGGCCACGCACCGGGGGTCGACCGTCCCGGTGGCCGGTGGGGTCGACCTGACCTTCCCGGAGCCCCTCGGCGTGGTGGCGGCCATCGTCCCGTGGAACTTCCCGGCGGCCATCACCTCGTGGAAGGTCGGACCGGCCCTGGCCACGGGCAACACCGTGGTGGTCAAGCCGGCCGAGCTGACCCCGCTCACCGCGCTGCGCCTGGCCGAACTGGCCCTCGACGCCGGGCTCCCCGAGGGCGTGCTCCAGGTGGTGCCGGGCACGGGGACCGGGGTGGGCCGGCGGCTGGTCGAGCACCCCGACGTGGCCAAGGTGGCCTTCACCGGGTCCACGGCGGCCGGTCGGGACGTGATGGCCCGGGCCGCCGGGACGGTCAAGCGGGTGACCCTGGAGCTGGGCGGCAAGTCGGCCAACATCGTCTTCGCCGACGCCGACCTCGAGCGGGCCGCGGCGGCCGCTCCCGGGGCGGTGTTCGCCAACGCCGGCCAGGACTGCTGTGCGAGGAGCCGGCTGTTGGTGGAGCGGTCGGTGTTCGACACCTTCCTCGACCTGCTCACCGCCGCCGTGGGCCGCTGGCGGGTGGGTGACCCGACCGACCCGGCCACCCAGATGGGGCCGCTGGCCTCCGAGGCCCGACGGGAGGTCGTCCGCAGCTTTCTGGGTGCGGGGATGGCCGGGCCCGACGGTGGACCGGTGGAGCCGCTCGTGGTCGGACCGGTGCCCGACGGACCCGGGTGTTGGTTCCCCCCGACCGTGGTGGCCCCGGCCGACAACGACTGGCGGATCTCCCGGGAGGAGATCTTCGGGCCCGTGGTCTGCGTCATCCCCTTCGACGACGAGGCCGACGCCGTACGGATCGCCAACGACACCCCCTACGGGCTGTCGGGTTCGATCTGGACCGGCGACGGGGCCCGGGCACTGCGCCTGGCCCGGGCCGTCGACGCCGGCAATCTCTCGGTGAACTCCAACGGCTCGGTCCGGGTACAGACGAGCTTCGGTGGCATGAAGCAGTCGGGGTTCGGCCGGGAGCTCGGGCTCGAGGCGCTGGCCGCCTACACCGAGGTAAAGAACGTCTTCATCGCCACGGATGGCTGAGCCGGCGGCCCTCCCGGCGGACCTCCCGGCGGGGCGACCGGCCGCCGGTGGGGCCGGCGGCCCGGTGGTGCCCCCGGGCTCGGTGGCCGTGGTCACCGGGGCCAGCCGGGGGCTCGGGGCCGGACTGGCCGCATCGTTCGCCGCCGCCGGGTTGTCACTCGGGCTCTGTGCCCGGGAGCTCCCGGCACCGGTCGGCGACGCCCCGGTGGTCCGCCAGTCGCTCGACGTGGCCGACGCCGAGGAGCTCGAGCGGTTCGCCGACGACGTGGTGGCCCGCTTCGGTCGCATCGATCTGTGGGTGAACAACGCCGGGGTGCTCGAGCCCACGGGCCCGCTGGTCGAGGCCCGACCGGAGGAGCTCCGGCGCCACGTCGACACCAACGTGCTG
>Ga0302202_10003901_pt1 | contig 16178 bp, 11 predicted proteins | sample II_Bog_N3_3_FD_194579 | JGI IMG/M metagenome (GOLD analysis project Ga0302202, IMG submission 194579) | Peat permafrost microbial communities from Stordalen Mire near Abisko, Sweden - II_Bog_N3_3 | ecosystem: Environmental > Terrestrial > Soil > Wetlands > Peat | place: Sweden: Abisko...
CCCGCACCCTGGTGGACCGGATCGAGCCCGGCGTTCCCGTCGACGTCGTGGCCGACCTGGCCGTGGCGCTGCCGCTCCAGGTCATCAGTGACCTGCTCGGAGTTCCCGAAGAGGAGTGGCCCCGGTTCTTCCGGTGGTCCGAGGCGGTCATCCCCGGGGCGACCGACTGGCCGGAAGAGGAGCGCAACCGACTGAGCGCCGAGATGGTCGGCTACCTGCTCGAGGCCGCGGCCGACCGACGGGTGGCTCCACGCGACGACATCATCAGCGAGCTGGGCGCGGCCGAGGTGGACGGGGACCGGCTGACCGATGCCGAGCTCGGCATGTTCCTGGTCCAGCTCCTGGTGGCCGGCAACGAGACGACCCGCAACATGATGTCCGGCGGCCTGGTCGGGTTCAGCGAGACGCCCGGATCCTGGGAGGCCCTCGCCGGGCGCGCCGCTAACGGCGCCAACCGGGCACTGCCGCTCGCCGTCGAGGAGATGCTGCGGTGGACGACCCCGGTGGTCGCCTTCATGCGCACCACCACCCGTGAGGTGGAGTTGGCGGGCCGGACCCTGGGCGCCGGTGACCCCGTGCTCATGCTCTATGCCTCGGCCAACCGCGACGAGTCGGTCTTCGGTCCGACGGCGGTGGTCTTCGACGCCGCCCGGGACCCCAATCCGCACGTGGCCTTCGGCTTCGGGGCCCACTTCTGCATCGGGGCCGTGCTGGCACGGGTGGAAGGGCGCATCCTCCTGGAGGAGCTACTGGCCCGGTTCGGCACCATCGAGCCGGCCGGCGAGGTCGTGCGCGCCGCGTCGCCGGTGATCGCGGGCGTGAAGTCGGCACCGGTGGTGTTCGGCGCCCGGTAGTCCTCTGGCAGCGCGGGTTCCCGGTAACCCGGGTGTCCGGACTATGCGGCCGCGTGCACCGCGTCGAGCGCGGCCATCTGCTCGTCGGTCAGCTGCAGGGTGGCGGCTTCGCAGTTCTCCTCGACGTGGGCGACCGACTTGGTCCCCGGGATGGGGAGCATCACCGGCGAGTGGTGCAGCAACCAGGCCAGGGCGACCTGGGACGGGGTGGCGCCGGTGGCGGCCACGATGGCACCCATCGGGGTGTCGGGGCCGGTGAGGCCGCCCGATGCCACCGGGAACCACGGGATGAACCCGATGCCCTCGGTCGTGCAGTGGGCGAGCACGTCGGCCGACGACCGGTTGGTCAGGTTGAACAGGTTCTGTACCGAGACCACCGGCACCACGGCCTGGGCCGCCTGCAGCTCGGGCACGGTGACCTGGGAGAGACCGACGTGTGCGACCTTCCCCTCGGTGACGAGGTCGGCCAGCAGGCCGAACTGCTCGTCGGCCGGGACCTTGGCATCGATCCGGTGCAGCTGGAAGAGGTCGATGCGCTCCAGCCCGAGGCGGCGCAGGCTGAGCTCACACTGCTGACGCAGGTACTCGGGCCGGCCGACCGGGAGCCACTCATTCGGTCCCTGACGGGTCAGACCGGCCTTGGTGGCGATGACCAGGCCGTCCGGGTAGGGGTGGAGCGCCTCGAAGATCAGCCGCTCGCTCACTTCGGGTCCGTAGGAGTCGGCGGTGTCGATGAGGTCGACGCCCATGTCGACGGCCCGCCGCAGGACGCGGATGCACTCGTCGTGATCGGCCGGCTCGCCCCAGACACCGGAGCCGGTGATCTGCATGGCGCCGTAGCCGAGGCGATGCACCGTCGTGGCGCCCTCGGTTCCGGCACCGAGCGTGAAGGTGCCGCTCGAGCGGACGGGCTTGGGCGTGCGGGTGGTGGACGTGGTGTCGGTCATCGGGGCCTCCAGAGGCAGGTCATCGGCCGCGACCGCCCGGTGGACGGCGCGGCGGCATCGTGTGCTCCCTGCCGTTCTACCCGTTCGGAGCGGGAGATCCCGCGGTGCCGTACGAGCTCAGCGTCGCCGGTACCGGGGGACCCGCTCCTCGGCCCGGGCCGCCTTCATCTCGGCGTAGTCGTCCGAGGCGAACACCATCGACTGGGCCACGGCCTCCTCGTCGAGGGAACGCCGGACCACGTCGGAGGCCAGGCTGGAGATGGTGCGCCGGGCCATCTTCACGGTGAAGGCGGGCGCGGAGGCGATGGTCTCGGCCATGGCCATGGTGACCGTGTCGAGTTCGGCCTCGTCCGCCACCAGGCGGCTCACGATCCCGTGCCCGAGCGCCTCCTCGGCGCCCATGACCCGACCGGTCAACGCCATGTCCGCCGCCACGCCGTGCCCGGCCATCTGGAAGAGGCGGGCGGTCCCACCGGAATCGGGGATGACCCCGTGGACCACCTCGGGCAACATCATCCTGGTGCCGACGGCGGCCACCCGGATGTCGCACAGGAGGGCCCGCTCGAAGGCCCCTCCGATGACCCAGCCCTTGAGGGCGCAGATGATCGGACAGGGCATGGTCAGGAACATCTGGGTCGGCCGGTGGCCCCGTTCGATGAACTCGAGATCGGAGATGTCCTCGACGCGGAGGCCGATCTGCCCGGTGTCCCGGCCTGACGAGAACGACTTCCCCTCGCCCCGCCACACGATGGCCCGCAGCCCGGGCAACTCGTGCACCTCGGCGAGTACCTCCCACAGGCGGCGGTCCATCTCGTCGCTCATGGCGTTGTGTTTGCCCGGTCGGTTGTTGGTGATCACGGCGATGGGCCCGTCGACCTCGAGCCGGACGAGATCGCGTTCCTCGGCGGTGAGGGGCGGGCGGGTGTCGGTCGCGTTGGTGACGCGGGGGTCGGTCATGAGGTGGCCTCCTTGGCGGGAGCGGGTCGCGGTGGCGACTCGCCGAACGGGCCGCGACCCAGCTGTTCGCGGATCGGGGTGAACGGCGGCTGGACGGTGTGGCGACGCTGCCAGTTGGCACCGTCGACCACCAGTGAGTGCCCGCTGATGTAGGCGGCGTAGGGCGAACACAGGTAGGTGGCGGCCCAGGCCAGCTCGCGGGGGTAGCCGACGCGCCCGGCCGGCACGCGGTCGTCCTGGCCCTCGTACTTGCCGGGCACCGCGGCGATGGCCGCCACCTCGTCCTCGTGGGGCATCAGGCCGGGAACCAGTCCGTTGACGCGGATGCCGTAGGGCGCCCACTCGACGGACAGGGTCTCGACCAGGTTCTTGACCCCGGCCTTGGCCGCTGCCGAGTGTGCGAATCCGGGACCGCCGGTCCACGCGTACGAGGCACCCACGTTGACGATCGAGCCGTCCCGTCCTGCCGGGATCAGACGACGGGCGAACTCACGCGAGCACAGGTAGGTGCCGTTCAGCACGATGTCCACCACCGTGCGCCAGGCGTTGGGGCTCATGTCCTCGGCCGGCACCGGGAAGTTGCCGGCTGCGTTGTTGATCAGCGCGTCCACCGGGCCGAGACCTGCTTCGACGGCGTCGAACGCGGACGCGATGGCATCGGCGTCACGGATGTCGCAGGCGACACCGAGTGCCCGTCCCCCGGCCGCCTCGACCGCAGCGACGCCGGCCGCTCGATGTCCCTCGTCGCGGCTGACCACGGCCACCGACGCCCCGAGCCGTCCGAACTCGGTGGCGATGGACTTGCCGAGGCCGGTCCCTCCGCCGGTGACGATGACCACCGATCCTGCGTAGGTCCCCGTGGGGAGCGCGGACGCGCCGACGGGGGGAGGCTGGGGGAGTCCGGGCGGGGCCATGGGGGAGGATCCTAACCACGGCGCCCCATCGGTTCCGGGGAGCGATGCTCCGCCGCCGAGCCCGTGTGGAAGCATCGGAGTGTGGCCTCCTCCCCGGTGATGCGCGTCCGTCGTCCGGCCGCCCGCAGGTGGGGAGTGATCGGGCTGGTCGGTGCCGCGGCCCTGGTGACCGCCTGTGGTGCGACCCCCCGGGCGGCCGGCCCGACCGGCACCTCCGGTGCGGCGACGACGCAGCCGACCACGTCGCCGACGACGTCCCCGTCGCCGACGACGTCCCCGTCACCGTCGGGCGGCACCGGGCCGGGGGCACCGGTGGTCCCGACCTCGGGTGCCTATCTCGGGGCGTGGTTGCACCCGACGGCTGCGGTCGCGGGATCCCCGTCGTTCGTCGTCGAGCAGCAGGCACTGCCGGCCGTGCGGGCCGCGACCGGGCACCCACTCGGGATCCTCCACCTCTACGTCGGCTGGAGGCAGCCGGCTCCGGTCGCCGACCTGGCTGCGGTGGCGGCCGCCGGATCGGTCCCCCTGCTCGACTGGGGCTGCGCCCCCGACGGACCGCAGGTGGCCGGCGGGGCCGACGACGCGCTCATCACCCGGTTCGCCACGGCCCTGCGGACCTACGGTGGCCCGGTCCTCCTGCGCTGGTGTTGGGAGATGAACCTGGTCGGCTCCCATCCCGGTGTCGGCGGACCGGTCGGCTTCACCACCGCGTGGAGCCACATCCGTGCGCTGTTCACCTCGGCCGGGGCGGACAACGTCAGCTTCGTGTGGTGCCCGGCACTGTCCGGGGCCGATCCGACGCCGTACTTCCCCGGTGCGTCCGAGGTGGACTGGATCGGCATCGACGGATACGACCGCAGCGGCACCGAGACCTTCGGGTCGCTCTTCACCTCCTTCTACCGCCAGTGGGTCGGACAGGGGAAGCCGCTGCTCGTAGCGGAGACGGGGTCGTCCGGGTCGTCCCAGCCGGCGTTCATCGCCAGTATCGGTACCGATCTGCCCGCGCTTCCGGAGATCAAGGGCGTGGTCTACTTCGATGCACCCGGACCGGCGGCACCCTGGGAGTTCACCCCCGCCGGTCTGGCCGCCTTCGCCGCCCTCGCCCGCGAGCCGTACTTCCAACCGTCGTAGTTCCCGGCGGGCGGGGTGTGCGCCGAGGTGGTGCGGAGCGTGCGCGACCCGTGCCGATGAGGGTGGACCCGAACAAGCACCAAGAGTAGTGATACAGTCACTCTGAGTAACTATTCAATCCCGACACACCGTGGGTGGCGTCGGGTGACCGATGGGTCCGGACCGCCGAAGGGGGCGCCCGGAGAACCCCTCGGCAATCCCGGGCAGGGGACCACATGACAGACCGAGCAGGACACCGCATCGCCACGCGCCGGCTCGGGTGCGGCGATCCCGTGACGGGTCCGGGGACCACCTGTGCGTCGACCATCGGATCCGCCGCCTGATGCGGTCACCCCGTGGATGGCACCTGGTCCGGGACCGCGGTGTCGGACCGCCCGGTCCTTCGGTGGTGCTGCCCCGCCGAGCCGTCGCCTGCACCGCCGGCGCGGTCGCGCTGGTGTTGGCGGCCGTCGCCACGTGCGCGGCGGTGACCCCGGGCGACTCGGGCTCGGGACTGCGGGGGCCCGGGCACCGGGTCGTGTTGTCCTCGGGCCCGACCCTGGCATCGCGCGCGCTCTACGGCTGGGGCGACAACGACTCGGGTCAGGTCGGCGTGGGCTCGGTCGGCGGCGGGGCGAGCACCGGGATCACCGTGCCCACCACGGTCGAGGCCGCGTCCGGTCTGGCCTTCTCGTCGGTCGCCGCCGGGGGCGCCTTCACGGTGGGGCTCTCGACCGGTGGCCAGGTCTACGCGTGGGGGACCGACGCACTCGGACAGCTGGGGAACGGCGACACGGCTGCCTCGTCGTCGCCGGTGCCGGTCGCCCTGCCGTCCGGGACGGTCACCGCGGTGTCGGCGGGTAGTGCCCATGCCCTGGCGCTCACCTCGACGGGTGCGGTCTACGCCTGGGGGTCGAACACCTTCGGCCAACTCGGCACCGGCACCACCGACGCCTCCAGTACTCCGATGCCCGTCGCCTTCCCGCCCGGCACCGTCGTCACCGCGGTGGCGGCCGGCGGCGACCACAGCCTGGCGCTCACCTCGACCGGCGCCGTCTTCGCGTGGGGCGCGAACGACCACGGCCAACTCGGTGACGGCACCACCACCGACGCCGACACCCCGGTCAGTGTCACCGCGCCCGCAGGCGTCTCGTTCACGGCCATCGCCGCCGGGACGGGACACACCCTGGCCCTCGGCTCCGACGGCCAGATCTATGCCTGGGGGTTCGGGGCGTCGGGGCAGCTGGGCGACGGTGCGACCACGGACAGCGCCGTCCCGGTGGTGGTGGCGATGCCGGCCGGTGCGGTGCCGGCGTCGATCGCCGCCGGTGGTGCCCACAGTCTCGTGCTGACCACGGCGGGACAGATCTATGCGTGGGGGTCGGACGTCTTCGGCCAGCTGGCCTCACCGTTGGTCGGCTCGAACCCGACCGACAGCGACGTGCCGGTTCCACCCACCGGCCTCCCGCCGGACACGCCGTTCGAGTCGGTCAGCGCCGGCCAGTACTCGTCCTACGCCCTGACCGCCGCCGGGATCGCGTGGACGTGGGGCGGCGACTACTACGGACAGCTCGGCGACGGGACCCCCACCGTGAACGCCGTCGTGCCGTCGTCGCTGGCCACACTGCCGCCGGGGACGCTGGCCACCGGCATCTACGCCGGCGCCGACGCCACCTCGGCGTTCCTGATCACCCGGGCGGACCAGTCGATCACCTTCCCCACCCTGCCGACGCCGACGTACGGGGACCAGCCGGTCGACGTCGGCCCGACGGTGGACTCGGGGTTGTCGCTCACCAACACCGCCACCGGCGCCTGTACCGGTGCGCTGGTCCGCCTGTTCCTGGTCGGTGCCGGCACGTGCACGTTGACCGCGTCCCAGTCCGGGTCGTTCCTGTACTACCCGGCTGCAGCCACGACCTCCTTCGTCGTGGCGCCCGCCACGCTGCAGGTGGTGCCCGACCCGGCCACCGGGACCATCGGATCGGCCCTCCCGACCCTGGGCTACCACCTCACCGGATTCCGCAACGGGGACACCGTGGCGGTGACCGCGGGCGCCGCCGTGTGCACCACGTCCGCCACCCCGTCGTCGTTCTCCGGCAGCTACCCGATCACCTGCTCCGTCGGCACGCTGACCGCGGCCAACTACGTGTTCTCGGTCGGACCACCCGGCACCCTCACCCTGACCGGGCCGTCCACCGGCTACGCGGCCATCGGCGCGGACGGCTCGATCTGGCCACTCGGCCCGGTGCCGGCGGTGCACGGTGTCACCACCTCGTTCTTCGGATCCATGACCGGTAAGCCGCTGGCGTCACCGATCGCGGGCGGCAGTTACACCCCGTTCCACGACGGCTACTGGATGGTCGGCTCGGACGGCGGGATCTTCAGTTTCGGGGCAGCCGGCTTCGAGGGCTCGATGGGGGGCAGGCACCTCAACCGTCCGATCGTCGGGATGGCCGCCACGCCCGACGGCGCGGGCTACTGGGAGGTGGCGACCGACGGTGGGGTGTTCGCATTCGGTGACGCCGGCTTCTACGGGTCCACCGGGGCCGAGACCCTGGTCCAGCCGATCGTCGGCATGGCGCCGACGCCCGACGGTCGGGGCTACTGGTTGGTGGCCGCCGACGGTGGGGTGTTCGCATTCGGTGACGCCGGCTTCTACGGGTCCACCGGGGGTCGGCCCTCGGTCGATCCCGTGGTCGGACTGTCGCCCACCAACGACGGCCGGGGGTACTGGATGGTCACCCGTGCCGGTGCCGTGTTCCCCTTCGGCGACGCCACCTTCGAGGGGAGCCTCCGCTACGTCTTCCTTGCGGCACCGATCGTCGGGATCACCCCGTCGTCGGACGGCAAGGGGTACTGGCTGGCCGGGGCCGACGGCGGTGTCTTCGCCTTCGGGGACGCTCCGTTCTACGGCAGTGTGGCGTCCCCGCCCGTCCCCGTCATCGGGATCATCTGAGGCATGGAGGAGGAACGACGAGCCATGGAACGTGCACGGACATCCCCGGACGGACGGCGGGTGCGCTTCGCCCGACGTGCGTTGACCGCGGTCGTGGCCGCCGGACTGGTGGCAGCGGCCACCACCACCGTCGCCCGGGCGGCCACGACGTCCGCGCCGGTCGTCCACGCAGCCACGCCCGCTGCGCCGGCAGGGTCCCTGTCGCCGCCGGCCGTACCGACCGCCAGTGCGTACCTGGGAGCCTTCGTGGCCCCGCACGTCAACGAGACCCAGGCCCAGGGGGACGTGCGCATCGAATTGGCCCAGATCGGCAACTTCGATGGTGCCATCGGTCGCCCGCTCGGTCTGGTCCACGTCTACCAACCGTGGACGTCACCGGTGAGGACATCGGTCCTCGCCGCCCTGGCCAGCACCGGGGCCACCCCGGTGATCGACTGGACCTGTACGTCGGACGCCTCGATCAGCGACGGTAGCCAGGACGCGCTGATCACCTCCTACGCGACGTCGCTCAAGGCCTACGCCCGGCCGGTCTTCCTGCGGTGGTTCTGGGAGATGAACCTGACCGGGCTCCCGCGCTCCAGTGGGTGCCTGGGGACCGGTGGTGCGGCCGGCTACGTGCTTGCCTGGCAGCACATCTGGACGATCTTCCACGAGGTGGGAGCGACCAACGTGGCCTTCGTCTGGTGTCCGTCGATCCTCGGGACGTCGTCCGCCCAGCCCTACTACCCGGGCGACTCGTACGTGGACTGGATCGGTTGGGACGGGTACGACCGCAAGCAGGACCCGAACATGCTGAAGACCGAGTTCCTGCCCTTCTACCAGGCGTGGGTCACCCACGGTAAGCCGATGATGATCGGCGAGACCGGCGCCACCACCGACCAGGCCACCTATCTGGACCAGCTCACCGCCACCCTGCCGGTGACCTTCCCCCAGGTGCACGCCGTCCTCTACTACGACTCCAAGTCGACGTCGGACTGGACACTGGTGGACACACCGGGCCAGGCCGGGTTCACCCAGTTCACCACCATGGCCCAGACCCCCTACTTCGAGTTCCCCTATTCGGGGACCTGACCCAGGTGGACGCCGGCACGGCCCGGCACAGTCGGGCGGTCACGCCTTTCGATGTCACCCGGTCGGGCGGTACAGTCGGTGGATCCGACAGCCGGTGTCCCCCTCGCAGTGGCGGACGTCCACCCGTGGAGGGGAGCCCACAGACGATGTCCGACCGCGAGACGTTGCCCGTTCCCGACCCTGCGGACGCGCCCGTGGTGGTGCCGTCGCCCGGTGAGGGGAAGGGCTACTGGGCCGGCGGCCCCAGCGCCACCCTGGCCGACGACGGCACCTTCTGGCTGGCCTACCGGCTGCGCCGCCCGCTCGGTGTGGGTCGTGGCTACGCCAACGTGATCGCCCGGTCCGACGACGGGGTCACGTTCGAGACCGTCACCGTGCTCGAGCGGGAGGCGTTCGACTGTGACTCCCTGGAGCGACCCGCACTGGTGGCGCTCCCCGACGGCTCCTGGCGCATCTACGTCAGCTGTGCGACGCCGGGCACGGACCACTGGCGGGTGGACGCCATCGACGCCGCCGACCCGTCCTCGTTCGCCGCCGGCTCGGCCCGCACCGTCCTGGCCGGTGACCCCGACAGCGTGGCGGTCAAGGACCCGGTGGTGAAATGGATCGACGGTGCTTGGCACCTGTGGCTGTGCTGCCATCCGCTCGACCTGCCGGAGGCGACCGACCGGATGACCACCCGGTACGGCACCAGCGACGACGGACTGTCCTGGGAACTGCACGGCACGGCACTGGCCGGGGTGCCGGGCGCCTGGGACCAGCGCGGCGCCCGGGTGGCCGACGTACTCCATGACGGTGACCGTTGGCTGGCCTACTACGACGGTCGGGCCAGCAAGGAGGAGAACGCCGAGGAGCGGACGGGGATCGCCACGGGCGACCGGCCCGACCACCTCGTGTCGGACGGCAGGGTCATCGGCACGTGGCCGGACGGGAGCGGATCGCTGCGCTACGTGTCGTGCGTGGCGCTGCCCGAGGGGGGACTGCGCCTCTACTACGAGACGAACCGCCTGGACGGCTCCCACGACCTGCGCACGGAGTACGTCCCACCCTCCCGGTAGGTCCGCCACTGGCTCAGGTCCCAGCCCGTCAACTCTTCGACCAGTGCGATGTCCTCCGCGAAGTAGCCGACCAACTCCGACCGGTCGTGCTGACTCAGTTCGGGCCGGTGTTGGGGGGTCCGCTGGATGAGCCACTGCAGGGGCAGGCTCGCCTTGCGCCACACCTGCGGGGGAAAGTGGCTACCGACGGAGGCACCCTCGCGGAACAGCATCTGGAGGCCCCGGGTGTAGAGGCTGGGAGGGACGTACCCGCCCACGTTCATGGCCGGTACCCCGTCGAGCACTCCTTCGCGGACGCCCAGGAACCGGCAGATCCCGTCGAGCGTGGAGGTCGGCTCGTCGACCAGGGACTTGTACCGGATCAGGTGGATCTGCTCCTGGGGGAACAACGTACCGAGATGCCGGAGCTGTCTGCCGTAGAGGCCGGTGCTCAGGTAGCGCCAGAACGGGGCCCATCCGGCCTCGATCCGTCGGTGCTCCTGTCCGCAGGCCTTGACGAAGTCGCTGATCGGTTCCAGTCCGTCGGCCCACAGGTGGGCCCAGTTGGAGTACGCCCGGTCGACCGGGTCCCGCAGGATCACGATGAGCTTGGCGTCGGGCACCGCGGCGTGGATGCGCTCGTGCGCGTCGTTGTCGGCCAGGTACAGGGGTGTGCTCTCGCCGCGGAGCGTTCCGGGGGGAGCGTCATCGAACAGGCGCTCGTAGTCGTCTCGACGCCATATCCACTCGCGATAGCTGTGGGCGTCACCCGGACCTCCGCCCTGAGGGGGCGGCCCGTCACAGAGGAAGTACTTCGGCTCCTTGACCGGGGACAGGTACAGGTCGGGGTGGCCGGTGAGTGCCGAGTGCAGCGCCGTCGTGCCCGCCTTGGGCGCCCCGATCAGGAAGAAGTCCGGGAAGGACATGTCCCTAGAATGCCGTTCCGTCCGAACGAGTTGTGTCATCCTCCCCGGCGCGCCGTCTCGCGTGCTCGGCCAACACGACCGTGCCGGCCGATGCCGCAGCCAGCACCAGGTCGGCCACGCCGACGGCGCGGCCCGCCGCCGGGCCGTGGGTGACGATCTGCACCAACGACGCCAGCACGACCGCCGACCCGGCGGCGGGGACGGCGATCCGTCCGGGGGAGCGGCTGCTCTCCCATCCCCACCGGGACAGGACCAGGGCGGCCGACAGGAAGGCCCCCGCTACCAGCGCGGTCCCGACCCGGCCGGACACGAACGTCGAGAGCCACGACCGGCCGACGTCGACGACGCCGAGCTGCCGGTAGCCCTCGAGGAGGGCGGCGGCGGCCAGGAGTACCAGACCGGGGGAACGGAGCGTCGCTCGCAGCTGCCGATCGGGGGCGGGACCTGACTCGGGTTGGGGGCCGGGGCCCCGGTCGCTCGGCCCCGACGACAGGGGCGATGGATCGACCAGGGGTCCACGGTCACGGCCGGTCAGCCATTCGGTGGTGGACGCGGGCAGGGTGTCCACGTGGCGACCTGGGTCTCCCACGGTCCTGACGGCGGTCGACGCGCCGGGCGACGGGGTGGCGGTCAGGAGCGCGTGGGTCGCCCGGCCGTCCCGCCGGTCGACAGGACGTGTGCCCGTTCCGTCGCCCCGCCGGTCGGCCCGACGCGACAGGTCGGCATCCCGGGCGAGATCGAGGATGGTGCCTCCGGAGGGTGCGTGCTTCACGGGTACCTTCACTATCTCTGTAAAGACGATCGATTTAGTCAAGATTATGCCCACGCCGACGGCCCGCGTCAACAACCTCGCTTCCGTCGTAGCCCGGTCCTCCCCAGGTCCTTGCTACCGTCACCCCGGTGAACCCGCGACGCACACCGGTCCGTCGGCGCTCGGCCTCCCCGCTCGTCCGGACCGCACTCGGAGCCGTCGTCCTGGTCGGCCTGGGCCTGTCCGGGGCCGGTGCCGGCACGCTGCTCGCTCCGGTGGGCGCGGCCGCGGCCGCGGGCACCCTGCTGCCCGGGACCGACTGCCCGGCGTTCCCCGCGGACAACGTCTGGAATACGCCGATCACCGGCCTTCCGGTGGCGGCCGACAGCGCCACGTGGCTGGCGTCGATGGCGGCGGCCACCACCGATCTCCACCCCGACTTCGGGCCGTCGGGCAATGTCCGCAAGCCCTACGGCATCCCCTGGCTGGTGGTACCGGCGGCCACGGTGTTCACGCCGATCAAATTCACCTATGCCTCGGAGAGCGACCCCGGCCCGTACCCGTTGACGGCCACCACACCGGTCGAGCGCGGTTCGGACCGCCACGCGCTGATGGTCGACCCGACCGCGTCGGCCACGTCACCGTCGTGCACCCTGTTCGAGACGTGGCACACCCATTACCGCAGCGGGGGGCGGTCCACGGCGGGGTCCGGGGCTGTATGGGACCTGACCTCGAACGCGCTGCGGCCGGCCGGATGGACCTCGGCCGATGCCGCCGGGCTCCCTGTCCTCCCCGGACTGGTCGACTACGACGAGGTGGTCTCGGGGGCGATGGACCATGCCATCCGGTTCACGGTGGCGTGCACCCAGCAGTCCTACGTGTGGCCGGCCCGTCACGAGGCCGGGCAGGCAGATCCGTCGTGCCCGCCGATGGGGGCCCGGTTCCGTCTCGATCCGACGTTCACCCTGCCGGCGTCCGTCTGTGCCGCCGACTGCCAGTCGATCCTGACGACCATGAAGACGTATGGCCTGATCCTGGCCGACAACGGGAGCAACTGGTTCTTCCAGGGCACGGCGGACCAGCGGTGGACGGCCACCGATGTCGACCAGCTCAAGCAGATCCCGGCCGACCGATTCGTGGCGGTGGACGAGTCCTGCCTGGAGGTCTCACCCGACTCGGGTCAGGCGCTCCAGCCGGGCACCCCGGCCTACGTCGCAGCCTGCGGATGAGCGCTCAGAAGCTCACGTCGACGGTGAACCCCACCATGGGCGAACCGGCGGAGACCTGGGTGCCGGTGGCATCGGTCTGGTAGGCGAGCTCGTCGGCGTTCCGTGACGAACTGACAAGGTCGACCCGGAAGTAGGTCTCTCCGGACTGGACGACCGGGGTGCGCTCGATCTGGCTGACGGTGACCGCCACCGAACTACCGGGCACGGCGGGCAGCGTGGCCCGGGCCTTCTGGCCGACATGGATCTGGGCGATCTGGGTCTCCGGTACCTGGACGACCATCTGGTCCTGCATCGAGTCGAGGGTGATCAGTGACGCACTGGACGGAGTGGTGGAACTGCTGCCCTGTGGCCCCTGGGGGAACAGTTGGATGCCCGTGGTGCTGGCCGGGGTGAGCGACGCAGCGGGTGTGGCCTGACGCACCCCCTGGCTGGTCGCCACCTCGCCGACGGTACCGTTCACCGCCGCCACCACACCGGCGAACGGGGCGGTCAGGACGGCCTGGCCCAACCGGCTCTTGTCGGTGGCGATGGAGGCGGTGTCCTGCTGGATCTGGGACTGGATGGCGGCGATCCCCTGCGGGCTGGTCGGCACGCTGCCGGCGTCGAGTGAGGCCTGCGCCGAGGCAGCGGCCGCCGTGGCCTCGGTCACGGCCTGCTGGTCGGCGGCCAGGGTTGCCTGCTGGTCGGCGGTGACCTGGGCCAGCGATCCCTGGGCCGCGGTCAGGTTGCCCTGGTCGACCTGAACCTGACGCTGGTCCGAAGCGCACGACGGCGGCGGAGATGCCGACTCGCACTCGGCCACGTCGTCGGCGTAGGTCTGCTGGTCGGACGCCAACAGGGTCTGGTCGATGCGGATCTGTGACTGCGCCGCGGCCACCGAGGTGTCGGTGGTGGTCGTGGCCTGCGCCAGTTTCTGTTGCGCCGCGGTCTCGCCCAGTTGGGCTGCCGACAACTGGTTCTTCAGGGTCTGGACCTGCTGGCTCTGCTGGACCTGGGAGCCCGACTGTTCCTGGGCGAGCATCGCCTGGTTCGTGGTCAGGTCCGCCTGGTCGTCGGCCAGCTTCGTCTCCAGTGCGCTGGTGTCCTGGCTGGCCAGGACCTGGCCGGCGCGGACCACCTCGCCGACGTGCACCGGTATGGCGGTGACCGTGCCGGTGGTGGGCATGTTCAGTTCAGCCGCCTGTGCCGGTTGCACCACGCCCGCCGCCGACAGTGGGGATGACAGGAGCAGGTCGTTGACGGCCACGCCGAGCAGGAGCGCGGCACCCAACATGAGACCTCCGACCACCACACCGCGCGCGCCCCGCAGACGCCTGCGGTGCGGGTTCCTCGGCGCGAACTTCCCACCGTCACCGGCGGGCGAAGGATCGAGGTGGTCGGAGGGACCATCCGAACCCGGTCCTGGTGCTGCTGCCCCTGCCGTGGCGGCACCGCCGACCGCTCCAACGGCGGCTCCCGCCGCAAGCGGCACCAGGACGTGCGCGGCCGACGCCGGGGTGGGCACGTCGTTGCGGGGCCGGGTCATCCCGTCGATCACGTCGTTCAGACGGGCGACCGCCGGCAGCCCCGCATCGATCACCTGGAGCATCGGATCCGGCCTGCCGGCGAGCTGGGCCGATACCCAGTGGGTGAGTCGCGCCCCGAGTTCGTCGACCACCTCGGGGTGGTCGGCGGCCACGTTGTGCTGTTCCGTGGGGTCGTTCACCACGTCGTAGAGCTCGACGCCGTCTCGACCGTAGATGGTCGACTGGAGGAACTTGATGTACTTCCACTCCGGGGTCCGGACCGCCCGCGACGCCTGCCACGTCGCCTCGCTCAGCATGACCGCGTCCCGGTGGGTGGTGGTCTCCCCCCGCATGACCGGATAGAGCGAGCGTCCCGAGATCCCCTCGGCCTCGGGGAGCCCGAGTGTCTCCAGGATGGTGGGCAGGACGTCGACCAGGGTCACCATGGCGTCGGACTCGGACACCGGCACCTTGCCGGGTGCCCACATGAGCAGTGGCACATGGGTCACCGAGTCGTAGAGGCCGGCGTGGTCGAACCAGGCGTCGTGCTCGGTCATGTTTTCGCCGTGGTCGCCGAACAGCACGACCATCGTGTCCTCGAGGAGTCCCTCCTGCTCCAGGTGGTGGAAGATCTGTCCGATCTCGAAGTCGAGATAGGCGACCTCGGCGTCGTAGAGGTCGGCGATGTAGTCGAGGTTGGGCATCGAGTCGAGGAAGTCGTACAAGTTCTGCTTGAAGAGCGGGTAGCTCGGGCGGCCCTCGAGTTTGGCGGTGATGTCCGGATCGATCCGGCCGGCCGACCGGTGGGAGTAGCGCTCCTTGAACGGGGACGGCGGGACGTAGGGGATGTGTGCGTCCCAGAAGTGCAGGAACAGGAAGAAGTCGCGATCCTTGTGTTCGGTGATCCACGGGAGCCCGATGCTGTTGATCACCGAACCCGGTGACCGGGACCGTCCCGGCGGCGGCATGTAGTCGTCGTAGCCGCGGATGAACCAGTCCTTCATGGCGAAGAGATGGTCGACGGCCCCGGTGACGTACCCGTGGCGCCGGAGCAGTGACGGCAGCCACAGGGTCTCCTCCGGCAGGTAGGCGGCCGGGTGGAAGTGCGAGACGATCCCCGTCTTGATCCCGAACTGCCCGGTGAACAGCGCGGTGTGGGACGGTTGGGTCGGGATGTCGGTTGCGTAGGTCTGCGAGAACAGGGACCCCTCGCTGGCGATCCGGTCGAGGTTGGGGGTCAGACCCCGCTCGTTGCCGAGACAGCTGAGGTGGTCGGCCCGCAGGGTGTCGAGCGAACAGATGATCAGGTTCATACGCACCTCCCCTCGCGGATGGGTACGCGTCTACCGACGTCGACTTGCGCCATGACTCCTGCCCTTCACTCCGCAGGAGCACCGGCGATCTCCGTCCGACCGCTTTGCACCCTGCCCCACGGGTAGAGTAGCGAATGTTCACCCTAAGTGCACATAGACACACGGAGAGTGGTATTTTGGCTCGGTAGAACATGCCCGGGCAGCCACCGAGCGGCACTCCGGCGTGAACCGGACACGTGAACCGGACAGGTGAACCGGGCACGTGAACCGGACACGCCGATCAGGGGCCTGCACCGGGCCAACCGCCGATCGAGACGACGAGGGACGAACACAGCGGTCACATGAACTTCTCACTCCTCACGGGGATCCGGCCGCTCCTGCTGCTCCTGTCCGCCGACGTGCTCCTGATGGCCTTCCTCGTCTACCCCATGGTCATGCGGTACGACGACGACCAGGGGGACGGGATGGCACTGGTCCTCCTGCCCAAGCCGAAGTTGCCCTCGTACTGGCGGGTGCCGGCGTTCGGTGCGCTCTTCCTCGTGCTCATGGTCGGCTACCACTCGATCCACGGGGCATGGACACCCGACCAGGCCTACAGCGACCTGGTG
>Ga0302202_10003910_pt1 | contig 16142 bp, 16 predicted proteins | sample II_Bog_N3_3_FD_194579 | JGI IMG/M metagenome (GOLD analysis project Ga0302202, IMG submission 194579) | Peat permafrost microbial communities from Stordalen Mire near Abisko, Sweden - II_Bog_N3_3 | ecosystem: Environmental > Terrestrial > Soil > Wetlands > Peat | place: Sweden: Abisko...
GGGCTCGGGCGGAGTTACTCGCCCGACAACGACAACGTCGTGGCCGGCTTCGGGTTGACCTTCTCGCCACCGTTATGCCGAATTCGGGATAATGGTGGTTATGCCGAGTGCGTGATTATGCCGAACAGAAGGCACTCTGCTGCCATCGAACCAGGTCAGAGGGTTGTGACAGCGGAGTAGCTCGGCATAATCGCGGCGCCACGTCGAAGCTGTCCCTCATTGATCGGTGATCCCGAGAGGAGACAGCAGTGAAAGAGCACCACTTCGTCCGTCCAGGTGGACCGTTGGGTCCCTTCGCGGACGACTATCGGACCCATCTGGTTGCTGTCGGTTATGCCTTCGGCAGCCTTCAGCATCTGCTCACACAATTCGGCGAAGTGAGCCGCTGGCTCGACTCCGAAGGGCTTTTGGCGGCCCAGTTGAACGAGGTCCAAGCACAGCGCTTTGCAGCTTTTCGACGCGCTAGGGGCCGGGTGACCTTGACATCGCCCGCAAGCGTGCGGCCCCTGCTCGCCTTCCTGCGCAGCATCAGCGTGGTAGCTGAAAGGGCCGAGGCTGAGGGACCCTTCGAGGAGTTTCTCGGGTCCTATCGCTGCTTCCTGTTCAACGAGAGGGGGCTCGCCGACAAGACCGTCGCGGCACATCTCGATGCCGCCCGCCACTTCTGTCTCGGCGTCGCAAAGGCGCCGGCAGACCTCGCTGGCCTGCGCGGTTCGGACGTGACCTCGTACCTGTTGACGACCTGCAGACGACAGAGCTCGCCCTCGGCGAGGAGGACGGTTGTCGCGGTTAAGTCGTTGCTGGCCTACCTGCACGTCACAGCGATCATCCCGGTCTCGCTCATCCCCGCGGTTCCGAAGGTGGCGGGACCACGAAGATGCCATCAACCGCCCGAGCTGTCGCCCTCGCAAGTGGCCCGCCTGCTCGAGAGCTGCGACCCCCACAGCGGCGTCGGGCTGCGCGACTACGCCATCTTGATGCTGCTCGCCCGTCTCGGGCTTCGGCCCTGCGAAGTCGTGGCGCTCATGTTGGACGACATCGACTGGCACCACGGCGAGATCCTCGTCCGGGGGAAGGGGAACCGCCACGAACGCCTGCCGCTGCTGTCTGAGGTCGGCTCAGCCGTGGCCGCCTATCTGCAAGAGGGACGTCCGGCTCCGACAGACGGCTGCCGGAAAGTGTTCCTTCGCGCACGGGCACCGTGGACCTCGATCACCTTTGCGGCAGTGCAGGCAGTTGTGCAGAACGCCTCGCAGCGCGCCGGACTGGAAGAAATCGGGCCCCGCCACCTGCGTCGCCACGCCGCGACCCAGATGCATCGAAGCGGCGCTTCCCTCAGCGCGGTCGCAGAGGTGCTCCGCCATCACGACACGAAAGTCACCACGGTCTATGTCGATGTCGATGGGAGCGCCCTCAGCGGGCTCGCCCGAGTATGGCCGGGGGCCTGAGATGAGCGATCTCCAGCGCCAACTTGGCGACTACGTCTCACTTCGCCGTTCACTCGGCTATGTGACGAGAGAAGCCGACTGGCTCCTCCCGAGCTTTGTCGCCTACCTCGAAGATCGCGGTGCTCGACAGGTCACCACCGAGCTCGCCGTCGCCTGGGCGGCCTCGCCGAGTGGCATCCTCCCGATCACGCGAAAGCAACGCCTCGGTGTGGCTCGAGGATTTGCCATGTACCTGAAGACCTTCGACGACACGACCGAGGTGCCGCCGGCAGACCTGCTCCCCGCCTCCTATTCGCGCGTGACCCCTTACCTGTACTCCGACGAGGAGATCGAGCGGCTCATGGCAGCCGCGCGGTTGTTGTCGCCGGCACTCAGGGGTCTCACCTACAGCACCCTCATCGGTCTGCTGGCGGTGAGCGGGATGAGGGTCGGCGAGGCGATCCGGCTCGACCGTGACGACGTCGACTACGGCCGGTCGTTGCTCGTCGTGCGCAACTCAAAGCGCGAAAAGGCACGCGAGGTGCCCCTGCACGAGACGACGCTCGAGGCGCTGGACACCTACGCGAACCTCCGTGACCGTCACTACCCGGAAAGGACGTCTGAGAGCTTCTTTGTCTCGACGATCGGCACCCGGTTGTATCCCGTCAACGTGAACAAGACGCATCGTGATCTTGTCGCGCTGGCAGGGCTCGAGGGTCGTGGCCGACGATGCCGACCCAGGATTCACGACCTCAGGCATTCGTTTGCCGTCAAGACCCTCATCGACTGGCATCGAGACGGCCTGGACGTCGATGCCCGCATGCCGCTGCTCTCCAAGGTGCTCGGCCATGCCAATCCGGCAAGCACCTATTGGTATCTGCAGGCAGCACCGGAGCTATTGGCACTCGTCGCCCGGCAAGTCGAGCCCGTCTTCGGGGAGATGCCATGAGCCTTCTCGCCCCGACTCTTCAGGCCTATTTCACCTCGCGGCTCATATGTGAGCGCCAGGCAAGTCCGAAGACGGTGGCGGCCTATCGCGACACGTTCCGCCTCCTGATCGGCTTTGCCACCGCCAAGACTTCGTGCGAACCCTCGAAGCTGGACTTCTGTGATCTCGACGCCCCGCTCATCGGTGCGTTCTTGGACCACCTCGAAGCCGAGCGCCACAACAGCGCCCGCACGAGGAACGCCCGCCTCGCCGCCATCCACTCGATGTTCAGATTCGCGGCCCTCTTGCACCCTGAGCACGCCGGATCGATCCAACGCGTGCTCGCCATCCCCCAGAAGCGCTTCGAGCGGGCGCTCATCTCGTTCCTCACACGAGAGGAGGCCGTCGCGCTGCTCGAGAGCCCCGACCGCGCCACCTGGATCGGCCGGCGCGACCACGCGCTCTTGACACTCGCCATCCAGACCGGGCTGCGGGTGGGAGAGCTCGTCGGGCTGCAGTGCTCGGATGTGGTCCTCTCGAACGGGCCGCATGTCCGCTGTCACGGCAAAGGCCGCAAAGAACGCGTCACGCCGCTCACGGCTCATGGCGTCGCGACACTGCGCGTCTGGCTCTCTGAGCGAAGCGGCGGACCGGCCGACCCACTGTTTCCCAGTCGCCGTGGACCAATGCTCAGCGAGGACGCCGTGCAGTTCCTCGTCGCCAAGTACGCGGCCGAAGCGGCGAGCCGGTGCCCGTCCATTGCTGCCAAACAGGTCACGCCTCATGTCCTAAGGCACACCTGCGTTATCTACGGTGGGTCTCTCAGCATCAGGCACGTGAGGGCCGCCTGATATTCGGCCGGTGCCTCACAAGTATCTGACAGTTGTTGAGGAACGTGAGGCACGTGAGGTTACTGGTCGGGCTCCTTGGGCTCAGCTGTTCTCACCCCAGTGCTCGGCTTCGATGGCCAACTGCACAGAGACCGCCTCGAGCTCGGCGACCAACTCGCGAAGACGCCTGGCGTTGTCGAACCAGGGCCGGTAGCGCTCGGCTTGGGCGGCGTCGAGATTGCGGGTGACAGTCTTGGCATCGACCTTCCGGGTCCATGACAGGTATGGGCCGTGGAGGCGAGCCGGATCGGTGTGACAGGCGCAGCTCAAGTTGCCGCAACGAGTTGTTCGCGTGACGAGGCTGCCGGGCAGGCAGTGGCCGATCTTGGCGATGTCGGCCATGATCTCGCGTCGGCCGCGTCCGGGTTGTCTTCTTGGCATGGTCGTTGCCTATCGCGTCGCGGGATCCACCATTTGCCTAACCTGAAGTCTTTAGACTTCAGGCCCATGATGAGCCACGGCGGGCGAGCTGCTCGCCGGGAACCTCGGGCGCCGGCGATCCCCGCCGGGACCGAGCTGGCGCCAGAGCTCAGCGACCCCCGTCGTGACGGCGCCATGGTCCCTCATGTCGGGCTCGACACCGCGGCCGTCGTCGACGAGGCCGTCACCATGCTCGTCCTATGGCGCGCGCCGATGCTCCTCGGCGACGCCGGTCCTGCGATCTCGGTGCTCGTCAGCATCGCCGCTCAGTCAGAAGACCTGTTGTTCGACGCGGTGGCGGATGCTCGCGACCAGGGTTACACCTGGCGCGAGATCGCCGCCCGGCTCGCATGCTCGGTGAGAACGGCGCACCGTCGCTTTTCCGGTTATGCGCACCAGAGAGGAAACCTCGGCTCTCATGACTGATGCACTGGATCACCGCGGAGTGCCAAAGGAGCGCTCGTTCCGGGCAGAACGGGCGCTATCACCGGTCGATGGCGCTCATTGGTGGGTGGTGATCGACGCCGGGCTCATGGTCCACAAGGAGGCGACCGACTTCCTCCGCTGCCTTGACGGCGCTTCGCTCTCTCCGCACACGGTGCGGGTGTACGCCGGCCGGGTGGCGGCATTCCTCGGCTGGTGCGACTTTGAAGGCGTCGCCTGGCACACGATCGGCCTGCCGGATCTCGCTCGCTTCAAGCACTTCTTGGAGATGAGCCCGATCGAACAAGGCCGCTACCGCTCCGGCGCGACGGTGAACGCCATCCTCACGGCGGTCTGCGAATTCCTTCGCTTTTGCGCGAGGACAGGGCTTGTCCAGTCGGTTGTGGCCGAGCAGTTGTCCGAACGGCGTTGGCTCAAGTTCACACCGCCCGGATTCGACGCGGGAGAGTCGGGCCAGTTCCGCGCCGTGCGGGCGAGACTGCTGAAGGCGAGGGCCGAGACGCCGTTCCCCGACGCCTTGACCCCCGAGCAGTCAAAGGCTGTGTTTTCGCGCTGCTGGCGTCCCCGTGAGCGCTTCGTGGTCGTCTTGCTGCACGACACAGGTTTACGGATCGGTGAGGCGCTCGGGCTACGCCGCGAGGACATGCACTTGCTGCCTGACTCGCGCAGCCTCGGGTGCGCCGTCGTCGGGGCACACGTGCACGTGCGGCGCCGGGTGAACCCGAATCGGTCATTGGCCAAGTCCCGCTTTCCCCGCGTCGTTCCGGCGAGCGACGACGTGCTCGCTGCCTATGGCGACTACCAGGCCGAGCGGTCCGAAGTCGTCGGCATGAGCTCGAGTGACATGGTGCTCGTCAACCTCTACCACGAGCCGTTGGGGGCGCCGATGACCTACCGGGCGGCGAAGGACTTCTTCGACCGGTTGGCCCGCAGCTGCGGCTTCCCGGTTCGCCCGCACATGATGAGGCATACGGCTGCTACCAACTGGATAAGGGCCGGAGTCGACCTCGACGTCGTGCGGGCGCTGTTGGGCCACGTGTCACTGGCGTCGACGACCGTCTACCTCCATGCTTCAGACGAGGACTGCCGCCGGGCGGTCGAGACCGTGGCTGCGGGGAGGACCTGGCGATGAGCTCGCCGGCCCTACGGCTCGTCGCGGCACAACACGAGCATGTCGGGCCCGACACCAGTTGGCTGGAGTGGCTGAAAGCCCATGTCGATCCTGAGTGGCGGACCAGTGAGTGGGATCCCGTGCTCTGGTTGTTCACCGGCGATCTCGACAACCCCAGGACCGCCGCCTGGCCGTGCCGCTCGCCGGGATGTCCTACGCCGACGCGTCGCCACCACGGCCGCTGCGACTCCTGCCGGAGGGACTGGATAGAAAGTGGCCTGAGCGAAGAGGCCTTCGACTCACAGCCGCGGCGCAGGCGTTCTCGCCCAACGGCCAAAACTGCGTGCTCGGTGCCCGGCTGCGAGGGTGAGGTTTCCTGCCGGAGTCTGTGCTTTAGCCACGAGCGCTCCTGGAGACGGACGACGCTGTCGGTGGACGAGTTCATCGTGCGGGCACGGCCGTTAGGCCGCCACGAGCCGTGCGCGGTGGCGGGATGCGGCCGCCAGAGCGTCTGCCCTCGCCGGCTCTGCGCCTTTCACGACAACCGTCTCCGGCACCACCGCCCCGATCTCAAGTCGATCACCGTCGATGATCTGGCTACATGGGTGGCAGGCGAGCGGCCCCGGACAATGCTGCACCAGTTCTCTATGGCGAGGCTCACCGAAGTCGTGCGCTTCGAGCTGCTCTATGCCCTGCAGCGTCGGGACGAGATGCCGCCTCCGCTCGACCCAGTACAGGTGTGGATCCTCATCACCCGCCTGGAAGGGGCCAGCTGCATGCGCCGGGCCGATCCCGACTCGATCTGCGAGACCGGCGGTTGTCAATACAACTCGGCGATACGAGGTCTCCTCGGCGACCTTCGCCGCCATCTCGATCGCGCTTTCGCGCTACACAGCGGTGTTGACCCCTATGCCGGCGACCTCTGGGAGGTTCGGCTGCTGGATCTTCAGATCAACGCGGCACGCCGCTGGCCCGCCCGACAGGGAATCGTCGACTTCGCCGATATCGAAGTCCCTTGGCTTCGTGAGGTGTTAAAGGACTGGGCCCGCTCTACCCGTCCCTACCTCCAGATCTTGCGGGAGGCACTGAGAGCGTGCCGCGCCACTTCGCAGGTGTTGGTAGCCGCCGGTCGCACCGACCCTGCGTGCTTGGGCGCCGGGGACTTTACCCTCGTCGTGCAGGCGATATCCGGCCAGCGCCGCGCTGACGGCGACTTGTACTCGCCCGGCCACCGGAACCTGCTCCTCTACAGGATCCATGAGGTGATGGAACACGGCCGCACGAGCGGGCTCATGGCAGAAGTACCCGATCCCTTCGGCCGGGGCAGGCCCCAGCGCGTCGTCCGCGACGCCAATGAAGACGAGATCGGCAAGGCCCTCCCGGCGTCGGTGATCCGTCAACTCGATGCCAACTTGGGGCTGCTCGGGCCGGAAGGCCGGAGCGGTTCGATGGCTGCGGCGGATCTGCAAGCCATGCAGCAGGTGATCTACGGACTGCTCCGCGACACCGGCCGTCGCCCGGGCGAGATCGTGAGCTTGAAGGTCGGCTGTGTCGAGGTGATCGACGGCCAGCCGAATCTCGTCTACGACAACCACAAGGCAGGGCGCATGCGCCGCCGGTTGCCGATCACGGGCGAGACCGCCGAGGACGTTCTCGCCTGGGAGCGCCACCGGGCCGAACTGGGTGGGCCACCGGTCACCCAACGTTGGTTGTTCCCGACTCCGCTGCTCAGGGCCCGCCAGTCACTCGGCCACATCACCCCGAGTTGCGTCGCCCGGGCGTTCGGGATCTGGGTGGCGAAGATCGGGACCATTGACAGCGAGGTGCTCGGCCCCGGCGGGGAGCCTGTTCCATTCGACCGGAGCCTCATATTCCCTTACGCCTTAAGGCATTCCTACGCCCAACGCCACGCCGATGCCGGAGTTCCCGTCGACGTGCTGAGGGAGTTGATGGACCACCTTTGCGTCCAAACCACTATGGGCTACTACCGGATCAGCCTGAAGAGGAAGCAGCAGGCGATCCGGGCGGTGGGCTCGCTCACCCTCGACGCCTGCGGCAGACCTGCCCCTTTCACGAACCCGCTCGCCTGGGAGCGGGGTTCCGTGTCTGTGCCCTTCGGGAGCTGCACCGAGCCTTCGAACATCAAAGTCGGCGGCAGCTCGTGCCCGCTCCGGTTCCAGTGCGCCGGATGTGGCTTCTACCGACCGGATCCCTCATACCTGCCCGCCATCGAAGAGCATGTGGCCAGCCTGCGAGCGGATCTTGAGACAGCCCGCGCCATCGGTGTCGCCGACTACGTGAAGGCCAATCTCGTCGCCCAGATCGACGCCTGCGCCCAGGTGGCCGAGACAATGAGGCTGCACCTTGCCTCTCTCGCCAGCGACGAACGTGCCGAGGTGGAGGAGGCCAGCCGGCTGCTGCGCCGCGTCCGCGCTGCCCGTCATATCCCTGTCGTCGCAGTCGGAAGCTGACGGTGGCACCCGGACGCGCCGCGGCCCTCGTGGCCGCCAGAGCTGCCGACAGCCGTGACAAGCGGCGACGTGCGCTCGATGCCGTTCAGAACCTTGAGGCAGCAGGCGAGCCGGTCACGTTCCCAGCCGTGGCCCGATCGGCGCGAGTGTCGACCTGGCTCGTGTACGCCCCGGGCGTCCGCGAACACGTCGAGGCTGCTCGGCGTCGTCAAACCGTTCCCGGAATCGATACGAGCAGCACCACGCCGCTCGCCACGCGAACCGATCTCGCACTTGCACGCGAGGAGATCATGCGGCTCCGAGCCGACCGCGACAAGCTGCAGCAGCGGCTGCGGCTTCAACTCGGTGCCGAAATCGAGGGCCCACAACGCGCTGAGCTCATCGCCCGCGTCTCCGAGCTCGAAGCCGTCAACCGCCGCCTTGTAGCCGAACGGGAGGCTCGCAATTCCGATGGACGGGGTGCTGAGCTCCGCGTGCGAGAACTTGAGGACGAGCTTGCTGCCGCCCGGGAGAGCCTGCGCCGCATGATCCGCTCGGAGAACAGTCGCTGACTCGAAGAGGCTCACAGTGCCTCTGTTCAGCCCACGTGCCTCACGTGCCTCATGTCAGAAGCACCTCACGACCTGGGCTTCCCTCAACTCACTACAGATAACCTGCGCGATGTTCCTCCGCGAGGCTGGCGTCGACATCTCGACAATCGCTCTCTGGCTCGGCCATGAGCAGATCACGACGGTGCAGATCTACTTGCACGCTGATCTTGCGATCAAGGAGAAGGCACTCGCGCTGGCTGCACCACCTGGGGGTGTCCCCGGTCGCTACCGACCGTCGGACCCGCTCCTCGCGTTCCTGTCGTCTCTGTGATTATGCCGAACAGACCCCGCCACCCTCCGCATTCGAAACGGGATCACCGCTCGTACTCGGCATAATCCGCTATTCGGCATAACCCCCGAAGAGCGTCTCGGTGCTGTGGGGAACCGGCGACGAAGAGCTCCGCACAGCCGTCGTCGCCGCGCACGAACGCGCGGTTGCGAGCACGCTCGATTTCCTGCAGGACCACGCCGCCTTCACGCGACGCGGCGCGGGCGGGGTCTTCCAGGTCGACACCGAGGGCTTTGTCGCCGCGAGCTTCCTCCACCGCACTTCGCGCGCCGCGGAACCGCAGCTGCATAGCCACGTCCTTGTTGCCAACAAGGTGCGCGCCGAGGACGGCAGGTGGCTCAGCCTGGATGGTCGCGAGCTCTACGAGCACCAGAAGGCCGCCGGCATGCTCTATCGCGCGGCGCTTCGGGCCGAGCTCACCGCCTCGCTTGGGGTTTCATGGACGCCGGTCGACGAGAACGGCATCGCCGAGATCCAAGGCGTACCCAAGGTGCTCGTCGAGACCTGGTCGACGCGTCGCCACGAAGTGGAGTCCCTAGGCGCAGAGCTCGTCGCGAGCCGCGAGGCCGAGCTCGGTCGCGAGCTCGCCGGTGGTGAGCGGGCGCGTTGTCTACAGCTCGCCGCCTATCGCAGCCGGGCCCCCAAGCTCGACGCCGAGACGCCGACCGAAGTCCTGGTCGTCCGCTGGCGCGAGGAGGCCGCGTCCTGGGGCCAAGCACCCGAGCGTTGGCTGCCACAGGTGCTCGGCCAAGCGCGGACGTCGGCCCTCGAAGATCGCAAGGCGGTTGTACACCTCGCGATCGCCCGCCTCGAGGAGACGCGCGCCACCTGGGGGCGCTCGGACGTCACCGAGGTTCTCACCACGCTTGTCACCGGGACGAACGCAGAAGAGCTCCGCGCCCGGGTCGAGGAGGCCGCCGACGAGGTGCTCAGAGACCATCGGGTCTGCTCGCTTGCGGCGCCGCTGCCGGCCGAGCCGCCCGAGGCGCTCCGTCGTCGGGACCAGATGAGCGCGATCGAGCGCCACGGGGCGACGCGCTACACGACCGAGGCCACCCTGTTAAGCGAGGCACGCGTCCTCGACGCGGTGGCGAAGGGACGACACGCCCGAGTCGGCCTCGTCCCCGAGCGCACCGTGGACGTGGTGCTCTCCGGTTCGATGCTCGGCGCCGATCAGCAAAGAGCTGTGCGCGAGCTGCTCGGTGGCGGCGAGCAGGTGGCCCTCCTCGTCGGTCCGGCGGGCGCGGGGAAGTCCCATGCGCTGGGCATGGTGCGCGAGGCCTTCGAGGCCGCCGGCTACCGTCCGATCGGGCTCGCGCCATCGGCGATCGCGGCGCGGGTGCTCTCCGACGAAGCGGGACTTAGTTCTGACACCCTGGCCCGCTTCCTCCTCGATGTGGAGAACGGGCGTCGCAGCCTCGGTCACAGGGACGTGATCGTCCTCGACGAGGCGACGATGACGCGCACCGACGACCTGGAGCGCCTCGTCACCCACATTGCACAGGTGGGCTGCAAGCTGGTCCTCGCCGGCGACCCGCTCCAGCTCGGCGCGGTCGGCCCGGGTGGGCTGTTCGCCACCCTTGTTGGCTCACACGGCGCGAGCGAGCTCGAGACGGTGCGCCGCTTCGCGGAGACATGGGAGGCCCAAGCCTCGCTCCGGCTGCGGGCACGCGACGTGAGCGTGCTCGCCGAGTATGTGTCGCACGGCCGGATCGTCGGCGGGCGCGAGGAGCAGATGCGCACCGAGGCGTTCGCGCTCTGGCGCCGGGCGCGCGACGAGAGACGCGCAGTCCTTCTCATGGCCGGCGACAACGCGACTGTTGACGCGCTGGCGAGACGCTGCCGGGAGGATCTCGTCGCTCGCGGCGAGGTCGAGCGCGAGGGCGTACCGATCGCGAACGGGCGGGCCGGTGTCGGCGACGAGATCGTGACCTTGAAGAACGACCGCAAGCTCCGCTGGGCTCCCGGTGAGTTCGTCCGCAACGGCGAGCGCTGGCGCGTCGTCGAGCGCGACCTCAAGGGCGCACTCACCGTCGAGGGCCTCCAAGGACGCGGGCGCGTCACACTTCCGCCGCAGTACGTAGCCGAGCACGTCGCCCTCGGCTACGCCCTCACCGTCCACAAGGCGCAGGGCTCGACGGTCGACCGGGGGATCGTGCTCGTCGACGAGCAGATGACCGCCCAGCAGCTCTACGTGGCGATGAGCCGGGGACGCGAGATGAACGCGGCGCTCGTCGTCGAGCAACGCTGCGACCCTGGTGTTGACATCCTGTGGAGATCGCGACGGCTCACGCCCGTCGAGCTACTGGCAAATGTGATGCGGCGCGACGGCGCACAGCGCTCCGCGCACGACGTGGCTCGCGAGAACCTCGCCCACATGGAGGACATCGGCCTCTTGGGCCACCTCCTCGCCGAGGCCCGGCGCGACCTCGACGAACGGGCGGGGCCGGATCGCGAAGCACAGATCGTTGCGCTGGCGCCCCGAGCCGACGTGCCACACGCCAACGAGGAGCTGACGGGTGCGCAGTGGGACCTGCGCTGCGCCGAGGAGGATCGCGAGAGGGCCGAAGCCGCGCTCGTGGCGGCGAACACCCGCCCGAGCCGGGCGCTGCTTCCCGGTCTCTTAAGGCAACGAGGCCCGTCGGGCGACCGACAAGCGCTGGCAGGAAGCAAAGCGCGACTTCGACGCGGCGCGACGAATCGAGCAGCAGTCGCTTCGCGCCTACGAGCGAGCGCGCCATCGCCTCGAGGACGCCGAGCGCGCCGCTCGCCAGCTCAGCGAGGCACGCACCGCACAGGAGCGTCGCCAGTCCTTCCTACGCGAGCACCCCGGCACAAGGCGCTGGATCGAGCAGCTCGAAGAGCGCGTGGCCGTGCGCGACTACGAGCTCGCCCACACCGAAGCCAGCGAGCGTCAGGTGACTCGTGACGGACGCGCCGAGCAGACACCTGGACGCGCACGATCGAAGCGGAGCAGGCTCAAGGCTTCACCCGCCGGCGACGCGGCCACCCGCGCCGTGCTCGCGCGCGCGTCGAGACACGATCCGGGGTACCGGCCGGCGCCGATGCCGGCGCCGCGCCCGATGGAACGGGAGGGACCGAGCCTTGGGCGGTAGGGCTGGAGCCTCCTATCTCCCGCCTTCTACGCCAACCAGGCCACGCAGAACGCCGATTATCCAGAGTCCCTTTCGCGCTGTCATCGACGTAACCGACGAGCAGGTCCTGGTGCGTGGGTGACTTGTTATCTCGAGTGGTGTCACCGACGTAACTGATGTGACGAAGACCGCGCCAATGTCTCGCGCTCCAGCTTCGGACACGTCATTCGTTCCTACGTCCGGGCACGTGAGAGCTGCTGAAAGAGCGAGCATGCAAGACCAGCTCGTGATCATGTCGGCGACAGGTTCCAACACCAAGAAAGCAAGGGATTGCCCCGGCTGCGCTTCTGGGCCTCGTCCCGGCGGCAGAAGATCGAGGCGCTCGACGGCGAGCTCCTTTGGTTCCGGAAGGGCAACGTCAGGCTCGTCGCTCAGCTGCAACCGTCGCACCCGCGGCAGTCCTTGACCATGGCCATAACTGGATCGGCTACAACGATCTCATGCGTCGGTGACATGTCACCGACGCAGAGCACCTGACCAAAGGGCACCTCCGACGGAGGGGTCGAGATAACGCCGACTCGGGCGCGGCGTCGCTGGGCCTGCTCGTAGTCATTCTGTGCGCCCACGATCCGCCGACCGGGGCGCTCGCAACCGTGGGTCGACGGAGCCGCACCGCGGCGGTGCGTCGCCTGCGGACTACCAGTCCTCGGGCGTGGCACTGGCAAAGGCGTCCCGCGTCCCCCGGTAGTGTCGAAGAGTGGCACTCGAAGGCACCGCCGCTATCCGTCGCGCGTTTCGGGATCACTTCGTCGTTCGCGGCCACGCCCCCATCGCCAGCGCAAGCCTCGTACCGCGAGAGGACCCTTCTACGCTCTTCACTGGGTCTGGGATGCAACCGCTGACCCCGTATTTGCTCGGCGCGTCCCATCCCGCTGGGGATCGCCTCGTCAACTCGCAACCGTGCTTTCGCGCTGAGGATATCGACGAGGTCGGCGACACAAGGCACACCACTTTCTTCGAGATGCTCGGCAACTGGAGCCTGGGCTCGTACTTCAAGGACGAGCAACTGCCGTGGCTGTTCAGCTTTCTCGCCGAGACGCTCCGGCTCGACCCCGAGCGTCTCGTCGTCACCGTCTTCGCCGGGTCGCCTAGATGGAGCCTTCCTCGAGACGACGAGTCCGCGGACATCTGGGCAGGTCTCTTCAGCCAAGCCGGTGTGAGCACATCGATTCGCGAGCTCGGGACGACGGAGCGGGCAGCAACGTTCGGCGTCGGCGACGCTCGCATCGCCTTGTACGACGAGAGCAACTGCTGGTGGAGCCGGTCCGGTCCCGACCCGAGTGCGATGCCGATCGGCGAGCCGGGCGGAACCGATTCGGAGGTCTTCTACCGCTTCGATGAGGTCGAGCACGACCCATCGTTCGGTAGGGAATGCCATCCGCACTGCGACTGCGGACGTTACATCGAGATCGGAAACTCGGTGTTCATGCAGTACCGCCGCACGGCCTCCGGCTTTGAGAACCTGCCGCAGCGCAACGTGAACTTCGGGGGCGGGCTCGAACGCCTGACGATGGCTGCCCTCGATGCGCCCGACATGTTCCGGATCGACCTGCTGTTCCCACTCGTCGCGCATCTCGAACGCCGGAGCCGCGTCCGATACGGGGAGCGGCCTGCACCGCTCAGGGTCATAGCGGACCATGTGCGCGCGCTCGTGTTCCTTGCCGCGAACGGCGTGGTGCCCTCGAACAACGAGCAGGGATACGTCATGCGCCGCTTCGCGCGCCGCGCGCTGCGCCAGGGTCTCTCGATCGGCATCGATATCGACCTGCTCGGTCCACTGGTCGCGCCCGTTGTCTCCTCTTACGACGACGCCTATCCCGAACTCGTCGAGCACGAGGCCCTCGTCGTCGAAGTGCTCGTCCGAGAAGAGGCCTTGTTCCGCCAGACCTTGGCGCGGGGCGTTCGCGAGTTCCGGAAAATCGCCGGGCGCGAGCTCTCCGGAGACGGCGTCTTCACGCTCTTCGACTCGCTCGGGTTCCCGCCCGAACTCAGCCTCGAGGAAGCTGCAGTGACCGCGACGCCGGTCGACTCGGCCTGGCGGACACGCTTCGACGCGTTGATGGATGAACAGCGGGAGCGGTCGCGCTCCGCTGCGCAGGGACTCTTCAAAGGCGGCCTCGCAGACCATTCCGAGGAGACGACAAAGCTCCACACCGCAACACACCTCCTCTACAAGGCGCTGCGGCTCGTCCTTGGTGATCACGTCATCCAGCGTGGGAGCAACGTCACCGCTGAGCGGCTCCGCTTCGACTTCTCACACCCTGCAAAGGTCACCGACGAGCAGCTTGTCGAGGTCGAGCGGATCGTGAACGAGGCCATCGAGCGGGATTGGCCGATGAGCTTTCGAGAACTGCCGACCGAGGAGGCCTTCGCCGAAGGTGCGTTCGGCGCGTTCGGCGACAAGTACGGACGGACCGTCAAGGTGTACACGGCAGGAGATCCCGAAGGTGAGTGGTATAGCAAAGAGATCTGTGGCGGGCCGCACGTCGAGCACACCGCGATGCTCGGCCACTTTCGGATCGTTAAAGAGGAGTCGTCGAGCGCTGGCGTTCGGCGCATCCGGGCCGTCGTGGAGTGAGCATCCCTAATGATTGCGTTCCGTGACGGCGTCCGCAAAGCGCCGTTATACGTGTGACGCTCGCACACAGAACGGGCCACCGAACGGCGGCACCGAGAGCGACCGCATCTGCGCGTAACAGACGGTTCCGGGACGGTCGGCTGATCAGCGCGTAACGCCGACTCGGGCGCTCAGGAGCGTCGGCCTGGTCCTGGGCCAGGGCGCGAGATGGATCGTTATGGCGCGTTGACACCCCGCGTCCGTAGCTGGTCAGCCAGCGACGATAGGGAAGTCCGCTCGGTCATCACGGCCAACCTCGCGCCAGCGGTCGGCGGCAACCACCAGTTGGCGCCCTTCCGAGTCGAACAACTCCTCTGCGAGGAAACCTGCTGACCCTCTATGGCGAGCGCCCGCCGGTCGACCGGCAGATCTGGCACCCAGGCCGGCTTGATGTGGGGACTGGCGGTCCCTTGCTGCCACCTAAGCAAGGCACAGTTGCTTATGGCACTTCGCCGCGCTCCTCGCGTGCCTCCCAGGAGTTTGGGTCCGGAGCGTTCAGTTGCTGCTCGGACCGACGCTCACGCTCGCTCAGATACCACGCTTGGTCGACGCCACGTTCCGCCCTGGCATTGGCGCCGAAGCCTCGGCTACCTAGCGAGAACGGACATCCCCGACGGTCGCTCGTACTGAGCTGGTGAACCCACGCCAACAGACGCCGAATCAATGAAGCCACCTCCACTTCGACCCAGCCGCGGTCAGCGCGAACGTCGACGCTGGATCATGCTACGACGCAAGACAAGCCTTGCCGAGTCTGGCGCTCAGACCTCGGCCAATCCGGTCGCGCGAGACGGAGCATTCGGTGTGACTACTACCCCGTGCGTCGCAGAGCAGATTGGTAACGACGCATTCTGCGGACGACAGCGACGCCGGCTCCGGCTGCAAGTCCAGCGAGCCCCCCGACGACAGCCGAAGGCAAGGCCAGCTCCACTAGGGCGAACGGCGCGGTCGGTGCATACACGATCAACCCGATGGTCAGTCCGGCGACCGCTCCGGCCGCACCCGCACTACCCGCACCGACGACAGCGAACCGTCCCAGGAGCGGCAAGTTTGCGAGCTTCATTCGAATGGCGCCCACGCCTTCATTTTCGCACGAAGCTCGCTTGACGCAGCAGGAGGAGTGAAAAATGAGGAGTACCGACTGTCCGATCTGCGTTGCGCGTGAGTCAGCGGCGGTCGTTTCCCAGCCGCCCGTAACGACGGCTATTGAGACTCCGATGCCCGCCAATTAGGCTTGTGCTGCCACGCAGAGTTGCCATAAATATCATTCCGCCCACGCATCCGCCGCATCGTCACACCGGCACCAGGTCGACATGGACGGCGGCGGCTTCGGCCAAGGCCCTGAAGTCCGCGGGGTCGGAGGTTAGGATGTCGTCGCCGTCGGCGGCAAGACAAATGAGAGCGGCATCTACTGCATCCTCAGCCCCGCTGCGGCCCAAGAGCACGCCCGCCTTCTTACCTAGCTCCTCGTCGAGCGCCCTCACGTCGACGCCGCGCAGCAGGCGTGCGACCTCGGCCTGGCGGCCCGAGCCGCCGCGCCAGATCTGGGCGATGACGCCACCATGGCTCAGGGGCGAGCGTTGGGCCAATCGCTCGCGTTTCACCAGGGCGACGACGTCCCGGTCACCGCGCTCGACAGCCACGAAGGCTCCGGCGTCGAGGAGAAGGGTCACGCGACTCCGCGATGCGATTTGGCTGGTGCCGACCGAATGACCGTCGCCCGTGAGCGGGCCTGGCGGACCGCTTCGTCGATCTCAACCTCGGTAATCACCCCGTGCTCCGCCTCGTATGTAGCCAGAAAGG
>Ga0302202_10003911_pt1 | contig 16140 bp, 12 predicted proteins | sample II_Bog_N3_3_FD_194579 | JGI IMG/M metagenome (GOLD analysis project Ga0302202, IMG submission 194579) | Peat permafrost microbial communities from Stordalen Mire near Abisko, Sweden - II_Bog_N3_3 | ecosystem: Environmental > Terrestrial > Soil > Wetlands > Peat | place: Sweden: Abisko...
CCATGGCCAGCAACTGGGGGCAATCCGCGCTGGTGTTCACCACTTCGCAGGCCACGATCACCTGGGCTTTGGCGTCCACCCCGGCCTGGGCGTTGTAGCATTGCTCGAAGCCGCTCTTCATCCGTTCCGCCTTACGAAATGGGCCGGATGCCCCTCGGGTATGAACTCGGTGATCTCGGGTGGCAGCAGCCACTTCTGCTTTGGGTCCCAGGGACGGAAGCGTTTGGTCATACCCCTCTTATCGTATGGCCAAGCCAAACCTTTAATCAGAACCGGTCGCCCCCAAGGCTTCGCGAAGGTGGAACACCTTTGTCGCCGGGGGCTGCTTCTTCCAGCTCACGGCAGTCGCGAATGCGACTGCCGTGAGCAACCAGGGCGCTGGGTCGGGACACGGACGACTATCTTGGACAAGCGCCTAGGCCACCGCGGGCAGTTCCCAGCGATCGAACCGGCGCAGCAGCAGCAGCCCCGGCACCGCCAGGACCATGCACACCAGGAAGTAGCCCGGCCAGCCCACTGAGCTGGCCAGATAGCCCGCCGGAGCGGCGAACAGCACGCGGGTGAAGGCCGACAGGCTGCTGAGCAGGGCGAACTGGGTGGCGGTGCTGTGCCGGTCGCAGCAGCGCTGGATCAGGGCCAGGTAGGCCACCGTGCCCATGGCGAAGATGGAGTTCTCCACGGCGATGGTGAGCAGCAGCAGGGCGTGGTTCTTGCCCAGCAGGGCCAGGGCCACGTGCCCGGACATGGACACCATCTGCAGCAGGCCGAAGAACCACAGGGAGCGGCGCAGGGTCCAGCGGCTCATGAGCAGCCCCCCCAGAAGCCCGCCCAGGATCAGGCAGGCCATGCCCACCCCCTTGTTGGCCAGCCCGATCTCGGTCCGGGAGAAACCCTGGTCCAGCAGGAACGGCACGTTGAGCGCGGTGCACAGGCCGTCGCCGAGCTTGTAGAGCAGGATGAAGGCCAGCACCTCCAGGGCCCGCCGGCGCCGCATGAACCCGGTGAACGGATCCACCACCGCCTCGCGCAGGGTCCGGGGCGCACCCGGCGTGTCCGGTTCCGGGGCGAAGCAGGTGGCCACGATCCCGGGCAGCAGGGTCAGCGCCATGAGCAGGTACACCACCCGCCAGGGCAGCCAGTCGGCCAGGATCAGCGCCAGGCCGCCGGCCACCACCATGCCCAGCCGGTAGCCGGTGATGTGCAGGGAGGTGCCGGGCCCCAGCAGCTTGCCGGGCAGCAGCTCGGTGCGGTAGGCGTCCACATTGATGTCGGCGCTGGCGCTGCAGAAGGCCACGCCCACGGCCAGCATGGCCATGCCGCGCAGGTGGGTGTGGGGATCGGACTGGGCCAGGCAGCCGAGCAAGGCCAGGATGGCCAGGAACATGAGCAGGATCCAGCCCCGCCGGCGGCCGAGAAAGGGCGGCCGGTAGCGATCCATGAGCGGGGACCACACGAACTTGAGCGTGTAGGGCAGGCCGGCGAGAGCAAACAGGCCCACGGTCTTCAGATCCACCCCCGCGCTCCGCATCCAGGCCTGCAGGGTGGACTGGGTGAGCACCAGCGGCAGCCCGGAGGTGAAGCCGAGCGCTCCCACGGTCACCAGTACGGGCAGGCGGGTGGGGCGGGCGGTAGCTGATTCCATCCCCCCAGCATGCCAGCTTTTCCTAGGCTTGCAGATCCAGGGCCGACCCCAGCATCTGCTGCTGGGCATTCGCGGCCTGCAGGTTGGCCTGGTAGCTGGTGCCCTGGGTGTCCAGGTTCACCGCCTCGGTGGCCGGATCCACGTTGGAACCGCCGGGCCTTGATTGGGCCTGGGGCTGGGCCGGGCTCTGCAGCACCACGGTGTCGCGCACGCCGCCCTGGGGCTGGGCCTCCTGCACCACGGTCTGGGCGCGGTAGCCGTCGGTATTGAGATTGGCGAGATTATTGGCAGACGCCGCCATGCTTTGGGTCGCCGCCTGGATACCGGACGAGCTGGCCGACACACCATCCATGACCTGCCTCCACAGCCTTCAAGATAGGTTGCAAGAGCCAACAATCAAGGCTTGCGGTGACCTCCCCGGTTGCCTTGCTGCCCTATTCAGGGCTTACGGTAAACTCCCGAGCTGCCCCGCACCACCAGTTCCGGTGCGACCCGCACGCTGGCGCTGGATTCGCCCGACTCGATCAGGCTCACCAGCAGCCGCAGGCAGCGGCGCCCGGCCTCGGCGAAATCCTGGCGGATGGTGGTCAGGGGCGGGGTGAAATAGGCCGCTTCGGGAATGTCGTCGAAGCCGACGATGCTGATGTCCCGGGGGATCTCCCGGCCGGCTTCGTGCAGCAGCCGCAGCAGGCCCAGGGCCATCTGGTCATTGGCGGCGAACACCGCGGTGATCTCGGGATTGCGCACCAGCCGCTGGCCGATCTCGTAGCCCGAGCGCGGACTCCAGTCGCCCCGGGCGTAGGCCGGCGGGGTGATGCCGGCCGCCCGCAGCGCGGCCTTCCAGCCGGCGATGCGCAGCTCGGCTTCGGCGAAGTCCGGGGGGCCCGCCAGGTGCCATACGTTGCGGTGGCCCAGATCCAGGAGGTGCCGGGTGGCCGACATGGCCCCGGCGTACTGGTCCACCGCCACCACCGGCATGCTGTCCTCGCCGCCGCCTTCCACCGCCACCATGGGCACCCGGGAGGACAGGTGGCCCAGGGCCACCACGGCGGATTTCAGCGGCGCCACCACGATGATCCCCTCCACCCCCTGCCCCTGCAGGCGGTTGATGGCGCCCAGCATGGAAGGCCGGTTCAGGGACTGCAGGCTGGCGATGGAGACCGCGTAGCCGGCGCCGTGGGCGGCCTGCTCGATGCCCAGCAGGGTCGAGGCCGGTCCGTACAGGGTCGTATCGAAACTGACCACCCCCAGGGTGCGGGAATGTCCGGTGACCAGGGCCTGGGCCATGATGTTGGGCCGGTAGTCCAGCTGGCGAATGGCCGCCAACACCCGTTCCCGGGTGACCGGGCGCACATTGGGGCTGTCGTGCAGCACCCGCGACACGGTCTGGTAGGAAACGTCCGCAAGCCGCGCCACGTCGGCCATGACGGCCGGACGTTGACGCGACAATTCCAGGGATTTCGCTTGGGGATTGGCGTTCATTCGATGAGTGAGTCTTTCCTGGCTTGGGTTCGCGGTCGGTTCAGACTAACGCAGGATTTCCAGGGAAAAGGCAAAAAAGAATACCTTGACGGGTTTTTTGTGAACGTTCACAATTCCCCCATCACATCTTTCCAACATGCCGCCAAGGCCTTGCGGCAGCTCGTTCACAGGCATCTCCGCGGACCCTTTCGCGGATAAGCCCCTACCGATCCTCGCACCCTCGTCTCCAGGCGGGTGCAAGGATCCCGTTCCCGTCTGCCTGGGGATCCACCTGAGAGGTAATCCAATGAAGCTCACAAGCAAGCTCGTCTCCGCACTGGCCATGGTGCTGCTGGCCGTGCCGGTCGCCGCCGCCGGCAACAAGATCACCCTGGGCTTCGCTCAGGTCGGCGCCGAGAGCGAATGGCGCACGGCCAACACCGAGTCCATCAAGAAGGCCGCCGCGAAGGACGGCATCGACCTCAAGTTCTCCGACGCCCAGCAGAAGCAGGAGAACCAGATCAAGGCGATCCGCTCCTACATCGCCCAGAAGGTGGACGTCATCGCCTTCTCGCCCGTGGTCGAATCCGGCTGGGATACCGTCCTGATGGAAGCCAAGGCCGCCCACATCCCGGTCATCCTCACCGACCGCGCCGTGGACTCCAAGGACAAGTCCCTCTATGTGACTTTCATGGGTTCCGACTTCGTGGAAGAAGGCCGCCGCGCCGGCAACTGGCTGATCGGCGATCTGGCCAAGAAGGGCATGACCGGCCCCGTCGATATCGTCGAGCTCCAGGGCACCACCGGCTCCGCGCCCGCCATCGACCGGCAGAAGGGCTTCGCCGAAGTGATCGCCAGCCACACCAACCTGAAGGTCACCCGCTCCCAGACCGGCGACTTCACCCGCGCCAAGGGCAAGGAAGTCATGGAAGCCTTCCTGAAGGCTGACCCCAACATCCAGGTGCTGTTCGCCCACAACGACGACATGGCGATCGGCGCGATCCAGGCCATCGAAGAAGCCGGCAAGAAGCCCGGCAAGGACATCATCATCGTCTCCATCGACGGCGTGAAGGGCGCCTTCGAAGCCATGATGGCCGGCAAGCTGAACTGCTCCGTGGAATGCTCCCCGCTGCTGGGCGAGCAGCTGATGGCCGCCTGCAAGGACATCAAGGCCGGCAAGCCCCTGCCCAAGCGCATCCAGACTGTCGAGGGCGTGTTCCCCGCCGAGAAGGCCGCTGCCGCGTTCCCCAGCCGCCAGTATTGATTTGCCTGTGGGGGACCGCGCGGTCGCTTCGCGCCCTCTCCGTCCCCCACACCCCACTTCATGCCCGGGCAAAGCCCGGGCATGAAGTCCAGGGTGTCGTATCCCCGGTTGCTCCGGATTTCCGGAGCAGCCTTTTTTCTTCCCGAGCCCCATCCGTTGTCTGCCTCGCCCCACGTTGGCCGGTCCCCGGGCCCGTATTTAGGAATGGTGTATGGAAGCTGAACGTTTACCGATCCTGGAAATGAAAGGCATCAGCATTGAGTTCCCGGGCGTGAAGGCGCTGCAGAAGGTGGATCTCCGGCTGTTCCCCGGCGAGGTGCACGCCCTGATGGGCCAGAACGGCGCCGGCAAATCCACCCTCATCAAGGCGCTCACCGGCGTGCACAGCCTGGACGCTGGGCACGTGGAGCTGGCGGGCCGGACCATCGCCCCCGCCTCGCCCCTGGAGGCCCAGCAGCTGGGCATCAGCACGGTCTACCAGGAGGTCAACCTCTGCCCCAACCTGACGGTGGCGGAAAACATCTTCATCGGCCGCCAGCCCATGCGCTTCGGGCGCATCCTTTGGAAGCAGCTGAACGCCGACGCCAAGGCCGCCCTGGCCAAGCTGAACATCGATATCGACGTCACCCAGCCCCTTTCGGTCTATTCCGTGGCGGTCCAGCAGATGGTCGCCATTGCCCGGGCCCTGGACGTGTCGGCCAAGGTGCTGATCCTGGACGAGCCCACCTCCAGCCTGGACGAAAGCGAAGTGGCGCTGCTGTTCACGGTCCTCCGCCAGCTGCGCCACGAAGGCCTGGCGATCCTGTTCGTCACCCACTTCCTGGACCAGACCTACCAGCTGTCCGACCGCATCACCGTGCTGCGCAATGGCGAGCTGGTGGGCGAGTACAAGGCGGTCGATCTGCCCAAGCTCAAGCTGATCGAGAAGATGATCGGCCGCGAGGTGGAGCTCAACACCGGCCGCAAGGATGTGGCGGAAACCGGCAGCGGCGCCGACGGCACCGGGCCCGCCCTGCTCGAAGCCTGCGGCCTGGCCCGCAAGGGCGCCCTGCAGCCCTTCGATCTGGCCATCCACCCGGGCGAGATCCTGGGTCTGGCGGGCCTGCTGGGCTCCGGCCGCACCGAGCTGGCCCGGCTGTTGTTCGGCGCCGACCGGGCCGACCGCGGCACCCTGAAGCTTGACGGCCAGCCCATCGTGTTCGGCGCCCCCCGGCAGGCCATCCACCGCGGCATCGGCTTCTGCCCCGAAGACCGCAAGACCGACGGCATCATCGGCGCACTGACTGTGCGGGAAAACATCATCCTGGCGCTCCAGGCCAACCGCGGCATGTTCCGCAGGCTGTCCGGCAAAAAGCAGATGGAGATCGCCGACCGCTACATCCGGATGCTGGCCATCAAGACCTCCAGCACCGAGCAGGCCGCGGGTAAACTGTCCGGCGGCAACCAGCAGAAGGTGATCCTGGCCCGCTGGCTGGCCACCGACCCGCGCTTCCTGATCCTGGACGAGCCCACCCGCGGCATCGACGTGGGCGCCAAGTCCGAGATCATGGATCTGGTGCTGTCGCTGGCCAAGGCCGGCATGGCGATCCTGTTCATCTCCTCCGAGCTGGAGGAGGTGGTCCGCTGCTGCAACCGGGTCGCGGTGCTCCGTGACCGGGTCAAGATCGCTGAACTGCAGGGCGCCAGCGTCGACGAACAAACCATCCTGCAAACGATCGCGAAAGGATAGGCATGCCCCGTTCGATTCCCACATTGTTCCGGAAGCTGACCAGCGCCAAGCTGTTCTGGCCGCTGATGGCCCTGGCTGTACTGCTGCTGTTCAACCTGGTGTTCACCAGGGGCTTCTTCCACATCTCCATCAAGGACGGGCACCTGTACGGAAGCCTCATCGACGTGCTCAACCGCGCCGCACCGCTGATGCTGATCTCCATCGGCCTGACCCTGGTGATCGCCACCAGCGGCATCGATATCAGCGTCGGCGCCGTGGTGGCCATCTCCGGGGCCCTGGTGGCCATGCTCATCGGCGGCACCCTGGTGCTCAAGGACGGCGTGCAGACCTACGTCACCCTGGTGCCCATGTCGGTGGCCATGATCGTGGCCGTGCTGGCCTCGGGCGCGACCGGGCTGTGGAACGGCTTCCTGGTCTCCCGGGTGGGCATGCAGCCCATCGTCGCCACCCTGATCCTGCTCACCGCCGGCCGGGGCGTGGCCCAGCTCATCACCAGCGGCCAGATCATCACCATCTACTACAAGCCGTACTTCTTCGTGGGCAACGGCTTCCTGCTGGGCATCCCGTTCTCGCTCTACATGGTCCTGGCCCTGCTGCTGATCACCATCGCGGTCACCCGGCGCACCGCCCTGGGCCTGTTCATCGAATCCATCGGCATCAACCCCCGGGCCAGCCGCATGACCGGCATCAACGCCAAGAACCTGCTGCTGCTGGTCTACACCTTCTCGGCCATGTGCGCCGGCATCGCCGGCCTGATCGTATGCTCCAACGTCAAGAGCGCCGACGGCAACAACGCCGGCCTCTACATCGAGATGGACGCCATCCTCGCGGTGGTGCTGGGCGGCACTTCCATGTCCGGCGGGAAGTTCTACCTGGTGGGCAGCGTGGTGGGCGCCCTGATCATCCAGACCCTCACCACCACCATCTACAGCATCGGCGTGCCGCCGGAGATCACCCTGGTGGTCAAGGCCGTGGTGGTCTTCCTGGTCATGATGTTCCAGTCCAGCAAATTCCGATCCCTCGTGTTCGGCAGATCCGCGAAGAAGGTGGCCTAGCATGCTCGGCAAAATCAGCGTCAAGTACTTGTCCCTGCTGGTCACGATCGGGCTGCTGGCCCTGATGTACGGCTTCGGCTCGTTCATGTATACCGGCTTCCTGTCCCCGCAGGTGTTCCTGAACCTGTTCATCGACAACGCGTTCCTGGGCGTGACCGCGGTGGGCATGACCTTCGTGATCATCTCCGGCGGCATCGATCTGTCGGTGGGCTCGGTGATCGCCCTGACCACCATGGTCGCCGCCCACTGCCTGGAGGTGTCGCACTGGAACCCGGCCCTGGTGATCCTGCTATGCCTGCTCATCGGCTCGCTGTTGGGCCTGGGCATGGGCTGCCTGATCCACTTCTTCGAACTGCCGCCGTTCATCGTCACCCTGGCCGGCATGTTCCTGGCCCGCGGCCTGTGCTACGTGATCAGCATCAACACCATCCCCATCACCAACGCCTTCTGCACCAAGGTCTCCCAGTACCGGATCCCGATCATCGGCGACGCGTTCATCTCCCCCAACGTGATCATCCTGGCCGTGGTGGTGCTGGCAGCCATCTACCTGGCCCACTACACCAAGTTCGGCCGGACGGTCTACGCCATCGGCGGCAACGAGCAGTCGGCCGTGCTCATGGGCCTGCCCGTGGCCCGCACCAAGGTCCTGATCTACACCATGAACGGCTTCCTGTCGGCCCTGGCCGGGATCGTGTTCACCTTCTACATGCTGTCCGGCTATGGCCTGCACGCGGTGGGCATGGAGATGGACGCCATCGCCTCGGTGGTCATCGGCGGCACCCTGCTGTCCGGCGGCGTGGGCTACGTGTTCGGCACCCTGTTCGGGGTGCTGATCCTGGGCACCATCCAGACCCTGATCGTGTTCCAGGGCACCCTCAGCTCCTGGTGGACCAAGATCGCCATCGCCTTCCTGCTCTTCCTGTTCTGCCTGCTCCAGCGCCTGTTCGAGACCGGCAAGGGGGTCAAGCCCCAGGACGCCAAAGCCAAGCCGAACGCCCAGCCGGCATAGTCCTAGCCGTTCGTTCCGGCGTTCGAAGCCCCCGAAGCGCGCACTCCAGCCGAACGGCCGGAGGCCGTGGCCCGGGGGCTTTCCATGCCAATCCACGGCCGGCCCATGGCCTTGAAAAAGATAAATCGAGACCTTGACTTGAAAAATGTGAACGTTCACAATTGAGCCTTAGCCTGATCCTTTCTAGCGGAATATTCGGTGGCCAGACCCTGTGAAGATTTCCGGGTCCGGCCTGTCACCACGCCGCGCGCCGCGGCCTCCGGGTCCGGTGCGTGGCGTTCCCGTGGCCCTGGGCCGAAGTCCGCACCCTTTCCCAACTGCCGGCGGACCATTGTGGCTCGCCGGCATCCATCGACTGCCCCGATTCACGGGGCCTCAGGAGCTTCCATGAAGATTCGTCTGTCCCGCCTGTCCAGTCTGGCGCTGGCCTGCGTCCTCCCGATCGCCGGCTTCGCCGCCAAGCAGACCTTCGTGATGGTGCCCAAGGGCGTCCACCCCTACTACGAGCCCTGCTACGAGGGCTTCAAGGCCGCCGCCGCCAAGTACGGCATCACCGTCGACAAGGTCGATCCCCAGAAGTTCGAGCTGCCCCTGCAGGTCAAGGTCATCGAGGACCTGATCGCCCAGCAGGTGGACGGCATCGCCATCTCCGCCCTGGACGACGCGGGGCTGGGCCCGGTCATCGCCGAGGCCACCAAGGCCGGCATCAAGGTCATCACCTTCGACGCCCCCGCCCCCTCCACCCAGGCGCTGACCTACATCGGCACCGACAACGAGAGCGCCGGCAAGGCGGCCGGTGAAGCCATGGCCAAGCTGATGAAGGGCAAGAAGGGCGCCACCCTCGCCATCCTCCAGGGCGGCCTGGGCTCCGTCAACCTGAACCTGCGCACCAAGGGCTTCCAGGCGGCCATGGCCAAGAGCGCCCCCAACGTCAAGATCCTCGAGGTCGTGGACGAAGGCGGCGACTTCTCGGTCACCACCAACAAGACCGAAGCCCTGCTCCAGACCTACCCCAACCTGACCGCCATCTTCGCCGTCTCCGCCGAAGGCGCCCCCGCCGCGGCCGCCGTGCTCAAGCAGCAGGGCAAGGCCGGCAAGATCGTGCTGGCCGGCTTCGATGACCTCAAGGACACCATCAACGGCATCAACGACGGTTCCATCAACTTCTGCCTGGTCCAGAAGACCTACGCCATGGGCTGGAAGTCCATCGAGGCCCTGCGCGACGCCAAGGCCGGCAAGACCCTGCCCAAGGTCACTGACACCGGCGTGCTGCTGGTCACCAAGGCCAACGTCAACAGCTACATGGCCGACATGAAGAAGGCCTTCAAGTAGGCTGCCATTCGTTCCTGAACACTGAACCACTTAAACCAGTCATACCCATGAACGGCCCGGGGGTCCGGGCCGTTCATGCCGAAGGAGCCATGATGGAAATCACAGCAGGCGATTCCGTGCCCGTGCGGGCCAGCAGCAGTCGCAGCCTCATCTCACGCATCATCCAGAGCAAGGAATCGGCCATCTTCCTGGCCCTCATCATCATCATGGGGGTGATTTCCTTCGTGGCGCCCAAGTTCATGAGCGCCTACAACCTGTTCCTGGTCTCCCGGCAGATTTCGCTGGTGACCATCGTGGCCTTCGGTGAGCTGTTCGTCATCCTCACCGGCGGCATCGACCTGTCCGTGGGCTCCCTCATGGCGTTGGCCGGCATGACCTCGGCCTACTTCATGAGCACCGGGACCGGCGTCTGCGTCTCGGTGGGCCTGGGCCTGCTGGTGGGCGGAGCGATGGGCGCCATCAACGGCGCGCTGATCGCCTACGTGCTGATTCCCCCCTTCATCGTCACCATGGGCATGCTCTCGCTGGCCTCCGGCCTGGTGCTGGGCCTGACCAAGGGCTGGCCCATCACCAACATCCCCGAGCGGTTCCTGCCCATCGCCCAGGGCACCTTCCTGACGCTGCCGGTGCCGCTCTGGATCGCTGCGGCCCTGGCCATCCTCTGCCACGTGGTGCTGACCTACACCGCCTTCGGCCGCCGCACCTATGCCATCGGCGGCAACGAGCAGGCCACCTTCCTGTCCGGCATCGACGTGCGCAAGATCAAGTTCATGCTGTACGTGATCGCAGCGGTGGCCGCGAGCATCGTCGGCATCATCCTGGTGGCCCGCTTCAACTCCGCCCAGGCCGACACCGGCAAGGGCTGGGAGATGGACGCCATCGCTTCGGCAGTCATCGGCGGCACCTCCCTGGCGGGCGGCTCCGGCAGCATCCTGGGCGTGGTCATCGGCGCCTGCATCATGGGCGTGATCCGCAACGGCCTGGTGCTGATGCACGTGTCCTCCTACTGGCAGACGGCCGTCATCGGCGTCATCATCGTCCTGGCCGCGGGACTCGATCGCCTGAAAGCGAAGAGGAGCTAGGCCATGGCATCCACCCTCTTCGAGATGCGGGGGATCTGCAAAGCGTTCCCCGGCGTCCGAGCCCTGAACAACGTCGATCTGACCGTCCAGACCGGCGAGGTGGTGGGTCTGCTCGGCGAGAACGGCGCGGGCAAGTCCACCCTGATGAAGGTGCTGGCCGGTGTCTACAAGCAGGAGTCCGGCGAAGTGCTGTGGCTGGGTCAGCCCACCCGCTTCCCGACCATCCAGGAGGCCAACCGCGCCGGCATTTCCCTGATCTTCCAGGAACTGAACAACTGCCCGAACCTCAAGCCCCTGGACAACCTGTTCCTGGGCCGGGAGCGGTTCATCAAGGGCCTGCCCCTGCTGAACTATTCGGCCATGCGCGCCAAGGCCCTGGAACTGTTCGACTACCTGGGCATCACCGTCGACCTGGACAAGGAAATCGGCCTGATGTCCACGGCGATCCAGCAGATGATCGAGATCGCCAAGGCGCTGCTCACCGACGTGAAGCTGCTGATCATGGACGAGCCCACCTCCTCCCTGAGCGACAAAGAGACGGCCATGCTGTTCAAGGTGATCCGCGAGCTGAAGGCGCGCGGCATCTCGATCATCTTCATCTCGCACAAGCTCAACGAGGTGTTCGAGATCACCGACCGGGTGGTGGTGCTGCGGGACGGCGAGAACGCCGGCGAAATCGATCCCAGGACCGACACCATGGAGCAGCTCATCAACCTCATGGTCGGCCGGGAACTGAGCACCATGTTCACCCGCCGGAGCAACGATGTCCAGGGCGCCGAGGTGATGCGGGTGGAACACCTCGCCGGCCCGCCGCGGGTGCTGGAAGTGGACTTCGATCTGCGCCAGGGCGAGATCCTGGGCGTGGCCGGGCTGATCGGCGCGGGCCGCACCGAGATGGCGCGGATGATCATCGGCGCCGATCGCAAAAGCCGGGGCCAGGTGTTCATCGACGGCAAGCTGGTGCACATCAAGAGCCCCCGCGACGCGGTCCGGGCCGGCATCGCCTACCTGCCCGAGGACCGCAAGCGGCAGGCGCTGGTGCTGCCCATGTCGGTGCGCGAGAACCTGACCCTGAGCATCCATTCCCTGGTGCTGCGCATGGGCCTGTTCATCAGCCGGGCCAAGGAGAACGCGGTCACCGACAGCTACGTGACCCAGCTGGACATCAAGATCGCCGACCGGGAACAGGTGATCAACAACCTGTCCGGCGGCAACCAGCAGAAGGTGGTCATCGCCAAGTGGCTGGCCACCAAGCCCCGGATCCTGATCCTGGACGAGCCCACCCGTGGCATCGATGTGGCCGCCAAGGCCGAGGTGCACCGCATGATCTCCGCCCTGGCCGACCAGGGGGTCTCGATCCTGCTCATCTCGTCGGAACTGCCGGAAGTCCTGGCCCTGTCGGACCGGGTCATGGTCATGCACGAGGGCCGGGTCAAGGCGATCCTGGACCGGGCCGATGCCACCCAGGAGTCCATCATGAACGCCGCCTTGGTAACCGAGGCCTCGGAGGTGCAAGTATGAACGCAAGCGAGCTCGTGCTGGGGATCGATTTCGGCACCGATTCCGTGCGCACGGTGGTGGTCAACGCCGCCGACGGCGGGATCCTGGGCGCCTCCGTGGCCTACTATCCGCGCTGGGCCAAGGGGCTGTACTGCGTGCCCCAGGCCAATCAGTTCCGCCAGCACCCCCTGGACCACCTGGAGAGCATGGAAGCCTCCATCCTGGGCGCGCTGCGCGAGGCCGGTCCCGGCACCGCGCTGCGGGTGCGCGGCATCGCGGTCGACACCACGGGCTCCACCCCGGTCCTGGCCGACGCCCATGGCACCCCCCTGGCCCTCACCCCCGGGTTCGAAGACAATCCCAACGCCATGTTCGTGCTCTGGAAGGACCACACGTCGGTGGCCGAAGCCGAGCAGATCAACCAGGTGGCCCGCACCTGGGGCGGCACCGACTTCACGCGCTTCGAGGGCGGCATCTACTCCTCGGAGTGGTTCTGGGCCAAGGCCCTGCATGTGATCCGGACCGATCCCGCCGTGGCCGCCGCCGCGGGCACCATTCTGGAAAACGCCGACTGGATCCCCGCCCTGCTCACCGGCACCCACACCCTGTCAGGCATCAAGCGCGGCCGCTGCGGGGCCGGCCACAAGGCCATGTGGCACGAATCGTTCGGCGGCTACCCCGCGGACGCCTTCCTGGAGAAGCTGGACCCCCGGCTGGTGCCGCTCAAGGCCAGCCTGGGCACCGCCACCTGGACCGCCGACGCCCCGTTCGGCAAGCTCAGCCAGGAATGGGCCGGCCGGCTCGGCCTGTCCAGCGAAGTGGTGGTGGGCGTGGGCGCCTTCGACGCCCACATGGGCGCGGTGGGCGGCGGCATCGGCCCCCGCCAGATCCTCAAGATCATGGGCACCAGCACCTGCGACATCGTCGTCGTCCCCGAAGGCGGGCCGGAGACCGTGGTCAAGGGCGTCTGCGGCCAGGTGGACGGTTCGGTGATCCCGGGCATGATCGGCTACGAGGCCGGCCAGTCCGCCTTCGGCGATGTGTACGCCTGGTTCCGCAAGCTGCTCGCCTGGCCCCTGGAGACCCTCCTGCCGACCCTGGCCGCCGAGCGCGGCCTGCGCCTGGAAGGCCTCATCGAGACCATCCTGGACCGGATCATTCCGGAACTGGAGAAGGCCGCCCTGGCGGTGCCGGCCGAGGAAAGCGCGCTGCTGGCCCTGGACTGGATCAACGGCCGCCGCACCCCCGACGCCGACCAGCGCATGCAGGGCGCCATCACCGGCATCAGCCTGGGCACCGACGCCCCGCGCATCTTCCGGGCCCTGGTGGAGGCCACCGCCTTCGGCTCCCGGGCCATCGTCGAGCGGTTCCGCAGCGAAGGCATCGCCATCGACAGCGCCATCGCCATCGGCGGGGTGGCGCGCAAGAGCCGGTTCGTCATGCAGACCATCGCCGATGTGATGAACCTGGAGGTCAGCGTCCCTGCTGGCGACCAGGCGGTCGCCCTGGGCGCGGCCATGTTCGCCGCCACCGCCGCCGGCCTCTACCCGGACATCCCCTCGGCGCAGAAGGCCATGTCCTCGGGCACCGAGATGACCTACCGCCCGGATCCGCTCCGGGCCGCGCACTACGACCAGGTCTACGCCAACTATCAGCGGCTGGGCGCGTTCATGGAACAAAGCCTGGCGCACCGACATGACTGAGGGGGGACCGCACGCTCGCGTGGCTCGCTCTTCGTCCCCCCTCAGACTCCCCCACGTCAGCCCCGGGCAAAGCCCGGACCTGACGTCCTGATTACCCGGCCCGATGGGCCAGTGTCAAATAAATGTGAACGCTCACATGATCCCCCGGGTACCATGGCGGATCGCTTTCGGGAGGCAACATCCGATGGAAAAATCGTCCCAGCAGGAAATCTGGTTTCTCACCGGCAGCCAGCATCTGTACGGTGTCGAGGCGCTGAAAAAGGTCGCCGAGCACGCCGCCGAAATCGCCGGCTTCCTGGACCGGTCCGGCAAGCTGCCGGTGCGCCTGGTCTGCAAGCCCACCCTCACCACCCCGGATGAAATCCAGGCGGCCTGCCAGGAGGCCAACAACGCCCCCCAGTGCATCGGCGTCGTGACCTGGATGCACACCTTCTCCCCCGCCAAGATGTGGATCGCCGGGCTGACCCGCCTGGCCAAGCCCCTGGCCCACCTGCATACCCAGTACAACCGGGACCTGCCCTGGGCCGAGATCGACATGGACTTCATGAACCTGAACCAGTCCGCCCATGGCGACCGGGAGTTCGGCTTCATCGGCGCCCGGCTGCGCCTGGACCGCTGCATCGTGGTCGGCCACTGGCAGGACGAGGAGGTCCTGGCCAAGCTGGATCTCTGGGCCCGGGCCGCCAGCGGTCTGGCCGAATCCCGCCAGCTCAAGATCGGCCGCTTCGGCGGCGCCAACATGCGCGAAGTGGCGGTCACCGGCGGCGACCGAGTGGAGGCCCAGATCAAGTTCGGCTGGGCCATCAACGGCTACGCGATGGGCGATCTGGTCAAGCGCATCGACGCCGTGGACGAGGCCCTGGTGGCGCCGCTGCTGGACGAGTACGAAGCCCTCTACCACGTAGCGCCGGAACTGCAGAAGGGCGGGGCCCGCCGGGAGAGCCTGCGCCGGGCGGCGCGGCAGGAACTGGGCATGCGCGCCTTCCTCAAGGAGAAGCAGCTGGGTGCGTTCACCACCACCTTCGAGGATCTGTACGGCATGGACCAGCTGCCTGGACTGGCCTGCCAGCGGCTCATGGCCGAGGGCTATGGCTTCGGCGCCGAAGGCGACTGGAAGACCGCGGCCATGGTGCGGGTCATGAAGGTCATGGGCCGGGGCCTGGCGGGCGGCGCCTCGCTGATGGAGGACTACACCTACCACCTGGCCAAGGGCGAGGAGCGCATCCTGGGCTCGCACATGCTGGAGATCTGCCCTTCCATCGCCGAGCACAAGCCCACCCTCGAGGTCCATCCCCTGGGCATCGGCGGCAAGGCCGACCCCTGCCGGCTGGTGTTCGCCGCGGGCCCCGGCGCCGGCGTCAATGCGACCCTGGTGGACATGGGCGGACGGATGCGGCTCGTGGTGAATGATCTGGACGTGGTGCGCCCCTCGGCCCCCACGCCCAAGCTGCCCGTGGCCTGCGCCGTGTGGATCCCCAAGCCGGACTTCAAGCGCGGCTGCGAGGCCTGGATCCTCGCCGGCGGCGCCCACCATTCGGCCTTCACCCAGGCGCTCACCGCCGAACACCTGGAGACCTTCGCGAGCATGGTCGGCATCGAGATGATCCACATCAACGCCGAGACCCGGATCCCCGCGCTCAAGAAGGAACTGCGCTGGAACGATGCCGCCTACAAGCTGGGCATCTGATTCGAAAGGGGGACTGTCTGCCCGCTGTGCGCGCGCTGTTCCCCTTTGGCCCCCCACGTGAAGCCCAGGCGGAGCCTGGGCTTCACGTCTGACAACGCTGTTGGAGTTCCCATGATCGAACGCGTCAAGGCCGCCTTCCACGAGCGCTTCGGGACCGTACCGGTCCTGGTGCGCTCCCCGGGACGGGTCAACCTGATCGGCGAGCACACGGACCACAACCTGGGCTTCGTGCTGCCGGCCGCGGTGGACAAGGGCATCGTCCTGGCCATCGCCCTGCGCAGCGACCGGCAGCTGCGCTTCGCCGCCCTGGACAACGGCCAGAGCTACGAGGGCTCCCTGGACGCCGTCCAGCCGGTTCCGGCCCAGTGGCCCAACTACCTGCTGGGCATCCTCAAGGAGTTCCAGGAACTGGGTCTGCCGCTCACCGGGGTGGACTGCGCCTTCGGCGGCGACGTGCCCATCGGCTGCGGGCTGTCCAGCAGCGCGGCCCTGGAATGCGGCCTGGCGTTCGGTCTGAACCACATGCTGGGCTTCGGCCTGGACCGGGTCGCCCTGGCCCGGCTGAGCCAGCGCAGCGAGAACCGCTTCGTGGGCGTCAACTGCGGCATCATGGACCAGTTCGCTTCCCTGCTCGGTCGGGAAAAGCGGCTGATCCGCCTGGACTGCCGGGATCTGA
>Ga0302202_10003933_pt1 | contig 16091 bp, 9 predicted proteins | sample II_Bog_N3_3_FD_194579 | JGI IMG/M metagenome (GOLD analysis project Ga0302202, IMG submission 194579) | Peat permafrost microbial communities from Stordalen Mire near Abisko, Sweden - II_Bog_N3_3 | ecosystem: Environmental > Terrestrial > Soil > Wetlands > Peat | place: Sweden: Abisko, Stordalen...
GGCGGAGGCGCCGTCGGCCTCCACCACCACCAGCACCCGGCCGGTCTCGACCTGGTCGCCCTCGGCGACCGCCACCTCGGCCACCGTGCCCGGACCGCCGGCGGCCACCGCGTGCTCCATCTTCATGGCCTCCAGCACCACCAGGACCTGGCCGGCCTCGACCCGGTCGCCCGCCGCCACGGCCACGCGGACCACGCTGCCCGGCATGGGCGCCAGTGACGATCCCTCGGCCACCTGCTCGGCCGCCACCGGATAGCGCTCGCGTGCCACGAGGCGAGACGACCCGTCGGGTCCGTCCACGTAGGCGACGGGGCCGACCGGCTGCACGGTGTACCGGCGGGTCACGCCGTCGACGGTCAGGGCCACCCCGTCCGGGGTGAGGTCGTGGACGGCGGCGTCGAGGTCGACCCCGTCGACGGCCAGGGCGTCCAGCGCGCGGTGCCGACGGCCGAAGCGGTAGTCGACCACGACCACGCGGTCGTCCGTGCCGAAGGTCGCGGTCTGGTGGTCCACGGTGTTGTTGCGCCACCCCGACGGCAGCGGGGCCAGCACCGGCGCCCCCGCCCGGCGGGCGGCCTGGGCACAGAGCGCGGCCGCGGCGGCGTGGCGCCCGACCGCGTCGGCGTCGGCCAACGGTGCGGCCAGCACGTCGAGGCCGTGCCGGTCGAGGAACCCGGTGTCGGTGGCGCCGCGGCCGAAGGCGTCGTGGCGGAGGGTGCGGACGAGCAGGTCCCGGTTGGTGGTGACGCCGTGGATCCGGGCGTCGGCCAGCGTGGCGGCCAGGGAGGCCACGGCCTCGTCCCGGGTCGGGGCGTGGACGATGACCTTGGCCAGCATCGGGTCGTAGTGGGGGCTGACCACGCCGCCGGACGCCACGCCGGCGTCGACGCGGACGCCGGGACGGTCCTCGGGCACGGTGAACTCGTGCAGGTCGCCCGTGGAGGGGAGCCAGCCCGCCGACGGGTCCTCGGCGTAGAGCCGGGCCTCGACGGCGTGCCCGACCGGGCCCCGGGCGACCGCCTCGTGGACCTCGTCGGGGAGGATCGATCCGCCGGCCACCAGCAGCTGCAGGCGCACCAGGTCGAGCCCGGTCACCTCCTCGGTCACCGGGTGCTCCACCTGCAGGCGGGTGTTCATCTCGAGGAAGTAGGGCTCGCCGTCGCCCGCGCCCTCCGCGCCACCGGTGTCGAGGACGAACTCGACGGTGCCGGCGTTGACGTAGCCCACGGCCCGCGCGGCGGCCACGGCCGCCTCCGACAGACGGGCCCGCAGGTCCGGTCCGACCACCGGTGACGGCGCCTCCTCGATGATCTTCTGGTGCCGGCGCTGGATGCTGCACTCGCGCTCGAACAGCGCCACCGTGTTCCCGTGCGCGTCGGCCAGGACCTGGACCTCGATGTGGCGGGGCGAGGTCACGTAGCGCTCGAGGAAGACGGTGCCGTCGCCGAACGCCGACTGGGCCTCCCGCCGGGCGCCGGCCAGCGCCTCGGCGAGCGCGCCGGGGTCCTCGACGATGCGCATGCCGCGCCCGCCGCCGCCCGCCGACGCCTTCACCAGCAGGGGCCAGCCGAGGTCGGCGACCCGGTCCGGATCGGGCGGGGTGTCGTCGTCGACGGTGATGCTGGGCAGCGTCGGCACCCCGGCCGCCCGCATGAGGTCCTTCGAACCGATCTTGCTGCCCATGACGTCGATGGCGTCGGCGGACGGTCCCACCCAGATCAGGCCGGCACCGGTCACCGCGCGGGCGAACGGGCCCGACTCGGACAGGAAGCCGTAGCCCGGATGGACGGCGTCGGCGCCCGTGCGCCGCGCCGCGTCGAGCAGCAGGTCGTGCCGGAGGTAGGTGTCGGCCGGTGCGGTCCCGGGCAGCCGGACGGCGAGATCGGCCTCGTGGACGTGGGGGCTGTCGGCGTCGGCGTCGGAGTGGACGGCCACCGTGGCGATGCCCATGGCGCGTGCGGACCGCATGATCCGACGGGCGATCTCGCCGCGGTTGGCCACCAGGAGGCGGGTGACCGGTCGGGCGACCGGGACGGAGCGTCCGGCGTGGGCGGGGGGAGGGGTCATCGGCCCATCACATCCGGAACACGCCGTAGCCGCGGGTACCGGTGGTCGGCTGGTTGTCGATGACCGACAGGCAGAGGCCGAGGACCGTGCGGGTGTCACGGGGGTCGATGATGCCGTCGTCGTACAGGCGCGACGACAGGTGGAGGGGGAGGGACTCCGACTCGATCTGGGCCTCCACGAGGGCGCGCATCGCCTCGTCCGCCTCTTCGTCGAAGGGGATGCCCTTGGAGGCGGCGGACTGCCGCCCCACGATCGACAGGACGCCGGCCAGCTGGGCGGGGCCCATCACCGCGGAGCGGGCGTTGGGCCAGGCGAACAGGAACCGCGGGTCGTAGGCCCGGCCGCACATGCCGTAGTTGCCGGCGCCGTAGGAGGCCCCGATGTTGACGGTCAGGTGGGGGACCGACGAGTTGGCGACGGCGTTGATCATCATCGCCCCGTGCTTGATGATGCCGCCCTGCTCGTACTCCTTGCCGACCATGTACCCCGTGGTGTTCTGGAGGAAGAGGAGGGGCACGTCGATCTGGTTGGCCAGCTGGATGAACTGGGTGGCCTTGTGGGCCTCCTCGGAGAACAGGACGCCGCGGTGGTTGGCCAGTACGCCGATCGGGTACCCGTGGATGGAGGCCCACCCGGTCACCAGGCTCGTGCCGTAGAGGGGCTTGAACTCGTCGAACCGGGAGCCGTCGACCACGCGGGCCAGTACCTCGCGGGGGTCGAAGGGCATCTTGGGGTCCGCCGAGGCGATGCCCAGCAGCTCGTCGGGATCGTGGACGGGATCGTCGGCGGGACCGGACGGCCCGGGCCCCTCCTTGCGCCAGTGGAGCCGGCGCACGATCTGGCGGCCCAGCCGGATGGCGTCGACCTCGTCGACCGCCAGGTAGTCGGCGAGGCCCGAGACCCGGGCGTGCATCGAGGCGCCGCCGAGCTCCTCGTCGGTGGATTCCTCGCCCGTGGCCATCTTCACCAGCGGCGGCCCACCCAGGAAGACCTTGGAACGCTGCTCGATCATGACCACGTAGTCGCTCATGCCGGGCACGTAGGCCCCGCCGGCGGTGGCGTTGCCGAACACGACGGCGACGGTGGGGATGGCGGCGGCGGAGTGGCGGGTGATGTCGCGGAAGGCCCGGCCCCCCGGGATGAACAGCTCGGCCTGGGCGGGCAGGTCGGCCCCGCCGGACTCGGTCAGGCTCACCGTGGGGAGGCGGTTGGCGAGGGCGATGTCGGCGCCCCGGGCGCCCTTGCGGAAGGACCACGGGTTCATGGCCCCGCCGCGGACGGTGGGGTCGGTGGCGTTGATGAGCACCTCGACGCCCTCCACCACGCCGATGCCGAGCACCGACGACGCCCCGACCGTGTACTGGGTGCCCCAGGCGGCGAAGGGACACAGCTCCAGGAAGGGGGCGTCCCGGTCGACCAGCAGCTCGATCCGCTCGCGGGCGGTGAGCTTGCCCCGCTCGCGGTGGCGGGTGACGTAGCGCTCGCCCCCGCCGGCCCGGGCCGTGGCCAGCTCGGCGTTCACGAGCTCCAGGCCCTCGACCAGCGCGGCCTCGTTGGCGCGGAAGGTGTCCGAGCCGGGGTCGATGGCTGTGGGGAGTACGGGCATGGGGTTCGTTGATCCCCTGGTCGGGGGAGGTGGGCCGGCGGTGTGTCGCATCGGAGCGGCCGACGTGGGAAGAATAGGCCCATGACCTCTATGCCGCGTGACGAGTCGGGCAGCGCCGTGGCCATCGGCGGATCGGAGGGAGGCCGGTGGTGATCCGCACCTACCCCCAGGGCGCCGCCGACGACTGGGAGTCGGCCTCGGTGGGGAGCTCGCGCTCGGACCCGCCACGCCGCCCGTTGTCGGCGGTGGTGCTGGCCGCGGGCCACGGCACGCGGATGCACTCGGACCGCCCCAAGCCGCTGCACCGCCTGTGCGGGCGCCCGATGATCCTCCACGTCCTCGACGCCCTGGCCGAACTGCCCGTCGACCGCGTGGTCGTCGTGGTGGGCCACCGCGCCGAGTGGGTCACCAAGACCCTCATCGAGCACGCACCGCCGGGCCTGGCCATCGAGTTCGTCGAACAGCCCGAGCAGCGGGGGACCGGCGACGCCATGTCGGTCGCCCTCACCGGGCTGCCCGACGAGGACGACGGCGACGACGGCGACGTGGTGGTGCTGCCCGGCGACACACCGCTGCTGCGGCCCGGCACCCTCGCCGCTCTGGTGCGCACCCACCGGGCCCAGGACGACGCCGCCACCCTGCTGACCGCGGTGCTCGACGACCCCACCGGCTACGGCCGGGTGGTGCGGGGCCGCGACGACGCGGTGGCCCACGTGGTCGAGCACGGCGACGCCACCGACGAGGAGCTCGAGGTCCGCGAGGTCAACACGTCGATGTACTGCTTCAAGCGCAGCGTGCTGGCCCCGTCGTTGCGCCGGCTCAGCCCGGCCAACGCCCAGGGCGAGTACTACCTGACCGACGTGGTCGAGGTCCTCTACGAGGCCGGCCACCGTGTGGGTTCCGTGGTCGTCGCCGACACCATGGAGGTCGCCGGGGTCAACGACCGGGCCCAGCTGGCGGTGGCCGAGGCCGAGCTGCGCGACCGGATCAACGAGCGCTGGATGCGCCGGGGCGTGACGATGTGGGACCCCCAGACGACCTACATCGACACCGAGGTGACCCTGGCCACCGACGTCGTGCTGCTGCCCGGTGTCATCCTCCAGGGGGCCTGCGTCGTCGGCGAGCACGCCGAGATCGGGCCCGACACCCGCCTGGTCGACTCCGTGGTCGGCGACGGTGCGATGGTGGCCTCCAGCGTCTGCCGGCGGTCGGTCATCGGCCCCGACGCCCGGGTCGGGCCGTTCGCCGTCCTGGCCGAGGGCACCGAGGTGCCGGCCGGCGGCGTGGTCGGTCCGGCGGCATCTGACCCCGGCGCCCCGTCGCGGTAGCGTCACGGCATGGAATTCACCCCGCGCCGCCGTCTCAATCTGGTGTCGGGCCGCTCCCACCCGGAGCTGGCCCAGGAGATCGCCTCGCAGCTCGGGGTCGAGCTGGGTGAGGCCAACCTCCGGGAGTTCGCCAACGGCGAGATCCACTGCCGCTTCGACAACTCCATCCGGGGGAGCGACGTCTTCATCGTCCAGACGCACTGCGGCCCGGTCAACGACTCGCTGATGGAGCACCTGATCATGATCGACGCCGCCAAACGGGCGTCGGCCAAGCGGATCACCGCGGTGTGCCCCTACTACGGGTACTCGCGCCAGGACCGCAAGGCGACGGGGCGCGAGCCGATCACGGCCAAGCTGGTGGCCGACATGCTGTCGGTGGCCGGCGCCGACCGCGTGGTCAGCGTCGACCTGCACTCCGGCCAGATCCAGGGCTTCTTCGACATCCCCTTCGACCACCTGACCGCCGCCCCGGTGATGGTCGACTACCTGCGCAAGCACCTCAGCGACGACCTCGTGGTCGTGGCCCCGGACGCCGGACGGGTGAAGGTGGCGGAACGTTTCAGCCAGCACCTGACCGCCGACCTCGCCGTGGTCCACAAGCGGCGCCTCCGGGGTGTGGCCAACCAGGTCCAGGCGCTGCACGTGGTGGGTGACGTCGAGGGCCGCCAGTGCGTGCTGATCGACGACATGATCGACACGGCCGGCACCATCGTGGCCGCCGCCGACCTCCTGGCCGACCGGGGGGCGGCCCAGGTGTGGTGCATGGCCACCCACGCCGTCCTGTCCGACCCGGCCATCGACCGGCTGAAGAACTCCGCCCTGACCAAGGTCGTGGTGACCAACACCCTGCCCATCGCCCCGGACCGTCACTTCGACAAGCTCGAGGTGCTGTCGGTGGCCAAGCTGATCAGCGACGCCATCGACGCCGTGTTCGAGGACACCTCCGTCTCGGAGATCTTCGGCGGCGAAAACCTGGCCTGAACGCCCCTCCGCCGGGGCGTGTGGCCCCGTCCCCCCGGTGCGTCTATCATGATGGGCCGTCAGCAGCGGTCGCTGCCGGGCCGTGCCACGGGCACGACCGGTGAGGGCGGCCCTGCGCCCGTCTCCGTACCTCCCGAGGAGTCCCCGCATGTCCGAAGCCACGCTCACCGCCCAGACCGGCCGCGAGATCGGGTCGAGCTCGACCCGCCGCCTCCGCGCCGAGGGCAAGATCCCCGGTGTCGTGTACGGCCACGGCGCCGACCCGATCCCGGTGGCGGTCGTCGCCCGGGAGTTCCAGATCGCCATGTCGGGCGAGGCCGGCCTCAACACGCTGCTGTCCCTGAAGGTCGACGGCACGTCGCACCTGACCCTGGCCCGTGACATCCAGCACCACCCCGTGCGGAACACGGTCACCCACATCGACTTCCTCATCGTCAACCGTGACGAGCTGATCAGCGCCGAGGTCACCATCAACCTGGTGGGCGAGGCGGTCGAGGTCGGCCACGGTGACGGCATCGTCGACCAGCAGCTGTTCACCCTGCACGTCAAGGCCAAGCCCACCGAGATCCCGCCGTCGGTGGACATCGACATCTCGTCGCTGACCATCGGTGGTGCCCTCCACGTGTCGGACATCGTGATCCCGCCCGGTGTGGAACTCGAGACGGACCTCGACGCCACGGTCGTGGCCGGCAACCCGCCCCGCGTCCAGGTCACCACCGAGGTCGCCGAGGAGGCAGCCGGCGAAGAGGCCGCGCCCGTGGCCGAGACCACCGAGGACTAGGCCCTGCTCCGCCGCCGCGAGGGGGCGGGAGGCGCACGCCGGGGCACCCCCGTGGACCTGCTGGTCGTGGGACTCGGCAACCCGGGCGCCGAGTTCGACGGCACCCGCCACAACATCGGGGCCGATGCGGTCACCCGGCTGGTGGCCCGCCACCACGGCACCCTGTCCTCGGAGAAGGGCCTCCACGCCCGGGCCGGTCAGATCCGGATCGGTGACCGCCGCGTCCTCTGCGCCGTCCCCCTCACCTACATGAACGAGTCCGGCCTGGCGGTGGCACCGCTGGTGCGGCGCGCCGGCCTCGACGGCCCCGACGACACGACCGGCGGCCCGGCGGTGGCCACCCGGCTGGTGGTGGTCCACGACGAGCTGGACCTGCCCTCGGGACGCGTCAAGGTCAAGGTCGGCGGAGGCACGGCCGGCAACAACGGCCTCAAGTCGATCCACGCCCACCTCCACACCGGGGACTACCTGCGCGTCCGCATCGGCATCGGCAAGCCGCCGGGCCGCCAACCGGGAGCCGACTACGTGCTGAAGCGGCCCGGCAGGGACGAGCGGGAGGTGCTGGCCGTGGCCGCCGAGGTGGCGGCCGACGCGGTCGAGCTGATCGCCTCCGTGGGCGTGGAGGCGGCCATGAACCAGATCAACACCGCCGGGTAACGTCGGGCCATGCCCACCCCGACCGATGTCGTCATCGCGGCCTCCGGGCTGACGAAGTCCTACGGCAGCTTCGAGGCCCTGCGGGGGATCGACCTCGAGGTGAAGCGGGGTGAGGTCCTGGCGCTGCTCGGTCCGAACGGCGCGGGCAAGACCACCGCCGTGGAGATCCTGGAGGGGTACCGCCGGCGCGACGCCGGCACCGTGTCCGTCCTGGGCCACGACCCGGCCCGCCGAGAACGGGACCTGCGGTCACGCGTCGGCATCGTCCTCCAGGAGTGCGCGGTCGACCCCTACCTGACGGTGCGCGAGGCGCTGGCCCAGCGGTCCCACCTCTACGACGCCCCGCGGCCCATCGAGGAGGTGGTGGCCCTGGTCGGACTGGAGGCGAAGGCCGACGCCCGGATCAAGGTGCTGTCCGGTGGCCAGCAGCGCCGGCTCGACCTGGGACTGGCGCTCATCGGCAACCCGGAGCTCATCTTCCTGGACGAGCCCACCACCGGATTCGACCCCTCGGCCCGCCGTGAGGCCTGGGACGTGGTGCGCGACCTGTGCGCGGAGGGACGGACCGTGGTCCTCACCACGCACTACATGGACGAGGCCCAGGCGCTGGCCGACACCGTCGTGGTGCTGGCGGCGGGCCGCATCGTGGCGGCGGGATCGCCGGACACCCTCGGCGGACGGGACCACGGGGTGACCACCGTGCGGTTCGTGCTGCCGCCGGGTGTGACGCCCGAGGACCTGCCGCTGCCCGTCGGGGTGTCGTCGGTCGTGCGGGGCGGGTCCGTCGAGTTCGCGGTGGACGAGCCGACCCGGGTCCTGCGTGACCTGGCCGACTGGGCCCTCGGCCGGGGCGAGGAACTGGCCGGGCTGACCGTCCTCCGTCCCTCGCTCGAGGACGTCTACCTGGCGCTGACCGGGGACGGTGGGTCGTGAACGACGTCCAGGTGGCCCTCCACCAGGTCCGCTACGAGCAGAAGGCCTACTGGCGGAACCCCATGGCCGCCGTCTTCACGTTCGCCTTCCCGATCATCTTCCTCGTCGTGGTGGGGAGCTCGGCCGGCTCGTCGAAGGTGCCGGGGTACTCCTTGCGCTACGACCAGTACGTGGTGGTGGCCATGCTCACCTTCGGGCTCATCGCCGCCTGCTACACGAACCTGGCGATGGCCATCTGCAACCGGCGGGAGACCGGGGTGCTGAAGCGCATGCGCGGCACCCCGATCGCCATCGGGTCCTACATGGCCGGCCTCATCGGCTCCGTGCTCATCGTGGTCGCCCTGCTGACCGTGTTCGTGGTGGGCATCGGCATGGCCTTCTACAACCTGCACTTCCCCTTCCACCCGCTGGCCGTGCTGGTCACCCTGGTGGTGGGCATCGTCACGTTCTGCGCCCTCGGACTGGCCGTCACCATCCTCGTCCCCAACGCCGATGCCGCCCCGGCCATCATCAACGGGATCTACTTCCCGGTGGTCTTCATCTCGGGCGTCTTCTATCCGCTGTCGCAGGGGTCCGTGCTGGCCCGCATCGCCGACTGGTTCCCGATCTTCCACATGATCCGGGCGCTCGTGTCGGCCTTCGAGGGCGGCCCGGGATCGGGGCTGCAGCCCCACGACCTGTTCGTGATGCTGGTGTGGGCCGCCGCCGCGCTCGTCGTCACCGCCCGCCGCTTCAAGTGGGAGCCGCGCCGCCCGAAGGCATAAGGCCCGCCCGGACCGTCGCCCTCCCGCCCGTCCGGGGGCCCGGCCGCTCAGGTCGCCGTCTTGCGCATCCGGAAGCTGTCGACGTCGAGCCGGGTGTGGGCGGCGACGGTGAGCTGTGAGAAGAACGCGCCGTGGCCCGAGCAGGTGATGCCCACGGACGCGAGCCGGGCGGTGGCGCGCAGACGGGCCGACGCCTCGCGGGTGATCGAGCCGCGTGTCGACGTGCAGATGAGCAGCAGACGGCCGTCCCCGGGGGGACCGGCGAGCCCGGTCAGGCGGTAGGCCATCGTGATGCGGTACGTGCCCGGTTGGGCGAGCAGGAGGACCGACACCGGGGTCGACGTGGGGGTCACCCCTCCCTGGATCGGGGTGCCGGTGAGCGCGACGTCGAGCGAGTAGGCGGCGCCGGGCAGGGCGGGTCCGGACACGACCACGGCGGTCACGAGCAGCACGACGAGCACCCCCATCGCGGCCAGCGAGCCCTTCGCGAACCGTCCGGGTCGGCCGTACTCCACCGCGGCGATCGCCACGAGCGCCAGCACGCCGAGCTCGAACGCCAGGCCCGTCGCCGGCGAGCCGAAGGTGGTGCCGGGCAGGTCGAACGTCGGGAGTACGTGGTCGAGCCCGGGCCACCAGCCGGTCACGTCCAGGGGATCCCAGACGTGGAGCTCGGTGAAGATGTTGAAGTAGTTGTGGGCGTCGGCGACCAGGGGGACCGCCTCGTAGAGCCAGAAGCCGACGATCAGCAGCGCCGGAGCCCACAGCAGGCGCCCCGCCCGCTCCCACCGCGCCACCACCACGGCCGACCAGGCCACGGCGGCGGGGATGAGGGTCCACATGAAGCGGCCGGCGAGCGATCCGCCGCCGTAGGGATTGATGGTGTAGGTGCCGTTGAGGACGAGGATCGCCGCGAGGGAGGCGATCGTCGCCAGGGCGGCCGCCGGCAGCCGGCGACGGCCCATCCACATCCCGACGAGGCCGAGGGCGGCGAAGGGGACCTGGACGAACAGGCCCTGGTCACGTCCGAACGTGAGCCCGAGCATGTACTCGATGCCCTTCGAGGTGAGCTGGACCGACGGCTCGGGCAGTCCGCGGATGCCGCCGAAGTAGTGCTCGTTGTAGGCGAGGAGCAGCACCCACGCCACCACGACGGGGACCCCGACGACCGCCAGCAGCCGCTTCGGCGCCCGCACCCGGAGGAGCGCCACCGTCAGCGCCCCCGCCACGAGGGCCGCCGGGGCGAAGTTCTTCACCTGGAGCCAGGGCAGGAAGCCGATCGACACCACCAGGATCACCAGCCCGGGCGCGGTGACCCGGCCCCGCCGCTCGACGAGGGCGATCTCGAGCACGGCCCAGGCGATCAGCACGCCGGAGAGCAGGTCGGGGTAGATCTGCGTCATCGCCACCAGGACCGCGGGCGAGGCGAGCATGACGGCGAGCAGGACCTGGCCGCGACGGTGGAGCCCGGTGAGCAGCGTGGCCCTCCGGTGGATCAGGACGAGGCCGGCGACGGTCAGGGTGATGATGCCGACCGCGGCGCCCTGGTAGAGCCGTCCGACGGCGACGAACGGCACGAGCAGCAGGCTGAGGCCGGGTTCGAACGGACCGATCACCCCGTGGACGCTCGGGAAGGTCTCGATGACGACCGGGTGCACCGGGTACCCGAACACGTGCGCGGCCGTGTCGCTCCGGATGAAGGCCTGGATCTGCGGGCTCAGGTGGAGGAACGCCTGGGCCTGGACGATGTACGCCGGCTCGTCGCCGCCGAGGAAGACGCCCCGACCGGTGACGAACCAGGTCACCAGGACCTCGATGCCCACCCCGATGACCACGACGCAGGCGCAGAGCAGGAGCTCACGGGACGGGCGGGCCGACCGGTCGGCGCGGGAACGGTGGCGGGGGCCCGGACGCCGACCGGGACCGTGAGGCTGACCGGACCCCGACGGCCGGCCGATGCCGGCGGGCGGTGGGGGACCGGCGACCGGTGGGGGGCCGGCGGACGGCGGAGGAACGGGAGGCGGGTGGGGGCCTGAGGTCCCGCCCGTGTCAGTCATGGCTGGCGAATGGTAGTGGAGCGCCTCAGGGGGGTCAACGAAGCACGCCGGCTCCGCCGCCGTGACCGAGGGAAGAGGAGCGCCCTCCCGCCGGTGGGGGCGCGGGGCCGTTCCTGACCACCGGCCGCCCACCGGTACCCTGACCGGGTGAGTCTCCGGTCCCTGCCTGCGCTGCTCCGCGACGAGCCCGCCATGACCAGCGTGGTCGGCGCGCGCGGCGCCACGCTGGCGGTCACCACGCCGGCCCAGGCCTTCGTGCTGGCCGGTCTCCTGCGCCTCGGCACCCGCCGGCCCGTGCTCGTGGTCACGCCCACCGGGGCGGCGGCCGCACAGCTGGCCCACGACCTCGACGTCTTCGCCGAGCCCGGGACCGGGGGCGTGTCCCCGGTCGCCGTCTTCCCGGCCTGGGAGACCCTCCCGTTCGAGCGCGTGAGCCCCGAGGTCCACACCATGGGGCGGCGGCTCCGACTGCTGTGGGAGCTGGGGGGCCCGGACGCCGGAGACGGCACGGGGCCGGGGATCGTGGTGGCCCCGGTGAAGGCGGTCCTGCAGCGACTCGGGCCCTGGCGCACGGCGGCCCGGCCGGTGGTGGTCGGTCGGGGGGATCGCGTCGTGGTCGACGAGCTGGTCGCCGACCTGGTGGCCCGTGGCTACCGCCGCGAGTCGATCGTCGAGCACCGGGGGGAGCTGGCCGTGCGGGGCGGGATCGTCGACGTGTTCCCGTCGACGGCCGACGAGCCGGTGCGCATCGACCTGTGGGGCGACGAGGTCGACCGCCTCACCCGCTTCGACGTCGCCGACCAGCGCTCCACCGACGACCTGGACCGCGTCGAGCTGTACGGCTGCCGTGAGCTGGTGGCCGACGAGGCCATGCGGGAGCGGGCGTCCGGTCTGGTCGGCTCGGCACCCTGGGGCCGCCACCAGTGGGACCGCATCGCCGACGGCCAGCAGTTCGACGGCATGGAGTCCTGGCTCCCCTGGCTGGTGGAGGGCGAGGAGCTCCTGTGCGACCTGCTGGGCGACGACGCCCTGGTGGTCCTGGTCGAGCCCCGCCGGGTGCGCGACCGCGCCGCCGAGCTGCTCGACGAGGAGTCGGCGCTGGCCGATGCCCTGGCCGACACCTGGGGCCTGGTCGACGGTGTCGACGCCCCCCGGCTGCACGTGCCGTTCGACCGCCTGCTGGCGGAGACGACGGCCGCCGTGGTGTCGCTCGTGCCCACGGCCGAGGGGCCCGACGTCCCCCTCGTCGAGAGCCGGGGATGGGAGCCCATCCTGGGCGACGGGACCCGTATGGCCACGCAGGTCCGCCAGCTCACCGAGTCGGGCTATGCGGTGGTCCTGTGCACCTCCACCCCGGGCGGCGCCGACCGCCTGAGCGGCCTCCTGGCCGAGGAGGGCCTGCTGGTGCCCGTCGCGGGCCCGGCCGACGACCTGGCGGTCGCCGGGGCGCGGATCGTGGTGGCCGCCGTCGACCGTGGCTTCGTGCTGCCCGGCAGCCGGGTGGCGGTGCTGGCCGAGTCCGACGTCACGGGGCGTACGCGGCCCCACCGCCAGGCCCGCACCCGGGCGCGCCCGGTCGACGGCTTCTTCGACGACCTGGCGCCCGGCAGCTACGTCGTCCACCGCCAGCACGGCGTCGCCCGCTACGGCGGCATGGTGACCCGCACCATGGGCGGGGCCACCCGTGACTACCTGCTGCTCGAGTACAAGGGCGGCGACCGCCTCTACCTGCCCACCGACCAGATCGAGCTGCTCACGCCCTACGCCGGCGGTGACTCGCCGTCGGTCAACCGCCTCGGCGGGTCCGAGTGGCAGAAGGCGCGCTCCAAGGCCCGCGCCGCGGTACACGAGATCGCCGAGGAGCTCGTCGCCCTGTACCGCCGCCGCCTCGAGGTGCCCGGGCACGCCTTCGGCCCCGACACCCCCTGGCAGGCCGAACTCGAGTCCTCGTTCCCGTTCGTTGAGACCTCGGACCAGCTCAAGGCCATCGAGGAGGTCAAGGCCGACATGGAGCGGCCCCAGCCCATGGACCGCCTGGTCTGCGGCGACGTCGGCTTCGGCAAGACGGAGGTGGCGCTGCGGGCCGTGTTCAAGGCCGTCCAGGACGGCTACCAGTCCGCCGTGCTGGTACCGACGACCCTCCTCGCCAGCCAGCACGCCCAGACGTTCGCCGACCGCTTCGCCCCGTTCCCGCTCAAGGTGGCCCTGCTCAGCCGCTTCCTGACCAACGCCCAGGCGGCCGAGGTCCTGGCCGGCCTGGCCGACGGCTCCGTCGACGTGGTCGTGGGCACCCACCGGCTGCTCGGCCAGGACGTCACGTTCAAGAAGCTCGGGCTGCTGGTGGTGGACGAGGAACAGCGTTTCGGGGTGTCCCACAAGGAGTCGATCAAAGCCATGGCCGAGGGGGTCGACGTCCTGACCCTGACCGCCAGCCCGATCCCCCGGACCCTGGAGATGGCCCTCACCGGCATCCGCGACCTGTCGATGGTGAACACCCCGCCGGCGGCCCGGCGCCCGATCCTCACGCACGTCGGCGAGTTCGAGGAGGCCGCCGCGTCGGAGGCCATCCGCCGCGAGCTGCTCCGGGAAGGGCAGGTCTTCTACGTCCACAACCGCGTCCAGGACATCGACGCCACCGCCGACCGGGTGCGGAAGATGGCGCCCGAGGCCCGGGTGGCCATCGCCCACGGACAGATGGACGAGGGCACGCTCGAGCAGGTGGTCCTGGACTTCTGGCAGGGGGAGTACGACGTGCTGGTGTGCACGACCATCGTGGAGTCGGGCATCGACATGCCGACGGTCAACACCCTGGTGGTAGACCGGGCCGACCTGCTGGGCCTCGGCCAGCTCCACCAGCTGCGCGGCCGAGTCGGTCGCGCCGGCATGCGGGCCTATGCGTACCTGTTCCACCCCGCCGACCGCGTCCTGTCGGAGACGGCCTACGAGCGGCTGCGCACCATCGGCGACCACACCGAGCTGGGCTCCGGCTTCAAGATCGCCCTCCGCGACCTGCAGATCCGCGGGGCGGGCAACCTGCTCGGGCGCGACCAGTCGGGTCACATCGCCGCCATCGGCTACGACCTCTACGTGCAGATGGTGTCCGAGGCGGTGTCCGAGCTGAAGGGCGAGCCGCGGCCCCAGCCGGTCGACCTGTCCGTCGACCTGCCGGACGCCGCCCACCTCCCACCGGACTACGTCGAGGCGGAGGACGTGCGCCTGGAGGCCTACCGGCGCCTGTCCGCCGTGCGGACGGTGGACGAGGTGGAGGACGTCCGGGCCGAGTGGGCCGACCGGTTCGGCCCGCTCCCGGCCCCGGCCACCGCCCTCCTCGAGGTCGCCCTGCTGCGGGTCGAGTGCCTGCGCCTCGGGGTCGACGACCTGGCCGTGTCGGTTCCCCGCTTCGCCTCCGAGGGCGCCGGGCCGAGGGGTGGCCCGGGCGGACGGGCCGTGGCCAAGCTCACGCCCGTCACGCTGCCGACGTCGGCCGAGGTGCGCCTGCGCCGGCTGGCCCCCGGCGGCACCTACCAGCCGGACGTCGGTCGGCTCACGGTGCCGATCGCCCCGGACCCGGCGTCCGGAGGCTACGCGCCGGTACTGGTCCAGTTGCTGCGCGACCTGGTCCCGGCGGACTGACGGCACCCCCCCCCGCCCGTCGGGCCGGGCCCCCGTCGCCTGTCGGGAGGCGCCCCCGCTCCGGGGTCCACCGCCGTGCCCGGTAGCATCGCCGCCGTGAACCGCATCCCCGCAGCCCTCGTCGCCGTCGCCGCCGTGCTCGGTGCCGGCATCGCCACCTCGGCGTGCAACACCACCCCCGTGGCGGCGACCGTCAACAGCGCCACCATCTCCGTGTCCTCGCTCAATGCCGAGCTGGCCTCCCTCGACCAGACGTCCGCCGGGCAGTGCCTGTTGTCGCTGAAGTTCCCGCAGTCACTGAGCCTGGCGACCCAGGGCGCCGGTGGCAGCGGCACCTACCAGACGAGCTTCGCCTCGACGGTCCTCGGCAGCTCGGTCTACAACCTGCTCGCCACGCAGTACGCCGCCGCCCACGGCATCACCCTGTCGGCCGCCGACCTGACGTCCGCCCGGAGCAATTACGAGGCCACCCTGGACGGGGCCATCAAGTCGCAGATCCAGCAGGACTCGGCCATCGGGGGGACCCCGACGTGCGTGGACTCGGCCGGGAACGCGCTGACCGGCAAGGCCGTGCTGGCCGGGCTGCCCGCGGCGGTCCAGTCCACCGAGGTGTCGGACCAGGGCATCGAGGAACTCCTCCTGGCCCGGGGCGCCGATCTGTCGGACGCCGCGGTCCTCAAGTACTACGTGGCCAACACCTCGGCGTTCACCCTGGACTGCGTCGGCGTCATCGTGGTGGCCGACCAGGCCACAGCCGACACCGTGTTCAACAAGCTGAAGGCCGGCGCCGCGTTCGCCCCGCTGGCCACGTCGACCTCGACGGACGCCAAGACGGCGGCGGCCGGTGGGCAGCTCGGCTGCAACTTCCCCGAGTCCCAGGTGCTGACGGCGCTGCAGGTCAGCTCGGTCACGGTGGGCACCCCGGTCACGCCCGAGCAGACCCAGGACGGCTCGTGGGAGGTCTTCCAGGTGACCAGCCGGACCCTGCTCCCCGTCACCGAGGTCACCTCCGACATCCGCCAGGCGCTGCTGCAGACGACGGCGAACCGCAACCGCGTCTCCGCCGAGGTGCTGGCGTTCGCCAAGAAGTCCACGGTGGAGGTCAACGCCCAGTACGGCACGTGGACCCGGGCCCAGATCGTCCCGCCGGCGTCGCCCGCGCCGCGCTACCTCCTGCCGAGCTACGGGTCGACGCTGACCACCACCCCGTCGGGGGCCGGCTCGTCGTCGACCTCCGGGGGCTCGACCGGCTCGTCGTCCGGGGGCTCGACCGGCTCGACGTCCGGG
>Ga0302202_10003935_pt1 | contig 16088 bp, 13 predicted proteins | sample II_Bog_N3_3_FD_194579 | JGI IMG/M metagenome (GOLD analysis project Ga0302202, IMG submission 194579) | Peat permafrost microbial communities from Stordalen Mire near Abisko, Sweden - II_Bog_N3_3 | ecosystem: Environmental > Terrestrial > Soil > Wetlands > Peat | place: Sweden: Abisko...
GTCCGAGTGTGACCCTGGATGTCGTGGCTGCACCCGCCCGCCGCCGGACCCCGGGGCGGACGCCGCCCGTGGTCGAGGCCCCTAGTCTCGGGGAGCGATGCCGACCACCGACCCCCGTCACCGGACCGGCCCCCAGGTGATCCCCCGACCGCCGATGCACCGGGCCGGTGGCCCCGCACCCTGGGCCGATCTCGATCCGCGGACCCGCTCGTCGGTACCGCTGGCCGCCGTCGTGGACGCCGTCGCTTCGCGCGACGGTTCCGACGATGCCGCCACCACCGCCGCCGAGGTCTCCGAGTTCTCGCGGACGTTCGCCGAGGCCTTCCCCGACGCCAACCCGGCCGCCGTCCTGGTCGTCCTGTTCGAGGAAGCCGGAGAGGCCAGGGTGCTGTTGACGGTGCGCTCGCCCCGTCTCCGGTCCCACCAGGGTGAGGTTGCCTTCCCGGGGGGCAAGCTCGACCCCGGCGAGGGGATCGAGGACGGTGCCCGACGGGAGGCGTTCGAGGAGGTCGGACTCGACCCTGCGTCGGTCACCGTGGTCGGGCACCTGACGGCGATGCCCACCGTGTCGTCCAACACCCTGATGACCCCGGTGGTGGCCACACTTCCCCGTCGACCGGTGACCTCGCCGGCCCCCGACGAGGTGGCCCGTGTCTTCGACGTGGCCCTCGCCGACCTGCTGGCCGACGGGGTGTTCGCCGAGGAGCTGTGGGCGGTGCCCGGACGCCACGGGGCCGACGGGTCGCCGGGGAGCGAGTTCCCGGTGTGGTTCTTCCCGGTGGCCGGCGAGATCATCTGGGGGGCGACGGCACGGGTGCTCACCGAGCTGCTCTGCCTGGTCCTCGGGGTGCCCGCGCCGTCGTCGACCCGGCACCGCTGACCGGGTCCGACCGGGCGCGGATCCGGCCCCGGACCGGGATACGGCCCGGGTGCCCAGGCGGTATCGTGGGGGATGGTCGGTGGGCGCAGTGTCGGAGCTGCCGCCGTCCAGGAGGTACGTGGAACGTCGACCAGGGTCCGGAGGACAATTCAGTGGCTGAGCTAGAGATTGGCATCTTCAAGTCGGGACGGAGGGCCTACGGGTTCGATGACATCGCCATCGTCCCGAGTCGCAGGACCCGCGATCCCGAGGATGTCGACATCAGCTGGCAGATCGACGCCTACCAGTTCGAACTGCCCCTCATGGCCTCGGCCATGGACGGCGTGGTCAGTCCCTCGACCGCCATCGAGATCGGGCGCCTCGGTGGGCTGGGCGTCTTGAACCTCGAGGGCCTGTGGACCCGTTACGAGGACCCGAGCAAGCTGTTCGACGAGATCCGCGAGCTGCCGACCGAGAAGGCCACGGCCCGGATGCAGCAGATGTACGCCGAGCCGGTCCAGCTCGAGCTGGTGACCCAGCGGATCAAGGAGATGAAGGCGGCCGGCATCACGACCGCCGCCTCGGTGACCCCGCAGAAGACCCAGACCTTCGCCCCCGCCCTGCTCGAGGCCGAGCTCGACATCCTGGTGATCCAGGGCACGGTGGTGTCCGCCGAACACGTGTCCAAGACGGCCGAACCCCTCAACCTCAAGCGGTTCATCCGCGAGTTCGAGGTACCGGTCATCGTCGGCGGCTGTGCTTCGTACCAGGCCGGCCTCCACCTGATGCGTACCGGTGCCGTCGGCGTCCTGGTCGGCGTCGGCCCCGGCAACGCCTGCACCACCCGTGGCGTCCTCGGCATCGGGGTCCCTCAGGCCACGGCCATCGCCGATGTGGCCGGCGCCCGGATGCGCCACCTCGACGAGACCGGCGTCTACTGCCACGTCATCGCCGACGGCGGCATGTCCAAGGGCGGTGACATCGCCAAGGCGGTCGCCTGCGGTGCCGACGCGGTCATGCTCGGTTCGCCCCTCTCCTCGGCCGTCGAGGCCCCGGCCCGTGGCTACCACTGGGGCATGGCGACCTTCCACCCGACCCTCCCCCGGGGAGCCCGGGTCAAGACGACGACCCGTGGGACCCTGCAGGAGATCCTGCTCGGCCCGGCCCATGAGAACGACGGCCGGATGAACCTCTTCGGGGCCCTGCGTACGGCCATGGCCACCTGCGGCTACCAGACCGTCAAGGAGTTCCAGAAGGCCGAGGTCATGGTGGCCCCGGCACTCCAGACCGAGGGCAAGGACCTGCAGCGCTCGCAGGGCGTCGGCATGGGCCATTGAGTTCGTCGGTCCCCACCGACGACCCTCGTGAGGGTCCGGTGCTGGTCGTCGACTTCGGCGCCCAGTACGCGCAGCTGATCGCCAGGCGGGTCCGCGAGGCCCACGTCTACTCCGAGATCGTCCCGCACACCGCCTCGGCCGCCGAGCTGGCGGCCCGACGCCCGGCCGGGATCATCCTGTCGGGTGGGCCCAAGTCGGTCAACGAGGATCCGGCGCCCTCCATCGACCCCGCCGTGTACGACCTCGGGATCCCGATCCTGGGCATCTGCTACGGCGCCCAGCTGCTGACCCAGCAGCTGGGGGGTGAGGTGGCACGGACGGGTCGGGGCGAGTACGGCCGGACCCCGTTGGCCATCACCGGCGCCTCACCGATCCTGGCCGACTGGCCGGAGTCGGCCGAGGTGTGGATGAGCCACGGTGACGCCATCACCCGGGTACCCGAGGGGTTCGTGGCCACGGCCACCAGCCCCGACGCGCCGGTGGCCTCCCTGCACGATCCGGAGCGTGCCATCTTCGGCGTCCAGTTCCACCCCGAGGTGGTCCACACCGAACACGGCCGCGACCTGCTCGAGCGATTCCTCTACGACATCTGCCACTGCCCCCCGTCGTGGACGCACACCTCGATCATCGAGAGCCAGGTGGCCGCCGTCCGGGCCCAGGTCGGCGACTCCCCGGTCCTGTGCGCGTTGTCCGGCGGCGTCGACTCCGCGGTGGCCGCAGCCCTGGTCCACAAGGCCATCGGCGAACAGCTGACCTGTGTCTACGTCGACACCGGCCTCATGCGGGCCAACGAGAGCGAGCAGGTCGAGGACACGTTCCGACGACAGTTCCACATCGATCTGGTGCACGTGAAGGCTGCGGACCGGTTCTTCGAGGCGCTGGCCGGGGTGACCGACCCCGAGACCAAGCGCAAGATCATCGGCGAGCTGTTCATCCGGATCTTCGAGGAGGTGGCCCGCGACCTGGTGGTGGAGAAGGGCCACATCGAGGCCGACGATCCGTCGTCCGACGAACCGGCGGGCTACCTCGTGCAGGGCACCCTGTACCCGGACGTGATCGAGTCCGGCTCGGGCACGGCGGCCACCATCAAGTCCCACCACAACGTGGGCGGTCTCCCCGACGACCTGGCCTTCGACCTGGTCGAGCCGCTCCGTCTCCTGTTCAAGGACGAGGTCCGGGCCGTGGGCGAGGAGCTGGGCCTGCCCCACGAGATCGTCTGGCGCCAGCCGTTCCCGGGTCCGGGGCTGGCAGTGCGCATCGTCGGCGAGGTCACCCCCGAGCGGGCCGAGATCCTGCGGGCCGCCGATGCCATCGTGGTGGAGGAGGTCCGCAAGGCCGGTCTCTACCGCGAGTTGTGGCAGAGCTTCGCCGTGCTCCCGGCGGTCCGCACGGTCGGGGTCATGGGGGACGGCCGTACCTACGCGTACCCGGTGGTCATCCGGGCCGTCACCAGCGACGACGCCATGACCGCCGATTGGGCACGACTGCCCTACGACCTCCTCGAGCGCCTCTCCTCACGCATCATCAACGAGGTGGACGGCGTCAACCGGGTGGCACTGGACATCACGTCCAAGCCGCCCGGCACCATCGAGTGGGAATGACCGACGGGGGCGGTGGCACCGATCGCCACCCCGGCGGCGGCCAGCTGACCTTCGGCTCGACCCCGCAGTTCCGTTCGACCGGGGCGGACGATTTGTTGGAGGGTCTCACCCCGCCCCAGGCGGCGTCCGTGCTCCACCGCGGCGGGCCTCTGTTGATCGTGGCCGGTGCCGGCTCCGGGAAGACGAGGGTCCTCACCCGACGGATCGCCCACCTCATCGCCACCGGTGACGCCGCCCCCTGGCAGATCCTGGCCATCACCTTCACCAACAAGGCGGCCGACGAGATGCGACGACGGGTGGCCGAACTGGTCGGCCCGCGGGCCGACCGCATGTGGGTGTCGACCTTCCACTCCGCCTGCGTGCGGATCCTGCGTGCCCATGGCGACCGCCTCGGGTACAAGGGGTCGTTCACCATCTACGACGACGCCGATTCGCGTCGCCTGGTGGAGATCATCGCCCGGGAGCTCGACATCGACACCAAGAAGATGTCACCCCGCTCGATGCTCGGTCAGATCAGCCAGGCCAAGTCCCGCCAACAGGGTCCCGTCCAGTTCCGCGCGGCCGCCATCTCCATCTTCGACCGCAGGATCGCCGACGTCTTCGATCTCTACCAGCAGCGGATGCTGGCGGCCAACGCCATGGACTTCGACGACCTGCTGCTCAATGCGGTGCGTCTCTTCGGTGAGCACCCCGACATCCTGGAGCTCTACCGGAGCCGGTTCACCCACATCCTGATCGACGAGTACCAGGACACCAACGCCGTGCAGAACGCGCTGGCGGTCCAGCTCGCCGGCGGCCACCGCAACATCGTGGTGGTGGGGGACAGCGACCAGTCGGTCTACCGGTTCCGCGGGGCCGACATCTCCAACATCCTCGACTTCGAGCAGGCGTTCCCGGACGCCACCGCCATCACCCTCGACCAGAATTTCCGGTCCACCCAGACCATCCTCGATGCCGCCAACGCGGTCATCACCAACAACGTGTCCCGCAAGCCGAAGTCCCTGTGGACCGACCAGGGAGCCGGCGAGCAGATCGTGCGCTACCGCGCCGAGGACGAGCACGACGAGGCCGAGTGGGTCGCCCACGAGATCATCCGTCTGCGCGGGGACCAGTCGCTGCGGTGGGGGGACGTGGCGATCTTCTACCGCACCAACGCCCAGAGCCGCGCCCTCGAAGAGGCCATGGTCCGGTCCGAGGTCCCCTACAAGGTGGTCGGCGGCACGAAGTTCTACGACCGCAAGGAGGTCAAGGACGTCCTGGCCTACCTACGCGTCCTGGTCAACCCCGACGACGAGGTCAGCTGGCGCCGGATCGTCAACGTGCCCAAGCGGGGCGTGGGCGACACGTCGGTGGCCAAGCTGGCCGGGTTCGCGGGCCAGCGGGGCATCTCCTTCGGCGACTCGGTGGCCGAGGCCGGCGAGGCCGGGGTGGGCGGCAAGGCGGGCAAGGCACTGGAGGACCTGGCCGATCTCCTGGCCGAACTGCGGAGCCGGATGGCCGTCCCCGACCTGGTCGACGCCGACGGGGACGCACTCGCCCCCGGACCGGTCACGGAACTGCCGCCCCCGTTGGCGGTCGACCCGCCGGACGGGTCGGTCCCGGCCGATGACGGAACCGGGGACGGTGCGGCCACCTCGACCCGCCTCGGTCCCGGCGAACTGGTGACCGCCATCGTCGAGCGGACCGGGTACCGGAGTGAACTCCTGGCCGAGGGCACCATCGAGGCCCTCGGACGGGTGGAGAACGTCGACGAGCTGGTGGGCGTGGCCGACGAGTACCGGACCCTGGCGGAGTTCCTCGAGGCGGCCGCCCTGGTGGCCGACTCCGACCAGCTGGACGGGGACGGCACCACCGTCTCGCTGATGACCATGCACATCGCCAAGGGCCTCGAGTTCCCGGCGGTCTTCCTGGTGGGTATGGAGGACGGCATCTTCCCGCACATGCGCTCACTGGGGGACCCGGTGGAGCTCGAGGAGGAACGGCGTCTCTGCTACGTGGGGATCACCCGAGCCGAGCGTCACCTCTACGTCTCCCACGCCTGGAGCCGCATGCTGTGGGGGAATACCAGTGCCAACATCCCGAGCCGGTTCCTCAACGAGATCCCGACCGAACTGGTGCGTGACGTCGCCGTCGAGCGGGGCTGGGGATCGTCCGGTTCCGGTTCCGGTTCCGGGTATGGCTCGTCCTCGTCGTCCGGCGGGTTCCGGCGCAGCGTGGGCGCAGGGGACCGTCAGGGCACGCCGGGCCGGTCGGTGTTCGGCAGCGGGGTGTCTCCCGGTGAGACCGAGTTCGACGCCAACGGTCGGCGTCGGCGGGCCCCGGCCTCCACCGGTGCCGAGCTCCTCGGCCTCGAGGTCGGCGAGGTGGTCGTCCACGGCCAGTGGGGCGAGGGCCGGGTGGTGGCGGTCGGCGGATCGGGCGACGATGCCGAAGCCGAGGTGATCTTCACCTCGGTCGGTCGCAAGAAGCTCCTGCTGCGCATGGCACCGGTGAAGCGGGTCTGAACCTTTGGCCCGTGCTGTCGTCGTGGCCGGTGACCTGTCACGCAGGCGTCAGGATCGCTCCCTACGATGGTCGGGTGCCGCACCGCCGACGAACTCGTCCATCCGTCGCGCCGGGACACCGGTCGATCGCTCGGATGGAGGCTCGACGCGGGTCGGATACGGTCCTGAGCAGGAGGTTCACCCCGATCGACCGGGTGGCCCACATGGATCGGCGGGTCATGGGAAACTGGCGTCCCGTGACAGAGCCGCCCGGCGGGCGCGCGTGATGTCGCCCCCCGAACGTGCCGTCGACGACGTGGAACGAGGTCCCAGGAGCACCGTGCCGCACGAGATCATCTTCGACCAGGACGACTCCTCGACGGACCACGTACTCCCTTCGGTGGACTCGACTCCTCGTCGTGGCGAACCCTCGGGCACTCCCCGCTACGCGCACACCCTGGCCAAGCCGACCCGCCGCGAGCGGCGTGCCCTGCGCAGGCAGAAGCGCCGGGAGCGGTCGACCATCGTCGGCCGGCACCCCAAGACGACCGTCCTGTTGGTGGTCCTGGTGCTCCTGACACCGGTGTGGGCGTCACTCGGCTCGGCGGCCACCAACCCGGCCCTCGGCCCGACCGTGGGCGGTCGCCTGACCGAGTGGGTGCGTGACCACGGCGGTGGCGGCGTGGTGACCTGGGCCGAGAACACCTGGTACACGTGGCACGCCCCGCCCAAGGGCGGCAAGCCGGCGGCCGGTGCCATCCCCAAGGCGAGCACCACCCAGACGACGGTCCCGTTGGCATCCGGTCCCGCCCACCTGCCGGCGCCGACCGCCATCGTCCCCTTCGTGGCCACCCCCACCCCCGGCGAGGGGCAGTGGCACCCGATCGGTCGGACGGTCGACGGCGTACCCGCGATGTACGCCGCCTACCTGCGCCCCAACGCGGTGAACACCAGCCTGGTCACCGGGGTGGCCTGGATGGACACCAAACTGCTCAGTGCCAAGCTCTACGCCGGCACGTCGATCCCCGGGACGGGACAGACCTTCCCCGACATGGCGCCGATCTCCGGCCAGGCGCTGACCACGCTGGACGCCGCCTTCAACTCGGGGTTCCGCATGCAGGACGCCCAGGGCGGGTTCTACCTCGACGGGGTCACCGCCGTGGCCCTGGTGCCGGGAAAGGCCTCCCTGGTGATCGGGTCCGACGGGTCGGTCAACATCGGCTCCTGGGGCTCCGAGGTGACGATGACCCCGGGCACCGTGGCCGTCCGCCAGAACCTCGACCTCCTGGTGGACAACGGTCAACCGGTCCCGGGCCTCGACGCCAATGACAACACGAAGTGGGGGAACACCCTCGGCGGACGGGTGCAGGTGTGGCGGTCCGGACTCGGAGTCACCTCGGACGGCGCGCTGGTCTATGTCGGCGGCACCGGACTGTCCATCGTCGATCTGGCCAACCTGCTGGTGCGGGCCGGCGCCGTGCGGGCGATGGAGATGGACATCAACACCGACTGGGTCAACTTCACCCACTTCGACCTCAACTACGGCGAAGCGGCCACGGCCACCAACGGCACGCTGCTCACCTACGACGAACAGACGTCGCCGTCGCGGTACTTCGCCCCGCTGTCCCGTGACTTCATCACCATGTCGGTCCGCCCGTACGCGTCCCGGGGCGCGACCTCCCACTTCCAGAAATAGGGTCGGTCAGACCTGATCACCGGCCTGCGCCCCGGCGCCGGGCGGTGACGTACGTCGAGGAGATGGCGATGGCCCAGAGGGTGGCGAAGCAGCGGTACGAGGCCGAGCTCCTCCGACTCCAGGCCGAGCTCACCACGATGACCGAGTGGATCCGGGAGACCGGGACCCGGGTGGTGGTGGTGTTCGAGGGTCGGGACGCGGCGGGCAAGGGCGGGGTCATCAAACGGATCTCGGAGTACCTGAGCCCCCGGATCTGCCGGATCGTGGCCCTCCAGGCCCCCAACGAGCGCGAGCGGACCCAGTGGTACTTCCAGCGCTACGTCGACCAGCTGCCGGCGGCCGGGGAGCTGGTCCTGTTCGACCGCAGCTGGTACAACCGGGCCGGTGTGGAGCACGTGATGGGCTTCTGCACCTCCGAGGAGTACCACCGGTTCCTGGCCCAGTGCCCCGTCTTCGAGCACCTCCTGCTCGACGACGGGATCATCCTGGTGAAGTACTGGTTCTCGGTCAGCGACCGTGAGCAGGAGCGGCGGTTCCAGTCCCGGTTGGGTGATCCGCTCCGCCGGTGGAAGCTCAGCGAGATGGACCTGGAGGCCCGGCAACGCTGGTCCGACTACTCGAGGGCGAAGGACGTGATGTTCCTCCACACCGACACCCCCGAGTCCCCGTGGTACATCGTGGATGCCGAGGACAAACGGTCGGCCCGGATCAACTGCATCGCCCACCTGTTGAGCCAGGTGCCCTACCAGCAGATCGATGAAGCACGCCTCAAGCTTCCCAAGCGGGCGCCGGACGACGACTACCAGCGCCCACCGCGGGATCTCTACACCTACGTGCCCGACGTGGCGGCGACACTCGGCCCCTGACGGAGCTGCGGCTGACGGTGCGGCCGCTGACCCCGAGGGGGCTCAGCCCGGCATGCGGCGCCAGACCGCACGGGGCAGCTGACGCATGACGGCGAACACCCACCGCAGGATCGGTGGGGCGTAGACCACGTCGGCACCCGAGGCGATGCCCTTGACCACCGCCTCGGCCACCGCCTCGGGCGTGGTCGAGAACGGTGCGGGGTCCATGCCTTCGGTCATCCGACCCACCACGAACCCGGGGCGCACCACCGTGACCCCGACCCCGGTCCCGACCAGCGAGTCCCCGAGTCCCTGGGCGAAGGCGTCGAGCCCGGACTTGGTCGATCCGTAGATGAAGTTGGCCTTGCGGGCCCGGTCGCCGGCCACCGACGAGATGACCACGATCCGTCCGTAGCCCTGGGTTCTCATGCACCCGGCGACGGCCAGGACGGCAGCCGCCAGTCCGGTGAAGTTGGTGGTGATCAGGTCGGCGGCCGCCCGGGGGTCGGTCTCGAGCTCGCTCTGGTCGCCCAGGGCGCCGGCCGCGGCCAGGACCAGGTCGATGTCGCCGAACCTGGTGAACACGTCGGTCACGACCGCGGGGTTGCCGGTGAGGTCCGTGGTGTCGAAGGCGACCGTCTCGACCACGTCGGCACCCGCAGCACGGGCGGCATCGGCTGCCGCGTCGAGCCGATCGCTCGGCCGTCCGGCCAGGATCACCGTCCTGCACCGGCCGGGGACGAGCGCGGCCACGATGGCCTGGGCGATCTCGGAGGCTCCTCCGAGCACGAGCACGGACTGCGGGCGCCCGGTGGCGTCGATCATGGTGTGGACGTTCCTTTTCCTCGGGTGACACGTGGCTTGGTGGCGGTCGCCTTCTTGGCTACCGGCTCGGGGGCGGTCGCGCTCGAGGCAGGCACTCGTGTGGCAGGCGCTCCTCGGGCAGTCGCCTTCTTGGCACGCGTCGAGGCGGCACGCTTCTTCGGCGTGGTCGACGGGAGGGGAGCTGCTCCGGCGACGGGTCCGGCGTCACCACACAGTCCGAGGCGTCGACCCAGGTCGGAGCGGAGCACGCCGTCGGGGTCGACCCTGGCGCGCACCTCCTGGAACCGGTCGACGGCAGGGTACATGGCGTGGAAGGTGTCCGGGGCCAGGCGCGAGTCCTTGGCCAGATAGATGCGGCCGCCGGCGGCCAGGACCTCCTGGTCCAGGTCGTCGAGGAGCCGGTCGAGCCCGTCATGGCCGACGGGTAGGTCGAGTGCCAGGGTCCAGCCGGGCATGGGGAACGACAGCGGCCCGGGGTCCCCGGGACCGAAGCGCTTGAGCACGGCCAGGAACGAGGCCAGTCGGACCTCGGTGAGGCGCTCGATGATCCGCCGCACCGTCTCACCGGCGGCGTCGGGCACCACGAACTGGTACTGGAGGAATCCCCGTGGCCCGTACAGACGGTTCCAGCTACCCACCCCGTCGAGGGGGTGGAAGAACCCGGACATGTGGTGCGGTTTGCCGAGCTGGCGTTTCGGCGCCTTGCGGAACCAGAACTCGTTGAAGGCCCCGACCGTCAAGGGATTGAGCAGCCCACTGGGCGCCGTCAGCGGCACGCTGGCCAACTGGTGCGGCACGAAGGCACGCGCACGGTCCGGGTCCGATGCCAGCCGTGCGGGGAGGTCGTCCAGACGGGCGTGGTCACCCCGGGTGAGCACCGACCGGCCCAGCCGGCTCCCGGTCGACTGGCAGTCGATCCACGCCACCGAGTAGCGGTAGGCGTCGTCGCCGGTGAGCATCTTGTCCATCACGTCGTCGAGGTCCACCGCCCGTTCGGTGTCGACCAGCATGTAGCTGGTCTCGACCGGGATCATCTGGAGGGTCGCCTCGGTCACGATGCCGGTGAGCCCCATGCCGCCGGCGGTCGCCCAGAACAGTTCGGGGTCCGCATCCGGCCCGATCAGGTGGGTACCGGTGGGTGTGACCAGGGTCATCGACACGACGTGGGAGCAGAAGCTCCCGTCCACGTGGTGGTTCTTGCCGTGGATGTCGGCGGCGATGGCCCCGCCCACCGAGACCAGCCTGGTACCCGGCGTCACCGGCACGAACCAGCCGAGCGGCACGAAGCGCTCCATCAGGGTCTGGAGACTGACCCCGCCGCCGACGGTCACCCGCCCGGCAGTCAGGTCGACCGAGTGGATCCCGTCGAGCCAGGTGGCGTCGATGACGGTCCCGCCCGCGTTCTGCGCGGCATCGCCGTAGCTGCGTCCCATGCCGCGGGCCACCACACCCCGATCGGTCCCCGAGGCCGCCACCCGGGCCATGACCTCGTCGACCAGGCCCGGATGGACGGCATGGACGACGTCGGATGCGGTCGGTGCGGTGCGCCCCCAGCCGGTGAGCAGCTCCCGTCGTGACCTCGGGCCGGTCATCCGGCGTACACCCCGACGGCGAAGAGGGCCACCCAGCACACCCCGTAGATCTGGAGCCGGTGGTCCCGCAGGGCAAGTTCTTCAGGTGCCGCCCCCGCCCCGGAATCGAGCAGTCGGAGCACGTGGAGGAGTGCGATGACGAACGGGATGATGGTGAGTTGGAACCAGAGCGGGTCGTGGCCCGGGTGGACCTCGCTGGCCCGCTCGAACGCCCACAGGCAGTAGGCGCTCACGGTGACCGCGGCGGACAGGGTACGGACCGTGCGCAGGAAGGACGGGGTGTACAGACCGAGCGTCTGTCGGATGCCCGAATCGTCGGTGTCGCCTTCGGCCAGCAGCTGCTTCTCACCCGACCGCTTCCCGGTCACCACCAGCAGCGACCCGAAGGAGACCACGATCAGGAACCAGTTGGACAGGGCGACCGACGTGGCCACCCCACCGGCCACCGCCCGCAGGATGAACCCGGCGCTGACACAGGCCAGGTCCAGGATCGGCTCGTTCTTCAATCCGAAGGAGTAGGCCAGTTGCACCGCGGCATAGGCGCCCATGACCCCGCCGAGGTGCCACCCGGCGAGCCAGACGGCGAGACCGACCGACACCGCCAGGAACGCCACCCCGACGCCGATGGCGAGTGGCGCCGGCACCACCCCCCCAGCCACCGGTCGTGTGCGCTTGGTCGGGTGCCGGCGGTCGGCGTCCGCGTCGATCGAGTCGTTCAGGTAGTAGGTGCCGGTGGCCGCCAGGCAGAAGATCCCGAAGGCGGCGGCCGCATGCCAGAGCACGTCGGAGTGGAGGAGCACGCCGGCGGCCCCCGGGGCCACGAAGACCAGGAGGTTCTTGATCCACTGCCTCGGTCGGGCCAGTCGGACGAGACCGTGCGCGAGCGACTCCTCGGTGCCGGAGGTCGGGGTGGAGTGGTCGTCGGGTCTGTCCACAGCCTCGGCCGGAGTGGTCAATTGGTCCTCGTGGATGGTCGGGTCAGCTCCCCGGGCGCCGTCAGCGTGGGCTCGCCGGTGGCACCAGGGGCACCCACAGGGTAGGGCCTCGACGCCCCAGGGGTGGACGATCCGCCTCCCCCGGTCCGGGCCGGCCCGATCCCGGATGGGCCTGACGGTCCGTCAGCGCCTAGTATCTGCCGCCGTGAAGCGCCCCTATCGAGTGGTAGTCGCCAAGCCCGGTCTGGACGGGCACGATCGCGGGGCGAAAGTGATCGCCCGGGCCCTGCGTGACGCCGGGTTCGAGGTCATCTACACCGGCCTCCACCAGACCGCCGACCAGGTCGTCCAGGCGGTGATCCAGGAGGACGCCGACGCCGTCGGGCTGTCACTGCTGTCCGGTGCCCATCTGACGCTGGTCCCCCGGGTGATCGACGGTTTGAAGCAGCAGGGTCGGGACGACGTCCTGGTGTTGGTGGGGGGGATCATCCCCGAAGCCGACATCCCGGTGCTGAAGGAGATGGGCGTCGCCGAGGTCTTCACCCCGGGTGCTCCGCTCCCGGCGATCGGCTCGTGGCTCGGCGAGGCACTCGACGAGCGCGAGGGCGGCGACGGCGAGGATGGCGGAGACGAGGGGGAGAGCGGCGAGGTCGCCTGATCCCACCCGGTCCGGACGCGACGCCCCGGACCTCGTCCCCGCACCCCCGTCACCCGACGGTCACCGGCCCGTGCGCGGGGTCGGCCACGTGCCGGCCTCCGACGGCGGTCCCGAGCAACAAGACACCAGTAGCAACAGTCACAGTCCCCAATCGCAGACACAACCAGAACCAGCCATGCAGGCAGAGAGGAACGGATCCGGTGGATCTCTTCGAATACCAGGGTAAGCAGTACTTCGCCCGGTTCGGCATCCCCATCTCCAAGGGAGGGGTGGCCGACACCGTCGACCAGGCCGTCGCCCAGGCGGAGGAGTCGGGCTACCCGGTCGTCGTCAAGGCGCAGGTCAAGGTGGGCGGTCGCGGCAAGGCCGGTGGCGTCAAGCTGGCCAACGACGTCGACGAGGTCCGGTTGCACGCCGGCAACATCCTCGGGCTCGACATCAAGGGCCACGTGGTGAAGCGGCTGTGGGTCGAGCACGCCTCGGACATCGCCAAGGAGTACTACGCCAGCTTCACCCTGGACCGCAGCGCCAAGAAGCACCTCGGCATGCTGTCGGCCGAGGGGGGCGTGGAGATCGAGGAGGTGGCGGTCACCAACCCTGACGCCATCGCCATCATCCACATCGATCCGGTGGACGGACTGAGCGTGGAGGTCGCCGCCGAATGGGTGGCCCGGGCGAATCTGGACGAGGAAGCCCGCGAGCAGGCCGCCGAGCTGCTGGTCAAGCTCTACACCTGCTACACCGAGGGCGACTGCGACCTGGCCGAGATCAATCCGCTGATCCTCACCCCCGAGGGCCGGGTGCACGCACTCGACGCCAAGGTCACCCTTGACGACAACGCGGCCTACCGCCACCCCGAGTGGGAGGACTTCGCCGGCAGCGACGTCGAGGACGAGCGGGAGACCCGGGCGAAGGAGCGGGGCCTGAACTACATCGGTCTGTCCGGCTCGGTGGGGATCATCGCCAACGGCGCCGGCCTGGCCATGAGCACGCTCGACGTGGTCACCCAGTGCGGCGGCACGGCGGCCAACTTCCTCGACATCGGCGGTGGGGCCAATGCCGACGTCATGGCGGCCGCACTCGAGGTCATCAACTCCGACCCGGCGGTGAAGTCGATCTTCGTCAACATCTTCGGCGGGATCACCCGGGTCGACGAGGTGGCCAAGGGTGTGCTCGAGGCCCTCGAGCGGGTCGAGATCAGCTCGCCCATCGTGCTCCGGCTCGATGGCACCAATGCCGTGGCCGGCCGGGAGATCCTGTCCGCGCACCTGTCCGATCGCCTGGTCGCCGAACCGACCATGCTCGATGCCGCCCGCCGGGCGGTCGCACTTGCTGGAGGCCAGTCGTGAGCATCTTCGTAGACGAGAACACCAAGGTCCTGGTGCAGGGCATCAGCCCCACCAGCCAGGGTCTCTACCACGGCCTGCGCAACCGGGCCTACGGCACCCAGGTGGTGGCCGGCACCAACCCGAACCGGGGCGGCGAAGTCATCGAGGGGATCCCGGTCTACGCCACCGTGGCCGAGGCCGTCGAAGCGACCGGGGCCAATGCCTCGTTCATCTCGGTGCCGCCGAAGTTCGCGGCGGACGCCATCGTGGAGGCCGCCGGGGCCGGGGTGCCGTTCGTGGTCTGCATCACCGAGGGCATCCCCGCCCAGGACGAGGCCCTGGCCTACAACCGCCTGGTGCGTGACTTCCCCGGCACCCGACTCCTCGGCCCCAACTGCCCGGGCATCATCTCGCCCGGGAAGTGCAACATCGGGATCACCTCGGGCGACATCGCCATGGCGGGTGGTCCGGTGGGCATCGTGAGCCGCTCCGGCACGCTCACCTACCAGGCGCTCCACGAGCTCAGCCAGCAGGGGGTGGGCCAGACCACCTGTGTGGGTATCGGTGGCGACCCGGTCCCCGGCACCAGCTTCATCGACTGCCTGGCCGCCTTCGAGGCCGACCCGGACACCCGGGCCATCATGATGATCGGGGAGATCGGCGGTTCGGCCGAGGAGGAGGCCGCCGAGTTCATCGCCTCGTCGGTCACCAAGCCGGTCGTCTCCTACGTGGCCGGGGTCACGGCACCCCCGGGACGGAAGATGGGCCATGCCGGCGCCATCATCTCCGGCTCCAAGGGCACCGCCCAGGCCAAGATGGATGCGCTGTCCGGTGCCGGTGTCACCGTGGCCCTCAACCCCACCGAAGCCGGCGAAGCCATGGTCGACGTCGTCCGGAACCTGGTCTGACCATCACGTCGGACACCCCGCACCCGCACCCGGGCGTCCCGTCGGCGGAGGCCCACGCCGGTCGCCCGGTGGGCGCGGTGGTGTTCGACCTCGATGGGCTGCTGATCGACTCGGAGCCGTTCTGGCGCCGTGCCGAGATCGAGGTCTTCGCCACCGTCGGTGTCGAGCTGACCGAGTCGGAAACGCGCCAGACCATGGGTCTGCGGATCGATGACGCCGTCGGCCACTGGTTCGAACGCCGCCCGTGGGAGGGGATGTCCCCGGTGGAGGTGGAGCGGGCCGTCACCGCACGGGTGGCTGAACTCATCGAGGCCGAAGGCACCCCCATGCCCGGCGCGCTCGACGTCATCGACCTGTGCCGCGCCCGCTCCATCCCCATGGCCGTCTGCTCGGGCTCGTACGCCGTCGTCATCGAAGCCGCCCTCGACAAGCTCGGCATCTCGTCGTCCATGTCGGCATGGCATTCGGCCGAGTGGGAGCCGCTCGGCAAACCCCACCCCGGGGCCTACCTGACCACGTCGGACAAACTCGGCGTCGACCCGACGACCTGCCTCGCGTTCGAGGACTCGTTCAACGGCGCCATCTCGGCCAAGGCCGCCCGCATGCGGGTGGTGGCGGTTCCCGAGCCTGCCGCCCTGGACTCGCCGCGCTGGGGGTTCTGTGACCTGGTGCTCCCGTCACTGGAGCACTTCGACGGTGCGGCCCTCGACGCGCTGGCGCACCCCTCGACCTGACCACGCCCTCGCGATCCCCCCGGCACCAGGTGCACGGCCGGCGCGGCACGGGCGATGCGGGTTGGGCCCGCTCCGGGTCGAAGGTCCCATCGGGAGGTGACTTTGGTTGCAAGATCGTTTCAGAGGGCAGCGAACCCTTCGGTTGCGCGATGCCCGCGCCGATGACTCATTCACGAGGGGCTTCCCCTGGGCAGGGGGGACCGGGTGATACCGAGCCCAGTTCGGTGGGCAGGCCGAACGGGCGGTATCACCCGGGCACCTCGTGCCCGGCCCGTTCCCGACGGCGC
>Ga0302202_10003936_pt1 | contig 16084 bp, 11 predicted proteins | sample II_Bog_N3_3_FD_194579 | JGI IMG/M metagenome (GOLD analysis project Ga0302202, IMG submission 194579) | Peat permafrost microbial communities from Stordalen Mire near Abisko, Sweden - II_Bog_N3_3 | ecosystem: Environmental > Terrestrial > Soil > Wetlands > Peat | place: Sweden: Abisko...
AGGTGGTCCGCGACTTCGACCGGGACATGGGCGCCATCGACATCCTGGCGGTGGATGCTGCGCCGTATGCCAGCCAGCACGTTCCTGCCATGGTTGACTGGATCTCGCGGATCGCGGACGCCGGCATGGCCTACGCGGTGGACGGCTGGGTCTATTTCGAGGTCGCCAAGCTGCCCGCGTACGGGCGCCTCTCCGGGTTGAGCGCGGAGGAGATGCTGCGCCTCGCGCGAGAGCGCGGCGCCGACCCCGATGACCCGCGCAAGCGGGCTCCGCTCGACTTCGTTCTCTGGCAGCCATCGCGGAGCGGCGAGCCGAGCTGGGCGTCGCCCTGGGGAGCGGGGCGTCCCGGTTGGCACATCGAGTGCTCGGTGCTCTCGACCGCCGAGCTGGGCACGCCCCTCGACGTCCACGGCGGGGGTGACGACCTCATCTTCCCCCACCACGAGTCCGAGATCGCCCAGGCGGCCGGGGTCGGCATCTCCCCCTACGTGCGCCTCTGGGTCCACGTGGCGATGGTCGGATATCAGGGCGAGAAGATGAGCAAGTCGCTCGGCAACCTCGTCTTTGTGCGCCAGCTGCTGGAGAGGGTTCCGGCGGCGACGGTCCGGCTGCTCCTCGCCGGCCACCACCATCGCTCGGCCTGGGAGTACACCGAGGCTGATCTGGACGGGGCGGAGGTCCGGCGCCGGCGCTACGCCACCGCCGCTCGCGCGGGCGCCACCCTGGAGGGCGCGGAGGCCGGCGATTGGCGGGCCCGCTTCCTGGCGCGCATCGACGACGACCTGGATGCCCCGGGGGCATTGCAGGTTGCCGACCGGCTGGCCGATCGGCTCGTCGCGGCCGGGACGGCGGGGCCCGAGGACGGAGCGGCGCTGCTCGCCCAGCTCCTGGATCTCGTCGGCGCGGGATCGGCGGTCCAGCCAGCCCCCTGACGGTGGCGTTCGGGGCCGGGCCCCGCCGGGGCGCTCGGCCCCGATTCGCCGCCGCGTCAGCGTCAGCGCTGCTGAAGGGTCTGGTCGACGGCCCGGTTGGCCCGGACGGCCGCCACGATGTGCTTCTGAAGAAAGGCGTAGAAGAGGGCCCGCTGGCTCCGGTCCGTCTCCTCGGTCACCTCGATCCCCCGGCGATGGCGTTCGATCCACGGCGGCACGCCCTCGGCGACCACCCCCGAGCCGACCCGCACCCGGATGGTGGTCTCCTCACCCTCGACGACGAAGACCGCGACCACGAGGCGCAGCCCGGTGTGGTCGACCAGCTTCCAGCCGCGCTCGTAACGCCGGCCTCCGGAGCGGTCCGCGTGGGTGGAGACCACAGGCTCTCGGACGAAGGTCTCCCCCTGCGTGGCGCTCTGCACCAGCGTCGCGGCCACGAAGGCGTCGAGATCGCGCCCCACCCAGTTGACCAGCGAGGGGGCGCGGTTGTCGACGTCGGGCATCCCCGAGGGGTGGTCGAAATAGCCGATGGCCGCGATCGTCCCGGCGTGCCGGCGGCAGTAGACGATCCCGCCCACGGTGGCCCAGTGATTGGGGCACCAGGCGGTGTCGCAGCGCCGGCCCCTCCGGTCGACGTAGTGGCAGAGCACCCCCGTGTGATTGGAGCAGTCCCGTGCGCGGCACGCGAGGTCTCCCTCGGTGGCGGGGAAACGGGCGACCGACGGCGAGAGGGATGGCATCACCGGGGGCGGCGCGAAGGGCATCAGCGGGGGCAGCGGCTCCGAGGGAGCCGGCCGTGCGGGCGGGTCGGTGCCGTGGGCACCGCGACGGAACAGCGGCATCATCGCGTTCCGTGCCGCGATCGCATGATCCCTATCCTACGCCCGCCCCGCCATCTGGCTGAGGGCGGCGCCGAGGCCGCGCACGTCCTCCATCAGGGAGGAGAACTGGGCGAGGGTCAGGGACTGGGGACCGTCCGAGAGGGCGTCGTCCGGATGGGGGTGGACCTCCACCAGGAGGCCGTCGGCGCCGGCGGCAAGGGCGGCGAGCGCCATGGGCCGGACCAGGTCCCGATGCCCGGTGGCGTGGGAGGGGTCGACCAGGATGGGGAGGTGGGAGAGCGAGCGGATGAGGGGCACCGCACTCAGGTCGAGGGTGTTCCTCGTCGCCGTCTCGAAGGTGCGGATGCCACGCTCGCAGAGCACCACGTCCGGGTTGCCATGGCTCACCACGTGCTCGGCGCTGAGCAGCCATTCCTCGATGGTGTTGGAGAGCCCGCGCTTAAGGAGGATCGGTTTGCCGGCGCTGCCGACCGCCTCCAGAAGGGCGAAGTTCTGGGCGTTGCGCGTGCCCACCTGGAGCATGTCGGCGACGGCGGCCACCCGCTCCACGTCGCCGGGGCTCAACACCTCGGTCACGACCGGGAGGCCGGTCTCCGCGCTCGCCTCGGCGAGGTACTCCAGCCCCGCCGCCCCGAGGCCGCTGAAGGAATACGGCGAGGTGCGCGGCTTGTAAGCGCCGCCTCGGAGCAATGAGGCTCCCGCCGCCTTGACGGCGCGAGCCGTCTCCAGGATCTGGTCCCGGGACTCCACCGCGCAGGGCCCGGCGGCCACCGCGAACGGCGCGCCCTCCCCGATGCGCACTCCCCCCACGTTCACCACCGTCGGCTCGGGGTGCCATTCCCGCCCGACCTGCTTGTACGGCTTGCTCACCGGGACGGCAGCCAAGACCCCGGGAAGGGCCACCACCGCGTCCCGGATCTGCCCGGGGTTGCTCCCCAGAACGCCGATCGCCAGCCGATCGGTACCGGGCAGCTCGACGGGGCGGTAACCTCGCTCCCTCACGTGGCGGATGACGTTCTCCACCTCGTCGCGGGTAGCCTGGTGGCTCATCAGGATCAGCATGCGGGGATTCTGGCCCATGAGGCTCACAATTCGGGGCAGGAAGCAGATCGCGGCCTCCCGGCAGGCCGGCCCCTACCGGCTCGGGACCGACCTGCGCATCCCGCTCGCCACACTGCTCGACCAGGACCCGGTGGCGAATGTCTTCCTGAGGAGCGAGCTGAGACTGGGAGCGTCCCTCGAGGGCTGGTGGGGGCTGGGGGAGAGGGGTCAGATCCGGGCCGTGATGATGACCGGCTCCGTGGTCGTCCCATGGATTCCCGATCCCGGCGACATCCCGGCGTTCGCCGGAGTGCTCCGTCAGCACCTCCCCCGCATCATCATCGGCCCGGCTCCGACCGTTCGTACCCTGACCGCGTCGATCGCTCCCCGGCTGCGCGCGGTTGAGGTCCGGGATCCCCAACCCGTCATGGTCCTCGACGGCTCGATACCGACCCAGAGCGTGCCCATCCGCCGCGGCAGCCGCGACGACCTTGATCGGCTCACCGTGGCGGCCGCCGCGATGCATCGGGAGGAGATGGGGGTCGACCCCCTGGCGCTCGACCCGGTCGGATGGCGGCACCGGATGGCGAGCCTGATCGATCGAGGCTGGTCCTTTCTGCTCGTCGAGGGTGGAGAGATCGCCTTCAAGGTCGAGCTCTCCGCCTGGACCCCGGACGTGGTCCAGCTCCAGGGTGTCTGGACCAGGCCTGAGCTCCGCCATCGGGGGATCGCCACGGCCGCCCTGGCGGCCGTCTGTGCCGAGCTGCTCGCCGAAGTGCCGGTCTGCTCCCTCTACCTGAACGCCTACAACGAACCGGCCATGAGGCTCTATCGCCGCGTCGGCTTCCGCCAGGTCGGGGAGTTGGCGACCGTCATCTTCTAGCGGGCGCGGAAAAACCCCGACGGTCCTGAGCTGTCAGCACCGCGTCTGCGGCTGTCGGGCACCCCCGCGTAGGATGGCGTCGCCGCCGGGACGGGAGGCCCCGAGCCCCGGCCGCGGGGATGATTCCGAATTCAGGACTGGTTGTCCATGCCACGGCCCGCGGGGGGAGAAGGACGCTACATGGCGGGCCTCGACGGCCTGCGTGCTGTCGCCGTGCTCGCCGTCGTGCTCTATCACCTGAACGTCGGCTGGGCGTCGGGCGGGCTGCTCGGAGTAGGCGTCTTCTTCGTCCTCTCCGGGTACCTCATCACCGACCTCCTGCTGGCCGAGCGTGAGAGGGAGGGTGCGATCGCGCTCGGTCGCTTCTGGCTACGCCGGGCGCGCCGCCTGCTCCCAGCACTCTGGGTGATGCTGGTGGTGGTCACCCTCTGGATCGCCTTCCTCGACCCCGCGCAGCTGGCGGGCCTCCGCGGCGCCCTGGTCGCGGCGCTTCTCTACTTCAGCAATTGGTGGTACGCGTTCCAGCACGTCTCGTATTTCGCGAGCTTCGGGGCGCCCTCGCCACTCGGCCATCTCTGGTCGCTGGCGGTCGAGGAGCAGTTTTACCTGGTCTGGCCGCTGCTCCTCATCCTGGCCACCCGATTCCTGCAGCGGCGCTGGCTGCTGGTCGGCATCGTGGTCGCGGGCGTGGTCGCCTCCGCCTGGGCGATGGCCACGATCTTCCAGCCGGGCAGCGATCCCACCCGTGTCTACGAGGGCACGGACACCCGAGCGTTCCAGCTTCTCATCGGTGCCTCCCTGGCATTGGTCTGGCCGAGCCGCCGGCTGACCGGGCCCATCTCGGCGCTCCGGCGCCGCGGCCTCGATGCCCTGGGCGCGGTCGGGATGGCCGTCATCGTCGTCATGTTGGTGGACACCAACGAATACGAGACCTTCCTCTACCGCGGGGGCATGGTGATCCTCTCCCTCGCCACCGTGGCGGTGGTCGCCGTGCTCGCCCATCCGTCGACGCACCTCGGCAGGATTCTCGGTGCCCCGCCCCTGCGCTGGATCGGGGTGCGGTCCTACGGCATCTACCTCTGGCACTACCCGATCATCGTGCTCACCTCTCCGGTGGACGGCACCGCCGGCCCGCTGCTGACCCTGGCCCAGGTGGGTGCGACCGTGGTGATGGCGGCGCTCTCGTGGCGCTTCGTCGAGGAACCGATCCGCAAGCACGGGTTCCGCGGCGTCTTCGCCGGCCTCACGGCGCCACGCTGGTCGGTGAGGGGCGTCCCCACCGGCCTCTGGGCCGGCGCTGGGGCCGTGCTCCTCGTGCTGGTCGCTTCCGGGGTGGGCCTCTCCGGGATCATGCCGGCGACACCGACGGCGAGCCTGATCGCGCTGCCCCCTACTCTGGTGGAGTCCCCGAGCTCGGTTCCCGCCGCGGCTCCGGACGTCCAGGCCCTGCCGTACGACGCGTGCGCGACAGCGGCCGCGGTGACGCCGGTCACGCCCGTTCCCACCCCGACCGGATCGCCGCCCGCGCCCAGCTCGGTGGCGGTCACCGTCGTCGGGGACTCGATCATGATCGACGTCGCTCCCGAGCTGCATGCCCTGCTGCCCAACGCCTACATCACCGGGCAGGTCTCGCGGCCGATGTCGGCGCTCCCCGGGGTCCTGGCGCAGCTCAATGCCTCCGGTCAGCTCTACTCGCGCCTCGTTGTCGAGCTGGGCACCAACGGTCCGAGCTGGAACCCCAACCAGATCGCCGCGGTGCTCAACTCTCTGCACCTGCAGCAGGTGGTGCTCGTGAACTCCGGCAACGATCCCGCGCACCCCGATTGGCCGGCGATCATCAATCAGCAGCTTCTCCAGGTCGCCGCTGCCGTCCCCGGCACCACGATCGTGGACTGGTACGCGGCGAGCGCGGGGCACCCGGAGGACTTCATGTGGGGCGACCTCTCGGGTGACGGGATCCACCCCGGACCCATCGGCTCCGAGGCCATGGCCGTCCTGATCACCCAGGCGGTGGACTCCTGGCCCCCGCCATCGGCGTCGCCCGTTGCGTCAGCCGGCCCAGCTTTCCCCCACGGGTTGCACTGCCCCGCGTGAGGCCCGGGCCGCCCCCTGGTCAGATGAGGTGCGCCTTCCAGGCGATCAGCACGGCGGCGGCGCGGTCGCTGCAGCCGAGCTTGGCGAAGATGTTGCTCACGTGGGTCTTCACCGTGTTCTCGCTGACGAAGAGACGCTTGCCGATCTGGGCGTTGTTGCAGTGCTCCGCCATCAGCCGCAGCACGTCCAGCTCACGCGTGGTCAGGCTGTACGCCGGTGGGCTGTGGGACATGAGCGTCGGGTCGAGCAGCGATTCCCCGGCGGCGACGGCGCGGATGGCGTTGGCCAGCTCCTCCAGGCTCGCGTCCTTGAGCAGGTAACCGCGGGCTCCGGCCTGCAGCGAGGGGAAGATGTAGTCCTCGTTGCGGTAGGTGGTGAGGACGATCACCTTGGCCTCCGGATCTTCGGCACGGATCCGCCGGATGGCTTCGATGCCGTCGACGTTGGGCATCTGGACGTCCATCAGGATGATGTCGGGGTGGGTCTCGCGGGCTCGCTCGATCGCCTCCGCGCCGTCGGTCGCCCGCGCCACCACCCGGATGTCGTCCTCGACCTCCAGCATGGTGCAGAGACCGTGAAGGACCACGGGATGGTCGTCGGCGACGAGCACCCTGATCACACCGGCCCCGCCGTCTTGGACGTTGCGCCACCCTTCCCCGCGTCCGCGGCGACCGGCAGATCCACCGTGATGGTGGTGCCCCGGCCGGAGACGCTCTCCACCTGGAAGGTCCCTCCCGCGATGCGGACCCTCTCGGCCATCCCGACGATGCCGAAGGAGCCGAGCGGCAGCGCCGAGGTGTCAAAGCCGTGGCCGTTGTCCCTCACCGTCAGCTCGACGTGGTCGCCGAGGTTGCGCAGGCGCACGGTGACCCGCGAGGCTCCGCTGTGAGCCGCAATGTTGGCGAGTGCTTGCTGGGTGATGCGGAGGAGTGTGACCTCCGACTGCGGTCGGAGCGCGGGCGGGGGCACCATGTGCTCGGCCCGTAGCCTCGCCGCGATCCCGGTGCGATGCCGGAACCGCTCCACCTCGTTCTCGGCGGCGGCCACCAGTCCGGTCGAGCTGAGCGGGGCCGGGCGGAGGTCCCAGACCGAGCGCCGCGCCTCCGCCAGGGCCGAGCGGGCCAGCTCCTGGGCCGACGCCAGGGCCGGGAGGGACCGGTCGGGATCCCTGCTCACAAGTGCCTGGGCCGCCTCGAGTTGGATCACGATGCCGGTGAGCTGCTGGGCGAGCGTGTCGTGGATCTCGCGGGCCAGCCGGGCCCGCTCCTCCAAGACGGCCATCTCCCGGCCCTCTTCGGAGAGGCGAGCGGTGCTGAGGGCCAGCCCGACCTGGTTGCCGATGGCCATCAGCAGCGCCGCCATCTCGGGCCCGGGCGCGCTGCTTGTGCGCAGGCCGAGGGCCCCCAGGGGGCCGGCGCCGGTTCCCATCGGAAGCCCGATCAAGACCTCGTCCCCGTCCGCGCGGTTGATCAGCTGGTTACCGGTGATCGCGGCCACGGCGACCTCCTCCAGCCGGGGATTGGCGTCATCCCCCTCGGCCCGGCTCGCCATCAAGCCATCCCGGCCGGTACGGAAGCCGCGGCCTCCGGTGGTGGGCAGGACCGCCCGGACGGCGTCCAGCGCCCCCGCCAGAATCGCCTCGGGGTCCAGGGATCGGGTGAGCGACCCGGCCAGCTCGTTGAGGGCGAGCAGCTCCTCGTTGCGGACACTCAGCTCCGCGGTGCGTCTCGCCACCTTGTGCTCCAGCTCCCGGCTGGCGGCGAGGATCACCTCCCGTGAGGCGTTGATCTCCCGGCGCATCCGCTCCAGGGAGTCGGCCAGATCGCCGACCTCGTCCCTGCCCTGAGGCGGCACGTTTTCGTCGGTGTGACCTTCGGCCAGCCGTTCCGCCGAGGTCGTCAGCGCCCGGACCGGTGCAACCACGAAGCGGGAGAGCACCGTGGCCAGGGCGAAGGACGCGAGCAGCAGCAGCACGACGATCCAGATGGCGCCCTGGACGATGCTGTTGAGCTTCTGGCTGATCGCCAGACTGAGAGCGGTCTTGTTGGGCTCGAAGTTTGCCTTGGGGGCGGAATCGACGAGGATCCATCCCGGGACGGTGGTGACGGGGGCGACGAAGAAGAGACGTTCCACTCCTCCCACCGTCGCGTCGATCGGGGGAATGTCGGCGTCGGCGTTCTCCGCGCCCTTCAGTGCGGCCAGCAGGTTTGATCCGTCCTTGCCAACCGGCCGGGGGAGCTGGCCGCCGACCTGAAGGCTCCCCGTGAAGTTCTTGCCGGTATCCGACCCCGCGATCACCTGATTCCTGCTGCCGAGGAGGAGAGGGTAGGAGCCGGTCTCCGGAGGCGAAGGTGCCTCGGAGATCAGGCTGGCGAATTGGGCGAGAGGCACGTCGGCCCCCACCACCAAGCCGTCCCCGGCCTGGGCGTAGACGGTCACCACCCAGTTGTTGCGCTGGAGCAGGTTCTGGTACGGCTCCGTCCAGCCCGCCTGGATGGCCGCGGCCGGCGTCTGGGGGGGGGTGGTGGAGCTGCCCAACCCGATGAGGAGGCTGGTCTGGATTCCCTGGGGATTGCCCGCCAACCCCGGTACCTGGGGCACGGAGACGTCGCCCGGACTCACCCAGACAGCATTGTCGGTCTCGTCCATGATCCAGACTGCGTCGACCGAGCTTCCCACCTTTGCGACGTCGGCCAGCTGCTTGTCTGCGAAGCCGCTGAGGTCAGCCAGCGACTCCGCCCGGGTCCGCACATCCTCGGTGCCCGAGGTGGCCCCGACGAGCAGCTCGGCAGCCGTCGACGAGACGGTCGTGACCTCCCAGACGCTCTCTCCCACCTCCGAGTACGCGAGATCGTTGGTGGCCCCGGGCGTGCTGGTGGGAGCGGGGTTGACGGAGGGGGACGGGCTCGCCGTGACCGCCGGACTGCTGGTGGCGGTGGGGCCGCTCGTGGCCGTCGGGCTGGCGGAGGTGCCGGCGCCCGCGGGTCCCGGTGTGGGCGTGGGCGCCGCCGCCTTGGTGGTGGCCGTGGCCAGCGCGGCAGCAAGAACTGCCACCTTGCCCTGGAGCGCCTGCAGGTTGAGGTTGATGTCGGTGCTGGCGGTCCCGGCGAGCTCGGTCTGGAACGTGTTCTCCTGGTTGGTCACGAGGCCGGCGACGGCGCTGTTGACGGTGCTCTGGGTGATCCCGTGCAGGTCGACCGCGGTGAGCACGAAGAAGGCGCCGGCGGGCACCAGGGCGACCACCAGCATGGCGGCGAGAAGCCGGTCACGCAGCCGCCGTCGGGGATTGAACAGGGACAGCGTCAGCCGAGGACGCTTCATTCCCACCTCACCGGACCGAGTCGATGATCAGTCCCGAGTATACGGCCGCCCCTCGGGCCACCAGAACGCGCCAATCGGTACACAGTCGTGGGGTCCTCGGCGGCCGAGCCCCTAGAGTCACCGATACGTGAGCAGATTCCCAGCCGCAGCCGTGCACCGTCCGCAATGAATCGGCGATGAGAGAGATCGCCGACCTCGCCATCGACGTCGCCGTGTCCAGCGGTGCGACCTACGCGGACTGCCGCGTCGTCCAGCGTGGCATCCAGGCGATGACGGTCAAGGACGGGCGGTTCGCGGAGGTCTCCTCGTTTGAGGATGAGGGGATGGGCATCCGGGCGATTGTCGACGGGGCGTGGGGGTTTGCCAGTGTCGACCGCCTCGACTCCGACAGCCTCCGCGACGCGGCCCGCCTCGCCTGCCGGATCGCGCGTGCCTCGGCGAGGCTCCGCCGTCAGCCTGTGCGTCTCGCCTCCGCACCGGTCGCCACCGGCGAGTACGTGACCCCCATGGAGCGTGACCCCTTCGAGGTCAGCCTCGAGGAGAAGATGGATCTGCTGATCCGGACCGACGAGGCGATGGCCGCGGTGGCCGGGGTGACCACCCACGAGGCGTCCCTCGAGTTCGTGCGGGAGCATCGCCTCTTCGCGAGCAGCGAGGGATCGCTCGTCGACCAGGTCATCGTCGAGTCCGGGGGCGGCCTGGACGCGACCGCCACCAGCGACGACGACGTCCAGACGCGCAGCTTCCCCAACAGCTTTGGGCGCCACCAGCTCTGCGCCGGCTACGAGGCGATCGCCGCCATGGACCTCGCGGGCAACGCCTCCCGAATCGCCAGCGAGGCGGTCGCACTGCTGAGCGCCCCGCCCTGCCCGACCGGCAGGATGACGCTGATCCTCGATGGCACGCAGGCCGCTCTCCAGGTCCACGAGTCCTGCGGGCACCCCGTCGAGCTGGACCGGGTCCGCGGGGACGAGGCGGCCTACGCCGGGACCTCCTTCCTCACCCCCGACCTGCTCGGGCGCTTCCGCTACGGGAGCGAGCAGGTGACGATCACCGCCGACGCCACCACGCCCGGAGGTCTCGGCACCTTCGGCTGGGACGACGAGGGGGTGGCGGCTCAGCGGACCGTCCTGGTCGACCGCGGCGTGTTCCGGGGCTACATGTCGTCGCGAGAGACCGCGGCCGAGTACGGCTGGACGAGCACCGGGGCGATGCGGGCCGAGTCCTGGAACCGCATCCCCCTCATCCGGATGACCAACGTCAACCTCGAACCGGGCGACTCCAGCCTGGAGGAGATGATCGCCGGCACCGAGCACGGCGTCTACCTGGAGACGAACCGCTCCTGGAGCATCGACGACCGCCGCCTCAACTTCCAGTTCGGGACCCAGAACGGTTGGGAGATCCGGGACGGCAAGCGCCTCCGCCTGGTCAAGAACGCGCTCTATGCGGGGCGGACTCCCGAGTTCTGGCGGTCCTGCGACGCCGTCGCCGGCCCCTCCGAATGGAGGCCGTGGGGTGTCGTCAACTGCGGCAAGGGGCAGCCGGCCCAGGTCATCCACGTCGGTCACGGCGCCGCGCCCTGCCGCTTCCGCCACGCGTCGGTGACGGCGGCGTCGTGATCAGCCCCACGTCTCCCGACGATCTCCTGGCGCTCGCCGACTCGATCCTCGAGCGGGTGGGGCGAGATGGCGCCGAGGTGACGGTGGTTCACCACGAGGAGGCGCTCACCCGATTTGCCCGCAACCAGATCCATCAGAACGTGGCCGAGAGCTCGCGCCGCATCCGACTTCGCCTCATGGGCGACAAGCAGGTCGGGGTTGCGGAGATTCGCGGCGAGGTCGACGATCTGCAGGGGCGGCTGATCGCGGCGGCCGAGGCGGCCCGCGAGCTGGCCCCTGACGGCGAAGTCACGCCGCTGCCCCGCCCCGACGCCGGGCCGGACGGCCCGGTTGCCCACTCCCCGGCCACCGCCGCGTGCACCCCGGAATGGCGGGCGGGGCAGGTGGGGACTGTCGCCGCCGTCAGTGGCGTGGCCGGCTTCGAGGGCTTCGGGGCGCTCCAGACGTCACTGACCCAGACGGCCATCGCCAACAGCCAGGGCGTACGGCGCCACGCCGCGACCACCGCGGCCAGCCTGATCTGCGTGGCCCGCGGAGAGAACGGCTGGGGGTACGCCGACCGCCACCACCATGACATCCGCCGCCTCGATGCGGAACAGGTGGCCCAGGAGGCGGTCGAAACCTGCGGCCGCAACCAGCAGGCCACGGCCCTGGACCCGGGCGTGTACCCGGTCGTGCTCTCCCCCTGCGCGGTCGCCGATCTGGTGGGGCACCTGGCCGATCTCGGATTCAGCGCCCTGGCCCACCAGGAGCACCGGAGCTTCATGCGCCCCGGAGAGCGGCTGATGAGCCAGCTGGTGAGCATCGCCGACGATGCCGGCCATCCCGACGCCATGCCGTTCCCGTTCGACGACGAGGGCGTGTCGACGCGGGGCGTCAGCTGCATCGAGGAGGGGGTCTGCCGAAGCTTCCTGCACGACAGCGCCACCGCGCTCCGGGAGGACGTCCCCTCCACCGGTCATGCCCTCCCCATGCCCAACACCTTCGGCCCCTGCGCCCGTCACCTGGTGGTCGCAAGCGGGGAGAGCAGCATCGACGACCTGATCGCGGCCTGCGACCACGGCCTCTACGTCACCCGCTTCTGGTACGTGCGCGACGTCCATCCGCTCCGGACGGTGATCACCGGGATGACCCGAGACGGCACCTTCCTGATCGAGAACGGGCGCCTGGGGCGCCCGGTCCGCGACCTCCGGTTCACCCAGAGCATCGTGGATGCCCTCTCCGACGTGAGGGGCGTCGGCCGGGAGAGATCGATCGAGCTGGATGAGAGCGAGCGCGCCCTGCTCGTCCCCGCGCTCGCCCTGGGCAGCTTCACCTTCACCTCCTAACCGCAGGGCCCCACGCCGCAGGCGGCGCGAGGGCTTCCCCACGCCGCAGGCGGCGCGAGGGCTTCCCCACGCCGCAGGCGGCGCGGGGACCCCTGCTCCTCTCACAGGGGCTCGCCGCCCCTCGCCCCGGTGGCAGAGCCACACGGGGCTCACCCCGCCATCGATGCGGCAGGCCGCGTGGGGCCCTACGTCGTCAGGGTTTGCCAGGCCGGCTGATCGGTCGCGGCCGGGTCCCGGGCGGTATGCTCGCTCCGCCGTGGCCCCACGAGTCTCCCCCGATGCGCCGACCCGGAAGGTGCTGATCGTCGAGGACTACTACGCCCTCGCCGACATCGAGTCGCTGCTCTGCACCATGGAGGGCCATGAGGTCAGGGTGGCCAAGACGGGCGACGAGGGCCTGGCCGCCGTCGCGGAGTTTCAGCCGGATCTCGTCCTCCTCGACCTCATGCTCCCCGGGGAGTTGACCGGTACGCAGGTGCTGGAGCGGATCAGGTCGGATCACGGTCAGACCCCCAAGGTCCTGGTCGTCAGCGCCCTGGTCAACCCTGCGACCGCAGTCCAGCTGGAGGCCTTCGGCAACGTCCAGACTCTCGCCAAGCCCTTCAAGATCAAGGACCTGAGCAGCCGCATCCAGGCGATGCTGGCCCCGTAGCCCAAAGTTGGGTCTTGCCAAGACCAGCTAGCTCGTGGAACATTCCCCGGCAACCGGGATGGCCGCCATGGGGATGGGAGTTCCCGGCTCACGCGAGGTAGTCAGTCATGGCCACAGCTGTCGATGTCGGACTGTCCACGCCGGTGCGCAACACCGGTGCGACCCTCGGAGAGAGGCAATGACAGCCGTCACCCAAGCCGGAGGTCCCCCGCGGGGCGAAGTTGACGAGGGTTTGAAGCGCGATGTGGGCTTCCTTGGCCTGATGTGGGCCTCGGAGGGATCGATCATCGGTTCCGGATGGCTGTTCGGGGCCCTGACCGCGACCGTTCTCGCCGGCCCCGCCGTCATCTTCTCCTGGATCATCGCCTCGGCCATCGTCATCCTCCTCGCTCTCATCCACGCCGAGCTGGGCGGCATCTTCCACGTCAGTGGTGGGACCAGCCGCTTCCCCCACTACGCATTTGGCAGCCTGGCCGGAGCGTCCTTCGGCTGGTTCTCCTATCTCCAGGCCGCCACCGTCGCCCCGGTCGAGGTCCTCGCCACCGTCCAGTACTTCTCCACGGTCTCGTGGGCGTCCGGCTGGTTCCAAGTCGACCCCGCAACCGGTGCCGGAACCTTGCACGGTGTCGGGCTCGTGGTGGCGGTCGTCCTCTTGGTGGTCTTTGCCGCCATCAACCTGGCGGGCATCAAGTGGCTGTCGAGGAGCAACACCTGGGTCACCAGCCTGAAGGTCTTCGTCCCGATCCTCGCCATCGTGGTGCTCGTCACCACCCATTTCCACGCCGGCAACTTCACGGCATTGGGTGGATTCTTCCTCAAAGGCGCCAACGTCCCCATGACCATCATGAAGGCCATCCCGGCCGGCGGCATCGTCTTCTCCCTGCTCGGTTTTGAGCAGGCGGTGCAGCTCGGAGGTGAGAGCAGCAACCCGCGGCGGGACATCCCCCGCGCGGTCATCGGGGCGACGCTCATCGGGGCCCTGATCTACATCCTCGTCCAGTTCGCCTTCATCGGCGCGCTGGCACCGGCCACCCTCGCCCATTCCTCCACATGGGCGACCCTCGGGACCAACAACTCGGCGCTGGCAGCCTCCCCCTATGCCACCCTGGCGACGATCGCAGGATTGGGCTGGCTCGCGGTGATCCTCCGGATCGACGCGGTGATCTCCCCCGGCGGCACCGGTCTCATCTACAACACCACCACCTCGCGCCTCTCCTTCGGCCTCAGCAAGAACGGGTTCGTGCCCGAGATCTTCGAGGCCACCAGCAAGAAGAACAGGGTGCCGGTCTTCGGCATCATCATCGCGGCCGTCGTCGGCGCCCTCTTCCTGCTCCCCTTCCCGGCCTGGAGTGCGCTGATCGGCCTGGTCACCAGCGCGTCGGTGCTGATGTACACGGGCGCGCCGCTCGCGCTCGGTGCACTGCGCTACTCGAAGCCCCAGCTCCACCGCCCCTACCTGCTGCCCATCGCGGCTGTCCTCTGCCCGCTGGCGTTCGTCTGCGCCAGTGAGATCGTCTACTGGGCAGGCTGGCAGACGTACAGCACCCTGATGGTGGCCGTCGCCATCGGATACATCCTCATGCTCATCTCCGCAGCCTTCAAGCTCAACCCCAAGGAGCCCAAGATCGACTGGATCGCGGGGGTGTGGATCTTCCCCTACCTGATCGGGATGGGCGTCATCTCCTTCTTCGGGCAGTTCGGCACCGGGGGGATCATCGGAGGCGTCGGTCCCTTCAAGAACTTCATGGTCGGCGGCACCGGTTACATTCCCGGCGATGTCGGCATCCCGTTCTGGTGGGATCTTGCGGTCGTCGCAGTGTTCAGCCTCGTCATCTATTACACGGCGATGCGCTTCCGCCTTTCGGAGGCGCAGGTGGACGTGTACGCGTCCCACCTCTACCCGCCGGAGGGTGAGGTCACCGCCGCCGCGGCCGAGTCCCTCTACTAGTCGACCGATCCCTCGATGACGTCATCCGAGCGGCCGACGCCGCCTGGGGCGGCTCAGCTCTATCCACTGCGAGCCTGACTGATAGGGTGTAGCCTCTTGTGCCTGTCAGCGTTCCATGCTGGGGACCAGGGCGTTTCGCACATGGTCAGGCCTCAAACGCCGGCAGATGCGCACTCCCTTCGGAGATGGGGTCCACCACGATGAAGCGATCGGGTCTTGGCGGAATCGCCGTCTTGGCATTGGTTCTGACGTCCTGCGGTTCTACCCACACGACTCCGACGGCCAGTGCGACGACGAGCAGCAGTCCATCGAGCACCACCACGCCGGCGCCCACTCCGACCCCCACACCGCTCGCCGACTGCGCCACCCCCCCGGCGGGCGGGACCCCAGCGGCCTGGGGCTTCGGCGTGATCAAGGGCTCGGAGGTCGAGGTGGTGGGCACCGACGGCACCGTGCTCAACACGGCGCCCAAGGGCGGTTACGGCTCCACGGCTCCTGTGGAGGTCGGGGTGGGCCAGGCCGGCGTCTACTTCTACGACGAGAGCACGGGGGATCTGTCCGTGCTGGGCAAGAGCGGCCCGGCCCAGGTCTTGGGAGACGTCACCCCCGCGGGCGGGTGGAACACGGTGGACAACATCAGCCTGGCCGAGTCGCCGAGCGGTGCGTGCTGGGCCTTCGCTGTCGACTCCTATGACGCCAGCCAGGTGGCCACATCCCAGATCTATGTTGGCGGCACCGGGATCCCCCCGACCCTCGTCACCACGCTCACCCGGCCCAACATGGTGAACGGAGCCGCCGCCGGCGGCTATCAGGTGCTGCGCTGGGATGCAACGGGCGTGCTGTTGGGTTCGTATCCCACCGGGGTGGGCGGCGCGGGCCCCTTCATCGACGAGAGCTACTCCTTCGCGATCGTGGTCCGTCTGGACCCTGCGACCGGCACGGTGTCCGCGCCGCTCTGCAGCAGCGGCCAGTTCGCGGATGAGGCGACGGACGGCAGCGTCGCCTGCCTCAGCGGGCTCGGCTCGGATGCCAAGATCGCCGTGACCAAGCCGGGCGGAGCGACGACGACCGTCGACACCGGTTCGGACTCGGCGGGAGAGGTGGCCTTCCTGGGCGGCACGTCAGCCGAGCTCACGTACTGCACCGCCGCCACCGTCAGCAGCCCCACCTATTACTGGATCGAGAACCTTCTCTCCGTTCAGCTGGGAAGCTCGCCCACGACCCTCATCCAAGGGAACACCACGGGGGGGCTCGAGGGTCCCTACGCCTGGTTCAAGCTGGTCGGCGGCACGTCGATTGCAGAGATTCAGGGTGCCAGTGGATCCACGGAGCTGGTGGAGGTCAATTTCAACACGGGTCAGACCACGACCCTCGCCCCCGCCGACAGCCTCCTCGGGGTGCTCTGAGTCCCTCCTGGCAGGGTG
>Ga0302202_10003940_pt1 | contig 16067 bp, 9 predicted proteins | sample II_Bog_N3_3_FD_194579 | JGI IMG/M metagenome (GOLD analysis project Ga0302202, IMG submission 194579) | Peat permafrost microbial communities from Stordalen Mire near Abisko, Sweden - II_Bog_N3_3 | ecosystem: Environmental > Terrestrial > Soil > Wetlands > Peat | place: Sweden: Abisko, Stordalen...
ATTTGTGCCATACAAATCAAGCATCGCCGACACGTATTCCGTTGACGAAGCTGATTTGATAGAACGAATCAAGATTGTCACTATTTGCGGATAGGCTCTAAGTGAGATTTCATGACATATAGCCATATGGAAAATATTTGGCGTCCACCAACATTGACCCACACTTGGTCTTTGCAATATTCCTACCGCTTTGTAATGTTTAATGCCTCAGACGACAAAACAGGGCGCACCTGGCGCACCCAGCGCAGTCTGCCCTTAGCTTTCATCTCATTTGTTTTCTGGTGTTTATCTTTGTTCTCTATAGATTAACTATTATGCTGGTGCCGAAGAAGGGACTCGAACCCCCACACCCTTGCGAGTACGTGGACCTGAACCACGCGCGTCTGCCAATTCCGCCACTTCGGCACTACTTTTTCCGGCTATTCGCCGGACTGGCAACTTTTTAAGTCTCGCAAATACCAGCCCTCATGTCAAATCAGCCAGCTGGCTCCCGTTGCCTGACACATCGAGAAACGAGAGCAGTTCCCGCAACCAGGGACTAAGGGACTGAGGGACTGTCCCCAGTTCCCAAGCCCCTTAGTCCCTAGTCCCTCAGTCCCTCGTCCTACACCGCTTCGTCGCGGAACATCGGGTGGGGAATCAGGCGGCGGTAGTCCTCTTGGTGAGCGCCGTCCAGGCAGGCTTCGATGATCTGCTTGCCCAAGGGGTCGAGATCAGGTACCAGGAACTGCTTGAGTTCGCTGGCGAAGAATTCACGCCACTGGCGCGCTCCCTCCTGGAAGATCTCCTTGCCACCCTGGATCTGTTCGTCCACATGCAGGAAGACGCGGGGAATGACCGTGCCTTCGATCTTGAGCTGCTGAGGCAGGTATCCAAGCAGCGGGCAGGGAGACTCTTCCACCTGCTCGCGGCCAAACTTGGCGCTGCCACGACGGGCCAGATACTCGCGGGCGATCCACTCGGCCATGAAGCCCACCTTCCAGGCGCCGATGTGCTGGTTGGGAATCAGCACGTAGCGGGTGTCTGGGGTATTCACGATCTGGCGAAGCAGAAGGTTGGCCTGGTCCACGCGGCGGCCGGTGGCAAAGGCCCAATAGCTGCCCACGCCCTCCGACTGCATCTCCTTGGACTTGCTGGCCTGAATGCTGGGGTTGGCATGGCCACGGGGGGCCACGAGCCGCCACAGCCAGCCCAGAGCCGGGCTGAGCACGTGCATGAGGCCCAGGATGCCGTACAACTGGCTGTCCTTGTGCGTGGGAGGGCAGCGCACGCCGAAGCTGCGCACATCCACCCGCTGCGGACCGGTGAGAATGTCTTCAATCATGCGCCGCGGCAGGATCACGCGCGGGTTGGGACAAGGCTTGCCAGGAGCGTCTTCCACGTGCTCCCAGGTCAGGCAGTTGCCGCCGGGAACAATGTAGTGGTTGAGGAAGATCAGCGGCTCGGGCGGATCGATGGTCAACCGCTCCAGATTGGGCGCGGTGCCGTAGTGCTTGATGTGATCCACGCGGACGAACCAGGCGTTTTCTGCATCGGCCAGGGTCAAACGCCCGCTGGCTCCCTGATAGGTGGGATGGGCGGTGGCCATATCGTCGGCGATGGGGCGCAGGTGGCAAGCTTCGGGAAGGTTGAGGGTGCGCTCTTCCTTGGTCACCACGTTCTTGCCGATCAGCAGGCGGCCGTCCTCCATGCGGTGGATGTGCTCGGTCATCTCGCTCTTGCCGCCACCGCTGGCGCCTTCGTGCATGATGACGACCTGGTTCTCATAGGGGGTAATCACGGCCACCGCGGCGCAGTGGTTGGTGACAAAGCCCTCGCGTTCGCCGATATCCAGCAGCATCGAGTAGACGCCTTTTTTGGCGCTGGGACCGGGATAGAGGTTGTAGGCGTAGATCTCCTGGTGGGTGCCCTGGCGGTCGTGGACCACCACCTGCCTGCCGCCAAAGTGCGTGTGGCGGAAGGGCGGAGCAACAAAGAGCACGCCGCCGGTAACCTTGAAGTCGGCCGGGACCTCGGAGCGGGGAATCATGCCCTGCAAATCAGCCAAAGCCGCCGCGAAGAAGGCGGCTTGGCGGGGGACAATCAGCAACGCGCCGTAGCCCAGCGTGTCAGGGCCGGCATAGAAGGGAACGACGACCAGTTCCTGCTTCTTGAGCCAGTCCAGCGTCTGCTGTCTGGTCGCATCGAAGGGTTCTCCGAACCTGTCTTCGTAGCGCGGCTTATCCGTAGGGAAAGAATCGCCGATCACCATGGCATCGGGATCGCGGCGGCGCATGGACGGGTCAGGGAAGTTGATGGCCACGCCATTGCGCGCCTTGGTGATCTCTGCCTCAACGATGCGACCCACGCCCTCGGCCTGGAAGATCACCTCGTAGACGCCATGATCCTCGCGATTGCCCAGTGTCCAGTCAGTCGCTCCGCTCGTTCGTCCCAGCGACCAGTCCAGCAACTGCTGACGGTTCTCGGGAATCTGCACCAGGGGTGCCGCACTCAACACTTCGCGGACATGTTCGGGCAAACCCATTTCAGCCCAACACGCCTGGAAATCGACAACGGATTCTGCACCAGCGACGGTGGTCATGGTCTTCTCGCTTTCAGGAAAAAAGATGGACGAACGACACTTTTTGGGTGGACCCTGGCGGGGGGGTGACCGGCGGCAAAAGAGGAATTCTTTCGCGCATCTTCCGGTGTACTAGCGTTTTCGGGTACACAAATCCCGCTCAGCGCCAAAAAGTGCACATCTCTTTTATCTCATCTAGCGGCATACCTGGCGGTGCGGTGCGTCACAATATGGGAAAATGCCTCAGGATGAGGTTGATTGCCTCATCCTCAGTGCAAATACTTCCCTCCAACTGCGCCTCTTCAACAGCGTGGAGCATCTCTTTGAAGCGATGTCCGGGGGTATAGCCGGCGGCGATCAGCTCCCGGCCGGTAATCAGCGGCTGGGGGCGAACTACCTCTTCGGGCATGGCAAGCCAGCGCTCCCGCACCAGCTCCCAGGTCTCCAGACCGCCTTTCGAGGCGAGACAATCCATGCGGTGCAGGGAGAGATGCTCGGGGAAGTTCTCCAGCCGAAAGAAGCGCTTCAGGGTCGAGGACTTCATGCGCGGAGCATCGATAAAACGCATATGGTTCGCCACCAGAGCGAGAATCTGCCGGGTCTCGTCGTTGGAGAAGCGAAAGCGCCGGCAGATCTCGGCCGCAACGGCGACGCCGACATCGACGTGCCCGTCAAAGCGAATCCGCTCGGCACGGCGGAAGGTAGCGGGCTTGCCCACATCGTGCAAGAGGGCTCCCCAGGCCAGGGTCGGGGAGCAGTTCGATTCCAGTTGCCCCAGCAGGCCCAGCGTATGCAGCCAGACATCGCCCTCGGGATGAAACTGCGGAGGCTGCTCAACGCCCTTCATGCGCGCAATCTCGGGCAGCACTTCGACGAGCAGGCCGGTTTCGTCCAGCAACTCGAAGGCCCGACGCGACTGACCCTCGGTGAGCATCCGGGTCAGCTCGTCTCGCACCCGCTCCCGGCTCACTGCCTTTGTTTTAGCTGCCAGACGGCACATCGCCGCTGCCGTCTGCTCTTCCAACGCGAAGCCCAGCCGCGCGGCAAAGCGTACGCCGCGCAGCATTCTTAGATGATCTTCGTCGAAGCGAAGATCGGGATCGCCAATGGCGCGAATCACGCCAGCTTCCAGGTCCGCGACGCCGCCCACGTGATCGATCACAAGCGAGCGCAATTTCTGCTTATCGTTCTGCGCGGATTGCTCGGGTTCTGCTTGCACCGCCAGTGGGTCCAGCAGCATCCCGTTGATGGTGAAATCCCGACGCTGCACATCTTCGGCGGCACTGAGGGTGTAGCGCACCGCATCCGGCCTTCGCCCGTCCGAGTAGGCTCCATCCGAGCGGAAGGTCGCCACCTCTACCACCACCTGCGCCACCTGCGGTGGGGCAGCCTCTGCTTCAATGGCGCAAGCAACACCGCTAGTGCTCACCAGCACCACCCCGAAGTGGGCTCCCACGGCAAAGGTGCGCTCGAACATCCCCAAAACTACGTTGGGCCTCGCAGAAGTTGCCACATCGTAGTCATGCGGCTCCCGCCCCAGCAACAGATCACGCACGCAGCCACCAGCCAGCCAGGCTTCATAGCCCGCTTCGCGCAGAGTGCGCACAATCTGACAGGCGGCGGCGAATTGAGGGTGACAGACCATCGTCTCTCTATTGTCGCGCTGTCAGCCAAGGAACGATCAACTCCGCCGTAAACCACAGGAATACATCCTGAAGGGATTCAGTACCAAAAGCACACAGCCCTCCCAGCCCAAACACTCCTGGAAGGGCTGCATTCCGTTGTGTTCAATTGCTTAGAAGACCAGCTTCAGAGCCATCTGCATCTCTCGGCTGGGGTAGTAGCTGCTGATAACGCCATAGCTGGAGTCGGTGGCGACGCTGTCCGGCGCCTGTGGGTTGGACTTGTTGAGCAGGTTGAAGGCCTCGGCGCGGAACTCCAGGACCGACTTTTCGAAGCCCAGAGGGAACTTCTTGTGCAGGCCAAGATCCAGATCGGCAAACCCAGGCATACGGGCCACGTTACGCGGGGCATTGCCAAAGGGGGTGTTGGCAGCGGTGGGAATCGAGACAGACGAGGTGTTCAGGTACTGATACTGCCCATTGACCTTGATCTGCTTGCTCTTGGAAAGTACCGGAGCACCCACCAGATTCGGGCGATAGAGGAAGCTGGTGAGTGTGCTGACCTGCTGCGCGGTGCTCTCGGCATAGCTGAGGTTGATGGGAAGACCGCTCACGTAGGTGTTGATCCCCGTCACCTGCCAGTCGGCGAGTAGGTAGCGCAGCGGCGCGCTGGCATGCGAACCGAAGAACCGGTCCCTGCCATAGGGCAGATCCCAGACCACCGCCAGCGTATCGTTCAGCGGACGATCATATGCAGAGCGGGTGAACGAACCCATGGGGTTGTAGAGATCCACCAGCGGGCTGTCGTTGTTGTCGAGTTCCTGATCGGCAGCAGCTTCGTCCTGAGCATGGGACCAGGTGAAGGAGTTCACGATGTAGAGGCCGTTGGCGTAGCGCTTTTCCAGCTTGGCTTCCAGGGAGTTGTACAGCGAAGGCCCCTCGTTGAAGGATTCCTGGATCCCGGCATAGTTGGTGATGGGGCGGCGGGCCTGCAGGCTGAGCGCAGCTCCGGCGGCGTTGGGCAGAGCCTCGTTGGCGTCTTCCAGAATCTCCTCGTGTACGCCGTGGTTGCCCACATAAGCGAGATCGAGGAAGAGGCGGCCGGGCAGTTCCCTTTGCACCGAGAGCTGATAGCTCTGCACATAGGTCGTGGGCGTTTTGGCGGTGTCGTAGGTGGTGGTGGTGGTGAGCGGCGAGTAGTTTGCCGCAGTGAGGAAGCCGTTCAGGTAGCCCTGCTGAGTGGCCTGAAAGCAGCCGATGGGCGCGGCAACGGTCAGTGAAGTGCAGACCTTTTCCGGCGAAGTCTTGGAGTACGGAGTGTACTGCGAGACTACGTTGTCGATGTTGTAGGGAGCATTCTGCGCCAGCTCGTTGACCACGGCGGCGCGGATGAACTGCTGATAGCTGATGCCATAAGCGGCGCGAACCACGGTCTTGGCGTCGACGCTGTAGGCCAGACCGAGGCGAGGCGCAAAGTTGAGATCGTTGCGATGGATCAGTGCGCGATGATAGATCGAGCCACCGCTGGCCACGGTCAGAGCGCCGGTTAAAGGGCTGCTGACGGGATCGAAGTTGGCCAACTGGTTGTGCGTCTCGTAAGGTGGCGTGGCCAGCTCATAACGCAGGCCCAGATTGAGGGTGAGCTTGTTGGTCAGACGCCAGTCGTCCTGGGCGTACAGGAAATGCATGTGCTGGTTGTATTCCACCACGTGATGGGCGCTGAGTTCATATTTGCTACGCGCGCCGAAGATGAAGTCGGCCAGATCCCAGGCCAGCGCATAGGTGGGGTCAGCATTTCCATTCGCCAAAACTGGCGCTTTGGCCGTGCCCTCGGAGAACTTGCCACCGTAAGTGTCGGCGCCAAAAACCGGCTTGAAGTTGCTCACCACCGACGAAAGCCGCAGGTATTCATAGCCGAACTCGAAACTGTGATGGCCATGCAGCCATGAATAATTCGCTTTGGGATTGACGACAAATGGGTTCACTACCGTGGGCAGACTGTTGGTGCGTCCGAACTGGGTGTATCCGGTCACCGAGACGGTGTTCAAGCCGCTGGCAAAGGAGGGGTCAGTAGGCGCATTCGGCTCACCCGCGGCAACCAGCATGTTGGGCTGGCCGATCGAGGCGGGGTTCTGCGCGCCGGCGTTCCAGGTGAAACCGCTGCGCAGATCGAGCGCCGAGGAGTTGGTCAGCTGGAAAGTGTAGCCGGCGGCCAACTGCTTGTTGTTCTGGTTGATGTTGCCCTTGGCCGTGGAGTAGATGGGAGCCGGAATGGGCGACGGATCGAGCGCGTTGAAGCGGCGCTGGCTGTAGCGGACAAAGGCCGTCATATGCTGCGAGATGTCGTAATCCATGCGCGCGTCGCCCTTGTCGGAGTCTTCCAGACCCAGTGGGAACGAGGTGTAGTTACTGCCCGCAGCCACGCTCGCGGGGGTCAGGCCGGTGAGAGGCAAGTCGGCCAGCACTGTGGTGTTCAGTGGGCTGATCTGCGCCGTTGTGGTGCCCGGCAGCATCGTTGCCTGGAGCGCGGAAACGGGAATCACGCCGGTCTTATAGACCGTATTGGTGTAGGGGTCGGTGATGGGAATGGCGAGGCCGTTTTCGTCGACAAATGTTCCCGAAGCCCAGGAGGCCGCAGGCAGGGTGGCTGTCTGCGGCGCGTGCTGGATGCGGCGGAAGCCCTCGTAGTCGCCGAAGACGAAGAGCTTGTCACGCAGGAGGGGTCCGCCGATGTCGGCGCCGAACTGATTTTGGATCAGCGTAGCTTTTTGGCCATTGACGGCGGGAATCGGCCCATTCGCATTGAGGTCGGTGTTGCGCAGGTAGTCCCAGGTAGCGCCGTGGATGGCGTTGCTGCCGCGCTTGGAGATTTCATTGGCCAGTCCGCCGGCGGCCTGACCGAACTCAGCACTCTGATTGCCGGTAGTAAAACGAAACTCGGAGAGTGCGTCCGGGCTAAGCTGAATTTCCTGGTTCGAGAAGCCAAGATCGTTCAAGCTCCAGCTGTTGTTGTCCAGACCATCGAGCAGGAAGGAGTTGACCTGATTGCGCAGTCCGTTGACATTGTAGGCGGCTTCGCGGCTGGTCGCGCCTTCGATCTCCAGAAAGGACTTGTTGACGCCAGGGACGATCAATGCCAGATCGGCGGGATCGCGTCCGTTCAGGGGCAGATTGACCACTTCGGTGGGATTGATGACCAGACTGCGGTCGCTGCTGTCGGTCTCAAGCAGAGATGCTTCGGCAGTAACAACCACCTGCTCGGCGGCATTGGCCAACGCCAGACTCAGATCGACTCTCTGCCGCGCGCCTACGGAGACGGTAAACGTAGCCGTGGTGGCGGTCTTGAAGCCGTTGAGTTGGGCGGAGACCACATAGTCGCCAGCGGGAACGCTGTTGAAGAAGTAATCGCCCGCGCCGTTGCTGGCGGTAACACTGCTGGTTCCCGTGCCGATGCTGCGCAGGGTGATGGATGCATTGGTCAGCGCAGCGCCACTGGCGTCATGCACTGTACCCACGATGGTTGCGCTATCGAACTGAGCTTGCAGAACCGTCGCAACACAGAGAAGTAGACAGAGACTGAGTAGGCCTCGAAAAAAGGACATAGCTCTCCTTGGTTTTTGTTTTTGTGAGGGGAGTTTTTATGGATCGTCTTTATCCTAGGATTGCTCTATCAATTGCCCGTGAATGGCCTGTGAAGCAACGATGAATGCACCCTGCGCCGCAGAAGCGGCGGCGCGTTATTGATCAGGCACTTAAAAACAAGCACCGTGCCCCATCCATTTCGCGGGCTCTATCACGAAATGGATGGGAGACTTTCACACCTTTAGAGCATTTTCTGAAATAGTGTGAACTTTATGGCAACATCGTAGGTCGTCGCTCCCTGTTGGTCGCGCCGACTTGAGTGTATGGTTTCGGTCTACAGTATTTCAGAAAATGCTATGGCGGGCCGGATTGATAGGCACGCAGGTCAACCGTGGATCCTTACAATTGGCCGGAGAATCGCCGCGATTCACTTACTGCTTGCGGAAGATCAGCACTCCCCAACTGGGCAGGTTGATTCCCAGTTGACCATTGCTCACCTGCAAATTGAGCCCATAATTGCCGACCGTGCCGACTCCCCCATAGATGGGCGCTTGCGAGTTGAAGATCTCCTGCCAGCTTCCGGTTTCACCGCCCATCTGAACGCCGTACTGGTTTCCGTCCCACTGGGCATCGCCGGCGTGAATCACCACCAGCAACACGTCGCCGTTCAGATCCCAGCGCCGGAAAGCGACGACCTGATTCTGCTGATCCACATGCACAACACAGCCCGCCGCCGAACGCAACGCCGGGTGCGCCCAGCGTATACCGTTCACATCCCGCACCATCTGCTGCATGGGAGCGCCCAGGCTGTCGCCCACAAGCGCCCAGTTCATGCGCTGGTCCGAGCCGTTCAGGACCGGGTCCCATGCGCCGTCGAGGTGGCCTTCGGTACCCATGAAGAGCATGGGAGTACCCGGTAAAGTCGCGTTGAGCGCCCATGCCAGACGCGCCTTGGCTCTCGCCCAGCCGTTGCCGCGACCACCGAAGCGTTGCGTGATGTATTCACCGCTGTCTCCCATGCCGTCGTAGATCTGATCGTGGGAGCCGGTCAGGTAGTTCACCAGGTGCCAGGGGTTGGGATCGGAGAAACCTCCAATCCGGGCCAGCAGCAGGTTGACGGTGTTGTTGCCGTTGAGCAAATTGAAAGTATCCCAGGGGCTGTTCATATCCCAGGTTGCGCAGAAGCCCAATGTGCCATAGGGATCGAGCCACCCGGAAATGCTGGTTCCCGCATCGTTGGGATTGTACTCGGCGATCAGGTACTTGCTGGGAAACTCCTGGCGCAGGCTCTGCACGATGAACTCGACCGCGTCGGGCTGAATGGCCTGCACCGCGTCGAAGCGCAACCCGTCGACCTGATAGTCGCGCAGGTACATGCGCGCATTGTCGAGCAGGAAGTCCTTGACCTCCTGCTGCCAGAGGGCGAAGCCCTCACCCCAGGGAGTGTGGTGGCCATGAACGTGGTAGATGCCGCCCTGAATGCCGTTGTCACCCGCACAGTTGCCGTCGTACTGCCAGTAGCGGTTGTCGGTGCAAGAGGCGTGGTTGTAGACCACGTCCAGAATCACGGCCAGGCCACGCGCATGAGCAGCGTCGATGAGTTGGATCAACTCCACGACCGCCTTGTCGGGTGTGCTTGCGTAGAGATCCTCGGAGGCGAACATGTCGCTGGGACCGTAGCCTTCGTCCGCGCCATTCAAGTCGCAGCGGAAATCGCTGATGGGCAGTGTTTCGATGGTGTTGAAGCCCAGGCCGCGAATGTAGTCCAGCTTGGCGATGAGATTGACAAAGGTAGCGGTGTCGGAGTTGACCGCGATGCCGTCATTGCATCCCGCATAAGAGCCGATATGTAATTGATAGATCAGAAAATTCTCGAAGGACGGGGTGGTGAAGGGCTGGCGCGCAGTCGGAAACGGCGGGACGATGTAGCCCATGGACGAGGCATTGGAACTCTGCACCTGCAAGGCCCGGGCATCGGTTCGCGTCCATGGTTGGGAGTTGTTGTTGTTGACGCCGCCGCAGTTGGTGATGATGTATTGATATTTACCGCCCGCACTGAGGTCCACGGGGATCTGATCGGCCGACCAGTTGCCGGTGCCGGTTTCCGCGCCCAGATCGAGCGGAGTTCCGCCATTGAAGTCGCCAAAAACCTGAACGCGAATGGCATTGGGAGCCCAGACGCGAAATCGGCAGGTGTTGTCCGGGTACAACAGGCTGCCCATGCCATCGTTTGCTGGTGAAGGTGCACGCATCGCCGCCTCCTTATCCAGAGTCGGAAGAGGAATTCGTCTACGCCCAAAGGACTCCGACGATGTTCTTCGGCGCAGTCATGCATTTATCGATGCTTGTGCCCATACGAGCGGCTCTGTTGCACGCCACTCTACAACGATCTATCGAGGTTCACGGCTTGTTTCCTTGCAAACAGTCGATGAATATTATTTGTGGGTGTTCTGAGTCTGAAATCCTTAATAAATGACGGTTGTCATCCTGCGTGTAGCGAAGGATCAGAATTTTTCTATCCCCAGCCAAAAAGCAGGGCACTAGAACTTCACCTCAAACTCCCGCAACCGCCGCTCCAGCTCCCACTGAGCGCTGGCCTTTTCACTGCCGTTGAGGAAGGTCTTGCAGGTGGAAGACGGCCTTTCGCCGCCCAAAGTCTGCCCCTTGCAAGCGGCTACCGGCGCGGTAAATGCGTCGGGAGCGGCCCACAGACTTGATCCCGCCAAAAAGTCGTGCTCCATGCCGGTGCGCGCCAACTGCTTCAGATCGGCGTAGCTCAGGTGATAATCCAGCGCGGCGCGGACGTACTCGTGGGTGATGTCGATGCGACTCACACCTTCATCGTCGGTGGAGAGCGCCACTGGCACATGCGCGGTGCGGTAGTTCGCGAAGGGGTGCTGAGCGCCCTTGACCTCCAGAATCCCCTCGTTGGAGCTGAGGTTGACCTCGACCATAATGTGTTTGGCGGCCATCTCCTTGAGCAGCGCCGGGGCGTCGTCCTCATAGAGCACGTCGACTCCATGGCCGATGCGCTCGGCGTGGGCCAGTTCCACAGCCTGACGAATGTGGAAGCGCAATCCCTCTGGTGGCACCAACCCCGGGGCCAACTCACCGGCGTGCAGGCTGATGTGCACCTGGGGGTAGACCGAGTGCAGATACTCCAGCATCCGCATCTGCAAGGTGTAGTCGCGCATGGAGAGGTAGCTGTCTTCCGGCTGAACGAAGTTGATACCGACAAAGCTGCCGTCGTGGCTGCTCTTGTCGTCGATCGAGGCCTGCACCGTCTCAAAGCCCAGCAGCGTCTGGGCAAAGACCTGCTCCGGGGCAAAGGCCCTCAGCACCTGATAGATGGACCGCACCTCGACGGAACAGGCCGACGCCGCCTGCGGAGTTCCGCAATGCTCCAATTGCTTGCGCTGAACCTCAGAGCTCCGCACCTCTTCGCGGTCGGTGGCCACTTCGTCGCGCAGTCCGTGGTCCAACAGTTGCTGCCGAAGCTGGGCGAAATCAGGCTTGGCCGGCCAGCCAATTTTATAGGCGATCTGGGCGGCATGGCCAAAAGGCGGGGTCTGCATCAGTTCCAGATACTGCTGATTCTGCGCGGCGGAACGTCTGGCCACCTCGTCGATCCACTCGGCGTTATGCCGCTTGTCCAGACCGCCAAAGCGGCCAAAGGTGGCAAAAAACTGGTCGTGGCCGCTGAATCCTGGCGTCGGCACAAAGCTGCGCATTGAAAAAGCGTTAATCAGCCGGTCATAGAGCGCCTGATTGCCCGGAAGCGAGGCGGCCGAAACCAGTGGCGCGGTACAGGGCGGCTTGGCAAAACTCAGAGCAGCCGGGTCGACGCACAGTCCATCTTCGCCCGCAGCGCGGATAAAGCTCTCCGCATAGACCGCCCCGGAAAGGTGGACATGCAGATCGGCGCCTTTGGGAAAGCTCTCCAGAAAGGCCCGCAACGCCAGCGGACCGGCCTGCGCGGCGGCCTGATAGGCGTGGGCGGCGCGCTGTTCCGGCGCTACGGTGGTCTGAGCGCTGGCGGAGAGCGAAAGCGCGGCGGCGGCAAGACAGGCGAGGAAGAAAGCAGGGCGGCTCATCGTGCCTTCCAGTGTAGAGCAGAGAGCAGCCCGCGACACCGGTTGAATCGTCAAATTCAGGGGGTAACCAGACCAGGGGAAAACTCCGGTTTGGCGTTCCGCCGGGTAATTGCTATACTGAAACAGTTGTTGCAGTGCATGGTTCGTAGTCCCGCCTCAGGCGGTACATCCTAATCCGGTTTAATCGGAACCCGCACAGACAAGAACATTGTGCAATTTGCACTGAGGCCAGATAGCTCAGTGGTAGAGCGCGGCCCTGAAAAGGCCGGCGTCGGCGGTTCAATCCCGTCTCTGGCCACCACTCCCAAGTCCGGACCCCTCCGGCACCGTCCTAAAATCCACTTAAATCCTTTGCTTTGTGATTACCTTAGTCCACAGGATTCCATTATGGTTCTTGGTGATTTCACGTCCTTGCGCCGGTTGTTCTGGATTCTGCTCGACAATGCGCTTAAATATACACAGGTTCCTGGACTGATAGAAATCTCCCTGATCCTTTCCGCTGATCACGCAACGGTGGTTGTACGTGATAATGGCTTGGGAATTCCTCAAGCCGATCTGCCACATGTCTTTGATCGCTTTTACCGTGCCGACCCATCGCGCAGCCAGATCGAAGGCAGTGGATTAGGCTTGGCTATTGCCAAGTGGATAGACTTTGGCGTTGTGCAGTGATTGAGCGCTCATGCGAAGGGCGGTCGCGACGCGACTTCTAACGCGCCGGCTATTTGTTCGGCAAGAATTGCTCTTCTTGAATGGCTGAACTGTTCGAAGAGACACCCATTTCGCGCAGCACATGGCTGATTGCCGAAAGGAGTGCTTCGATGTCGGCAGTGGATATTCTCCCGATGGTTCCGATTCGAAAACAGGATTCATGGGATAACTTGCCGGGATAAATTGCGAAGCCGAGGGTCCAGAGCCTTTCATAGAAGTCCGCGAATTGAAAAGCTGGAGTGTTCGGGTAGCGAAACGAAGTAATAATAAAACTCTGGTCCGCGCCGGCGAGATAAATCTCGAAGCCGAGAGCTTTCATTCCACGGCAAAGCACAACGTGGTTTTGCCGATAGCGCTCCCCGCGCGCGCTTATCCCGCCCTCTTCGTCGAGTTCATTGAGCGCCTGTTCAAAGGCCAGAATCGTGTGAATGGGCGGCGTGAAGCGGAAATGCTGAGTGGCTTCCATGCTGGCCCATTGATCATAGAGATCCAGGCTCAGAGTGCGGGCATTTCCTTTTGCGGCATCCAGCGCGCCGCGGCGGGCGATAACAAAGCCAAAGCCCGGCACGCCTTCGATACATTTGTTGGCGGAAGAGATCAGAAAATCGATATGCGAACCCACCATATCGATAGGGACCGCGCCGAAACTGCTCATCGCATCGACGATGTAGGATGCGCCCACGGCATGAACCACAGGACCGATTTCTTCCACCTGGTTCAACATGCCGCTGGTCGTCTCGCAGTGAACGACGGCAACGTGGGTGATTCCTTCAACGGTATTTAGATATTCCGTGACGAGTGCGGCGGTGAACTTCTTGTTCTCCGCAACCTCGTAAACATCCAGCGCGATACCGTGAACACGCGCCGTCTGAGCAATGCGACGTCCGTATGCTCCATTCACGAGCACCAATAGTTTTCCGTCGCGTGGGATTGCAGACGAAATGACCGATTCGACTACAAATGTACCGCTCCCTTGCATCAGAATGCACTCGAAGTGCGGACGCGGATAAGGGCCAAGGTCGAGCAGACGCGCGCGAATCTTGTGAACGGTAGCCAGAAACTCGCTGTCCAGCGATCCGAGATCCCGGAGCATGGCCCCCTTGACCGTAGCGCTAGTGGTCAGGGGGCCAGGGCTGAAGAGCAACTTGTCTTTGTTAGTTGCTTCCATTTTCATTTTCCTCTTCGTCGCCATCGCCGTAATTGCCATCGCCATAATTGATCGGTGGCTGGGGAATCATAGCAACGGATGTTTCAGGGGCGGTATAAACCTTTTGGCCACCCAGGTAAGTTGCTTCAAGAACAATGTCCTTGATCGAATCCAGCGGAACCTCATGCGGATCCTTTTGGAGAATGACAAAGTCGGCCAGCTTGCCGGGAGTGATCGAGCCTTTGATATTCTCTTCGAATGTGGCATAGGCTCCATCCAATGTCCACACTTTGATGGCTTCATCCACGCTGACCCTCTGGTTTGCGCCGCGAGCAATGCCGTCGTTACTCTTGCGGGTAACCATATCCTGAATTCTGAGCAGGGGGTAAGCAGCGGAGATGGGGGAGTCGGAATGGCCAGCCACGTGAATGCCCATATCGATAGCCGTGCGATACGCGTGCATCATCGAGAGGCGCTCCGGACCATAGGATGCAAGGATGTTTCCGTACTCCCACATGTAGGAATGAAACACCAGGATCACGCCATCCTTCTTGGCGCGATCGAGTAGTGCCTGGTTCATGACACTGGCGTGCTCAATGCGCCAGCGGGCATCAGGGCGAGGGTTCTTCGCTTCAGCACGTTCGATGGCCGTGAGCATCATGTCAATCTCACGGTCGCCATTGGAGTGAGTCGCAACCTGCCAGCCGGCATCCCACCACTTCTGAACATCCTCGTCCAGTTTCTCCTGAGTGCGCGCAGGCGGAATTCCGAAGTAGTCGGGACGATCGGAGTAGGCCTGGCTGAGCCATGCGGTTCGGCCGCTCAGCGAGTTACCCTGGAAGTTTTTAAGGGATGTGATGCGAAGGCGATCGTCACCGAAGCCGGTCTTGATACCGGCGGCATCGACTTGGTCGAAAGATCCCACGCTGAACATGAACCCAACGCGAACCGGATTCCCCTGATCGCGCAACTCCTGCATCAAACGGAATGAAGACGGGCTTCCACCGGCGATGCCCACACTGGTGATGCCCCTGGCCGAGTATTGCCGGAAGCAGTTCAAGTACCCCTTGATCTCCTGGTCATGGGGAATGACTGCCCTGTCATTCGATCCACCCCGTTCTTCGCGGCGGCCCTTCGAAAGCACACCGCGCGCGCTTTCGCGCAACACGCCATTGGGCGTTCCATCGGGATCGCGATCCAGCGCGCCACCGGGCGGGTCCTGCGTTTCCTTGGTCACCCCGGCGGCCTCCAGCATAAAGCTGTTCACGACGGTGATGTGGCCGGAGCCGTGAGTGATTGATACTGGCTGGGGGAGACCTTATCCAGATCATGGCGGTTCGGATGCCGCCCCAACAGAACGTCGTTATAACCATACCCGTTGATGATCTTGCCCGCCGGAGTGATGGCGGCCTTGCGCTTCAACGCAGCCACCAGTTCATCCATCGTCTTAACCTTGTCGCCTCCGAGCCAAACCCTGTAGTACTGCGAGTTCTCATCGAAGATCGCCTGGGGGTGCAGGTGAGCATCGTTGAAGCCAGGGGTAACGGTCATGCCCTTAAGGTCGATGACCTTTGTGGACGCTGTTTTGAGTTTGAGGATTTCCGCGTTTGTTCCTACCGCCGAAAATCTTCCATTGTCGATAGCGAAGGCCTGAGCGGCGGGATGCGCTGCATCCACGGTGATCACTTTTGCGTTGATGACGATCGTGTCTACTGCGTAAGCATGATTCACAACGAGCAAGGCACTCGCCATCAGAGCGAAGAGCATTCGTGAGTTTCTGAGCATAGGTCTTTCCTCTTTCGCGATACAAGGCGCCCCCGGAGTGGCCGAGGGCGCTCACTTGCAAGTTAGAACGTGAATCGGAAGCTCGCCTGGACGTTTCGTGGCGTGTTGCTTTGGCTCATGGATGCCATCGTTCCGAAGGACGCGGATGCAATGCTGGTCGTCGGCCCGGCAAAGGTCACGTTGTTCAAAGCGTTGAAAGCCTCGGCCCGGAATGTAAGCACATAACGCTCCGTCAGATGGGTGTTCTTTTCCACCATGGCATCAAAGTTCCACGCCAGAGGGTTGTCGATGTTTGCGAGATGGCGATTCGCATTGCCGAAGGTGTAATTGGCCGGCTGAGAAAAGGCAGCAGGATTAAAGTACTGTCCATTCAGCTTCATTTGCGAACCGCCCGGTGTCTTATCCGAAATTCCGGTGGTATTGGGGCGGAAGGCGCCACCGCTGAAGGAGTACGAGTAATTTGTGGCGCTCACGGTCAGAGGTCTTCCGGTGTCGAGCGAGTAGATTCCACTCAGCGCCCAGCCGCCGGCGATGGGCGAGAGGAAGCCTCGATTCAGGAATGGCTTATT
>Ga0302202_10003952_pt1 | contig 16039 bp, 16 predicted proteins | sample II_Bog_N3_3_FD_194579 | JGI IMG/M metagenome (GOLD analysis project Ga0302202, IMG submission 194579) | Peat permafrost microbial communities from Stordalen Mire near Abisko, Sweden - II_Bog_N3_3 | ecosystem: Environmental > Terrestrial > Soil > Wetlands > Peat | place: Sweden: Abisko...
GGCCACCAGCCGGTCCACCACCACGCCCAGTCCCTCGGGTGGTGGCAGGCCGGGGCCCCCGGCCCGGCCGGACAACGCGGCGACGGCGGCCTGGACCGGCCCTCCGGCGTCGGGGTCGTGCCGAGGCGGGTCCATCCGCCGGTCAACGTACCGGGCGTCCCCGACCGGCGCCACCGGGCTGCGCCAGGCCGGGCCGCCGGGGATATCGTCGGGCATGACCACCATCACCTCCGCCGCCGACCTCCCCCCGCTCGTCGACCAGCACCTCGGCTACAGCCGCTACCTCGAGATCACCCAGGACCGTATCGACCTGTTCGCCGACGCCACCGGCGACCACCAGTGGATCCATGTCGACCCGGAACGGGCGGCGGAGGGTCCCTTCGGCACCACCATCGCCCACGGCTACCTGACCCTGGCGCTGGGACCGGAGCTGCTGCACGAGGTGATCACCTGGCAGAACACCCGGATGGGCGTGAACTACGGGCTCAACAAGGTCCGGTTCCCGGCCCCGGTCCCGGTCGGCTCCCGCGTCCGGGTGGGCGCCGTGCTCCGCGGCGCCGAGACCGTCGGGGACGGCGGGGTCCAGGTGACGCTGGAGCTCACCTTCGAGATCGAGGGCGGGGCCAAGCCCGCCTGCGTGGCCGAGTTGCTGCTCCGCTACTTCTTCGCCGAGGCGGAGGGATGAGCCCGACGGGTGGGCGCGGCTGTCGGAGAACGGTGTTTCTCATGTAACCTGAGTTCCTCAGTCCGGGGGGCTCGGGACGGAGTGGGGACGTCACAGACAGGTTTACGGCACAGGCGCCCGACACAGGCGCCCCGCACAGGTTCACGGCACAGGTTCACGGCACAGGTTCACGGCACAGGGAGGGAACGACGTGGGGAAGCTCGAAGGCAAGGTCGCATTCATCACGGGGGCGGCACGGGGCCAGGGTCGCAGCCACGCCGTCCGGCTGGCGCAGGAGGGGGCCGACATCATCGCCGTCGACATCCTCGAGAACATCGACAGCATGAACTACCCCAACTCGACCCCCGAGGACCTGGCCCAGACGGTCAAGGAGGTCGAGGCCCTCGACCGGCGGATCGTGGCGTCCAAGGCCGACGTCCGCCACCGCGACCAGCTGAAGAAGGCCTACGAGGAGGGGATCGCCCAGCTGGGGAACGTCGACATCGTGGTGGTCAACGCCGGCATCCTCCCGGGGAGGGACGAGTCGCTGTGCGGCGGGTTCGTCGACGCCACCGACGTGGACCTGATCGGGGCCATGAACACCGTGGCCGTGGCCCTCCCCCACCTGCAGTCGGGCGCCTCGGTCATCGTCACCGGCTCGACCGCCGGCATGATCAAGGGAACCACCGAGATGATGGGCAACACCGGCGGCATCGGCTACGCCTGGGCCAAGCAGACCATCATCCGCTACGTGGAGGTGCTGGCCTTGCAGCTGGCCCCGAAGATGATCCGGATGAACGGGATCCACCCGACCAACGTGGACACCGACCTGCTCCACAACGCCGACATCTACAAGGCCTTCCGGCCCGATCTCGAGAACCCCACCCGGGAGGACGCCATGGAGACCCTGCCCTTCATGCAGGCCATGCCCATCCCGTATATCGACCCGCTCGACGTCAGCAACCTCGTGGCCTTCCTGGCCAGCGACGAGTCGCGCTACATCACCGGCATGAACATCCGGGTCGACGCGGGCGGCATGCTGAAGGCCCCGCCGGCACTGGGCGGTTTCTGAGCACTTCGAACGAGCACAACCATGTGATGCCCGGCCGGGCACCGCTCCGACGGGGCGGCAGCACGGCGGGGCGGAGGAGAGACTGCAATGGAAATCAATGACATGGTCCTGGTGAGTGTGGACGACCACGTGGTCGAGCCGCCGCACCTCTTCGACGGTCGGCTGCCGGCCAAGTACGTCGACCTGGCCCCGAAGTTCATCACCAACGAGGACGGCACCAACGCCTGGCTGTACGAGGGCAACGTGCTCCCCAACGTGGCCCTGAACGCCGTGGCCGGCCGGCCGCCCGAGGAGTACGGCCTCGAGCCCACCTCGTTCCAGCAGCTGCGGCCGGGCTGCTACGACATCGACGAGCGGGTCAAGGACATGAACGCCAACGGGGTGCTCGGCTCGCTGTGCTTCCCGTCCTTCCCCCAGTTCTGCGGGCAGCTGTTCGCCCGGACCGAGGACAAGGACCTGGCGCTGGCCCTGGTGCGGGCCTACAACGACTGGCACATCGACGAGTGGTGCGGCAGCTATCCGGGCCGGTTCATCCCCTGCCCCCTGCCGGCCATCTGGGACCCCGAGATCCTGGCCGCCGAGGTGCGGCGCACCGCAGCCAAGGGCGCCCACGCCGTGACCTTCTCGGAGAACCCGTCCAAGCTGGGGTGGCCGAGCATCCACTCCGACTACTGGGACCCGTTCTGGAAGGCCTGCAGCGAGGAGGCCGTGGTGGTGTGCATGCACATCGGCTCGTCGTCGGACATCGTGATCACCTCGGCCGACGCCCCCATCGACTGCCTGATCACCCTCACGCCCATGAACATCGTGCAGGCCGCCGCCGACCTGGTCTGGTCGCCGGTGCTGCGCAAGTTCCCCGACCTCAAGGTGGCTCTGTCCGAGGGCGGCATCGGCTGGGTGCCCTACTTCCTGGAGCGGGTCGACTACAACTACGACCGCCACCACCTGTGGACGGGACAGGAGTTCGGGGACCAGCGCCCGAGCGAGGTGTTCAACCAGCACGTGCTCACCTGCTTCATCGACGACCAGTTCGGGGTGGCCAGCCGCGGCTACCTCGACATGGACAACGTCATGTGGGAGTGCGACTACCCCCACTCCGACTCCACCTGGCCCACCTCGGCCGAGAAGCTGGACGAGAGCATCGGGTCGATCCCCGACTACGACATCGACCGGATCACCCACCTGAACGCCATGCGCCACTTCAACTTCGACCCCTTCACCACCCTCGGGGGCAAGCAGAACTGCACCGTCGGCGCGCTGCGCGCCCAGGCCGTGGGCCACGACGTGTCCATCAAGGCCCGGAACCTGGACAGCATCGAGAAGCGGGGCACCCGTTCGGTGGACCTTCTCTCGGTGGCCTCGCACTGAGTCGGGATGGCCAACGCCCTGTCGGGCTTCCGTGTGCTGGAGGTCGCCTCGTGGATGTTCGTGCCCTCAGCCGGGGCGGTCCTGGCCGACTGGGGCGCCGATGTGATCAAGGTCGAGCACCCGGTCACCGGTGACCCCCAGCGGGGGCTGTCCTCCATGGGGCTCATCCCCGGCGGGGACGGCGCGGTGAACTACATCATCGAACAGCCCAACCGCGGCAAGCGCAGCATCGGGATCGACATCGGCACCGAGGGCGGTCGTGAGCTCCTCTACAAGCTGGTCGAGACCTCGGACGTGTTCCTCACCAGCTTCCTGCCCGCCGTCCGCCAGCGTCTCCAGATCGACGTCGAGCACATCCGGGCGGTCAACCCCCGCATCGTCTACGCCCGGGGCACCGGTCAGGGGCCGCTCGGACCCGACCGTGAGAAGGGCGGCTACGACGGTGCCTCATTCTGGGGCCGGGGGGCGGTGGGCAGTGCGCTGAAGCCGGGGGATGCCGAGTTCCCCATCGGCGGGCGACCGGGCTTCGGGGACCTGGCCGGCGGCATGGCCATCGCCGGCGGTATCGCCGCCGGACTGCTCCAGCGGGCCACCACCGGTGAGGCACCGGTGGTCGACGTCTCCCTCCTCGGCATCGCCATGTGGATGCTCTCGCCCGACATCGTGGCCTCAGGCCTGTACGGAGGCGACCCCATGCCCAAATTCGACCGGAGTGCCTCCCCCAATCCGCTGGTCGGGAGCTACCGGACCGGTGACGGGCGCTTCATCACGCTGATGATGCTGCAGTCGGACCGCTTCTGGCCCGACTTCTGCGCCCACATCGGGCGACCCGATCTGATCGAGGACCCGAGGTTCGCCGACGGAGCGGCCCGGTACGCCAACGGCAAGGAGCTGGTCGGCATCATCGACGAGGTGTTCGCCTCGAGGTCCTATGAGGAGTGGAAGCAGGCCCTGGCCACCCTGGAGGGCGTGTGGGCACCGGTCCAGCTGGCCAGCGAGCTGGTCGACGACCCTCAGGTGGGCGCCAACGGCTACCTGGCCCGGGTGCAGCGCGACGACGGCACGGCGTACGACCTCGTCACCAATCCCGTCCAGATGGACGAGACCGGCGACAGGCTGGTGCCGGCCCCCGAGCACGGCCAGCACACCGAGGAGATCCTGCTCGAGCTGGGCCTGGGCTGGGACGAGATCGTCGCCGCCAAGGACGCCGGCTCCATCCTCTAGCCCGTCGGTTCCGACCGTCGGTTCCGACCGTCATCGACCGGCCGCTGTCGGGGCGCCACCGGTTACTTGGGCGGGAACCTCAGGGCCCCGTCCAGCCGGATGTTCTCACCGTTGAGGTAGGGGTTGGTCACGATGCTCTCGACCAACCGGCCGAACTCGTCGGGCTCGCCCATGCGGTGGGGGAAGATGATGTTCTCCACCAGCTTGGCCTTGAGCTCCTCGGGCGCGCTCTGCATGAGCGGGGTGCCCATGGTGCCCGGGGCGATGGCACAGACCCGGATCCCCACCGGTGCGAGGTCACGGGCCAGGGGCAGGCTCATGCCGAGGATGGCCGCCTTGGAGGCGCCGTAGGCCACCTGACCGGTCTGGCCCTCGTAGCCGGCGATGGAGGCGGTGTTGACCACGACGCCCCGCTGGCCCATCTCGTCGGGCTCGTTGCCGGCGATGCGGGCCACGCACAGTCGGGTGACGTTGAACGTGCCGAGGGTGTTGAGTTCGATGGTGGACCGGAACGCCTCCATGGCCATGGGCACGTTGTCGCGGGACAGTGTCCGGCCCCCCATGCCCCCGCCGGCCACGTTGACCACCACGGCCAGCGGTGCCAGGCCCGAGGCGGCGTCGATGGCGGCGGCCACGTCGTCGTCGTTGTTGATGTCGCCCCCGACGGCCGCACCGCGGCCCAGCTCGCCGACCAGCTTCTCCCCGGCGTCGAGGGCCCGGTCGAACACGACCACCTGCATGCCCAGGCCGGTGAGCCGGCGCACGGTGGCGGCCCCGAGGCCTCCGGCCCCTCCGGTGACGATGGCTGACCGCTGACTCCACTCCATGCTTGCTCCTGTCGTGTCTCGTGGTGAACGGGGTTGGGACGTGGCCGTCCGATGGCCCGGTGCGCCACCGCCCCCCTCGGACCGGTGGGCCTCAGGGCCCTGCCGGGGTGAAGGTCAGCGGGAAGTGGTCGATGGACCGGATGGCCGGCGTGTACACGAGGGTATGCCCTTCGAGCAGCTCGTACTCGGGAATCCGCCGGTGCCACTCGCGCAGGGCCACCCGCAGCTCCTGGCGGGCCAGGTGGGAGCCGAGGCACCGGTGCACGCCCGAGCCGAAGGCCCAGTGCCGGTTGACCTCGCGGTCGAAGCGCACGTCCTGGGCGTCGGGGAGGTCGGCCTCGTCGGTGTTGACCGATCCCAGCAGCACCATGACGTTGTCGCCCTTGCGCACCGGGCACCCCGCCACCTCGGTGTCCTCGAGGGCCACCCGGGCCACCACCTGGACCGGCGTCTCCCACCGCAGGAGCTCCTCGATGGCCGACGGGATCACCGTGGGGTCGTCGATGATGCGCTGGCGCTGTTCGGGGTGATGGACGAGGTAGCCGAAGATGCAGTCCAGGGTGGCGGTCACCGTGTCCAGGCCGGCGATGAGGAACAGGAAGCAGATGTCGAGGATGTCCTCGCGGGTCAGCTTGTGCCCGTCGACCTCGGCATCGAGGAACCGGCTGAGGAGGTCCTCCTCCCGGGTCACCTCCCGCTGGTCCAGGACCTCGTTGAAGTAGGCGTAGATGGAGTCGGCGGTCTCCTGCTGGTGGGCCTGGGCCTCCTCGCTGTCGAACTCGGCGCCGATGACCAGATGGGGACGGATGATCCCGTCCTTCATGGCCAGGAACCGGGGCAGCTCGTCGAAGGACAGCCCGAGCAGGCCGAGGAAGACGCGGGAGGGGAACGGCACGGAGAACTCGGAGGAGAAGTCGACCTCTCCCCGGTCGATGAACCGGTCGATGAGTTCGTTCACCGTCCGGGCCACCGACTCCTCGATGAGCGCCATCTGCCGGGGGGCGAAGATCGGGTCGAGCAGCTTGCGGTACTTCTTGTGGTCGGGAGGGTCGATCTGGAGGGGGATGAGGGGACGGAGGTTCTTCAGGTCGACGGCGTCGGCATTGGAGGAGAAGACCTCGGGATGCCGGAAGACCTCGTCGGCCTCGGCCTTGCAGGTCACCACCACTCCCACCCCGTCGACGGCGATGACCGGCATGGTCTCGCGCAGCATCTTGAACATGGGCTGCGGATTGGCCGCCGTCTCCTCGTCCATCAGCGAGAGCATGCCCCCGTCTGACTCCGGCGGGTTGTCGTCCATGTACGCTCCTGTCGGCCCGGAAATGGTCGTTCTCACCCTCATACTGGCACAGCCGCAGGTGGGGCTGCGGTCGGAGGAGCGGGCGGGCACCACCGCCCCCCGGTCGACTAGACACCGGACGAGACAGCCGACGCACAGGAGGACCCGCCATGCTCATCCTTCGGGAACGCCGGGGGCACACCGAGACCCTCACCCTCAACCGACCCGAGGCCGGCAACTCCCTCAACCCCCCCCTGATGGAGGAGTTGGGCCTGGCCCTCCAGGACATCCTGGACGACGTGGACGCCCGGGCCGTGGTGCTGACCGGTGCCGGCGATCGCATCTTCTGCGCCGGCATGGACCTCAGCTCCCTGGGGAACTGGAGCGAGTCGGACGCGGACGCGGAGCGGCCCGGGGCGCGGGCCCTGGCCGACTTCATGGCCGGGAACTACCGCAAGCCCCTCATCGCCGCCGTGAACGGCGCGGCGGTGGGCGGAGGCCTCGAGCTGGTCATGGCCTGCGACCTCGTGGTGGCCGCCGACACGGCCCGCTTCGGCCTCCCCGAGGTGAAGCGGGGCCTGTACGCGGCGGGCGGCGGCACCGTGCTGGCCACCCGGATCCCCCAGGCCCTGGCCCTGGAGCTGGGCCTGACGGGACGGCTGATCGGTGCCGACCGGGCCGAGCGGTTCGGTCTGGTCAACCAGGTCGTGACGGCCGGCACCCTCATGGAGACGGCACTCGGGCTGGCCGACGAGGTGGCGGCCAACGGTCCCCTGGCCGTGGAGCTGACCAAGCGGCTGATGCGGGCGGCGGTCAGCACCGGTCCCGCCGCCGGACTGGCCACGCCCGACGAGTCGGCCTCGATCTTCCGGAGCGAGGACGCCCGCGAGGGTGCGGCGGCCTTCATGGAGAAGCGGAGCGCCAACTTCGTCGGCCGCTGACCCCGGGCCGGGAGGTCAGACGCGCACCACCACCTTGCCGGTGTTGCCCCCGGTGAACAGCAGGTTCAGGGCCGCCACCGAGTGCTCGAGCCCGTCGACCACGTGCTCACGGTGCTTGATGGCCCCGTCCATGACCCACCCGGCCATGGCCACCTGGGCTTCGGGGAACCGGTCGAGGTAGTCCAGGACCAAGAACCCCTCCATGCGGGCCCGCCGGGCGATCAGGCTCAGGTAGTTGTGGGGGCCGGCCGCCCGGTCCTCGTTGTACTGGGAGATGGCGCCACACAGCACCACACGGGCCCTCATGGCCAGGTTGGCCAGGCAGGCGTCGAGGATCTCGCCCCCGACGTTGTCGAAGTAGATGTCGATGCCGTCGGGGCACAGCTCACGGATCCGCCGGCCCACATGCTCCTGGCGGTAGTCGATGGCGTGGTCGAACCCGAGCTCCCCGGTGAGCCACGCACACTTCTCCGCTGTGCCGGCGATCCCCACCACGGTGCCGGCGTCGGCGATCCGGGCCAGCTGGCCCACCACCGAGCCCGTGGCCCCGGCCGCCCCCGACACCACCACGGTGTCGCCGGCGCGCGGCTGGCCGATGTCGAAGAGGCCGAAGTAGGCCGTCATACCCGTGACACCGAACACGCTGAGGGCCAGGGCCGGCTCCACCCCGGCGGGCAGCACCGTCATCATCGCCGCCGCCTCGTCGGCCAGCACGTACTCCTGCCAGCCGGTCATGCCGAACACCAGGTCGCCCACCTGGTAGTGCGGGCTCCGGCTGGACACCACCTCGCCGATCCCGCCACTGCGGACCACCTCGCCGATGCCGATCGGGGGCAGGTAGCCCGGTGCGTCGTCCATCCACGTCCGGATGGTGGGGTCGATGGACAGGTACCGGACCCGGACCAGCGCCTGGCCCTCGGCGGGCTCGGGCACCGGTGCGTCGGCGTCGAGCACCACCGTGGTGTCGTCGACCAGTCCGACCGGCCGGGAGGCGAGCAGGTAGCGGCGGAAGGTGGTGGGCACACCAGCAGTCAAGCAGACAGCGGCGCCATGCAGCGGCCCCGGCCCGGTGGGCCCGGGCGACCGGGCCGGGCGGGGGGTGTGGTCTGATCTAGGCGATGGACGACTCCCTGCCCACGCCCGACGCCCCGGTGTGGTTCCGACGCGCCCTGGCCGTCCCCCAGGCCGACCTCGAGGTCGAGGTGCACGGCTGCACCATCCACGCACTGACCAGCGGCACCGAGGGGACCCGCGGGCTCGTCTTCGTGCATGGCGGCGGGGCCCACGCCCACTGGTGGACCCACGTGGCCTCGCAGTTCAGCGCCGACTTCCGGGTGGTGTCGGTCGACCTGTCCGGCCACGGGGACAGTGGGGCCCGACCGGAGTACTCGCTCGAGCAGTGGACCGACGAGGTGGTGGCGGTCGCCGAGGCCGGCGGCATCGCCGGCCCGCCGGTGGTGATCGGCCACAGCATGGGAGGGTTCGTGACCATCGCCACGGCGGCGCGCCACGGCGACCGGTTGGGGGGAGCCATCGTGTGCGACTCCCCGGTCAACGAGCCCGATCCGGAGATCGAGGCCTACAAGCTCCGTGAGGCCTTCGGCCACCCCCGGACCTACCGCTCCGTCGACGACGCCGTCCGGCACTTCCGTACCATCCCGGCCCAGGACCACTACCTGCCCTACGTCCTGGACCACGTGGCCCGCCAGTCGGTCCGGCCGGTGGACGGGGGGTGGCAGTGGAAGTTCGATCCACGGATCTTCGAGCAGTTCGCCGGCAGCCTGCGCGGGGTGGCCTATCCCTACCTGTCCCAGGTCCGCTGCCGGTTCGCCCTGCTGCGGTCGGAGCACGGCCTCGTCACGGCGGACATCGGACGGTTCATGTACGACGCGCTCGGACGGGTCACCCCGGTGATCGAGCTGGCCGAGGCCGGGCACCACGCCATGCTGGACCAGCCGCTCATCCTGCTCACCGCCCTGCGCACGCTGCTGGCCGACTGGGACCACTCCGAGCCCCGGCAGCGCCGCGCCGATCCCGGGGCGCCGCCGTCCGCCGGCCGGTGAGGTGAGCGCCCTTAGTCGGATCCGATGGCGTAGACCACGGTGACCTCGGCCGTGGACTGCTGGGTGCCGGCCTCGAGCGGGACGGCCGCCGCGCCGTCCGAGGCCTGGGGCTCGCCGGCGCCGAAGTAGCCGCTGGGGCTGGAGGTGGTGTCGTTGATGGAGCAGATGGCGCCCAGGGCCTCGTGGGCCGCCGACGTCATGGCCCGGGCGTGGGCCGCCGCGGTCTGGACGGCGTCGGCCCGGGCCTCCCCGTCCACGTTGCCGGTGTTGCTCACCGAGAAGCTCAGGCCGTTGATGCGGATGGCGTTGCCCACCGAGGCCGCCGCGGTGTCGATGGCCTGGCCGGCGTGGACCAGGTCGTGCAACGTGACGATCAGGGTGTTGGACACCTGGTAGCCGGTGATGGTCCCGTCCGGCGCGGTGGTGGGGTCGATGGTGAAGTCGGTCGACTGGATGTCCGCCGGGGTCACACCGGAGGACTGCAACGAGGTGGTGAGTGTGCCCGCCCGGGCGTTGGCATCGGCCAGCGCCGCGGTGGCGGTGGGGTCGGTGACGGCCACGCCGATGTCGATGGTCAACAGGTCCGGTGTGGCCGACGCCTGACCGCTGGCCTCCACGGTGATCCGGGGGTGGCCCGACCCACAGCTCGGTCGGGCGGTGGCGGGCGATGCCCCTGCCGCAGTGCCGCAGGCGGCCGCCGCCACGGCCACGAGCGCCACAGCACCGAGGGCGGCTGTCCGGCGACGACCGGTGACGGGCCGGGCGGCCGAGGCCGTGACCGGCAGCGGTGCGGGCATCGGCGGGACGGGGATGGTCATGGGCGGTCTCCTGTCGTGGGTGTCGGCGGTCGGCCCGGTCGCCCGGCCCACCTGCACCCATGGATACGCCCGGAGCCGGCCCGGGGTTGACAGTCGGACCCCGTCGTCAGGTGGCGGGCGACACCGCCACCCGGTCGGGGGCGTCCCGTCCGGCCAGCACGTCGTTGAGGCTGGACAGGAGCTCCTCGACGGCATCGATCCGGACGGTCAGGGTGCGGCGCGTCCCGTCCCGTTCGTCCACCACCAGCCCGGCCTCGCGCAGCACCTTGATGTGGTTGCTCACGGTGGGCTGGGCCAGGCCGAAGGCGGAGGCCAGCTCGGTGACCGTCCCGGGCCGCCGGCGCAGGGCGTCGACCAGGGCCAGGCGGGTCGGGTCGGAGATGGCCTTCAGCCGGTGGGCCAGGGACTCGGTACGCGCCCGCGCCTCGGCGCCCGTGGTGTCGGCCCGCACGCCGATGACCACCACGCCGGGGAGGTCGACGAAGAGGCCCTTGTGGGTGAAGAACGCCGGGACCACGACCACCTCACCACCCGGCTCCAGCGCGGCCACCGTGGCGTCGAGGTCGGGCCCGAAGTCACACCCGCCGCGGGCGCGGGACACCTCCCGCCACCCGTATCCCTCGGCGACGAGGTCCCGGCGGGCCGCCACGGCGGCCTCGACCGCCGGGCGCCCCCACACCGTCCACGGTTCGCGTACCGCCTCCCAGACGTCCCGCACCAGCGCCGCGTAGGCGGCCCGACGCTCGGGCGACAGGCGGAGGATCTCCAGCCGGCGCAAGATGGCGCGGGCGTCGTCCTCGGTCTCGGACAGGAACGGGTAGTCCGCCGGATCGACGGCGTCCAGGGTGCACAGCTCCTCCAGCCGGCCCAGCAGCACCTCGGCGTCCGTGGTGAACAGCAGGCCGCCCCGGTGGGCCAGGACGACCAGCTCGAAGAAGCCGAAGCAGCTCATGGCCTCGTCGGGCCCCCACTGCGCGCCCACCCGTTCGATCAGCTCCGGGTGGCGTCCGTAGGCCTCGGCCAGCACGGCGTGGTCGGTCCACCACCCGTGCCGGCCGGCCGAGCCGAGAGCCCATTCCAGCTCGATGGCGATCGAGGCCTGGATGCTCAGCCGGGGGCCGAGGCGGGACGGTGGGTCGCTGACGATCTGTGGCATAGTTATATGACTATATCAATATATAGTTGAAATTGTCAACTCTGATGCCTATGATGTCGCTATGGGACTGCATCCGGCGATGAGCGAACCGATGGCCGCCGACCGGATGCGCGACCGGCGACGGGCGGCCGATCGGCGACGGTCCGACAGGGCGACCGTCCCATCCGGGCCCGAGGGTCACACCCCCCGACGGCGCCGGGCCGTGTCGGTGCGTGCCGGCCAGCTCCTGATCGCGGCCGGCCTGCGCCTCGCCGGGGACGACCGGGCCACTCTGGCCCTGCCCGGGCAGACCTCCGGTCAGCCGGCAGCCTGACCCCGTCCGGGAACGGGTGTGCACGCGGCGCCGGAATTGGGTAGGCCAGTGGCATGGCGACCACCCCTGCATCCGTTCCCACGCACCACACCCCCGACGGCGGCGTGCTCGTCGGCAGTGAGGCCGCGCCCCACCAGCTGGTGCTGTTCGAGGATCCCCAGTGCCCCTACTGCCGGCAGTTCGAGGACGCCTGTGGGGACGTGCTCCGGCGGGCGGTGGGTGCCGGCGACCTCGCCGTCGAGTACCGGATGCGCTGCTTCCTGGGCGACGAGTCGGTGCGTGCCGACAACGCCCTGGCGCTGGCCGCCGAAGAGGGCCGGTTCGACGAGCTGCGCCGGGCCCTGTTCGCGGCCCAACCGCCGGAGCAGACCGGTGGGTTCACGGTGGCCGACCTGATCAGGTTGGGACACGGGGTGGGGTTGACCGGGCCGCACTACGAGGACGGCGTCCGAGAGGGTCGCTATGTGGACTGGGTGATCGGGGTGGACGAACGGTTCCAACGACAGGACCCCGAGGGGACGCCGGCCGGCGTGCTCGACGGGCAACCGCTTCCGCCGCGGTCGCTCGGTGACCCCAACGCATTGGCGGGGCTGCTCTCCTGAGACGAGGCGGCGGGGAGTGACCGCCGCCGATCGCCCACCTACGATGGCGGCGCGCCCGGCAACGCTCCCCCGGTGGCCTCACGAGCGTCGACCGGGTGGTGTGGTTCGTCGAACGGGTGGTGTGGTTCGTCGAACCGGGCGGCAGCACGTTGTCGCTCACGCAGTTCGCCGAGCGCTGACGGGAACCAGGAGGACGGCCTACCCATGGCGTCGAGGATGGAGCGATTGGAGGAGATCGTCGGCCGCCTGCCCGAGGTGAGCCGGGTCGACATCGAAGCCTGGGGCGGTGAGCCGACATTCCGGGTGGGTGGCAAGAACTTCGTGTTCGCCAGTCCCGAGGCCACGACCATCACCGTCAAACTCCCCACCGACGAGGCCTCCGCCGCCGTGAGCACCGATCCCCGGGCCACACCGACGGGATACGGGCTCGGGCGGCACGGCTGGGTCTCCATCGACCTGACCGGACGGCTCGGTGCAGCGCGCTGGCGGGAGATCGAGGAGTGGGTCCGCACCTCCTACACGCTGGTGGCGCCGCGCCGGCTGGCCCGGATCGTGCTCGAGGAGGACATGCCGGCGGAGTGACCGGCGGCACGGCCCGACTCCCCAATGCTGACAGTTTATGCCACTATGGCGTAGTACGCCACGAGCACGACTGGACGCGCCATGCCCGACACTCGATCCCACGCGGTGACCACGGCCGGGCCGGGCGCCGCCGTGGGGACGGAAGGATCCACGGGTGCGCAGTGGTGGATCCTCGTCATCATCGCCGGCGCCCAGCTGATGGTGGTCCTCGACACGACCATCATGATCATCGCCCTGCCGTCGGCCCAGCACTCGCTGGGATTCTCGAACACCGACCGCCAGTGGGTGGTGACCGCCTACACCCTGGCCTTCGGCGGGTTCCTCCTGCTCGGTGGTCGGATCGGCGACATGTTCGGGCCCAAACGGACGTTGCTGGTCGGGGTCGTCGGATTCGCCCTGGCCTCGGCCGTCGGGGGCGCCGCCCAGACCACCCTCATGTTGATCGGCGCCCGTGGGCTGCAGGGGCTGTTCGGCGCCCTGCTGGCCCCGTCGGTCCTCTCGTTGCTCACGTCGACGTTCGCCGACCCGCTCGAGCGGGGCCGGGCGTTCGGCATCTACGCCACCATCGCCATCTCAGGGTCGGCCTTCGGCCTCATCCTCGGTGGCTTCCTCACGCAGTACGTCGACTGGCGGTGGTGCCTGTACGTGAACCTGCCGATCGCCGGGCTGGTGGTCCTGGGTGCGGTCACCATGATTCCCGACCGCACGGGGAACCTGGGCATCAGACTCGACGTCCTGGGCGTCATCCTCGGCTGTGGCGGCCTCGTGTCCCTGGTCTACGGTCTGGGCGAGGCCGGCGCGGACGGGTGGGGTGCCACCACGGTCATCGTGCCCATCCTCGTGTCCGTGGTGCTCCTGAGCTGCTTCATCCTCTGGCAGAGCCGGGGGCCCCACCCCCTGCTCCCCCTGCGCGTGCTGAAGAACCGCAACCGCGCCGGCGCCTACCTGACCATCATGCTCGCCGTGGTCGGCATGTTCGGGACCTTCCTCTTCCTCACCTATCTCCTCCAGACGATCGACCACTACTCCCCGCTGAAGACCGGTGTCGCCTTCCTGCCCCTCCTGGTGCTCAACGGAGTGGCGGCCACCCAGCTGGCCAGTCGCCTCATGCCCCACGTACAGACCCGGCTGTTGGTGGTGCCCGGGCTGCTGCTGGCGGCCGTGGGCGTGGCGCTGCTCACGAGGCTGACCCCGGACGCCTCCTACGCCACCCACGTCCTGCCGACCGAGCTCCTGCTCGGCATCGGGCTGGGGATCGCGCTGGTTCCGTGCATCAGCACGGCGACCCAGAACGCCGATCCGAACGACGTGGGGGTGACCTCGGCCATGACCAACACCTCGCAACAGATCGGGGCATCCATCGGCACGGCGCTGCTCAACACCATCGCCGCCTCGGCCACGACGGCCTACCTGGTCACCCACGCCCACACGCCGGGCGTGGTGGCCCGAGCCACGGTGCACGGCTACGCCAGCGCCAGTGCGTGGGCGGCGGGCATCTTCATCCTCGCCGCCGTCGTCAGTGCCGTCCTGATCGACGTCCACCCGGGCCGGGCCCGGACACAGGCACTCGCCGGATCGGAGTCGGGCCCCCTCGGGTGAGATCCGCCCGGCCCACCCGGGCCGGGCGAGCTGTGGGTCAGGCCGCGATGCCCACGCCCACGGTGCGGGCCACCGATGCCCGGCGGACCTTCTCCTCCACGGAGGGAACGGCGTGCAGGATGGAACGGAACTCGCCGATGGAGCTGACCAGCACCGACACGTCGGTGGCCGCGGTCGCCGTGGCGGTGCGGGGGACGCCGGAAAGCAGGGCGATCTCACCCAGGAAATCGCCGCTGCCCACATCGGCCACGCGGGCCGTCCCGTCCTCGGTCTCGCGGGAGATGTGCACGATTCCGCTTCCGACGATGATGAACTCCCGACCGGCGTCGCCCTGCCGCATCAGGACCTGGCCCTTCGGCAGCTCGAGGAATGTGGTGAGCGACCTGATCAGGCGCAGCTCGGACTTGGTGCAGTCGGAGAAGAGCTCCAACTCATGGATGGGTCGTGGTGTCACGGTCATAGGAGCCTCCTGCCGATGGTTTCTGTGCGGACCCGTCCCCATCTACCCAGTGTAGTGATCTGTCCGCACTATCATTCGCATCCACCTCATCTCTAATCCTGATGCTTGGCATCGTTTCCCGCCCCGGCCGTTGCCGTCAGGATGGCCGCTAGGGTCGGCAGCGGACCGGCCCTCGACCAGCGAGGGTTCTGCCGAGGAGCGGTGCGTTCCCCACCGGGCGTACCGGTGGAGGCCGACGTCGTGCCGAATTCCCCTTCGAGGCGATCGTGGTGCCGAGGGAGGACGCCACCGTGCTCGATCTCCACATCAGCACGCCCGGACGTCGAGCCCGCCTCGACAGGCATGCAGTGGCGCATGGGTGCCCGTGGTGGTGAGCAGCGGAGCGCCCGAGGAGACCGACGGTCTGCTGCAGGCCTGATGGACCTGATCGCCCTCAGCTGGTCAGGGAGTCCCTCGCCCGAGCGCGCCGGGGTGGTCCGGGGGGTACTGGTGAGCTCGTCCCATCCCGTCCTGGTGCCGCCGCTGGTGGTGGCGGCCGGGGAATGAGCCGCCACCCCGGGCTCGGGTTGCCCGACCGTATCCAGGCCTGCCTGTTCGATGTCGACGGGGTCCTCACCGAGACCGCCACGGTGCACGCCGCGGCCTGGAAGGAGATGTTCGACGCCTTCTTGAGGGCCCGGTCGGACCGCAGCGGTGAGACCTTCGTCGCTTTCGACGAGGTCGGCGACTACGACCGCTTCGTCGACGGGTTGCCCCGGGAGGACGGGACGCGCTCGTTCCTGGCGTCCCGGGGGATCGACCTGCCCGAGGGCTCGCCCGACGACAGCCCCGGGGCGGGCACGATCCATGGGCTGGGCAACGCCAAGAACGCTCTGGTGCTGCGCAAGATCGGCGAGGACGGCGTCGAGGCGTATCCGGGGTCGGTCCGCTACGTGGAGGCGGTGCGCGCTGTCGGCCTCCGCCGGGCCGTGGTGTCGTCCAGTGCCAACTGCGAGGCCATCCTCCGTGCCGCCGGCATCGCTGGGCTGTTCGAGGTCCGCGTCGACGCCACGACCATCGCCCGGGACCACC
>Ga0302202_10003955_pt1 | contig 16036 bp, 19 predicted proteins | sample II_Bog_N3_3_FD_194579 | JGI IMG/M metagenome (GOLD analysis project Ga0302202, IMG submission 194579) | Peat permafrost microbial communities from Stordalen Mire near Abisko, Sweden - II_Bog_N3_3 | ecosystem: Environmental > Terrestrial > Soil > Wetlands > Peat | place: Sweden: Abisko...
AGGTACCACTCTACTAGGTGTGGTAAATAGTATACACTCACCCGTAACTCACATCATTTCAATACTTAGGTGTGGCAATTAAGACACACTCAATTGCAAGTCGCTTCATTTCAACCATATAACGATTTCAATCCTCAGACCAGCGTAAGTTGCAGTGTAGTGACGCTGGCCGGCGGAAAGGTATGGGTCAGCCGTCCTCCAGCCGGGCTGGTCATAATGGCCGTGTTGGGATGGACGGCGTTAGGATGCGCGAAGTCGTTGTGAGCATGCATGTCGGGTTCGGCCAGCACCGTTCCGGTTGAACTAGCGATCGCAGCTCCCGCGACAGCAATCTCGGCCATGACCGGCTGGTCGATATGCGGATTGACCACGGTCAGCGTGAACTGCTTCGGGTTCGCAGGTGAGATGGACGCCGAACCGGACAGGCCCGCCAGCAGCTTCACCGCCTCCAGCGAGCCGGTGTAGCTGTTGCCGCCGACCGGGATCGGAGCATTGGCCAGCGGGTTGCGAATTGCCGGAGCCGAGAACTCCGCTCGAACGGCCTGCGCGCCACGGTGCGGCAGGTACATCTGGAACACGTGAAAGGTAGGCGTGACCGTGAACTTGTCTTCCTGCGCCAGCATCAGCGAGTGGATACAGTTGATCGACTGCGCAACGGCGGCGACGGCGACCTTGTCTGCATGGCGCTGGAAGATGTCCAGCGTGATCCCAGTCAGCAGCGCATCGCGCATAGTGGACTGCTGCGAGAGATTGTAGTTCGGCCCAAGCGCGGTGCCTTTGCCGTACCACGCGCCCCACTCGTCGACGACCAGCTTAACGCGCGGCTGGCCGGCTTCGGCGGTCTGTCCCATCGCCTCCCAGTGGTCGGTGACCACGCGCTCCATGATGCTGGCGCGGGTCAGCAGGTCGTAGAAGTCATCGCCGTTGAAGTTCAGCGCATCGCCCTCGGCAAACGCCGTCGGACTGCCCGAGGTGTAGTAATGAACGCTCAGTCCAAAGATGTGCCGCCGCTCCGAATTCGAAAACAGCGACTTGAACAATCGCCGCGTCCAATCGACATCGTCGCCGTTCGGCCCAACCGCGACGAAGCGCAGCGGGTTCGGCTGGTAGCTCGGAGTCCACGCGGTGAAGCGGCGGAACATCGCGGCGTACTCCTCGGGAACCAGGTTGCCGCCGCAGCCCCAGCTCTCGTTGCCGACTCCCCAGAGGTCGACGTTAAACGGCTCCACATCGCCATTGGCCCCGCGCGCGAGGGCCAGCGAGTTGGGCATCGCGGGCGCGGCAGAGTTCGACGGAACATTGCCAGAGGGCGCGTTGCAGTACTCAATCTCCTGGTAGAAGTCGCGCGCGGGCAGCGAGCGCATATTGGAAGCCAGGTAGGGCTTGCAGCCGATAGCGCGGCAGGTGTGCATGAACTCGTGCAGGCCGTAGCGGTTCGAGTCCTGCTGCCCCCAGAAGGCGGTGCGGGCGGGGCGTTTGTCAGCAGCGCCGAGGCCGTCGCGCCAGTCGTAGGAGTCGGCGAAGCAGCCGCCGGGCCAGCGCAGCAGCGGCGCCTGGACAGCCTTCATGGTATCGATAAAGGACTGGCGGATACCGTTGGTATTGGCGATTTTGGAGTCGGGACCCACCCAGACGCCGTCGTAGATGACCCCGCCCAGGTGCTCGATGAAGTGACCGTAAATCTCTGGCGAAATGGTACCAATGGGCTCGGACGGCAAAATGTCGATGTGGGCATCTACGCCGGTCGCGGCCTGCGAGAAGAGGTGCGAGCCGCGAAGGGCCAGGGCGGTTGCAGCCAGGGCGGAGGACTTGAGAGCAGAGCGGCGAGTGATTTTCATGGCACGGCCAAGATACCAGATGCGCTATGCCGCACCCGTTCCCTGCATCCAATTCCTCAGCCTCGTGTCCCGGTGATTCGAGCACGTTACAAATCGTTTCGCGATCTCAGTGGCGACCCGGCGGCTTTCCTAGTAAGCTCTACGAATCGCGTGCGCCCTGAGGTGACTTTTTGCCGGCCATCATCACGCCCCCCGATCTCGAACGTCGTCCCCGCCGTTCCGAAGAGAACGATGGCGGCCACGGTCGTCGCCCGCCGAATGGCCGCGACCTCAAGCGCACCGGCGGTGGTGGCGACAACGACAACGGCAATGACTCTCCTCAGCGTCCTCGCCGCCCTGGCGAGCGACTCACCACCTACCGCCTCGGCCTTCTCTTCGCCCTCGGCGCGGTCGTCATGTTCTTCGTCGGCCTCGTCAGCGTCTTCTTCCACGGTCAGGGCGACCCGCACATCGACGCCTACAACCGAGTCATCAACAACTGGTTGCCCGCGACGATTCCGCCGATTCTCTGGCTCAACACGGCAGTCCTGCTGCTTAGCTCAGTCACCATGGAGGCCGCGCGCCGCCACATGTTCCACGAGATCGACGCTATGGAAGAGTGGTTCGGTCTTGGCAAGCCTACCTCGCGCCGCGCCCTGCCCTGGCTGATCGCGACCCTGGCTCTCGGCTCGCTCTTCCTCGCTGGCCAGATTCTCGCCTGGCATCAACTCGCCACGCAGCGAGTCTCCTTCAACTCCAGCGGCAGCGGAGCCCACGCCTTCTACATCATTACCTACGCTCACGCGGTTCATCTGATCCTCGGCATCGCCGCCCTCATCGCCGCAGTCGTCGGCCTCTCCGCTTTTCGCAGCGTCGAAAACCGTCAAATCATGGTCGACTGCACCGCCTGGTACTGGCACGCCATGGGCGCCCTCTGGCTCATCCTCTTCGCCCTGCTCGCCTTCTTCCAATAAATATCCGTTGACGATATATCCGCAGCGGATATATATTCCTCTCATGCGAGAAGTATCCAACCCCGCCGCAGAACCCAGCCTGCCCCTTACCCCCGCCGTCTTCGCCATCCTGCTGGCCCTTGCCGGCGGCGAAAAGCACGGCTACGCCATCATGAAGGAAGCCGCCCTTCCCCAGGGTGGCGGAATCAACCTCGGGCCCGGGACCCTCTACGGCACGCTCGACCGCCTCATCCGTGATTCACTTGTCGAAGAGACTGGCCTCACGGACGATGCCCGCCGTCGCTACTACCGTCTCACCCAACAAGGGCACCGCGCCCTCGCATCCGAAACCGAACGGCTCACCGTCTCGTTGCGCACCGCCCGCTCCCGCACCGCCGTCAACGGAGTACGCGTATGAGTCGCCCAACTCCAGTCCTCTTCGCGCTCTATCGCGGCGCCCTCCGGCTTTATCCATCGCGCCTGCGCCTGGTCTATCAGGACGAGATGTTACAGACCGTTCGCGACGCCGACGCCGAGCGGAGCTACAGCGCACTTTACTTCTGGCTCTACCTCTTCGCTGATCTCGCCAAATCCTCCCTCAAGGAGCGTCTCTTCATGATCCGCAACCAAATCCTCGCGCGTCCCATCTTCTTCTACACGCTCGCCCTCGCTCTGATCCTCACGCTCTGGGGCTTCCCCGCGGCCCTCACCCTTCAGGGTGCGTTGCGCGGCGCGGCAGACCAGCCCCAGATCCAGATGGCGCAGAACTACGCCTCGCAAATCGCCTCCGGCCACCTCCCTTCTGACTTGCTCCCTCGCGAACACATCGACCCCTCGTACAGCCTCGAACCTTTCTCCATCTTCTACGGGGCCGACGGCAGCCCGCTCCGCTCTACCGGCTACATCGGCGACTCCATTCCCACTCTGCCGCCGGGAGTCTTCGCCTACCTGCGCACTCACTCGACGGACAAGTTCACCTGGCAGCCCCAGCCTGGCCTCCGCATTGCTGCCTTTGCTCAGCGCGTCGACGGACCGCACCCCGGCTTCATCCTCGTCGGCCGCTCGCTAGCACTTGTCCAGCAGCAGGCGAACTATCTCCGCCTCGGCACACTGGTTAGTTGGCTCTTCCTGATGGCCCTTCTCGTCGCCGGCGCTTACTTCCTCAATCGCTTCCCGCGCGCTACCGCAAATCCTGCTCCTACCGGATAGCCTTTGCCTTCACCACTACTCACCCAAGTACGGCAAGCCCTTCGCCCGCTCTGCTTTCATCGCCCGCATATACCATTCGAACTCGTCGAAGAACCTTCCCGACTTTTCCGCCAATTGCTGAGTCAGGGCAACCCCATCCTGGGTCAGTGCCGAGCCAATCGAAGGGATCGGCTGCACCGATGGGATCGGCGGCATGCCCACCTCCGGCAGCAGCGCCCGCAACTGCATCGCCGCGCGCACGCCGCCAAACGGCCCGCCGGAATAGCAGACGATCGCCGACGGCTTCCAGAAATACTCCTCCAGAAAATGGTCGATCAGGTTCGTCAGCCCCGGTGGAATGCTATGGTTGTACTCCCCACTCACAATGCAGAAGCCGTCCGCGCGCGCATACAACTCCGCCAGCGGCGCCAGCTTCGCATGCAGCGCTTTGTACTTCGCCGGAGGGTTGTGCCGGATCTCTTTCCACATCTTGTCCAGCATGCTCAACTCCAGCTCCAGCGCATCCACCAGCACCGCCTCATGCCCGCGTACTGCAAGCTGTGCCATCACCCACTTGGCGGCCCGGTCACCCATCCGCTCGCTTCGCACCGAACCCAGCAACACCGCAATCACCATGGCAACTCACCTCGTCTTCGTCTACCGCCCAACCATGAGATGCGGCCCGAAGCGGCCAATCCGCTATCTTGCTATCAACCGCAAACAAAATGCCCACATCTCATAAAGAAATGTGGGCCCGCTTGGTCCATTTCCGCCCGGGTACCCATCTCATGGCAAAGATTAGAGGGCCTGGCATGGCTCGATATTCAGTTTTCTGCTCGCTACCGCTTTCTCTTTGCAGCGCCCTTGCCTGCCGGCTTCTTTGCAACCTTCACAGCCTTCTTCGCCGGAGCCTTAGCCGACGCCTTGCTCTTTGGCTTCGCCACGACCTTCGCAGGAGCCTTGGCCGCGACCTTCTTCACCGCTGCTTTTACCGGAGCCTTCTTCGCTGGAGTTTTCTTCGCGACCGGCTTCGCTATAACCTTGGACTTCGCAGGAGTGGCCTTCGCTACGGGAGCCTTCTTAGCTGGCACCTTCTTCGCTACCACCGGCTTGGCCGCAGCCTTCGCCGCAACTGCCGGTTTCACCGAAACCGCGGTCTTTGCGGCAGCGCCAGCTTTCGCCTCGGCAGGCTTGCCTTTTTCTGCCCTGGGCTTAACGGCAACCGGCACCGGCGTTCCCTCGGCGGTGTGGCCCACGGCAGTTGCTGCCTCCACAAGCCCTTCACCCTCCGGCTTACCTGAGCCTGCGTCGGCCTTCTTGCGCGGCTTCGCAACCTTTGCGTCTTTCTTGGTCGCCCGTGCCCGTCGCAGATGCACGGGAGGAGGCGGCGCAGGCGGGGAATAAGGCTCCAGGAACGCCTTCATCGCCTCATCTGTGCCTAGCTTCCCGTCCATCAGCTCGAAGAATATTTTCTCCACCAGATCGTCGAACCCGGCCAGGCTTGGAACAATCCGCATCTCCTGCATCAGCGTGTAAGGAATCTTCTGTCGGGCCTGTGGCCACTCCGTATAGAAGTTCTTGAACTTCGCCTGCAACGCCGAATTCTTGGTCGAATACGCAACCCAGAGCACCACTTCGGGCCGCGCGCTCATCAACATCTTCCACACCGCCGACGGCGTCGCTGCCTGCTTCCCGCCCAGTTCCGCGGCGAACTTCTTCGCCTCGCCTTCCAGCGCTTCGACCTCTTTGACGAATCCCTGCCGCGGAAAAGTCTTCTTCAGAGCTTTCAGGTCCGTGGCCTGCAGCTTCGCCGTAAGCAATGGGAAGTGCGCTGCTGAAACGTCCGCGTTGATCCCGCGCAGTTGCAACTGCATCTGCGCCTCGCGCAGCTTCTCCAACTCCGCCACATTTGCCTTCGCCGAAGTCCACCCCGAGGCCAAATGATTCATCCAGCCTTCGTGTTCGAGCCCCCGCATCACTCGCAGTGGGTCCTCTTCATGAACAATCTCTTCCGCCTCGTACCCGCGCTGCCAGGCCGACATGGCGGAGATGTATCCTTCGGCTTTGCCCGTGTCATATCGGGCGCGGGTCTTCTCTTCCATCTGCCAGCCCAGCCGCGCAGCCAGCCGCGCAGCCCGGATCATCCGCACCGGGTCCTCGATGAATCCGTAGTTGCTCACCAGCCGAAGCTCGCGGTTCTCAATATCCGCAACGCCGTTCAGCGGATCCATCAGCAACCCATACGATCCTTCGTTCAGCGATAATGCCATCGCGTTGGCGGTGAAGTCGCGCCGACGCAGGTCTTCCAGCAGGTTTGCCGCCTTCACCACCGGCTTACCCGGCTTTGGGAAGGTCACGGTTAGAGTGCTGCCAACTTCCATCCGAACGCGGCCCGGAAAGCGCACGAATAATGCCTGCGTCGCCTCGGACTCACCAACGATGACAGCTTCGGCTTTCTCTAGATATTTATGTAATTTGAGGGCATTTCCCTGAACCACTACATCAAGATCGCGCACCGGCGATCCGCTGGTCAGATCGCGTACCGCACCGCCCACTAGAAATATCGTCAGCCCCTTGCTGCGGGCGATCTCCCGTACTGCGTGTAGTGCCCTCTGCTGTGCCTGGGAAAGACGGCTCTCGAGCAGGTAGATATAATCGGCCATACGTTACGTGTTTTCTCCATCCGGTCTCAACGGGATACCTGCAACCGCCTCGAACCCTAACCGAATCAGCCGCTTACATCAATCGCGACAACACGGCACAAGCGTCCATTCTAGCATGATCCATGGGCTTTAGCCAGTGGCATGGCACCTTTTTCGTGACGCGCCCTGCGCGCCGTGCGACAATCGCCCCAGCGGATCGATCTCATGTCAAATTCCCGCAAGAAGGTCATCGTCAGGCGCTTCTCCGGAGACACGCTTCCCGGCTACCTGGCCCATGCCTCCATCGTTCGCAACAATGCCATCGACCTCCTCGACCTCGGTGGGCGCATCCTCTCCCTGCCGCTAAACGACATCAAAACCGTTTGTTACGTCCGCGACTTCAACCTCGCCGACACGCAGAACCCGGAACGTCTGACTCGGCGAGCCTTCCTGGCCCGCCCCCGCAGCGAAGGCCTCTGGCTCCGTCTCACCTTCCGCTCGGGCGATCTCTTCGAGGGCCTCGCTCCCACGGACCACTCCTTGCTCGACGCCCTCATCGACGACGCGGGCCTGTTCCTGATTCCGCCCGACACCCGCTCCAACACCCAGCGCCTCTACGTTCCCCGCGCCGCCATCACCGAACTGCAGCTCCTCGCCGTCATCACGACACCTTCGCGCCGCGCGGTGGCAACCGATCGTCCCGCCAAGGACACTCTTCAGCTTCAGGACGAGCTTTTCCACGTCCCTCTCGACCCCGACTCCCGCCCCAACTGATGCTCCTTTACTTCTTCCCAGTCATAGCTCTCGCACTGGCCCTCATCGCGATAGGCCGGGGAGCGGCGAGTGGGCAGTTTCGGGAAGTCGAACGCAAGCGGGACCGCATCGCCCGGTATGTCTTACTGTCCTTGGGCATCGCCATTCTGGTAGCCTACGCAGGCTGGTGGTTGTAGCCCTACCGGCGCGGTCTTCCACCAGCAACTCGCGACCTTCTCCTCTACAATTCTCCCCATGAAGCTCTCCACCCTCGCGGACCATTTAGGCGCCACGCTCCAAGGCGACCCCGACGCGGAAATCACGTCCGCCGCCGGCCTGGACGCTGCCGGCCCCGGCCAGCTCACCTTTGTCGCCAATCCCAAGTACACCCAGCTCGCCCGCACCACGCAGGCCACCGCCGTCGTGGTCGAGCCCGCATTCGAGCAGATCGCCGCAGCCACCCTGCGCATTGCCAACCCCTACCTCGGCTTCGCCCGCGCGCTAGAACTTCTTTACGAGACCCCCGCATACCCGCCGGGGATCCATCCCACGGCTGTTATTGCTCCTACCGCGCAGATCGGCCCCGGCGCCCACATTGGCGCCTACGTAGTTATCGACGAACACGTCGTCATCGGCTCAAACGCCACGCTGCTACCGCACGTCGTCATTTACCCCCACGCGCACATCGGCAGCCACTTTTTCGCGCACGCCCACGCCATCGTCCGGGAGCAGTGCAAGCTCGGCGACCACGTTATTCTGCAGAATGGCGCCATCATCGGCGGCGACGGCTTCGGCTTTGCCCGCGATGCGGCTGCCGAACTCGGCAGCCCCGCCTGGCACAAGATTCTGCAAACCGGCCCCACGGTCCTCGAAGACCACGTCGAAGTCCAGTCCAACGCCACCGTAGACCGCGCCTCCGTCGGCGAAACCCGCATTGGCGCGGGCGCCAAGATCGACAACCTGGTTCAGGTCGGCCACGGCGCGTCTATCGGTGCCGACAGCCTGCTATGCGCCCAGGTCGGCGTGGCCGGCTCGGCCGAAGTGGGCAAGAATGTCATCCTCGCTGGGCAGGTCGGCGTCGTCGGCCACCTCAAGATCGGCGACGGCGCCATCGTTACTGCGCAGTCCGGGGTTGGGGGAGACATTGCTCCCGGCGCGACCGTCAGCGGCTCGCCCGCCTTCGACAACATCAAGTGGCTCCGCACCACACACCTCTATCAGCGTCTGCCTGAAATCATCAAGGAATTGCGAAAAAAATAACTCACCGCCCAGCAATAAAGAGTAGGATTGCGCGGCGTGAATTTCACCTAGCCTCCAGAGACCGAGAAAGCGCCCCGCGCATCTAAAGCACAAGTGGATCCAGAGCCACCCATTTCGACCGGCCTCGAACTCGTCCCATCTCCGGGCGTGACCGTGCTGCTGCTCGACGACGACCCCGTCAACCTGCATCTACGCGGTGCCATCCTGCGCCAGAATGGCTACGCTTCAGTCACTGCCACTACCACGGAGGAAGCCGCACGGCTGCTGGATAAGATCGACATCGCCGTCCTCGACTACCACCTTGGCGCCGGCCAGTTTGGCACAGAAGTCGCCGCGAAGCTGCGCAAACGCCGCCCCGAAGTCCCCATCATCATCATGTCCGCCACCCTCGAACGACGCTTCGGAGGAGTCGAAGACATGCATCTGCTCAAGGGACACAGTTCCATCGACGATCTGTTGTCCGCACTGCGCTCCTTCCAGGCGCGCCGCCGCGGGGCCCCAGTCGTGGTCGACGCCCGCGATTTCTTCTACTCCCGCATCTCCCTCGCAGTCGGCTCGGATGTCCTGCTCCAGATCCTCGACTCAGCCGGCAACTGGGTCTACTCCAACGAGACCTCAGCCGAGTACCTCGGCCGTCCCCGCGAGTGGTTCCCCAGCCGCAACCTGTTCGCTGAATTGCCCTCCGCCCCCGCCGAATGGATCGAAATCCTCCGCTCCGTCGCCGAGACCCGCGAGACCTATATCGATCGCACCCGCCGCGGCCTCTTCTTCCAGCCCGATATCCCCGGCCAGACCCTCACCTGGAGCGTCCTCGCCTTCCCCATCACTCTCCACGACGGTCGCCCTGGCGTCGTCCTCACCGCCCGCATTCTGGAGCGCACCCCCACCCTCTTTGCCTGATCCCCGCTCAATCAGGCTACGACTGAAACGCTTCCACAAGAATCCCCACCCCCTCGCATCGCGAAATGGGTGGGGACTGACCATACTCTTCCTTGCACCTGCTAAATCCAACTATGGAGTCGCTGGGGTAGCGGGCTTCTTCGCCATCATTGCCGCCTTTGGCTTCCAGAACGGATCGGCCTTGATCCACTCAGGCGCCGGATAGCTCATCTTCGGACTGAACTCGAACAGATTGGTCTGCTGTTTATCGAGGCACAGAGCCGTTAATTCCCTCACCTTCTTCATCTTCTCCGGTCCGACGGCGGCTGCAAACTTTTTGTCGTCGTTCATGCTGGCGTCATCTTCAGCCAGTGAAGTCATGCGCGAGATTGAGATATACACGCCGCCATTATCTGCGCCATAGTAGCTCTCAAACGTCGCCCAGTTCGCATTGGGAATACCTGAGAACCCATCCACATAGAGCTTGACTAGTTCCAGCCAGTCCGCCCTGTGTCCAGGCTTAACGAAGTACTGCGATATCTCGAAGTAACGCGAGTGCACAACATCTGCGACATGCAGGCTCAGGTCCGGATCGTAGAGATACACACTGTTTTCGACCTCATCCAGGTTCTCGCCATCCGCAACATTGGCGCGATCAATGCTAGCCGCTAGGGTGGCATCCTTCATCATGTCGTGGTTGTCCTTCTCCCACGCCTCAAACGACGGGTAGCCGAACATGAACAACGCGCGGGGTCTCCCCGACAGCGAGGTCATGGCCAGATAATGCGTCGGCCATTTGGCTGCGGTCAGCGCAGCGACAAATGCACTCTCGGTCTTCTCATGAGGGGCGCCGTCCTTGCCTGGCTTCGTAAATTCGCGGCCGATTACAAGTACTTTCGGCGGAGGAATCACCGCATCGGACATATCCTGCGCCACCAAGGCACTGGCGCCGAAGACCATACAAATACCTGCACACAGCCCGGCTAACTTTTTCATGACGTTCAAGCTCCTTTGGCGTACTGAATCAGTTTTTTCGATGGATTTTGACGCAGGACATCTCAGCGCAACTCTGCAGACGCACCTGCGATTGCGGGGCCCAAGAACGAGAAGGGAAAGGATTACGAGTCCAGAGTCTAGCCCAATTCCGCTTTGCCTGTCGCTGGTTCGCACAATTATTTTTCCAGGGATCGTCAGACCGCTTCGCGCCATCCCAGCGGGAGACGTCTGGCTCCAGCTTCCACCACACCTGTTACCCTAGTCCCGAATGCGCCCAGTCAATCTCGTTCTCGCGTTGGCAGCCCTGCTCACCATCGGCGGGTGCCACTCCGCTTACGTCGCAGCCACTATCTCCAACCACACACATGAGCCGCTGTCGGTAATTGAAGTTGACTATCCGTCCGCCAGCTTCGGCACCCAGGCACTGGTGCCCGGCCAGGACTTCCACTACCGCTTCAAGGTTCTCGGCAACGGCGCAACCGCCATCCTCTGGACCGACGCAGCCCACCATGACCAGAAGAACTCAGGCCCACCGCTGCAAGAGGGAGATGAAGGCGCCCTCACCATCACCTTCAACTCCGGCGCAAGTCCCACTTGGAGCCTGCAATTGCTGAATCGAAAGCCAGAGTAAATCCAGGCCGCCTACGATAGACTTGGACTCGATGCCGCGCGGCTATTTCATCACGTTTGAAGGCCTGGACGGCTCTGGCAAAACCACCCAACTCCGCCGCCTCGCCGCTTGGCTTACTGCCTCCGGCCGCACCGTGGTAACTCTCCGCAACCCTGGCTCTACCCCGCTTGGCGAGCGCATACGCTCCATCCTGCTCGACTCGCGCTCCGAGACGGCACTCGGCCCCATCACCCCGCTCGCCGAGATGGCGCTGATGTTCGCGGACCGCGCGCAGTCCATCGCCGAGGTTATCGCCCCCGCGCTCGCCGCGGGCGCGGTTGTCCTCTGCGACCGCTACACCGATTCCTCCGAGGCGTATCAGGGCGCAGGGCGCAGGCTAGGCAGCGAGCGCATCCTCGCCATGCACGCCGCCGTCTGCAACAACCTCCAGCCAGACCTCACGCTGCTTCTGCTCCCGTCGCTCAAATCCTCGCTCGCCCGCGCCCGCCGCCGCAACGACCACCACGCCCAAAGCCAGGGCACCGATGAGAACCGTTTCGAGCGGGAGTCCGACGCTTTTTATGCCCGCATTCACGCCGCCTACAAAAAGATCGCAGCCCGTGAACCTAACCGCGTCGTCACCGTCGCCAATAATGAAGTCGACAATTCCATCGACGCCATCGAGCTTCGTATCCGCGCTCTGGTTGAGGAACGCCTGGCCGCACCGGCCGTGAATTGAGACCCAAGAATATCTCCCCGACGACACCTTCTTGTCCGCGTCGGCGTTTTCATTCACAAAGCCGAGATTTGCATTTGCTCAGGTAATCGCCGCGCGTCCGGAGGCGTCTTTCATGAAGTTCTCGCGAACTCTGCTGTGCCGCCGTGGATGTGGACGGTGTTGACGCACTAGCCTGCATGTTCGCCCCGTGCCCTGCCACTTGTCCCCCGGGGGCGACCGCGCAGCCCCTTCGAATCGGGTTCCGCAAAACCCCGCCTACGAAGCCTTGGCCACGGTAGCCGTCTTGAGCGCACCGGCCGGTTTCACCACCATGGTTTCCTGAATCTCAATCTGTCCCGTGCCGGCAATCTCCGTAAGCTTAGCCAATAACTCATCGACCTTTTCTTTCGATTCGGTGAACTCAACCTTGACCGGAAGCCGGTCCGACAACTCCACAAACGAGGCCGAATGCAGGTGATGGTCCACACCAAAGCCTTCCACGCCCTTGAAGACCGACGCACCGGAGACCCCGTGAGTAAAAAGAAAATCTACAATTGCGGACTCGGTCGCGGCGCCCTGATGCCTGGACCCGTCGCTCAGATAGATCGACACCTTCAGTGCATTACCAGCCTTCAGCATGGAAAACCTCCCAATTGAATCCCGTGATGCCAGCCAATCAAGATACGCCCGCCTTGCACTCTCAGGAAAGGGCCTTCCCCAGTGAGGCGCCCAGCGCCACCGCGATCAGCCCAAAGACAAGGCTGGCGGTCACATACGCGATCGCGATCCAGAACTCTCCACTGTTCAATTTGGAAAAAATCTCCCACTCGAACGTCGAAAATGTCGAATACGCCCCAATGAAGCCGATCGGAATCAGGTAGCGCAAGGCCGGATTGACGTTCGCGTGGCGATTGAGAACCTCCAGTGAAAACCCGATAATCAGGCACGCGGAGATATTGATGATTAACGTCCCATACGGAAAGCGGAGTCCCATGCGGTTGCTCACGCTGGCGCCAACGACATAGCGGGCAACCGACCCTAATGCCCCGCCGAGTGCGATGAAGAGATACTTCTGCAAATCCTTATGCTCCCGTTCTCAAAGTGGTTGATAGTAGCGTAGTTCAGGGAAGGCGCAGCCCTGACACAACGTCCGCGGCGAATCCATTGACTCGCGAACAACCTCACGATCGTAATTGATCCCCTCGCCGCATTCATCGCACACAATCCGCGCAGACTTGTATCCCGGCATCTCGCGCGCGTGCAGCGGGATCGAAACCCACTGCGTCGAGAATAGCTCCTCGTCCGACAGCTCGCGGTAGGTTATCATCTGCTGCGCGTTCTTCCCATCGATGTGCGGATACAACTCGCGCGCGCGATCCTTCGACGATTCCAGTGCCGCAATCCGCACGGCCCGCCCACCCGCAACCGCCTCCAACCCCCGTTCCACGTCCACTGCACGGCCCAGATCGAGGAAGCTGGCCGCCATCTTGCCCCAGTCGCGGAACTTGAGCGCGCGCTTACCCAGACGGCATCCGGTGACCACAGCGATGGCATCGGTCGCGCACCGGTCGATCTCCACAAATGTAACCAGCCGCTTGCGATCGGCGCGATTTACCAGCCCGCGCGGATCTTCAATACCCAGCAGTCTGCATCCCAGCATGGCCATTCGGACCCCCAGCACCTGCCCTGCACACAGATGTCCGTGTGCGATCTCAGCTTCGCGCAGCAAGGTCTCCAACGATTCCATGGAGCGATGATACCGCCCGCCTACGACCAACGAAACCCTGGGTTTGACGGGGGTGTCTCGCTAAGGTAATAATCCCATCTCCGAGGTGATCCATGAGCGAGCTGACCACTACCATAGGCGCAGTGCTGAGACAGAAAGCCGGCGAAGTGCTGTCAGTCGCACCCGACGCATCCGTGTATCAAGCCATCGAGATGATGGCCGATAAAGGCGTGGGCGCGTTGCTGGTCATGGAGCAAGGCCAATTATTGGGCATCGTCTCCGAGCGGGACTACGCCCGCAAGGTCGTCCTGCAGGGACACTCCTCCAAAGAGATGCCCGTTTCCGCGATCATGAGCAGCCCCGTGGTCACCGTAACCCGGCAGCACACGGTTGGCGAATGCCTGCGCATCATTACCGACCGCCACTTCCGCCATCTCGTCGTGACGGAGAATAACACCGTGGTGGGTGTCGTCTCCATTGGGGATCTGGTCAACTGCGTTATCACCGAGCAGGAGCAGACCATCCGCCATCTGCACGCTTACATCTCCGGCGCAGCGAACTAGGCGTTCACACGCCTTTACCGCTTCGCCTACCCCGCCCACGGGTCGGCGCAGAATCACGTTTCCTAGCTATGGGAGCACCACCGCGAAGCCCCAGACGCGTCACAAAGTGACCTACGGCTCGTCGTCCGCGTCCCCTTCTTCGATCAGCGAAGCTGCGCCAACCACATCAAAGGTCATGGCTTCTCCTCCGGTCGCCTGCAACGTCACGCGTATCGGCGCTCGCTGCCACTCGGCGGCCTTGCACACCTGTGCGGCTGGCGAGGTCTGGGGCCATTTGCCAATCTGCTGTTGCACCACCGCCCGGCGTGCGCCGAGTTGGGCGACAATCGCAAACAAGCCGCCCTTCGCCGTCGTCCCCGTACCGCAATACGCTGCGTAGTCGCGGAACCAGGTCGCCTCAGACACCATAGCGTCGAAGTCCGGTAAATGCAGCGCGGCAATGTGGCCTGTGATGCGATCGACCAACAGCCACGGCCCCGGCTGCCAACTCCAGCGGGCCGCCGAATCGCCGGGCAGTGCATCGTTCAGGCGCAGCGCCCGGCGAATCGTATAGCTGCGATCGGTGACGTCATGGGCGTCGCCGGTGGTCCATTCTTTCTGCCGTCCATCGACGATCAGAGGCCGGACCTTCAACATCAGAATGCCCGCAGGCTTGCCCGCACTGGGGGCAGCCTCGGGCGGGGTGTAGGGAACTTTGTGCACCGCCCCGAGGGTCACGACATGGACCTTGGCAGCCGCGGCATAGGCAACGTGTTGTGAGAAAAGAAAAAAGACGAGCGTCCACAGCAGCAGGCGCACAGGAGCGAAGCGAAAGGTCTGCATGCGCGCCAGACTAGCCCCCGGGAAGCCCATAAGCAAGGGTTCTTTTCGCGGCGCATCCTCTCACTGCGCGTAGACGCTACAGAACCAGGCCAACCAGCGCCTTCGAGCGGCAGAGTTTTCAAGAGCCCCGCGTTTCCTCGAACCTTCCCAAGGTAGTATCGTTGTCACAGGGCGGATTCGACGATCCCCAAGAGGTTTCATTGTAGGTACGCCCGAAGCAAAATAAGCTTGCGCGGTTTTTCTTGCGGAAGATTTGCGTTCACAATATTCCGCAGGCTGCAGTATTTGTGAAAACTGCCTGGACATTGCGGCTAACGCCGGCACGGACGAGAGCCGGGCGTTGCCGAACTCAGAAACCGCACGAAACATTTAGTAATTACGAAAGGAAACAACCGAATCATGTGGAAACCGAACCAGACTGGACCGAACTCCCCCTCAACCCCTGAGCCCGCTCGTCCGGCTCCCCCCGCTTCGACCCCAAGCGCATACGACCCGGCGGTAAGACCGGCTGCCGGAGCCCCCGTAGCCATCCCGAACAGCGAGCAGGCCACCATCGGCAAATCGCTCTTCGTCAAAGGCGAAGTCACCGGATCGGAATCGCTCTACATCGACGGCCGTGTCGAAGGCACGATCAGTCTCCCTGGTAACCGCGTCACCGTCGGCCGCAATGGCCAGGTTGCGGCCAACATCACCGCCCGCGAAGTCGTCGTTCTCGGCAAGGTGCGCGGCGACATGAACGCCAGCGACCGCGTCGACATCCGTAGCGAAGGCTCCCTCACCGGAAACGTTGCCGCAGCCCGCATCTCCATCGAGGACGGCGCCTACTTCAAGGGCGGCATCGACATCCGCAAGCCCAATGACGCAAAGGGCGGAGCAAATTCCTCCGAGCCCGCCATCGTCGAAGCCAAAGCCTAGCGTCACATCTTCGATCCCTGGTACGACGTGCGGCCCTGGCATCTGCCGGGGCCGCCCTGCGTTTGCCCCGAAGCGCGCTACTGGCTGGGTGGCCGGCGAATCTGACCAGGATCGACAAGGTCGGGCGACGTCGGCGCGGTCGGTTTATTTGCTCCCGGATCGATATGGTTCGGGTCGAGGGAGAACCAGTGCGC
>Ga0302202_10003963_pt1 | contig 16000 bp, 13 predicted proteins | sample II_Bog_N3_3_FD_194579 | JGI IMG/M metagenome (GOLD analysis project Ga0302202, IMG submission 194579) | Peat permafrost microbial communities from Stordalen Mire near Abisko, Sweden - II_Bog_N3_3 | ecosystem: Environmental > Terrestrial > Soil > Wetlands > Peat | place: Sweden: Abisko...
CACAAAATCGCGACGCTGGTGAAAACCAGAGATTTATTGCAAAATATGTCCGGACGGCACCCGAGCGCGGGCTGTCATCCTGACATCAGCGGGCGAGGCGCGCCAAAATGGCGGGATGGCGATGATGGTCGTTGCGAAGGCTGTATTGGCGCCAGACGCACGCGCCGCCCGGCATGGCCGGGCGGAACGAGACGGACTAAGTCCGGTCGGGCCGCCGTGACGACCGGTTGTCATCCTGTGCCGAAAAATTCCAACTTCATATTCAACGATCCGGACGAATATCTCGCCCGACTGCTGTCTGCCGGCGGCTATATGACCTTGACGAAGTCCGGTCCGTTCAAGGCCGAACTCCAACAGGTGACTTTCAACAGCTTGCAGTTGCAGCGCGGATCGACGACTGCCGCTCATATCACCCGCATGCGGGCCATGGCGCGCGCCCATTTCATGTTTCTGCCGCAACCCGATTGCAGCCAGATCTGGGCAGGACGGGAACTGCGCGCGGGCGAGTTGTTCAATCCGCCGCCGGGCTACGAGCTGATCGTCAGTACCGGGGATGCCGCCGCGTGGAGCGCGTTATCCCTGCCCCCGGCGGAACTGTCACGCCTGAGCATCGGGCTGATCGGTACAGACCTCGGTGCGTACTCCGCCGTGCGGCGATTTGAAACGGGATCGGGACCTGACTTCACGCGCCTGCTTCTGCTGTGCAACCAGGCCCAGCGTCATGCAGCGCAAAACCTGACGCCGGCTGGCCTGCGCCATTGGGATGACGCCCTGCTGCGCGCGCTGTTTCGTTGCCTGGTTGCCGGCGATCTGCCAGCCGACCGCAGCGCCGCGCGCCGGCGCAGCCAGATCATACAGCGGCTGCATGCCGTGCTGGACGAGCACGCGGAGGAACCGCTGGAACTGACGGACGTGTGCCTCGCCGTGGGCACCACGTTGAGCACCCTGCATCTCTGCTGCCAGGAGTTCCTGGGCATGAGTCCCGCTCGGTACCTGCGGCTTCGGCGGATGAACCTGGCGCATCGCGCGCTGCTGAATGGCGTGCCCGGCGCCACCAACGTGACCGAAATCGCCTTGCGCTACGGCTTCTGGGAACTCGGACGGTTTGCGGAATACTACCGGCGCCTGTTCGCCGAAACCCCGTCGGCGACATTGAACCGGACCCGGGTCGCGATATCGCCCGACTCCAGAAGGCGACAGCTCGGCGCCGGCATGCTACGCTGAGGGCGAACGACAAGAGTCCAGGAACGCCCGCCCCATGACCCGCCTTCCCGCCGGCAGCATCGACTGCGACGTGCATGTCTCGGTGCCCGGCATGGCCGCGCTGCTGCCCTATATGTCGCAGGCCTGGCGCGAGATGATCACCACCCGTGGCACCGATGGGCTGGAGCTGGCGAGCTACCCGACCGGCGCCCCCTTATCCTGCCGCCCCGACTGGCGCCCGGCCACCGGCAAGCCCGGCACCGGCCTGGCCTTGCTGCAACGCGCCGCGCTCGACGGGTTCGGAACCCGAGCGGCCATTATCAATTGCCTGCATGGCGCCCAGGCGGTGCATTCCGAGGATCTGGCCCAGGCGCTGTGCCAGGCCGTCAACGATTGGCTGAGCGCGGAATGGTTGGACCAGGATGCGCGTTTGCGGGCCTCGATCGTCGTGCCGACGCAAAATCCGGCCTATGCCGCCGCGGAAATAGAACGTCGAGCGAACGACAAGCGCTTCGTGCAGGTGCTGCTGCTGGCGTCGAACGAAATGCTGTTGGGACGCAAATATTACTGGCCGATCTATGAGGCCGCGGTGAAGCACGATCTGCCGATCGGGATTCACGCCGGCAGCGCCTTCCGCCACGCGCCGACCTCGGTCGGCTGGCCGTCGCATTATACCCAGGATTACGTCAGCCACACGATGGGGCTGGAAAGTGCGCTGCTGAGCCTCATGGCCGAGGGCGTGTTCAATCATTTTCCGACATTGCGCGTGGTGCTGACCGAATCGGGCGTCACCTGGCTCCCTGGCTTTTTATGGCGGGCGATCAAGTCCTGGCGTGGGCTGCGCGGTGAAACGCCATGGTTTACCCGATCGCCGGCCGATCTGATTCGCCAGCACGTGCGGCTGACCTTGCAACCCTTCGATTCGCCCGGCGCCGACGAGACCCGGCGCATCCTGGAGCACATCGATTGCGCGGACATGCTGTTGTTCTCGACCGACTTCCCGCACTGGCATTTCGAGGCGGACAACGCGATCCCGGATGGCATCCCCGACGCGCTGATCCCGCGGATCGCCATCGACAACCCGCTTGCCACCTACCCACGCCTGAAGGAGACGCTGTCATGAGCGAAGTCCTCGACCGTTCTGCCCCCGCGCGCCTGCGTGCCGGCATCGTCGATTGCGACATCCATCCGACGATGCGGTCCAAGAGCGAACTCGACCCGTGGCTGCCGGAACGCTGGCGCAAGCATCTGGCCGAGTACGGGCATCAGGTGCGGATTCCCTTCACATCGGGCACGCAATATCCGAAGTCCGCGCCGGCGACCGCGCGCCGCGATGCGTGGCCGCCGAATGGTGGGCCGCCGGGATCGGACCTCGCCTTCATGCAGGCGCAGTTGCTCGATGCCAACGACATTGCGCTTGGCGTGCTGGCGCCGCTGGCGGCGTCCGCGCGCAACACCGATCTGGGGGCCGCTTATTGCAACGCGGTGAACGAATGGCAGATCGAGAACTGGATCAGGCGCGATGCGCGCCTGCGTGGTTCCATCACGGTGGCGCACGAGGATGCCGAACTGGCGGTGGCGGAAATTGAACACCGGGCTGGCGATAACCGTTTCATTCAGGTGCTGCTGCCGTCGAAGACCAATGAACCGCTGGGGCGCAAGCGCTATTGGCCGATATTCGCCGCAGCGCAGGCGGCGAACCTGCCAGTGGCGGTGCATGTGAACAGTGTCGGCGGCGGCTACGCGTCCGCCGCGGGCGGTTGGCCGAGTTACTATCTGCAGGACCATCATCTGAACGTGCATAGTTTCCAGGCGCAGATTGCCGGCCTGGTGCTGGAAGGCACGTTCGAACGCTTCCCCGACCTGCGCATGGTGATGATCGAGGGCGGCTTTGCCTGGTTGCCGATGCTGGCCTGGCGGCTGGACAAGGCCTGGGCCCGGATGCGCGATGAAGTGCCGGGCTGCAAGCGCCCGCCCTCGGAATACATCCGCCAGCATCTGTGGTTTACCACCCAGCCGATGGAGGAACCGGAACGTCCGGACCATCTGCGGGACACCTTGAACTGGATCGGCTGGGACAAGGTGATGTTCGCGACGGATTATCCGCACTGGGACTATGACGATCCCCGCACGGCGTTTCCGATCCGCTTGTCGAACGCGGAGCATACGATGGTTTTCCGCGACAACGCTTGCGGGTTGTACGGGTTCGGCTGAAGGACACATGACGGAATGATCGATAAATTCGTGCCCGGGCTCGCCGAAGCCATGGCGGGTATCCAGGACGGCGCCACCATCCTGCTCGCGGGCTTCAAGGCTGGCATGCCGGAAACGCTTGTTGCCGGGCTGATCCAGCAGGGCGCCAAAGACCTGACCTTGGTGATGAATGCCGGCGGCGGCGATGATGGTCCCTCGGCTGATCTGCTGGCGACCGGCCACGTGCGCAAACTGATCTGCAGCTTCGTCCGCCCCGCCAGCGTCGCCGCACGTTTGTTCCAGGCCGGCAACCTGGAACTGGAGATCGTGCCCCAGGGCACGCTTGCAGAACGAATCCGCGCGGCCGGGGCGGGCATTCAGGCGTTCTATACGCCGACCGCCGCCGATACGATCCTGGCCGAAAATCGGGAAACCCGCATCATCAATGGCCGCAACTGCCTGCTGGAATATCCGCTGCCGGGCGACGTGGCGCTGGTCGATGCGTGGGAGGCGGATCGCTGGGGCAACCTCACGCACCGCGAAAGCGCGCGAAACTTCAACCCGATTATGGCGATGGCGGCGGCGCTGACCATCGTGCAGACCCGTCACGTCGTCGCGCTCGGCGACATTCCGCCGGCGAACGTGCACACCGCCGGCGTGTTCGTCCATCGCGTGCTGCACGTGCCAGCGTAACGGAGACCCGATATGGCCGACATCGAATTCCATCCGCTCAGCCGCATCGGCATCGCCCAGCGCATCGCGCAGGACATTCCCGAAGGCTGGTTCGTCAACCTTGGCATCGGCATTCCCACCACGGTGTCGGATTTCGTGCCCGACGACCGCGAGGTGATCTTCCACGCGGAAAACGGCGTCATCGGCATCGGTCCCGCCCCGGCGCCCGAAGACATCAACCCCTATCTGGTCAATGCCGGCGTGCAACCGATCACCCTGCGCACCGGTGGCGCCTTTGTGCATCACGCCGACAGTTTCGCCATCGCGCGCGGCGGGCATCTTGATCTGTGCGTGCTGGGCGCCTTCCAGGTGGCGCAGAACGGCGACATCGCCAATTGGGCGCATTCGCGGAACGAACCGGTGAAGCAGGTGGGCGGCGCGATGGATCTGGCGGTCGGCGCCAAGCGGCTTTGGGTCGCCATGGAGCACACCACGAAGCGCGGCCATGCCCGCATCCTGAACCACTGCACCTACCCGCTGACCGCGCGCGGGGTGGTGAAGCGCATCTACACCGATCTGGCGGTGCTGGACGTCACCGAACACGGTCTCGTGGTGCGCGATATCGTGCCAGGCCTCAGTTTCGAAGCGTTGCAGGACCGCACGGAGGCGACCTTGCACCGACAGACGTAACAACGCGAAGGGGGAAACGATGGCAACGCGCCGGCAGGTGCTGACGGCGGCAGCGGCGACAGCGCTGCCCTTGGTCCACATCCGCAGCGGTCGCGCCGCGGGGAAACTGGCCTTGGCCTTCTGGGACCATTGGGTGCCTGGCGGCAACGATGCGATGACGGCGCAGATCAACGCCTGGGCGGCAAAGAACCAGGTCGAAGTCGCCACCGATTACATGAGCGCCGGCAACAAGCTGCTGATCACCGCCGCCGCGGAACACCAGGCCCGCACCGGGCACGACGCGATCGCGCTGCCGGTGTGGGAAATCCACAATCACGCCGCGGCTTTCGAGCCGGTCGATGGCGTCATGCAGCGGCTGATCAAACAATACGGCCCGACCAACGAGGTCAACGAATACCTTGCCCACATCGACGGGCATTGGATGGCGGTGCCCAGCAACTCCGGCTCACAGAACCAGCCGCCGTGCGGACGGATCAGCGTGTTGAAGGACACGGCCGGACTTGACGTGTTGGCCATGTATCCGGTCGGAACCGCATATACGCCGGGCGCCGAGGCCTGGACCTGGGACGCGCATCTGCGCGCGGCGGAAGCGTGTCACAAGGCGGGCATGCCCTTTGCTTTGGGCCTGTCGAACGCCGGAGATTGTGTCGATTTCTGTGGCGCCCTGTTTGCCGCATACGGTGCGGTACTCGTGGATGCCAAGGGCGAGCCGCAACTGAAATCGGATGCGCTGCGCCAGGTGCTGGAATACGGCCAGCAACTGGTGAAGTACCTGCCGCAGGACGTGCTCAGCTACGACAGTGCATCGAACAACCGGGCCCTGATCTCCGGCAAAAGCGCGTTGATCTTCAATCCGCCCTCGGCCTGGGCGGTTGCCAAGCGCGACCAGCCGCAAATCGCGCGCGACTGCTGGACGTTTCCCGCGCCACGCGGGCCGCAAGGTCGTTTCGTTGCGTACAATCCGTATTTCTGGGGCATCTGGTCGTTCAGCCGCAACAAGACCGCGGCGATGGACCTGCTGGAATATCTGTCGCAGCGGCCACAGGTTGAAGAACGCACCCGCAAGGTGGAGGGCTTCGACATTCCGCCCTTCGATTCCATGCTGGACTTCAAGATCTGGGAGGAAGTCGAACCGCCCCGCGGCACGGTCTATCACTATCCGCTCCGCCCGTCGCATCACGCGCATCCGCATGTAGCGGGTGCGCCGGCTCCGGCCTCGGTTGCCGAGCAGATCTACAGTCGCGGCACCCAGCCGGCGATGCTGGCCAAGCTGTTCACGGGCCAGTCGATTCCGCAGGTGCTCGCCTGGGCGGAGGAAGAGCTGGATGGTTTCACACGATAACAGGGCGGCCATGATCACGGACCCGGCCATTGCCGACCCGGCTGGCGCCTACACCGGCTGGAATCTCTACCGATCCCCCTACCCGGACGGCGAACTGGCCGACGAGGCCGCCGCCCACCTCGCGCGGACCCGAACCGAGCCATAAAAGAAAACCGCAGGCCGATTTACGGTTTCTTAACCCGACCATGCTGTTCTTCGCGTCAACGCCGCGTCCCCCGCCGGGACGCTCGACACGTTGGACAGGGCCGCCTCATGCGCTTGAACGAGCCGATCAGCACCCGGGAAATCACGCTTCCGGACGGGGAGCCTTTGGTCTCCCGCACCGACGCGGGCGGCCGCATCACCTTCGCCAACCACGTCTTCGTCGAGGTCAGTGGTTTCACGCCGGAGGAATTGCTGGGCGCGCCGCATAACATCGTCCGGCATCCGCACATGCCGAAAGAGGCGTTTGCCAATCTCTGGGCGGCCATCCAGGCCGGCCGCCCTTGGGATGGCCTGGTCAAGAACAGAGCGAAGTCGGGCGATTTCTATTGGGTACGCGCCAACGTCACGCCGGTGATCGAGAACGACAAGGTCGTCGGCTACATCTCGATCCGCTCCAAGCCGGACCGGGCCGAGGTCGCGGCGGCGGAAAAGGCCTATGCCGCAATCCGAACCGGTACGGCGAAAGGCATCGCCCTGCGCGACGGGGAACTGGTGAGCAGCGGGGTCCGGACCCGGTTCCGGGATATCAGGCGTTCGGTGCGGGGACGCGCGGGATTCGCCGTCGCCGCGGCCTTTCTTGTGATAGCCGCGGTCGGCGGCCTGGGCTTCTTCGGCATGGCTGCAACGAACGCCGTGCTGAAACATGTCTATGAACAGGACATGCTCTCGGTCGAGCAGTTGCGCGGGATGCTCGACCGGGTCCGCGACACCCGAAACAATATGGCCCAGATGACGATCGCGCTGGGACGCGGGGCAGCGCCCGATCAGGTGCTGACAGACCGTGAACCGCCCGTGCGAAAAGCCCTGAAGGAGATCGACCGGCTCTGGCAGGATTATAAATCGCAAGACCGCGCGCCGGATCAGATTCCCCTGATCCGCGCGTTTGACGATCGGTTCGGCGCGCTGCTGCGTGACAGCATCGATCCCGCGTTCAGCCTTGCGCATCAGGGCAAGACCGCCGAACTGGATGCGTTGTTCCAGCAGCGTTCCCCGCCGCTGTTCCAGGCGGTCTTCGAGGCCGACAGCGCCCTGGTCGCGCGGCAAGTCCAGATGGGCCAGGTAGCCTACACGACTGCCACGGCCGACCTGCAGTGGCGCCTGGTCCTCGGGACCGGCATCGCATGCGCCGGTCTGCTCGCCGTTGGGATGATGGGCTGGAAACTCTACGCCAGCGTGCGCCAGCCGATTCAGACGCTGGAACACCACCTGCGCAGCATCGCGCGCGGCGAACTCGGGCTGGATATCATCACCCCGGCGGTGCCGGAATTTCGTGCCGTGATGGCGATGTTGCGAGCCATGCGCTCGCATCTCGCCTTTGGCGAATGGCAGCGGAAGGAATTTGAACGCCGGTCCGATCAGGTACGGCGCGAGACCGTCGAAGCCATGGCCCGCACGATCGAAACCGAAGCCGGTGGCGCGGTCGGGCGGGTTGGCCAGCGGGCCCAGACGATGGTGGACGAAGCCAATGCGATGACCGAATCGGCCAGGAAAGTGAACAGCGACGCGGAGCGGACAGCGATCGCGGTGGATCAGGCGATGAAGAACGCGCAGGTGGTTGCCGCGGCCAGCGAGGAGCTGGCGGCCTCGATCCGCGAGGTCGCCGCGCAGGTCGAGCAAGCCAGTTCGGTGGCGCGGGCGGCGGCGACCAAGGGGGTGGATGCGCGCGAAACAATCCGGTCCCTGGCCAGCGCGGGTGAGCGGATCAGTTCAGTCGTGCGGCTGATTGCCGATATCGCCAGCCAGACCAACCTGCTGGCATTGAACGCCACGATCGAGGCGGCGCGCGCCGGTGAGGCCGGCAAAGGCTTCGCCGTCGTCGCGGGCGAGGTCAAGGCCCTCGCCACCCAGACCGCTCGGGCCACAGCGGAGATTACCCAGCAGATCGCCGGCCTGCGGGAGGCGACCGCGGCGGCGGTGACCCAGGTGGAGGCCGTGGGCGAGACCCTGGATTCGGTGGCCCAGGTGGCGGTGTCCGTCGCCGCGGCGATCGAGGAGCAAACCGCCGCGACCACGGAAATCGCCCGCAACGTCGCCGAAAGCGGCGAAGCGGTGCAGCGCATCACCGAACTGATGGCGGAGGTGTCCCGCGAAGCCAGTGCCAGCGGCGGCCAGGCCGGTCAGTTGCGCGACAATGCCGGCGCGGTCGCCGATGACGTAGTCGCGTTGCGCGCGGCGTTGATCCGCACGGTGCGCACCGCAACGGTGGAGGCGGACCGCCGTCTCGAACCCCGAATCCCGGTTGACCTGCCGTGTTCGATCAGCCTGGGCAACAATGCGGCGCTGGTGGCGGCGCGTCTGGATGACGTTTCGCTGCACGGTGCGGCGATCGATGTCGAAGGCGGTGGCGGCGTTCCGGTTGGCCAGCAGGGCAGCCTGGTTCTGACACAGGCGGGTGGCGGGCGGGCTCGGTTTGAGGTCCTGACCGTCGAGGCGCGTGGCCGGATCCACGTCCGCTTCCGCGACGGCGAAGCGGACCCGGCATTCGAAGCCGCGGTGCGGACGCTGGTGGAGAAAGGATCGGCGCCGCGAAAGGCGGCCTGATCCGCGCCGCGGGGCTACAGCAGCCGCACCTGCACGTAGCTGCCGGGCGCGTCCTCGATCGCTGGCAGCTTCCCCTCGCCCGGCACCCGCGCCGCGACCTGGGCCTTGCCGTGGCTGAGCACCCAGCGGTGCCAGTCCGGCCACCAGGATCCCGCGAGTTCGGTTGCGCCGGCGAACCAGGCTTCCGGGTCGGGCGGCAGCTCCTCGTTGATCCAGTGGTTGTATTTGCCGCCCTCCGGCGGATTGACCACGCCGGCAATGTGGCCCGAGGCCGCCAGCACGAAGCGCTTGGTCCCGCCCAGCAACTGGGTCCCGCGATAGGTCGATTTCCACGGTGCGATATGGTCTTCGCGGGTTGACAGGAAATAGGCCGGGACCTTGATCTTCCCCAGATCGATCGGCACGCCCGACAAGGTGATGCCGCCGGGCTGCGCCAGCAGATTCTCCTGGTACATCTTGCGCAAATAGAAGCTGTGCATCTTCGCCGGCATGCGCGTGGAATCGGCATTCCAGTACAGCAGGTCGAAGGGGAACGGATCGTTGCCCATCAGATAGTTGTTGACCACGAAGGACCAGATCAGGTCATTCGCGCGCAGCATGTTGAAGGTGCTGGCCATCTCGCTGCCTTCAAGATAGCCGCGCTTGTTCATCTTGTCTTCCAGTGCGTTCAACTGCTCCTCGTCGATGAACACACCCAGTTCGCCGGCTTCGGTGAAATCCATCATGGTGACGAAGAAGGTTGCGGTCTTGATCCGGTTATCCCCCTTCACCGCCATGTACGCCAGGGTGGAGGCCAGCAACGTGCCGCCCAGGCAATAGCCGATGGCATTGACCTCGCGTTCGCCGGTGGCCTGCTCGATCGCGTCCAGCGCCGCCAGGTAGCCTTCCTGCATGTACGCGTCGAACCCCTTCTCGGCCAGTTTCTCGTCGGGATTGACCCAGGAGATCACGAACACGGTGTGACCCTGCGCCACCGCCCAACGCACGAAACTGTTCCGCGGCCGCAGGTCCAGGATGTAGAACTTGTTGATCCAGGGCGGCCCGATCAGCAGCGGCCGCTTCAGCACCTTCTCGGTCGTGGGGGTGTACTGGATCAGTTGCATCAGTTCATTCTGAAACACCACCTTGCCGGGGGAGACCCCGATATTGCCGCCAACCTTGAAGGCGTCGGTGTCGGTCATCTTGATGTGCAGGCGGCCCTTGCCGCGTTCCAGGTCGCCCAGCAGGTTGTTCAGGCCCTTCAGCAGGTTTTCCCCGCCGGTCTCGGCCGTCTTGCGCAGCACCTCCGGGTTGGTCAGCAGGAAGTTGCTGGGACTCATCGCGTCGATGAACTGGCGCGAATAGAAATCCACCTTCTGTGCGGTTTTCGGGTCCAGCCCGTCCACGTGCGTCACGACATCCTGCACAAAGCGGGCCGACAGCAGATAGGACTGCTTGATGAAGTCGAAGACCTCGCTTTCCTTCCAGGCGTCATCCTTGAAGCGGCGGTCGGTGGCGGAGGCGTCGATCACCGGGGTGTGGTCCATGCCCATCATCCGGCGCGCGGTATTCTGCCACAGGGTCATATAGTCCTGCCAGAATCCCAACTGGGCCTGCATCAGGCGGGCGGGATTGGACATCAGGCGGGCCGTCATCTCCATGAAGGCCGACCCGATGTTCAGCGGATCGGTGGACCGTTCCTCCGACCCCTGGCGCTTCAGCCACTCGCCGACCAGGCGCTGGGACCGTTCGGCGATATCGGCCATGGACCGCCCGACGGCCGCCGGGTCCGGCAGCTTGAAGGCGGCGGCGTCGGTCTCGGCCGGAGGCTTCTTCGTCTGGGTCATGGAGACATCCTTTGCGTCGCGACCACCACCGGCTACACAGGCCGCCGGCAGCGTGGAGCGGGTCCGACATATGGCGATCAGGGTAAGAGGCGCGCAACCTAGTGGCGCAGATAATCGGGTTCAAGCGGCCCCGGGACGGAAGGCCGTCGTCTGGGCCGTACCGTTCATCTCCATCCTGCTCGCGGGCTGTTCGAGCATGCCGTCACTCAACCCGGTGAACTGGTGGCACCATATCGAGGGCGGCAAGATCGACCAACCGCGCCCGCCGGCGCCTGGCGCGGACGCGCCCTACCCGAATCTGGCCTCGGTTCCGGCGAAACCGGAACCCCCGGACAAGGAGGCGATGAAGAAGCTGACCGAGGCACTGGTCGCCGATCGGGCCAACGCCCATTACACGGCGGAGGCTGCGCCCTTGCCGGATCCGTCTTCGCCCAGTGCCTCGCCCGGCCTGTTCGGGGTCGGTGCGGTTCCGCCGCCGGCGCCTGCTGTTGCGGGCCAGCCACAAGCGAGCGTATCGGTGCCGGCCGCCTCCGCCCCGCCGGCGCCCGGTGCATCGCCGCCCGCGGCACCTGCCGCGGCGACCGCGCCGCCGCCGGCTGCGGCCCCGCGCAAGGCGGTGCAGAGCGCGCCTCTGGAACCGCCCGCAACGCCACCGCCGCCGGCACCGGAAGCGACCGCACAGCCGCCGCTGCCCACCGCCGCGCCGCCGCCTGCGGTGGTAGCCGGCGTGCCGTCCACACCCCCTGCCCCGCCACCGCCCGGGCCAATGCCGGCCCCGGCCGCCGCGGCCTCGGCGCTGCTGGAGTTCACCCGCGGCACCGCCGCCCTGTCGCCGGAGACCACCGCCGCGATCAAGCAATTCGCCGGCGCCCGCGGCAAGGCCACGGTCCTGGTCACCGGCTACGGCGATGCCGAGGGCAGCGACCCGACCACGCAGACCGTGGCACTCAGCCTGGGCCTGTCGCGCGCCCAGGCGGTCGCCAATGCGCTACAGGCCGACGGTGTGCCCCCCGGGTCCGTCCGCGTCGCGGCTGAAGCTGGCGGTCGCGGAGTCGCGCTGCGTCTGCTACAATGAGCGTCTTCCGTCCCTGAAAGGCCGTTCCATGAGTTCCGATTCCTCCGGCGAGTTCCATCGCATCCGCCGCCTGCCGCCGTATGTCTTTGCCGAGGTGAATACGGCCAAGGCCAAGGCACGCGGCGCCGGGGAGGACATTATCGACCTCGGCATGGGCAATCCGGACAGTCCGACGCCGCCGCATATCGTGGCGAAGCTGGTGGAGACGGTGCAGGACCCGCGCAGTCACCGTTATTCGGTCAGCAAGGGCATACCAGGGCTGCGCCGAGCGCTGGCGTCGTATTACGACCGGCGCTTCCAGGTGAAGCTGGACCCGGAGACGGAGGTGGTCGCGACCCTGGGCTCGAAGGAGGGGCTGGCGAACCTCGCGTCCGCCATCACCAGCCCGGGCGACACGATCCTGGTGCCGAACCCGTCCTACCCGATCCACCAGTTCGGCTTCATCATCGCCGGCGCAGCGGTGCGCTCGATTCCCGCCTTTCCCGGCGAGGACATGCTGCGCGCTTTGGACCGAGCGGTGCGGCATTCGGTGCCGAAGCCGACGGCGCTGATCGTGAATTTCCCGTCCAATCCGACCGCCTATCTGGCGGATATCGAGTTCTACCGGGAAATCGTCAGCTTTGCCCGCCGGAATGAGATCTGGATCATGTCCGATCTCGCCTATGCCGAGATCTATTTTGGCGACAAGGTGCCGCCATCGATCCTGCAGGTGCCGGGGGCGAAGGATATCGCGGTGGAGTTCACCTCGCTGTCGAAGACATACTCCATGCCCGGCTGGCGGATGGGGTTTGCCGCCGGCAATCAGCGGTTGATCAATGCGCTGACCCGGATGAAGTCGTATCTGGACTACGGCGCCTTCACCCCGATCCAGGTCGCCGCCGCCACCGCGCTGACCGGGCCGCAGGATTGCGTGGAGCAGATGCGGACCCTGTACAAGGAACGCCGCGACGTGCTGATCCGCGGCCTGCATTCGGCGGGTTGGGACGTGCCCAGCCCGGAGGGGTCGATGTTCGCCTGGGCGCCGGTGCCGGCGCGCTATGCCTCGCTGGGCAGTGTGGAATTCTCCAAGCTGCTGCTGGAACGCGCCAAGGTGGCGGTCGCCCCCGGCCTCGGCTTCGGCGAGCATGGTGAAGGCTACGTCCGCATCGCGCTGGTCGAGAACACCCACCGGCTGCGCCAGGCGGTGCGCAACATCCGGACCTTCATGCAGACGGGATCGAACGTGGCGGAACCCGCGCTGACCGAGGCGGCGGCGCAATGAGCCGTCCGCTCTCGGTGGCGCTGGCCGGTCTTGGCACGGTCGGCGGCGGAGTCCTTCGATTGCTGCGCGACAACGCCGAGATCGTGACCGCGAGGGCGGGCCGGCCGATCGCGGTGACCGCGGTCTCCGCACGCGACCGGTCGAAGGACCGTGGCGTGCCGGTGTCCGGGTTGCGCTGGTACGACGATCCGGTGGCGCTGGCCGGCGATCCCGCCGTCGACGTCGTCGTCGAGCTGATCGGTGGCTCCGACGGCCCCGCTCGGGCGCTGGTGGAATCGGCGATCGCGGCGGGCAAGCCGGTGGTCACCGCCAACAAGGCGATGCTGGCGGTGCACGGCGCGTCATTGGCAGCCTTGGCGGAGGCGCGCGGCGTGCCGCTGGCCTTCGAGGCGGCGGTCGCCGGCGGCATTCCCGTGATCAAGGCGCTGCGCGAGGGGCTGGCCGGCAACCGCATCAGCCGCATCGCCGGCATCCTGAATGGCACCTGCAACTACATCCTGACCCAGATGCGCGAGCGCGGCCGCGAATTCGCCGACGTGCTGGCCGATGCACAGAAGCTGGGCTACGCCGAGGCCGATCCCTCCTTCGACGTCGATGGCATCGACGCGGCGCACAAGCTGGCGATCCTGGCAGCGTTGGCATTTGGCCGGCCGGTCGCCTTCGATGCGGTGTATGTGGAGGGCATAAGGCGTGTCTCGGCGCTGGATATCGCCTTCGCGACGGAGCTCGGCTACCGCATCAAGCTGCTGGGCCTGGCGCACCAGGCCGAGGGCGGCGGCATCTCGGCTCGGGTGCATCCCTGCATGGTGCCGCAATCCGCGCCGATCGCCCGCGTGGACGGCGTGTTCAACGCGGTGGTGGCCGAGGGCGATTTCGTCGGCCGGGTGATGCTGGAGGGTCGCGGCGCCGGGGCCGGCCCGACCGCGTCGGCGGTGGTGGCGGACCTGATCGATATCGCGCGCGGCCGGCATACGCCGGTTTGGGGGGCGGCGGCGGATGCCCTGTCCAATGCACCCTCAGTGCCCATGAGCACGCATGTCGGACCGTATTACATGCGGCTGATGGTGGTGGACCGCCCGGGGGTGATCGCGGACGTGACGGCGGTGCTGCGCGATCAGGGGATCTCGCTGGAGTCGATGCTGCAACGCGGGCGCGCACCCGGTGAGGCGGTACCGGTGGTGCTGGTGACGCACGAGACGCGGGAAAGCGCGATGACCGCCGCGCTGGAACGGATCGAGGCGCTGAACACGGTGCTGGAACCGCCGACGGTGATCCGGATCGAGGCGGGTTAGGCCGCCCGCCCTTCCTTCAACACCCGGACCTGCTCCGCCAGGTCGTCAAGCTGCGTGCGCATGCCATGAACGAGGCGGATGAGCGGCGTGACGATATTGCCAATGGCCGAGGCGTCCTCCTGTGCCGCTTTCGCCATCCTTTCGGCTCGCTCCGCGGAGCCGATATCGACAATCCGTTCCTCGTGCAGCATGGTGAAAGCATCCTGCAGCCGGTCGATGCGGGCCATGACCGCGACCCTGACTTCGGTAAGCTCGTCCCGAAGCGATGTGCGCAGCTTGGCGAGATCGTCGCGGGTGGCCATGGTCGCGCCGATCTCGGCCACCTCGTCGCGGGTGGCCATGATCGCGCGGATCTCGGCCACCTCGTCGCGGGTGGCCATGATCGCGCGGATCTCGGCTATATCCGCGCGGATGTCAGTTATCTCCGCGCGGATAGCGGCCACCTCGTCACGGGTGGCCAGCGTGGCCAGGGTGGCCAACTGCGCGATGATGACGTCGAGCTTCGTCTGGGTGTCGGGATGGTCGCTCATGCCGCTTGATAATCACGAAACCACTCTAAAATCAACCAATACAGAGGTATGCTAGCAGCCTCCTTGATTTGCGATGTCATTGCGCCGAACGGGACGTTACCACCTCACCGGCCCCACTGAACGCGGCCGCGGTGTCACCTCGACATCACAAACCCGTCATACCCCTTCGCCGCCACCGCATCGCAGGTCCGCTTGTAGCCCGCGAACCCGCCCACATAGGGCATGAACACCCGTGGTTTGCCCGGAATGTTCGCGCCCAGGTACCAGGAGTTCGCCAGCGGATACAACGTGCTGTCGGCAACATCGTTCACGTGTTGCACCCAGTCGCGCTCCGCTTCCGGCGACGGCTCGATCCGCGTCACGCCGCGCGCCTTCATCGTCGCGAGGCAATCGCCTATCCAGTCCATATGCTGCTCGATCGCCACAATCATCTGCGTCTTCACCGACGGGCTGCCCGGCCCGGTGATCGTGAACATGTTGGGAAATCCCGAGACCATCAGGCCCAGATAGGTCACCGGCCCATTCGCCCATTTCTCCGCCAGCGACGGACCGTTGCCGACCCGGATATCGATCTCCCGCAGCGCGCCGGTCATCGCATCGAAGCCGGTGGCGAAAACGATCGCGTCCAGCTCATACTCGGCATCAGCGGTCTTCACGCCACGTTCGGTGATTTCCTGGATCGGCGCGCTGCGCACATCGACAAGGGTTACGTTGTCGCGGTTGTAGGTCTCATAATAGTTGGTATCAAGACACAAGCGTTTGGTACCGATCGGGTGGTCCTTCGGCGCCAGCAGTTCCGCCACCGCCGGATCGCGCACGATCGAGCGGATCTTGTTGCGCACGAACGCCGACGCCGTATCGTTCGACGCCTTGTTCACCAGCAGGTCGGTGTAGGCATACAGAAAGCTGATGCTGCCGCCTTCGTTCCACTTGGCCTCATAAGCCGCCTCGCGTTCCTCCGGCGTTGCCTCCAGCGCCGACTTCACCGGCGGCGGGAAACCGGCGATCCCGAAGGGCGTCTCATACGCCGCGGCCCGCCGAGCGGGGTAGTCGGCTTTGTGAGTGGCTTCCTTCGACGGGTCCATGGGGCCGTTGCGCGCCGGCAGGCTGAAATTCGCCGTGCGCTGGAACACGTGCAAATGCTTCGCCTGTTGCGCGATCAGCGGAATCA
>Ga0302202_10003968_pt1 | contig 15996 bp, 14 predicted proteins | sample II_Bog_N3_3_FD_194579 | JGI IMG/M metagenome (GOLD analysis project Ga0302202, IMG submission 194579) | Peat permafrost microbial communities from Stordalen Mire near Abisko, Sweden - II_Bog_N3_3 | ecosystem: Environmental > Terrestrial > Soil > Wetlands > Peat | place: Sweden: Abisko...
GGACACGAGCCACACTCGGCCAGTGCGGGGTATCTAGGATGAATCCAGACAATGCCGACGACAGCCAGTCGTGTACTCGATCGCCTACTAGACGGGGAAGGGCGTGGCGAGAGCGTGGTTGTGCGAACAGCCACGCTCTCGTCAAACACCCTTGGGGGACGGGACGGGAGCGAGTCGCACGCACCGCGTTGACGTGGTCCCCAGCGACGAGAGGGGCTCGCGGGCACGCGATTGCCGATTGACCTTCGCGGATCGTCGCGTGAGCCGCGCTCGGATGCATCGATGCAAGTCGCCACCGGGGGACGTCCTTCCTCGAAGATCAACCCGGCAGCGCTCTCACCCGGTCGTGCACAAAACGAAAGAAGCGCCGACCGCTCTCGCGATCCGCGCCTCTCCCTCACCTCACGTCACGCGCTTCCGCGCGCGCCGCGACTCCTTACGATCACCCGCCGTCGGACGTACCCGTGAACGACGAACTCTCGATGCACTGCAGGCTGATCTGCGTCCCCGGCAGCAGCGTGCCGTTCGCGAACAGAATGGCCTGCGAGCACGACCCGGCGGCCGCCCCCGTCACGTAGCACCACCCGGGCGCGCCGGTCTTGCACGACTGACCCGCGGGCACGACGTTCTGGTTCACCTGGCAGACCGGCAGCGTGGCCGGATCGACCAACCCTGCATCAGCGCCGCCGTTGGTGTTGAACTGCTGCTCCGCCGAGGCGCGGAACTGCGCGAGCACCGTCGGATCGGGCACCGAGAGACCGCCGGTGCACTGCGACTCGTCGCCCTTCTGCGGGAGCGTCGCGAGAATCAAGCACGGCACGACGCCCGTGGTCGGATCCGGCGAGAGCTTCTGTGGCAGGCACTGGTTGGTGAGCGCCGCCTTCAGGCGGTTGATGATCGAGGCGACCGCGGGGCGATACCCGTAGAGCGGATCGGTCCCGGCCGCGTTATCGACGACGTGCACCGGGCAGATCGACGACGCGATCCCCTGGTTGCCCATCTTGTGCGCCAGGCTCAGCTCGCGAATCGTCGGATACGCCTTCGCGAAGTCCTGCTGCGTGACCACCTGCGGGTCGCACACCGGCGAGATCTCGCCGGCGTCGAGCACACCCGGCAAGGTCGAGCAGTCGCACGCGAGCGAGTTGTCCTTGTTGGTGCAGTCACGCGGCGCCGCGAGCGGGAAGATGCACGAGTACTCGCGGTCGACGTTGAGGTCGGCGTGCGCGCCGTAGTTCGTGTACCACTCGCGCCCGTTGATCGGGTCGGGGGTCGTGGCCGTCCCGTTGGGCATCGGATTCGACAGACCCGCGCGCGGCGTCTGCGACTCGATCATGTGCGGGTCGATGCCCGAGTAGTCGTACGTGTCCGGATCGTTCCCCAGGATCTTCACCCAGTCGGCGGGCTGCAGCGTGCTGATGCCCGTCGTCGGATCGTAGTTGAGGAGCTCGTTCGGAACACCGCCGATGATCGTGTAGAAGACGAGGTCCGTCGCGCGCGTCCCGGCCGGCAGCTTGCAGAGCAGAGCATTGTCGGCTGCCGAGAGCGTGGTCGCCGTCGCGGCCGCCGCGGACAGCTTCGTCGGATCGGGGAGCGAAGAGGCGAAGAGCGGGTTCGTGCAGTCGTTGGTCCCGACGTAGCTCGACGCCCCCGCGGGATACTCACCGACACGGTCGGGCACCACGAGCGACGTGAGGCCCGTTACGTACCGCGAGAGCGGGAACTGCGGATCGAGCCCGTACTTCGCCTTCATGTGCACGTGGCGGAGGTTGAGGTCGAAGCCCCAGTCGTTCTTGTTGCTGTACGGGTTGTTCGGCGAGGTGCAGTTCGGGTCGGTCGAGCCCTTGGCGCACGACGTGCAATTCTTGTCGCCCGGGTTCGAGTTGCATTGCGAGGTGCCGCTCGGCGGCTCGAACGCCGTGCTCATGAACAGGTACCCCTGCCCACCGAGCGAGCGGACGTCGATCTCGGAGTCGTTCTCGTCCGTGAGGACGATGATCGCGACGAGCGAGTCGGGGCGGAGGAAGTCGCGGCGCTCCTGGAGGATCGTCTGATCGACGCCGACCCACTGCGCGTGCTGGCTGCCGTCGAGCCCGAGCGAGTTGTACGGATCGGGCTGAATCAGGAAGCGGTACCAGTTCTCGAGCTGCGACTCGATGCCGCACCCGAACCACTGGAGTCCACCGACGAGATCGCCGAAGTCACTCTCGAGCGTCGTCACGCTGGTGACGGCGGGAGCGCCGACCGGCGCGGGCTTCCCCGTGTTCTCCGACACGGTCGGGAACCACGCGAGGAAGCCCGACGGAGCGTCGGTCGATGTCCCCGTGGTGGGGTTTCCGGTCGTATCCGTGTTCCCCGTCCGGGTGATGAGGTGCGCGCCGTCATCGTTGTTGTCCGGAACGCTCTGCCCACCGATCGAGGTCGTCGCGGTCGGAAGGCACGCGCCGCCGCTCGCTCCAGCGGTCGTCTGATCGCCGAGGCGCGGCCCGAGCGACGAGCTCACGATCCCGATGTGCATGTCGTGCACGGGGGGGAACTCGACGGTCTGCCCCGTCGGACAGATGCCGTCGGTCGTCCCGCTGGTGGTCGACGGAGCGACGGGGTTGTTGTTGGCGTCGAGGCAGTACGGCGACACCAGCCGGCTGATGAGGTCGGGGATGGCGGCCGCGAGGAAGACCTGCTTGTCGCCCATCGACGCCGAGTTATCGATCGAGAAGAGGATGTCGAGCTTGTCGACCGCCTGCTCCTGGATGTTCGTCGTGAAGTTCGTCTTTGTGACGGGCTCACCGGGGACGACGGGGCGGCTGAGGCACCCCGTGACGAAGGTGCCGCCCGTGATGGACGCGAGAACGAGTCCCGCCAGGGCGCAACGGACGAAGCTTGAGTGCATCGCAATCTCCCGAGAGGTAGAGGCAGTCCCACAGAGCCGATGGCCGACCGAGGGGAGAACCGTCATCCAGAAAACGTTCTTCGTGAAGGAGGAAAGCTAGATTCCAGGCGGGCCAGAAAGAGACAGCCGCACGCGATCCTGCGTTGTGCCATCCACTTGCGTCGCGATTCACGCGTAAATCATGTGGTTTCGTCAATCGCGAGCGCAGAACGATACCTCCCTTCGCGGGATCGGTCCATGTAGGTTCGGGCTCTCTTCGCCGTCTCGCGAATCCATTGCGCCCGCCGGGCACGGCTCGCAAGCAAGCTCAGTGCTTCAGCGCCGCATCCAGGATCAGCGGTACTCGCTTGATGGCGTCGGCGCGCGCGGCCGGATCGGTCCCGACCGTAGCCGTGCCGCTCTTGGTGCTGGGGATGTCGTGCAGCTCGTGGAGCGGCATGCCGGGCGCGTCGAACTCGTGATAGGCGCCCGGGTACGAGACGATCTCGGCCGGCTGGCCCGCCGCACGCGCCCGCTCGACGAGCTCGATGCACGGGCCCGCCATCGTCCAGCCCGACGCTAACCGCTGTCACAGCGATCGCAAATACGCGACGAGCGCGGTCTGGTCAGCTTGCGACAGCGTCGACGCTCCCATCCCGGGCGCGCGCGCGAAGACGTCGAACAGCGTCGCCGCGCTCCCGTCATGGAGGTAGGGCGCGCTGTCGGAGACACCGCGTAGCGTCGGCGTGTCGAACGAGCACTGCGGGCGCGGGTCGCCGAGCTCGTCGGGCGTCGCGACGTCGGGGTACGGCCCCGTGGTGACGCAGGTCCCGACGTCGTGGAGCAGCGGCAGGATCGTGAGGTCGAGCGTCGGGTTCCCGTGCCCCGAATCGGTGAACGCGGTCCCCGCGTGGCAGCTCGGGCACCCCAGCCCCTGAAAGAGCTGCGCTCCTGCCGCGACCTGCGAAGGGTCGAGGGTGCTCGGTGGCACGGGGTACGGGATCGCGTAGTTCACGTACTGGGCGAGCGCGTCGAGCTCGGCGCCGAGCGCGGGGACGGCGTCGGGTCCGGTGGGGTCCGGGAAGCTCCCCCCCTGCTCGGCGTCGATCGTCTGCCAGTAGTCCTGCACCTTGTTGCGCGCCGCATTGCGCAGGAGAAACCCGGTCTGCAGGACCCCTCCGGCGTTCGACGGCGTATCGCGCGGCCCTTCGTTGAAGCGCCACGTCACCGCGTCGCTCCGCGCCTCGATGTGGCAGGTCGTGCAGGCGACCCAGTGGTTCTGCGTCGTCGGGAGCTCGTCGCTGTTGGCCGAGTTGAACATGTGCTGACCGGTTCGCAACTCGTTCGGCTGGTTCAGCACTGGCAGCGCGGTCATCGGGTCGCCGTGCGCGAGCCTCGGAATCGTCGCGCCGTCCACGGTCACGCTCGCCCCCGTGTCCCCCTCCACGAAGTCGAGCACCGCCACGTCGCTGGTGTTCCGCTCATCGACATAGACGTGCCCGTCGCTCGAGACCGCGATCCCCTCCGGCTGATGCCCGGCAAGGGACGCACGAGCGAAGACTCGAACCGCGTGCGCGCATCGACGACGAGCACGTCCTCGCTCGCCGTGTCGACGACGAACGCGAACCGGCCGTCGGGCGAGAACGCCATCGCGCGCGGCCCCGAGGTCACGTCGCCGAACGCCCCGCCGTCGCCCGCAACCGCGCTGACGCTGAGGCGCGTGAGCGGCTCCCCCTGCGGGTCGAAGAGCGACAGCGAAGGGAACGCGGTCATGTTGAAGACGAGCGTCGGCTCGGGCGTGTCGATGCCGAGCATCATGTGGGCGACCCACACTTCGTTCGAGCCGGGGCGCGCGAGCGCGTCGTAGATCCCGCGCACCGGACCGTGCGGGAGGAGCGGGTCCTCGGGGCCGGTCGTGTCCGGATCGTTCCGCGGCGGCCCATCCAACAGCGCCCACGTGGTCGACACCGCGAGCGACGACGCTTCGAGCACGGTCACGCCCGGCCCCAGCAGATGGGTCACGTAGATCTGCGAATGATCCGCGCTCCACCCGAGCCCCCACGGCTTTCGATCGGTCGATGTCGTCGCCCTCTTGGCGAGCGACGAGGCATCGAGCGCGACGACCATGTCGTCCTGCGAGCACGCGACGTACACCGAGGAGCCGTCGGGCGAAGCGAGCACCCCCACCGGCTCGGAGCACACGGCGGCGTCGTGCAGTACGGCGCCCGTTGCCGTATCGATCGCATAGACGTGCCCCGATCGCTCCCCGGTCACGTACAGCGTCGCCCCGTTCGGCCCCAGCGCGAGCGCGCGCGGACCGACCGCCGGATCGAACCGCCCCGTCGCGTCCACCGCCGGCGCGACGCTCGCGAGCAGCACCTCGCGCGTCAGCGTGCGCGTGTGCGCGTCGAGGAAGGACACGGAATCCGCGTCCGCGTTCACCACGTACACGGTCTTCGCGTCGAAGCTCACCGCGATGCTCGACGAGTGCTCGGAGACGTCCGCGACGCCCGCGTGCGACGAACATGCGTCCGTCGCAACCCCGGCCGCGACCGCCGTCGCGATCCAAGCGTTCAGCGTGCTCAGCGAGCGCGCGCTCACGGGGTCACCCCCTTGGTGATCTGGAACGTGATCGAATCGGCGAGCGCGGCCGGCAGCTGGGCCGCGGAGATCTCGGGCACGCAGTCCGAGTCGCGATCGACGAGCGGCTTCCGCGCGACCCCGGAGTCGAACGTGTCGATGTTGCTCCCCGACTCACCGGTGAGCGTTCGCTCCCCCATCTGCAGCCCGCCGCGCGGCACGCCGTCCTGCACGAGCATGCACTCCTGCGGGTAGTCGACGACGCCGTTCTCGTTCCGATCGTCCCACCCGTTGAGCACGAGCTTGTTCATCCGCCCGACCCGGTCGAGCAGCGTCGCCGCCAGCGCGCTCTGCCCGTCCTTCGCGGCGATGAGCTCGTAGGTGTCGCGGAGCATCGCCTGAACGAGGCCGAAGCGGAGCGGCGTGTACGTCTCGGTGCTCGAGGTATCTCCGGCGACGGACCGGTACAGCCGCGCGGTCGAGTCCCAGAACACGGCGTCGGCGCGCTCGAAGACCGCGAGCGCGCGATCGCGGTACTTCACGTCGCCCGACGCCAGGTACGCGAGCAAGAGCGCGCGCACGGCGGCCGTGTGTGAGTCGAGCAGGTCGTCGTTGCTCGTCACCGCCCCCTGCGCCACGTCCCACCCGGCCCACGCACGCCCCGTGGCGTCGGTGAGCTCGTCGTAGAAGAGGTTCGACAGCGCGACGATGAGCGCGTTCAGCTCGGTCGTCGCGGTCACCGACGACGCGATCGCCGGCGCGTCGATCGGCGTCGCCAGAGTCGCGGTGTCCGGCGTCGTGTTGGTGTAGAGCGTGAGCAGATCGGACATCGCGCGCCGCGTCGTCCGGAGCGCGAGGAACGCGTAGGCCGCCGTCTGCGCCGACACCGTCGTTCCGCGCACCGGAGCGCCGTTCACGAGCGTCACGTCGTCGATCGGGAAGCCCGAGCCGGGGTCGACGTGCATGCGGAGCAGGTTCACGAGCGCGACGCGGATCACGCCCAGCGCGCGATCGTGCAGCGTGTTCTCGCCGTCGGCGAGCTGGTCGTCGGCCGGAAACGGGTCGCCGTCGAAGTACGCCTCGGCCGCCTGCGTGCCGCCGGTACCGAGGTTCGCCCGATCCGTGAGCGCGTAGAGGCTCGCGTACGTCCCGAGAAGCCCCGCGAGATCGATCACGTGACTGTCGCCGGACCGGATCGCGTACCCCGTCGGGCGCGGGAACGAGCAATCGAGGTCCTCCCCCTCGGTCACCGAGATCTCGGCCGGGAACCATCGCAGAGGCGCATTCACGTCGTAGGCGAGCGCGCGGTCGAGGTCGGCGAACCCGCCGAGCGTCGTGCCGTCGGTCGTCGTGTGCGCGAAGAGCCAGTCGGCGGCCTCGTTGTCGAGGGCCGTGATCATCATCCCCGCCTGAAACCCCTCGATGTTGCTCGACCCGAGAAAGATACCGGGAACCGGCGCAGGCACGTCCCCGACGTCGGTGCTCACGATCCGGTTCCCCGGCATCCCCACGTTCGCCAGGTCCGAGGGGGCGACCGAAGTGATCCCCGTCTCGTTCGAGTCGTGCATCACCTGCAGGTAGTTGAGGATCCAGAGCGCCGACTTCCACCCGGCCCACCCGCTGGTGCCGGGAGAGATCGCGCTATCGACCTGCGTGGACCGGTTCGGCAAATGGAGCGAGGTGGCATCGCATTCGTAGTCGTCGCTCAGCATCGCGCCGGTCGCGCCCGGGTCGTCGTCCGACGTGATCGAGCACTGCTCGACCACCGAGCTCGCCGCCGCGATCGTCGGATCGAACGACATGAACGGCTCCGCCGTCGGCCAGATCCCCGGCCACCCCAGCGGGTTGGTTGGCGTCTCTTCGGCATGAACGAACCGCGCCGTCGCGTTGCTCGCGCCGGCGAGGTGCTGCACCCGCGCGCGCAGCGTCGAGCACGCGAAGCTCCCGTCGAACCCGTTCGGGTTGAGCAGCGATCCGTACGCCAGCGACACGCCCGCCCCCGACTCGAAGGCGAGGTTGTTCATCGGCTGCTTCGAGTACTCGTACGACTCGATCCCGCTCGAAAACCCCGGGAGATCGGTCCACGGCCCAGTCGAGGTAGGCGACGGATCGAAGTAGATGTTCGGCGGAAGCCAGTCGCGGCTGTACCCGCTGAGCATGCGCCCCATCGAGCTCGCGAACGGCTCCCCCGAGAGCTGCATCTCGAGCGCCGCGATCATGTGCTCGCGCACCACGAAGCGGGTCGCACGCGACGAGATCGTCACCGTCGCCCCCTGCCCCGCGTCTCCGGTGCTCGTCGAGGTCGACGCGCCGTGCTCGTGCGAGCAAGCGACGACGAGCGCGATGCACGAGGCGACCCCGGAGAGAAGCGAGACCGCCCGGCGCATGACTACAAGGTCACTCCGATGACGGTACGCACCCAGACCGGCCCGTAGTTGTCGAGCGGCTGCGCGGTGTGGCTCATGTCGTCGACGCGCACGTAGACGCCCGTCGACCACCAGATCTTGCCGAAGTTGAACATCACGGCCGGCCCGACGAACTGGTGCGGCCCCAGGTTGAACGTGCGCGTCGCCGGCGCAGGATCCGGGAACTCGGCGCGCATCCAGTACTCGGCGCCGACGTTGAACGTGGGCGTCACCTGGTACGTCGCTCCGACGGTCGGATTGATGACCCAGTCGCGCTGCGGAAGCTCGTAGTACCACTCGCGCTCGGCCCAGGCGTTCGCCGCGATGCGCAGCTTCCCGAAGCGCTTCTGCAGGATGATCTTCGCCTCGATCTCGAACTCCACATCGTACTCGACGAGCTCGCCGTACAAGGCGACGTCGACCGGCCACTCGTTCTCCTCGGCGAGGCGATAGCGGAGCCGCTCCTTGAAACCGGTCCCCTCGGTGAGGGTCGCCGCGTCGACGTAGTCGGGCTTCGGCTGCAACGCGACGTAGAGCCCGAGCTCGAGCCGGTCGGTGATGCCGTACTCGAACTCGGTCTGGTACTGCATCGCCGCGTACGTGACCTCTTTGCCGACCTCGTCGTGCGCACGCACGGGGGTCATGTCGACGTACTGCTCGATCTCCCCCTCACCCTCGCCGAGCGTCTCGTAGTTGTACGTGAACGGGAGCGGGCGCGGATTCGCGCGCGACGACGCCGACATCAGCGTCACGCCCGCGATCACCGCGAGAGAGCCAATCTTCTTCATTCGGACGCTCCGTCCCCCTGCGCATCGACCTGGGACGGCCCGCTTGGCCCGGCATCATCGAGGACACCGCCGTCGAACGGCGCTCCGGACTCGAGTCGCGCGAGATTGAGCGCCAACGACTGCACGTAGTCGTTCCCCGCCGCATTCGAGTGGCACTGATTGCACGTGACGGGCGAGTTCGCGTACGGGTCGCCCGCGGGCGCGATCGCGTCCGGGCCCCACAGGATCGTGACGCTTCCGTCCGCGTTGTTCTGGAGCTCGTACCAGGCCCAGTCGACGGCCCCTTCCGGGTTGAATCCGCCGCCGACCTTCACCATCGCGAAGGTCACGCGCGTGGGGACGGCGCCCGCGCTCATCTCCTTGACGATGATCGTCCCCACCGGGAACTTCGTCGCCCCCTGGGGAGGGACCTGGTTGACGTACTCGATGCGAGCGCCCGCCGTCGCGTGCGGGCTATCGGGAATCGCCGCCCCTTCGAACGTGAAGGAGGACCACGAGTGGAAGTCCTGAAAGTTCGAGTTGTACGCGGTGAACGTGTCGCCGCCGTCGGCCTCTTCCGCGGCGTCGCTCGAGCTGCACGCGGGTACCGCTGCGGCGACGCACGCAAGGAGCGCCACGCCTGCGATGTGCTGAAGGGGCCGGTTCAGCTGATATTGATATCTACTTTCAACAAGCAAGCGCACGGAAGCCTCCATCGCGTGTTCCCTCGCGACCGCTCAGGCCGCGCGGACGCGAGCGAGAGCGCGAGCATCAACGAGCGCACCGCCAGAGCAAGAGTCGATCATCTCGTCGATGGCTCGGTGGCAGCTTCCGCAGTCGCCACCAGCCCCGCACGCGCGGGTCACGTCGGTACGCGTCTTCGCGCCCCCCTCGATGGCATCGCTGACTTCCTCATCCGTGACGCCATTGCAGACGCAAACGTACATCCGACGAACCTCGTGTCTCAGATGATACTGAATGCCATTATCAACTTCAAGGTCGGGACCGTCGATTTGGGGCAACTCTTCGTCACTCCGAGCGAAAGTGGGACGCTCCCGCGCCGAGAAGGGAGGAGGGCCACTCGTCGCCTCGATTCTTGGAATGACGGCAAAAGGAGCGCCGCAGCCGGGCCAAGAGCCCGGAATGACGCTCCAAATGCCGGAGTGAGCGAACAGGTCGCACCAACGGCCTCGGAGCGATGCCGAGGGTGCTAACGAAACGAGCTCGGACCTTCGCGCAGGCGAATGACCTATGCGCGAGCAGGCCGCTCGCTCAGCTGCGGATCTGCTCCGCGAGGTAGGGGACCTCGCCCAGCTGTTTGATGAGCTCGAGCTGCGATTCGAGCCAGTCGACGTGCTCTTCCTCGCTGACGAGAATGTCGCGAAGGAGCTCCTCGGTACCGTGGTCGCCGAGGTTGCGGCACTCGAGGATGTGCGCGTTGAGCATCGGGATGGCCAGCATCTCGAGCGCGAGGTCGGAGCGCAGGATCTCGGGCGCGGTCGTGCCGATGTTGAGCTTGCCGAGCCGCTGGAGGTTCGGGAGCCCGTCGAGGAAAAGCACGCGCTCGATGAGCTTGTCGGCGTGCTTCATCTCGTCGATCGACTCCTTGTGGATGTGCGACGCGAGGTGCTCGTAGCCCCAGTTCTTGCACATGCGGGCGTGCAGAAAATACTGGTTGATGGCCGTAAGCTCGTTGGTGAGCACTTCGTTCAGGATTTCGATGACGCGCGGGTTGCCCTTCATTGCGAAGGAGAGAGGAACACCGGCCGCGGACCTTGGCAAGGGCGTGCTGGCGCAGCAGAGAACCACTCGACGCGCAGCCGACGACGTTGGATAAGCAGCGCGTGAAATCGGTGGCGCTTCGCAGGGTGGCTCTTCTTTCAATCATCGTCGCTGCAGCGTGTGCAGAGGACGAGGCGCAGTGGAACGTGAGGTTCGCGCCGGAATTTCCGAAGACCCCACAGAAGATCTCGATCCTCGGCGTCTTCCGCGACGGACGGATGAACGCGGAGAGCTGGGACGAGCTGGGCATGAGGCTGTCGGCGCCGTTCGGGACGGGGACCTGCCCCATCGCGTTCGACAAGGACCTCATCTCGAAGAAGGAAGATCTCGCCAACGCCATCGACGACTACGCGCGGGCCAACGGCGTGACCGAGGGGCTCCTCGACAAGCTCGCGCCGGCGGCGAGCGGCGACGAGGTGCTGGTGTTCACCATCGCCGGGAAGCCACGGATGCACGACGTCGACGGCGGCGTGCCGACGCAAGCCGCGTCCCCGCCCACGGCGCCCTCGACGACACGGGGTGGAGGCATGGGGCGGCAGCGCGGCGGCATGGGGATGTCGCCCATGCGAGCCGCGGAGAGGAACTCGTTCGAGGTCTCCGCGACGCTCTTCTCGCCGCACGACCACCGCTCGGTCGGGCTCGTGTCGATGGACTACGCGGGATCGAGCGCGAACGACGCTTTTGCACGGTTCGCACAGAAGCTGTCGGCGTCCCTTCCGGGTGCGTCGTGCGCCGGGTGGCACTGGGACGTGCCCGTGGACGAGAAGGCGATTCGCGATCTGAAAGAGGACGAGTAGCGGCTGACTACTCGAAGCGGAGCGCGTCGATCGGGTCGAGCTGCGAAGCCTTCCGCGCCGGGTACAAGCCGAAGACGATGCCGACGAGCGCGCTGAAGCCGACCGAGACGGTGATCACGTCGGGCTGAATCAACATCGGCCAGTGGAACTTCCCGGCGAGCCACGTGGCGACGCCGACCCCGAGGCCGACGCCGATGAAACCCCCGGCCGTCGAGAGGGAGAGCGCCTCGATCAAGAACTGCGCGAGGATGTGCTTCGGCTTCGCGCCCACGGCCATTCGAATGCCGATCTCGCGCGTTCGCTCGGTCACGCTGACGAGCATGATGTTCATGATGCCGATGCCGCCGACGAAGAGGGAGACGGCGGCGACGCTCGCGAGAAGCGTGGTCATCGTGTCGGTCCCTTGCTGCTGAGCGCTGGCGATCTCGCTCAGGTTGCGGAGCTGGAAATCGTCGTCGTCGGCCCGGGTGAGGTGATGCCGCTCGCGAAGCAAGGCGCTGATGTCCGACTGCGCGCGCGTCGTCGCCGCGGCCGACTCGGCGGCGACCATGATCGAGCCATGAAGGTACTTGCCGAGCCCCCCTTGCACCTTCTGCGCGAACGTCGTGTACGGGACGAACGCGGCGTCGTCGTAGTCCTGCCCCGTGGCCGACTGCCCCTTCTTCGCCGCCACTCCGACCACCTGGAACGGGATGTTTCCGATGCGCACGAACGAGCCCACGCAGGAGGCGTTCGGGCCGTACAGCTTCTCGACGACCGTGGCGCCGAGGACGACGACCTTCGCGCCGCTGTCGATGTCGGACTGGGTGAACGAAGCGCCCTGGTCGATCGGCCAGGTGCGAACGTCGAAGTAGTCGGGGGAGGTGCCGGTGACGCTCGTGGTCCAGTTCTGCTCTTCGCTGATGACCGGGAGAGACGAGCGGAGCATGGGGGCAGCAGCGCGCACGCTCGGGACCTCGTCGCGGATGGCGGCGAAGTCGTCCCACGTGAGCGTGGGCTGCGAGCCGAAGCCCCCGCGAACGCCGCTGGCCGACGACGAGCCGGGCTGGATGATGAGCAGGTTCGTGCCCATGGCGGCGAACGCCTGTTCGACCTGTGCCTTGGCACCCGCACCGATCGCCATCATGGCGATGACGGCTGCGACGCCGATGACGATGCCCAGCGTCGTCAGGAACGCCCGCAGCTTGTTGCGGAAGATGGCGCGCAGGGCGACGCGGAGCGTCTGGAGGAAGTTCACTCGGCTGCTCCCGACTGGGAGACGGCGCGGCGGGGGACTTGTCGCTCGTCCGACTGGATGCGGCCGTCTTTCATGGCGACGACGCGCGAGGCGTAGGACGCGATGTCCGGCTCGTGGGTGACGACGACGATGGTGATGCCCTGGTCGGACAGCTCCTGGAAGAGCGCCATCACCTCGACGCTCGTGCGCGAGTCGAGCGCGCCGGTCGGTTCGTCGGCCAGGATGACCTTCGGGTTGTTCACGATGGCGCGGGCGATGGCGACGCGCTGCTGCTGACCGCCCGAGAGCTGGTTGGGGTGGTGCTCGAGTCGATGGCCGAGGCCCACCCGCTCGAGCGCGGCGATCGCGCGCTTTCGTCGCTCGCGCGAGGGGGTCCCTGCGTAGACGAGAGGGAGCTCCACGTTTTCGATCGCGCTCGTGCGGGCCAGCAGGTTGAACTGCTGGAAGACGAAACCGAGGAAGTGACCGCGCACCTCCGCGAGCTCGTCCTTGCTCATGCCGGAGACGTGGCGGCCGGCCAGCTCGTACGTCCCGGTCGTGGGCCGGTCGAGGCAGCCGACGATGTTCATCAACGTCGACTTGCCGGAGCCCGAGGTCCCCATGATGGCGACGAACTCGCGCTCTTCGACGTGAAGTGAGACGCCGTCCAGCGCGCGCAGCTCGACGTCTCCGGTCGTGTAGACCTTCGTGATGTCGACCATCTGTAGAAGTGAGCTCACACGACCTCTCGTGGGCTCACATGAAGCCGCGAGGCATGCGACTCGATGACGTGGACGACGGCTGGGAATCTCCGCCGTTCGCTTCGGTGACGACCTCGTCGCCTTCTTTGAGATCGCCGTCGACGACCTCGGTCAAAGAGCCGTCGCTGAGGCCGGTGTGGACGGAGACCGATTGCGGCGCGCCGTTGCGCATGACCCAGATCGAGCGCGCTTCGGGCGCGTCGTCCGCGCCGGCGGGCTTCGAGTGATGGTTCCTTCCGCCGCTCCCCGACGCGCTCGCCGAAGCGGAGGCCAAAGACTGCGGCGGACGGTAGCGGAGCGCCGCGTTGGGGATGGAGAGCGCGCCGTCGCGCTGGGCGTAGATGACCGTCACGTTCGCGGTCATGCCGGGGCGAAGGCGGAGGTCGGAGTTGTCGACGTCGATCACGGCGTCGTACGTGACGACGCTCTGCACGGTGGTCGCGGAGTTCCGGATCTCGCGAATCTTTCCGCGGAAGCGCTGACCCGGGTACGAGTCGACGGTGAAGTAGGTGGCCATCCCGACCTGAAGACGGCCCACGTCCCCCTCGGCGACGTTCGAGTCGACCTGCATCTTCGTGAGGTCTTGGGCGATCGTGAACAGCGTCGGCGCGGAGAGCGATGCGGCGACGGTCTGCCCCACGTCGACGCTTCGCGAGATCACGACGCCGTCGATCGGGGAGACGATGTTCGTGTACGAGAGGTTCACCTGCGACGAGTGGAGCGAGGCCGCGGCTTGCGCGAGGTTCGCCTTCTGCATGTCGATGCTGGCGTGCGCCATGGCGGCGGTGGCTTCGGCCGTGTCGAGATCGGCTTGGGCGGCGAGGTTCTGATTCCGGAGCGCCTGCGTCCGGGCGAGCTGCAGGTCGGCGTTCTTCGCCTGCGCCTGGGCGTTCACGACGCTGGCTTGCCCCTGGAGGAAGTTGGCCTGCGCTTGCGCGACGCTCGCTTCGAAGATCTGCGGATCGATTTTGGCGACGAGCTGCCCCTTCTTCACTTGCGAGTTGAAGTCGGCCATCAGCCTCTGGATGCGCCCCGACACCTGCGTGCCGACCTGCACGGTGACGATCGCCGACAGCGTCCCGCTCGCGGTCACCTTCCCGACGATCCGGTGCGGAGCGGCCGTGACGGTCTTGTAGACGACGTCCGGCGCGTGGTGCGTCGCGCGGTAGCGCCAGAACGCGACCCCCGCCCCGATGAGGACGAGGAGCGCGAGGATGGGCCCGACTCGCTTCTTCACCGCGTGCGACTCCCGTTCATCGTGGCGGCAGTCTAGTACGCAAGAGGCGGGATCGAAGGGCTGGTTCGTCCGTAAGTTCGCGGGGCTCGTGCTTGAGCGCCGACCGTTCGTGCCAATCGCGAAATCAATCGCCCGCCGCGTCGGCCGCGTCGGCTGCTGCGGAAGCGTCGGCTGCGTCACCCGCGTCGCTGGCATCGGGCGACCCGGCGTCGAACACGGGGCCTCCGTCGGGACAGGCGATCGAGCTGGCGACCGGCGAGGCCGCGTATCCGGGCGAGACGACGTTGTCAGGGAGGCCGTCACATCCGCACACGGGGGGCTCGGTGCCGCAGTTGGACGCGTCGTTTTGGCAGGGGAGCGGCGGGTTGATGCACTGACCTTGCGTCGTGCAGCCGCCGCCGATGGGGAAGCCGCACGTGAGGCCGAGGTCGCAGTCGGCCGTGGTAGCGCACAGTGCAACGTCCGCGCCGCAAGGGGGGCCGGCGTCGGTGTCGAACTGCATACAGATCAGCCGCGTCGGGTCGCATTTGACGCCGAGACAGACGTCGCCGGTCGGAAGGCACGGCTCGGGGCTCTTTGGGTTGCACGTCGCGCCAACGGCCTGGGGGGCTTCGGCGTCGATTCCGACGGCCGCGGACGGCGGCTGTGAGCTCGAGCAAGCGAGCAGCGCCAGCAGAAGGGAGCCGGCAGCCGTCGTCGTGAGGAAGAAGAGGCGGTGCGGGCGCATTTCAGTTCGTGCCTCCGTCGAGCTCGGGTGGCCCGGCGTCACTGACGCTGCAGCTTGGGACCGTCGCTGTCGTCGCTTCGCACTGCCAGACGCCGTCGGGGCAAGTGCACTGGAAGGGGGTTGCGTTCGACGTAAGGGGGACGGAAGCGTCGGGGAGCCAGTCGTTCGAGCAGTCGTCGATCGTAGCGGAGCAGGCCTCGCCGGTGGCGCACGGGAAACCCGTAGGGAGAGCGCGGAGTGGCAGGATGCCGGCGTCGCTGAAGGGGACGGCTGACGATTCGTTCGCGCACGGGGGGACGCCTTCGTACGTATTGGAAGAGCAGGCGTACATTGTCGCACACGCGAGCGTGATGGCTGACAGACGCAAAACGCGCGGAGCCTACTCCTCGATGGGAGCGTCCGCCCGACGAGAAATGAACGTCCATGCGGGGTTGGACGACGAAACGAGCAGCGCGACCGTAACGTCGAGAAAAATCGACGCGAACTGTGTCGCTAGCGCTCGCATCGGGCGCGGGCGTGCGTAAGGTAAGCACCGCCATGCGAGCCATTGTCTCCCTCCTTGCTCTAGGGTGCGTCGGTGCGAGCCTTCTCGCAGCGTCGCAGGACATCTCGATAGCGTTCGTCGTCGCAGCCATCGTGCTCGCGGGCGGGGCCGTCGGGACGTACGTGTTCGGAGAGATCCGCATGCCCAAGCCGGTCCGGACGAGGGGTCCCAACATGCGCGGCTTCTCGCGGCGCATTCCGGTCGAGTACGTCGACCCGGCGCGCCGCAACGACGGTGATCGTCGCGAAGCGCACTCGATCTAGCTGCGGCACCGCGCGAGCGGCGCAGTTGACGATCGGTTCTCGCGCGGATAA
>Ga0302202_10003972_pt1 | contig 15989 bp, 14 predicted proteins | sample II_Bog_N3_3_FD_194579 | JGI IMG/M metagenome (GOLD analysis project Ga0302202, IMG submission 194579) | Peat permafrost microbial communities from Stordalen Mire near Abisko, Sweden - II_Bog_N3_3 | ecosystem: Environmental > Terrestrial > Soil > Wetlands > Peat | place: Sweden: Abisko...
TTATGCGCGCGTCCGAGGCGGAATCGCGCGGCCTTACCCCGCTCGCAAAAATCGCCGGTCACACCACCCACGCGCAGGAGCCGCATCTCTTCGCCACCGCGCCGATCGGCGCGATCAGGAAACTCGCGGAAAAGACGGGATGGATGCTTGGCGAGGTCGATCTGTTCGAGATCAACGAAGCTTTCGCGGTCGTCGCCATGGCGGCGATGCGCGATCTCGATCTGCCGCATGACAAGGTCAACATCAATGGCGGCGCCTGCGCGCTCGGTCATCCCATCGGCGCCTCGGGCGCCCGCATTCTGGTTACGCTGCTTGCGGCCCTGAAAAAACACGGGCTCAAGCGCGGCGTCGGCGCGCTGTGCATCGGCGGCGGCGAAGCTACGGCCTTGGCCGTCGAGCTCATGTCTTGAAGGAAAACTCATGCTGCTGACGGAAACCCAGCAAGAAATCCGCAACATGGCGCGCGATTTTGCGCGCGAAAGACTGGCGCCGACGGCGGCCCTTCGTGACCGGGAGCACAAGTTTCCGGCGGCGGAGATCAAGGAAATGGGCCAGCTCGGACTGCTCGGCATGACGACGCCGGAAGAATATGGCGGCTCGGACATTGGCGCGGTCGCCTATGCCTGTGTGCTGGAGGAAATCGCGGCGGGCGACGGGGCCTGCTCGACCATTTTGAGCGTGCATAATTCGGTCGGCTGCGGGCCGATCGTCAAATTCGGCACGGAAGACCAGAAGCAGCGATTTTTGCCCAAGCTCGCCAGCGGCGAATGGGTCGGCGGTTTTGCTCTGACCGAGCCGCAGGCGGGCTCCGACGCCGCCAACCTGCTGACTCGCGCAAAACGCGACGGCGACGCCTATGTTCTTTCGGGCACCAAGCAATTCATCACCTCGGGCAAGAACGGCAATGTGATCATCGTCTTCGCGGTGACCGATCCGGCGGTGGGCAAGAAAGGCATTTCCGCCTTCATCGTGCCGACCGACACGCCCGGCTACAAGGTGGTGCGGGTCGAGGAAAAGCTCGGACAGCATTCCTCCGACACTTGCCAGATCGCCTTCGACGACATGCGCCTGCCGGAAAATCTGCGTCTCGGAGCCGAGGGGGAGGGCTACCGCATCGCGCTGTCCCACCTCGAAGGCGGCAGGGTCGGAATCGCCTCGCAAGCGGTGGGCATGGCGCGCGCCGCCTTTGAGGCCGCGCGCGATTATGCGCGCGAGCGCATCACCTTCGGCAAGCCCATCGCCGAGCATCAGGCCATCGCCTTTCGCCTCGCCAGCATGGCGACCGAGATCGAGGCGGCCCGGCAACTGGTCCATCACGCGGCGCAATTGCGCGAAGCCGGATTGCCCTGCCTGTCGGAAGCCTCGATGGCCAAGCTTTTCGCTTCGGAGATGGCCGAGCGCGTCTGTTCGGCGGCGATCCAGATTTTCGGCGGCGCGGGCTACACCAGGGATTATCCCGTCGAACGCATTTATCGCGATGTCCGCGTCTGCCAGATTTATGAGGGCTCCAGCGACATCCAGCGCATGGTCATTGCGCGCGCCTTATGAGGAAGCCGCCTTGGGACCTCTGACGGGGATAAAAATCATCGAAATCGCCGCCATCGGGCCGGGGCCGATGGCGGCGATGCTGCTCGCCGACATGGGCGCCGAAGTCATTTGCGTCGAGCGCAAGGGCGGCGCCGAAATTGGCCTGCCAATCGCGCGCGAGCATGATTTTGTTGCGCGCGGGCGGCGATCCATCGCGCTCGATCTCAAACAGCCGGAAGCCATCGAAATCCTGTTGCGGCTGGTGGAAAAGGCTGATGGGCTGATTGAAGGCTTTCGTCCGGGCGTCGCCGAGCGGCTCGGCTTCGGTCCCGAAGCATGCCACGCGCGCAATCCCCGTCTGGTCTTCGGCCGCATGACCGGTTTTGGACAGAGCGGGCCGCTGGCGCGCTTCGCCGGCCACGACATCAATTATATCGCGCTGTCCGGCGCGCTTGCGGCCATTGGACGGAAAGGCGAAAAGCCGGTCCCGCCGCTTAATCTGGTCGGCGATTACGCCGGTGGCGCGCTTTACCTTGCGCTCGGCATGCTGGCCGGCCTGCTCAACGCCCGCGCCACCGGCGAGGGCGACGTGGTCGACGCCGCCATGGTCGATGGCGTCGCCTCGCTGATGACGATGTTTTGTTCGCTGCGCGCCGGCGGCCGATGGTCGTCCGAGCGCGGCGTCAATATCCTCGATGGCGGCGCGCCCTTTTACGACACATATGAGACCGCCGACGGGCTTTATGTCGCGGTCGGCGCCATCGAACCCAAATTCTTCCGTGAACTGGCCGAGAAAATCGGTCTCCCGCCCGAAGATGTGGCGCGCCAGTATGACGAGGCCTCATGGCCAGCCCTGCGCGAAAAATTGACCGCTATTTTCCTGGGCCGCAGCCAGCAGGACTGGGTCGATCTGCTGGAGCACAGCGACGCCTGTGTCGCGCCGGTCCTCGATCTCGCCGACGCCCTTTCCCACCCGCATCTTTCCGCGCGGGGCAGTTTTATAAAAACCGGCAATTTCATCCAGCCGGCCCCGGCGCCGCGCTTCGCCAGGGCCACGCTGGCTCAGCCCGCTCCGCCGCCGGAAATCGGCGCCCAGACCGACGCGATCCTCGCGGAACATGGATTTTCGGCTTCGGAGATTGCGGCGTTCATAGCATCGGGCGCCGCGGCTTCGGCTTGAAGGAACGCTTCGAAAAACCGCGCGTTCAACTCTGCTGTCGCCGGAGAAGCGCCCCATGAGTTCACATCATGCCAGTGACCGTCGAGCGGAGGGTTCTGCCCCCACGACGGCAGAGCTGGAAAAGTCCAAACTTTATTCCGAGGAAATAGGGCTCGATTTGGCTAAAGGCGGGGAGCGCGATCTGTTCCTGTGGTTTCTCGCCAGCCAGCTTTTCGGCCAGCCGATCTCCGAGGAAATCGCCCGGCGCACGTTTCACGCCTTCGTCGATCACGGCCTGACCACGCCGACGAAAATTCTGGACGCCGGATGGAATACTCTCGTCAACCCGATCATGCGCGAGGGCGGCTATGTCCGCTATGACGAAAGCAAATCCCGCAGCATTCTGAACACCTGTCAGATGCTGGTCGACCGCTATGACGGAAAAGTATCGCGCATCCATGCAGACGCCGAAGGCTCTCGTGATCTCGAGGCGCGGCTGAAGGAATTCACCGGCTTCGGACCGGTCACCGTTGAAATTTTCCTGCGCGACGTGAGGCCATTCTGGCCCAAGGCCGATACGCCGCCTGGAACGGAATTGCGGAAACTAGCGCGGCGCTTTCGTGTCGATCTCGACGCCTATGATCACCAAAGCCTGCAATTCGCGCGCGTCCAGTCGGGCCTGATCCGCTTGCGTCACAAGGCGCCGCCGTCGCGCCGCCGCGGAGGCGCGTGACTCATTTGCCGGCCACTTTTTTCCGGCTGATGCTCCATACATAGGCGGCAAGCGCGTCGACGTCGGCTTCCGAAAGCGCGGCGCCGCCCTTGGGCGGCATGGCGCCGGCATGAGCCTTGGGATGCGGCACGCCGCTTTCGATGACTTGCTTGATCGAGGAAAGCGAGCCATTCGCCCAGAGCCATTTGCCGCCGGTCAGGTCGCCGCCGAGCGGACCGCCCCTGGCGTCGGCGCCATGACAGCCGATGCAGGGGCCGCCATCCTCTTCGCCCCGGAAAATGCGCCCGCCCAGCGCCACTGTTTCGGGCTTTACACCCGGAGGCGCCATGACTCCCGCGTCGGGGTGAATTCCTTCGGGCGGCAGGACTGGGGAAGATGAAGACGCCGTGTCGCCGGCGGCCGGCGCCGCCTGAAGCGCGGCCGTCCTGTCGCCCGAATAGGTGACGCGCCAGACGCGGCCATTCTTGTCGTCGGAAATATAAAGCGCGCCATCCGGTCCGACCGCCACGCCGGAGGGGCGATGCGCGGCCCCCGCCGGGCTTTTGTTCGCGCCCGCGAAGCCATCGGCGAAGACGATGAATTCGCCCGCAGCCTTGCCGTCAACTAACGGCTGGAACACGACATTATAGCCGCCTTGCGGCGAGGGCGCGCGATTCCATGAGCCGTGGAAAGCGATGAACAGGCCGCCGCGATAGGAGTCCGGGAAAAGCCCGCCGTCGTAAAGCGCCATGGCGTTGGGCGCCCAATGACCGGGAAAAGCCGCGACGGGCGGTTTTTTGGCCGCGCAGACGCCGATCTTCTGGCCGCCGTCGCCGCCATATTCCGGCGCGAGCACCAGCTTGTCCTGTTCGCCGTCGAAGTAACAATAAGGCCATCCGAAATCGTCGCCCTGTTCGATCTGGACCAATTCTTCCGCCGGCAACTCGGCGCCTTGAGCATGGGTGTAGAGCTTGCTCCAGTTCTCGGCCAACTGGTCGCGGCCATGTTGGGTGGCGAAGACGCGGCCGGCCCGGTCGAAGGCAAACCCCTCGCCATTGCGCAGGCCGGTGGCGAAACGCTCGCCGGGTGAAAATTTCTGGCCGACCGTATTGGCGTCGTAGCGCCAGACGCCGGCGCGGGTTTCGAGCTCGACGCAAGGGTCATGGCCGGGTTGATCGGCCACGCGGTTTTCGGCCTGACAGGAATTGGTCGCCGAGCCGAGGTCGACATAAAGCGCGCCTTGCGCGTCGATGGCGAAAGGATGCATCGGATGGTCCCCGGTCAGAGGCAGGCCGGAGACGACGACTTCCGACGGGCCTTCGGGCGGGACGCCGCTTGACGCCAGGCGGAGGCGCTCGATGCGGTCCTTCACTTCGAAATAGAGCCAGTCCTTGTAGAGGGCGACGCCCGTGCCGCCTTTCGACCCTTGCGCGGCTGTGGGACCGAAGCGGACGATGACATCGGCTTTGCCGGAACCTTTTTTGTCCTGCAAGGCGACAAGGAAGCCCCCCGGAGGCGGCGTGTCATTGCCGTAATAGCGTCCGCTCCAGGTATTGACATAAACCACGTCGTTCGGCGCGACGACGAGATGGCGCGCATGGCCGATCTTGTCCGCGAAGATCGTCGCGCAGAAGCCGGGCGGCAGCGAGAGGCCGGCGTTATCGCCGACACAGGCGGCCATCGCCGGTGAAGCCAGGGCGGCGGCGACAAGCCCTGCCGCAAAAAATTGGGACGCCCTTCCCGACATGAAAGATCTCCAGCGCCAAGGGTCACAAAGCGTTCGTTACAACAAAAAAGCCAGGGCGGTTTCGCAAGGCTGTTCCACCTTGAGCGCGAGCAGGCCGTCGGCGCGGGTCAGGCCGAGATTGACCGCCGCGACCGGCTTGCCAAGCCGCGTCGCCGTTTCGACGAAGCGGAAACCCGAATAGAGCATCAGCGACGAGCCGACGATCAGGACGGCGTCGGCCTGCGCCAGACCCCGCGCGGCGGTCTCGAACCGGTCGCGCGGAACATTCTCGCCGAAAAACACCACGTCCGGTTTCACAACGCCGCCACAGCTTGGGCAAGGCGGGACGGCGAAACACGAAAAGTCGAAGCCATCGAGGTCGGAGTCGCCATCCGGCGCGACTCCCGCTTTGAGGCCGATCCAGCCTGCGTTCAGACGGACCAGCTCGTCCTGCCATTCGTCGCGGGGCGACCTGCGTTCGCAGCCCATGCAGCGGACCCTGTCGAGCCGACCATGCAAGTCGATCACCCGCTCGCTGCCCGCGGCCTGATGCAGGCGGTCCACATTCTGGGTGACGAGGCACTCGGCTTTCCCGCTCGCCTCCAGCCGGGCGAGGGCGCGGTGCGTATCGTTGGGCAAGGCCTGGCTGAAGCGCCGCCAGCCGAGCAGGCTGCGCGCCCAATAGCGCCGCTGCGTCATTTCCTGGCCCATGAAGGCTTGGAACGTCACCGGCGGCGGGCGTTTCCACTGGCCCTCCGCGTCACGATAATCGGGAATGCCTGAACTTGTGCTGCAACCGGCGCCGGTCAAGACGAAAAGCCTTGGATGCCTTTCGACGAAGTCTTGCAGATTTTGGCGTTCTGTCATGCGAACCCGGTTTCGAGACCAAAAACGGCGAATTGGCGATCGCCATCCATCCAGACTTTTGTCGCGCGCCATCCGGTCGACTCGGCCAGAATCGCGAACATGTCGAGATCATATTTGCGGGAACTCTCGGTGTGAATGGTCTCGCCGGACTGGAAGGGGAAGAGCTCGCCGCATACCGCGACCCGGCGCTCATCCAGGCTGACCAGATGCATCTCGATGGCGGATTCGCCGGCGTTCCAGCGTGCGTCATGCGCAAAGCGGTCGAGCGGAAAGGCGCCGTCGAGCTCCCGGTTGATCCGGGCCAGAAGATTGAGGTTGAAGGCCGCCGTCACGCCTTCGCGATCATTATAGGCGTCGATCAACCTTCCGATGTCCTTCTTGAGATCGACGCCGATGATGGCCTTTCCTTGCTTCCCGACTTGGCGGCGGAGCCTGCGCAAGAAGGCGGCGGCTTCGGCATGGTTCAGGTTGCCGATGGTCGAACCGGGAAAAAAGGCGGTCCGGCGCCCGGGCGGCAGTTCGGGCAGATCGAAATCGTGGTTGAAGTCGGCGACAATCGGTAAAACATCGAGGTCGGGAAAGCGCTTTCCGATCCGTCCAGCCGTGCGTGCGAGAAAATCGCCGGCGATGTCGATGGGAACATAAAGGCGGGGCCGGTCGAGCGCGTCGATCAGGATTTCGGTCTTGAGACCCGCTCCAGCGCCATATTCGAACAGCAAGACCTCCTCGCCACAAAATCCGGCGATCTCACCGGCATGGCGCTGAAGGATTTCGGTTTCCGCGCGGGTCAAATAATAATCGTCGAGACGGGTTATCTGCTCGAAAAGCTGCGATCCCCGCTCGTCATAAAGCCAGCAAGGCGCAATGGCTTTGCGCGGAAGCGCCAGTCCGGCGACGACGGCGGCGCCAAACGCCTCATTCCATCTGGAACGCACAAAATTAGTTTCGAGCATCATCAATATCTCCCGCCAAACGCAGGCCCGAAAATTGCCACCGCGCGTGCGGTGGAAAGAAATTGCGCGCGCTCGCGCGCAGAGAACTGTCGGGCGTCACACAAGAGCCGCCGCGAAGGACAAATTGTCCGCACATGAACTTGCCGTTATATTCGCTTGCCGCGCCTTCGGTGGGGCGAAAGCCCGGATAGGGGGCGAATGCGCTGCTCGTCCACTCCCAGACGTCGCCGAACATCTGGCGCAAGCCTTTCTGCGTCATTGACGCAGCCGTCGGACAAAGCCGACCCGACTCCAGCATGTTGCCGGTTTGCGGCAAACCGGCGGCGGCAAGTTCCCACTCGCTTTCCGTCGGCAGGCGGCGATTGGCCCAGCGTGCAAAAGCGTCGGCTTCGAAATAACTGATATGGACAACCGGCGCCGCCGGATCGACCGGGCCCCGGCCCGAAAGAATCATGGTCCAATAGCCGCCGTCGCGCTTTTCCCAATAATTGGGCGCCGTCCATGCGTCGGCGCAACATCGCGCCCATCCTTCCGACAGCCACAGCAGGGGGCGCCGATAGCCGCCGTCGGCGATGAAATCCACCCATTCCGCATTGGAGACCAGCCGATCGGCGAGGCGGAAAGGCGCGACGAAAACGCGATGACGCGGACGCTCGCAATCGAAAGCGAAACGCTCAGGCCCCGCTCCAATCTCGACCAGCCCGCCCGCATAATTCACGCCGCTGGCGGGCGCCGGCGCCAAGCCGTCGATGACGCTGCCGTGCCGGTACACCGGCCCCAGCGGATTTTGGGCGAATAAATGCAGGATGTCGGTGAGCAAAAGCTCCTGATGCTGCTGTTCGTGATGACAGCCCAGCTCCAACAGGTTCATGACGCGCGCCGAGGGCGGGCGCCGCCAGAAATTCTCCATCCCAGCGTCGACATGGGCGCGATAGGCGAGGATTTCCTCCAGCGTCGGCCGGGTGATGAGGCCGCGCAAGGGTCTTGGCTGTCGCGAGCCCAGCGCCTCGTAATAGGAATTGAACAGGAAAGAATAGCTCGGATTGAAGGCGCGATAGTCCGGCGCGTGGGGTTCGAGAACCAGTTTTTCGAAAAACCAGCTCGCGTGCGCGAGATGCCATTTCGTCGGGCTGGCGTCAGGCATGGACTGGACCGTCGCGTCTGCGTCGGAAAGCGGGGCGGCGAGATCGCGGCTTTTCGCGCGCACGGCCCGGAAAAAAAGCAGCAGTTCGTGAGGGTCCTGGCGCCAAAAATTTTGTCGAGACTGTTCCGGGGCGCGGTCGCGGCGCAGGGTGGACATGGTCAATCGCCTTGCTCGAACTGCAAAAAAGCGACGCGCAGCCGGCCCCGGGTGGGCCAGCCCTCGCCGGCTCAGCGAGCGGTTAACGTCCGAGCCGCGAAATGTTTCCGAATGGATTTCGAAGGATTACAGGCCGAATCAGGAGGCGCCGCCCGGGCGCGGCTGCTTGAGCCTGACGCCCCTGCCGCCGCCGCGGCTCTCGACATTGTCGGCGAGAATCTCGATCCCCGCCCGGTCCAGCGCCGCAATCACCTTGGTGAGCGTGCCGATGACTCCCCGGACGTTGCCGGCGCTGGCCTCCATGCGTTGAATGGTCGGCAATGAGACGCCCGACATTTCCGCTAACCGGCGCTGATCGACGCCGAGCAGGGCGCGCGCGGCGCGCAATTGCGATGCCGTGATCAAATTCGGCCCTCCCCGTGGCCGCCCCGCTCAAGTCTGCGACATTGACCCCGCATCCAACCGGAGTAAATTGGATTCATAGGCGAATCTCCATCATCTTTGATGCATAATACATGACTATGAATGTGCAAAATATAAAAACGCGTGCAGCCAGGCGCCGCCGGTGATGCCGGTCGCGGTTTTTCTCATGGGGGATGCGCTTCTCTTCGCCTTGGCCCTTGCCGCGATCTGGGCTCTTCGTTTTCGCGGCGCGTCTTCCTTCGTCTATGCCGTTTCGCTCGCTGTTTCGCTCCTGCTGCTTGGCGCGGCGGCGACGCGGCTCATCTCGGCGGATGCGCCCTCGGTCCTCATCCTGCCCCTTGGTCTGCCCCGGATCGGCGCTCATTTCAGGATCGACGCCCTGTCGGCGTTTTTCCTTGCCGTCGTCAATCTTGGCGCCGCGGCCGCCAGTCTTTACGCGCTGGGATATGGGCGCCATGAGCATGAGCCCGGCCGGGTATTACCGTTTTTTCCCGCCTTCCTCGCCGCCATGAATCTCGTGCTCGTCGCCGACGACGCTTATACCTTCCTCCTGTGCTGGGAGGTGATGTCGCTGGCGTCCTGGGCGCTGGTGATGGCGCATCATGCTGAGCCGGAAAACGCGCGCGCCGGTTACGTCTATATCCTCATGGCCAGCATCGGCGCCTTCGCCTTGCTGCTGGCCTTTGGCGCGCTGGCCGGCCCCGACGCCGGCTTTACCTTCGCCGCGATGCGCGCCCATCCGCCCACGCCGATTGTGGCGGGGATTGTGCTGGCGCTCGCACTAACGGGCGCTGGCTCCAAAGCGGGGCTTGCGCCTTTCCACATCTGGCTCCCGCTCGCTCATCCCGCTGCGCCGAGCCATGTCTCCGCCCTGATGAGCGGCGTCATGACCAAGGTCGCGGTCTATGGCTTCATCCGCATCGTGTTCGATCTGGTTGGATCGGTCGACTGGTGGTGGGGGATTCCGGTGATGTCGCTGGGGGCGACCTCGGCCGTGCTTGGCGTGCTCTTCGCGCAAATGCAGAGCGATATGAAGCGCGTCCTCGCCTATTCAACGATTGAAAACATCGGCGTCGTCTTTATCGCGCTTGGACTGTCGCTGGCCTTCGAGTCCGGCGGTTATGGTCCCGCCGCGGCGCTGGCGATGACGGCGGCGCTGTTCCACGTCTTGAATCACTCCTTGTTCAAGACCCTGCTGTTCTTCGGCGCCGGCGCCGTCCTGACGGCGACGGGCGCGCGGGACCTGGGGCGTTTGGGCGGGTTGCTGAATCGCATGCCGGCGACGGGCCTGTTCGTCCTCATTGGATGTGCGGCGATTTCGGCCCTGCCGCCGTTGAACGGCTTTGTCTCCGAATGGCTGGTGTTTCAGGCGATTCTTTTGAGCCCGTCGCTGCCGGTCTGGGCGCTGAAATTGATGATCCCGGCGGTCGGCGCCATGCTGGCGCTGGCGGCGGCGCTGGCGGGCGCCTGTTTCGTCCGGCTGTTCGGCATTGCCTTTCTCGGCCGCCCTCGTAGCGCGGAAGCGGTCGGGGCCGTCGATGTCGATGGTTTTTCCTTGACGTCGATGGGCGTATTGTCCGGCCTCTGCCTGCTGACCGGGATATTTCCCGGCGTGGTGATCGACGCGCTGGCGCCGATCGTGCGCGGACTGGTTGGCGCCAACATGACCGCGCAGGATGCGATCCCCTGGCTTTCCATCGTGCCGATCGCGGAGAGCCGGAGCTCCTATAACGGCCTTTTGGTGTTCTTTTTCATCGCATTTTCGGCCTTGCTGGCGGCCTTCGTCATTCACCGGCTGGCGTCGAGCAAGATCCGCCGCGCGCCGGCCTGGGACTGCGGCTTTCCTCAGGCCGATCCCGTCACCCAATATTCAGCCGAGTCCTTCGCCCAGCCGGTGCGCCGGGTTTACGCGGGCTTCGCCTTTCGTTCCGAGGAAAGGATCGACATGCCGCCGCCGGGCGATCTTCGTCCCGCCCGCTTCGAGGCGCCCCTGCACGACCGCGCGTGGGAGCTTTTCTATGCGCCGGTCATCGCCGCCGTGCAGGCTGTGGCCAATCGGCTGAACGGGCTGCAATTTCTCACCATTCGCCAATATCTGAGCCTGGTCTTCGGCGCCCTGGTGTTCCTTCTGCTGGTTCTCGCCTCATGGACCTGATTGGCAAGCTAGCGATCCAGTTGACGCAGATGCTGGTGGTGCTGTTGCTGGCGCCGCTGCTGACCGGCTTCGTGCGCAAGGTCAAGGCGCGCCTGCTGCTGCGGCAGGGACCGCCCTTGCTGCAGCCTTACTATGACCTGATCAAGCTCACGCAAAAGGAAGCCATCGTCGCCGAGAGCGCGTCGTGGTTGTTCCGGGTCGCGCCCTACCTGATCTTTTCTGCGACCTGGGTCGCGGCGGCGCTGACGCCAACCTTCGCCATCGGTCTGCTGTTCAGCTGGTCGGCCGATCTGATCGCCATCATCGCCCTGCTCGGCAGCGCGCGCTTCTTTCTCGCTCTGGCGGGGATGGACGTGGGGACCAGTTTCGGCGGCCTCGGCTCCAGCCGCGAAATGATGTTCGCCACGCTGGCCGAACCGGCGTTGATCATGATCGTCTTCACCCTCGCCCTCATCGCCGGCTCGACCGAACTCTCCTATGTCGCGGCCTTCATGATGTCGCCCGCCGTGGGGCTGCGCGTTTCGCTCGGCATGGCGCTGATCGCGCTGGTCATCGTGGCCTTGGCCGAGAACGCCCGCATACCCGTCGATAATCCCTCAACCCATCTGGAGCTGACCATGGTCCACGAGGCGATGGTGCTCGAATATTCGGGCCGGCACCTGGCGATGATCGAATTGTCGTCGCAGCTCAAGCTGCTGCTTTACATTACGTTGATCGCCTGCGTCTTCGTTCCCTGGGGGCTGGCGCCTTCCGCGGCGGATTTTTCGACACATGTGCTGGGCTTCGCCGCCTATGTCGGCAAGTTGGCCGCGGCCGGGCTTTTGCTGGCGCTCTTCGAGGTGACGGTGGCCAAGATGCGCATTTTCCGTGTGCCGGATTTCATCGGCGTGGCGCTGATGCTTGGATTGCTCGCGACGCTGCTGCGTTTCATGTCGCGGGGTCTTTAGCATGGATCGGCTTGATTTCGACGTCGCGCATCTGTTCGCCGGAGGTCTGGTCCTGATCAGCTTCATGCTGCTCTACCAGGACCGCCTCTATGCCCTGTTGAACATGTTCGCCCTTCAGGCGGTGGTGCTCGCGCTCTCGGTAAGCTGGCAGGCCCATATCCAGCACGCGCCGCATCTTTACATTACCGCAGTCATCACCATCGCCTTCAAGGCCATCGTCATTCCGGTGGCGCTGCACCACATCGTCGCGCGCCTCGGCATCCATCGCGATGTCGAAAACGTGGTCAGCGTCGTGCCGACCATGCTGGCCGGCATCGCGCTGGTCGCCTTGTCCATGGTGGTCATGCTGCGCGTGACCCATGGCGCCGACGCGCTGGCGCGGGAGGATCTCGCCTTCGCCCTGTCGGTGGTGCTGCTGGGCCTGTTGATGATGGTCACCCGCAGCAACGCCGTGAGCCAGGTGGTCGGGTTCATGTCGCTGGAAAACGGCCTGATCCTCGCCGCGACCGGCGCCAAGGGCATGCCTCTGGTGGTCGAGATCAGCGTCGCCTTTTCGGTCCTGATCGCCCTCATCGTCATCGGAATTTTTCTGTTCCGCATCCGCGAGCGCTTCGATTCCGTGGATATTCAGGCCATGGACGATATTCGGGGCGAGGGCCGATGAACGTCCTTCTCGTCAACAATATCTATCTGATCCTGTTCGTGCCGCTTCTCACGGCGATCATTCTGCTGGCTCTCCCCGATTATCGCCTTTCCGCCCGGCTCAACGTCGCCTCCTGCTTCCTGACTTTTCTGGCCGCCTTGAGCTTGTTTTTTGCAAAGCCCGAGTCCGGTCGCTATCTGATGATCGACGACCTCAACATCGTCTTCGTGGTCCTCAACACTTTCGTCGCCTTCACCACCAGCGCCTTCAGCGCCAGCTATATCGCGCATGAACTGGCCACGGGGCGGCTGACGTCGACGCAGCTGCGTTTTTATCACGCCATGTATCAATTGCTGCTCGGCGCGATGAACCTTGCGCTCGTCGCCAATAATATCGGTTTCATGTGGGTGGCGATCGAAGTGGCGACGCTGACCACCGTGGTCATGGTCGGCATGTACCGCACCCATCAGGCGCTCGAAGCCGCATGGAAATATTTTATCCTGGGCAGCGTCGGCATTGCCTTGGCCTTGTTTGGCACGATCCTGATCTATATGGCGGCGCGGCCCGTGGTGGGCGAAGGTTTGAACGGCATGGTCTGGACCGTGCTGATCGACCATGTCGCGCAATTCGATCCGGCCCTTTTGAACCTCGCCTTCGTCTTCCTGCTGCTCGGCTATGGGACCAAGGTTGGTCTGGTTCCCCTGCACGCCTGGCTCCCCGACGCTCATGCCGAGGGGCCGACCCCGATTTCGGCGGTGCTGTCGGGGCTGTTGCTCAATGTGGCGCTTTACGCGGTGCTGCGTTTCAAGATGCTAATGGCGGCCAATCCGGGCGCGCTGGCGCCAGGGCCCCTGATGGCGATGCTGGGGCTGCTGTCGATCGTCTTTGCCGGCTTCATGCTGTACCGGCGCGGCGACATCAAACGCATGTTCGCCTATTCCTCGATCGAGCATATGGGAATCATCGTCTTCGCCTTCGGCATGGGCGGCGCGCTGGCCAATTTCGCCGGCCTCCTGCACATGGCCATGCACAGCCTGACCAAATCGGCGATCTTTTTCGCTGTGGGGCATATCGTGCAGGCCAAGGGAACTCAGAAGATCGCCGACATCCGCGGGTTGACGGTCACGCATCCACTCCTGGGATGGACGCTGGTCGTCGGCGTTCTGTCCATTGTCGGCATGCCGCCGGCCGGCGTTTTCATGAGCGAATTTTTGATTATCAGCTCGACCGTCGGACGGTCGCCCCTTCTCGCTGTCGTCATGGTGATCGGGCTGCTGGTCGCTTTTGGCTCCTTGGTCCTGCGCATGCACGGCATGGCCTTCGGGACGCCGAGCGGCGGTGCGGCGCCCGTACACGCCTCTTACCTGCCAATGGGCGCGCATCTTGCGTTGGTCCTGGCCGCAGGCGTGTATCTGCCGCCGCCGCTGGTCGTCTGGTTCCAGCATATCGCCGCCCTGCTCGGCTGAAAGGAGCGCCATGAACGAAGTTTTTGCAGCGCTCGCGGCCCAGCCCGATCATCGCCCCTGGCCAAGGCGCGAGGTCGACGAGGCGATGTGGGACGCGTTGGCGCAACAATTGGCGGCAGGTGAAATCACGCTGCTGGGCCTGTGGGGCGAACCCGGCATGGTCCACATGGCGCTGCTTGACGCGGAAAACGCGGTCGCGGTCGCGAGCCTCGCCTGCGTCGGCGGGCGGTTTCCCTCAGTGGCCCGCCATCATCCGCCCGCCATCCGGCTTGAGCGGACCATCCACGACCTCTACGGCCTCGAAGCTATTGGAGCGCCCGACCCGAGACCCTGGCTCGACCATGGGCGCTGGCCGTCGCGAAAAACCTCCGGCGGCTACGCCTTCCTGCCGAGCCTCGGTCAAGGGCTGCACCAGATTCCGGTTGGCCCTGTTCATGCCGGCATTATCGAGCCCGGTCATTTCCGTTTCACCGCCTGCGGCGAGGCCGTGGTTCGTCTGGAGGAAAGGCTCGGCTATGCGCACAAGGGCGTCGAGAGCCTCATGGCCGGCGCCGCGCTCGACCGCGCCGGTTTTTTCGCGGCGCGCCTGTCCGGCGACAGCACGGTCGCTTGTTCGCTGAGTTTTTCGCGCGCCGTGGAGGCGGCCTTGCATTTTGAGCCGCCTCCGCGCGGGAATTGGGTCAGGGCGCTGATGGCGGAGCTGGAGCGCCTCGCCAACCATTTCGGCGACATCGGCGGCGTCTGCAATGACGCGGCTTTCGCGCTGATGCTCGCCCATTGCAGTGTGTTGCGCGAAAGAGTGTTGCGGGCCTGCGATGTCTGTTTCGGCCATCGCATGATGATGGATGTCATTATTCCCGGCGGCTTGAAAGCCGATCTCAACCCGGAAGCGCCCGCCGTGCTGCGCGACCTCGTGGCGACCCTGCGCGCGGCCTTTCCGCCCTTGATCGAACTTTATGAAAACACCGCGTCCCTGCAAGACCGCACGGCAGGCGCAGGCGTCTTGAGCCCGGCGCTGGCGCGGCAATTCGGCTGCGGCGGCTTTGTCGGCCGCGCCTCCGGACGGGCTTTCGACGCCCGCCGCGATCTGGCCTATCCTCCTTACGATCGGCTGAAATTCGACGTTCCGACGCTGGCCGAGGGCGATGTCAACGCGCGCGTCTGGCTGCGCATTCGTGAAGTGGAGCAAAGCCTCGGCCTGATCGACCAGATTCTGGCCGCCATGCCCCCCGGGCGCTTTTTCACCGAACCGCCGTCGGGCGGCGGCGAGGGTCTCGCGCTGGTCGAAGGGTTTCGCGGCGACATTCTGGCCTGGGTGCGGCTCGCGCCCGATGGAAAGATCGACCGCTGCCACATGCGCGATCCATCCTGGTTCCAATGGCCGCTGATCGAAGCCGCCATCGAAGGCAATATCGTCGCGGATTTCCCGCTCCTCAACAAATCCTTCAACTGCTCCTATTCCGGGCATGATCTCTGATGCGCAAAATTCTCCTGCAAACCTTGCTGAAGGATCCGCTGACGGAAGCGCGTCCGGCGGACGACGATCCAGAATTTGTCGAACTGTCGCGCAAGCTCAAGCAAGGCGTCGACCGGCGCTTCGGGCGCAGCTTGGCGATCCGGCAGGTCGACGCCGGGTCGTGCAACGGCTGCGAGCTGGAAATCCATGCGCTCAACAACCCCTTTTATGACTTGGAGCGCTTCGGATTTAAATTCGTGGCGTCGCCACGCCATGCCGACCTGCTGCTCGTGACCGGGCCGGTGACTTTCAACATGCGTGAGGCGCTGCAACGAACCTATGACGCCACGCCGGGACCGAAATGGGTTGTTTCGGTCGGCGCCTGCGCGCTGGACGGCGGCCTCTATGCCGGGAGCTACGCCTGCGCCGGCGGGGTTTCCGGCGTCCTCCCGGTCGATTTGCATATTCCTGGCTGTCCGCCCGCGCCGATAAGCCTGATCAAGGGGATGGTGGCGCTGATCGAGAAAAGCTAGAGCCTCGATCCGATGGAATCGGATCGAGGCTCTAGCTTTTTGTTTGAACGCGTTTTCTTCACGCGAACCGGGTTCCACTTCGCTTGAAAACGCTCTAGCCGGCGCCAAGAGTCTGAAAAATC